>Ga0265293_10007607_pt1 | contig 16568 bp, 17 predicted proteins | sample Munlanlewell138R_FD_192505 | JGI IMG/M metagenome (GOLD analysis project Ga0265293, IMG submission 192505) | Leachate microbial communities from a municipal landfill in Southern Ontario, Canada - Leachate well 138R | ecosystem: Engineered > Solid waste > Landfill > Unclassified | place: Canada...
CCTGGTACATCAGAGAAGAATCCATCCCCCTCACGTCTTTAAACTCCAATCCGTACGCCTTGGACAAGCCGGGATAACCGTCATGCCGCTCCGTAAACGCGTAGCTGCAGCCCAACACAAAATCCTTTGCATACGGCACGAGATCCGTCGTCGTCGTCAAGCCGTATTGCTCGGCAAGTTCGTCGCGCACAACCATCGCATACGTATTATTGAAGCCGTAGGGTTCCAGCCAGTGGATGTCGAACTTTTCTTCGTACTCTTTCTTAACAAGCTCGTAGACTTCCCCGGGGTCACTCATCAACTCTTGCCCCAGATGGATGAGTGCCGTCCCCGTGTACTCCATATATACGTCGACCTGGTCCGCTTTGATTGCGTCGAACAGCACTGTGTCAGCCAGGTTCGTAAGCAGGCTGACGCTGTAATCGGTATTCTCCTCGATCAGCTGCGCGAGAATTTCGGCGAGGATAAACTGCTCCGTATAGTTCTTGCCGCCGACTCGTATGTCAACCGCTTCTTGCTTGCCGCAGCCCGCCGCCGCAAGCAGCATCACTGCAATGAGCGAGAACAACACGACTTTCTGCATAGTTTTTTTCTTAAACATCTTCATATACTTTCTCCTTTCAGTCCTTTCGATGTCATTTTGTATTCGATGCACCCAAACAAGCGGTCGATCAATATGGCGAGCAGAGCCGCCGGGATCGCACCTGCAAGTATCATCTCGTTTCTGTAGAGCTGGATGCCCGTAAATATCAGCTGCCCCAAGCCCCCGGCGCCGATGTAGGCGGCGATCGTCGTCGTGCCGATGTTGATGACGGTTGCAATCCGCACGCCTGCCATGATGACCGGCAGCGACTGCGGAAGCTCCACCATCGTCAGAATCTGCATGTTCGTCATGCCCATGCCCTTCCCCGCGTCTTTGAGAAACGGCGACACTTCTTTAATCCCCGTATACGTATTCTTGACGATGGGCAGCAGCGCATACAGAAACAGCACGATGATGGCCGTTTTTTTGCCGATGCCCAGAAAGGGGATGAGCACGCCGAAAAATGCGATGCTTGGAATCGTCTGAAACACGCTTGAGACCGCGAGGATGGGGCCTGCGATCGATTTGTAGCGCGTAATCAGGATGCCCAGGGGGACGCCGATGGCGATGGCTGACAGGATGGCGATGCCGGTCAGCTGCAGGTGCTGCAAAAGCAAGCCCCCCATCAGGCCGTAGTTGTTTAAAACGTATTGGATCAGTTTCATGCTTCGCCACCTCCGTTTGTCACGCCGTGACCGAGCACATTGATGAGGCTCGAGCGCGTAATCAATCCCCGCAGAATATTTTCGTCGCTCACGACGGGAACATAGCCGACGTTTTCCGTCGACATGATCGCCAGCACTTCGCTGACGTTCGAGTCCTCCGGCACACGGTTGACGTTCGTGCGCACGACTTCCGACACGACCATCGAGCGCCCGAAGTGATCGAGCACGTCACCCGCCGTCAGCACGCCGACGAACCGGCCTTCTTTTTCGACGACCATCAGGCTGTCGACTTTGCGCTCGCGCATCCGTTCAAGCGCCTGGGTCAGCGTCCGTTTCGGGCTGATGGTGACAGGCTCGGCAATCATGATATCGCGCACCTGAATCAACTCCGGACGGCGCAGCAGCCGGTCTTTTCCGATAAACTCTTCGACGAATCCGTGCGCCGGGTTGCGCAGGAGGTTCTCCGGCGTATCGAGCTGCACGATTTTGCCGTCTTTCATGACCGCGATACGACCGGCGAGCTTCAGCGCTTCATCGATATCGTGGGTCACGAATACGATCGTTTTGCCCAGCGTGTTGTTCATTTCGATCAGCTCTTCCTGCAGCGCAATCCGCGTGATAGGATCGAGCGCGCTAAATGGTTCGTCCATCAAAATGATGTCCGGGTCCGCGGCCAGGGCGCGTATGACGCCGATTCGCTGCTGCTGTCCGCCGCTGAGCTCGTGCGGGTAGCGTTGCTTAAACGTTTCCGGCGGCATGCCGACAAAGTGCAACAGCTCGTCCACCCGCTCGTCCTTCTTTTGCTCGGACCATTTTTTGAGCGTCGGCACGAGCGCGATGTTTTCAGCGATTGTCATGTGGGGGAACAGAGCGATCTGCTGTATGACGTACCCGATGTTCCTCCTGTGCTCGACGGGATCCGTCTTGCCGATGTCGACTCCATCGATATAAATGTGACCCGACGACGGCTCGATCAATCGGTTGATCATCCGAAGCGTCGTCGTTTTACCACAGCCGCTCGGCCCGATTAAAACTGTAATTTCGCCCGACTCAATCGTCATATCGAGCGCATCAACGGCTGTGTCGTTTCCGTAATTTTTTGTGACATTCTCAAAGGTCAACAATACACAACCCTCCTTTCTTGTCGAATTGCATAAATGGTGGCTTGCCGGCACCGCGAAGCCTGTACTCAGCAAAAGTCTGAGACAGTAACGCAATTCGATTCACTTCCAAAAGTAGGCTGGATTACAAAAGCAAAAAGCTATGGGGACACCATAGCATGAGTACGGGCGCACAAAAAATAGTGCTCAATGCCGTACGGCTCCTCTTTCCACTGCTTACGAGGTTAGCTGACGGATTAGGACCGAAGAGTAGCCCCTCTTCTCAACGAAGATTCACCCCAGAAATGGTTCCCCCGCTCTGCCCGCATAACAGGCAGATTCAGCGTCTAACAATCGAAAGAAAAGTGTAACGCCGGATAACCCAACCATGCGTTGTTCGACATAATAACAAATTTTGCCGCATAAGTCAAAAATGAGGGCCGCCTTCCGAAGCCATCGCGCATCGTCACAGCACCTCTTTCAACATGGCGACCCGCCGATTGCTGACCGGAATCAGCTCAGCCACCGACTTCAGCTTCAGCTGGTAGCTGTAATTATCATTTACGAGGTGCGACACAAACGCACGGTTGACGAGGTAGCTGCGATGCGGCTGGATAAACCGATTGTCTACATCCGCTTTTATGATCGCTTTTAGACTGCTGTTCAACCGATAACACGCGGCGGCGGTGTGAATCAACACGGTGTGCCCGCGGACTTCGAAGTAAATCACATCGTCGAATTCTATAAAATAGATCCGGTTGTCGTCCTTGACCCGGAGCTTGACAGGTTCGGCTTTCTCAGCAGGGGGACCCCCGGCAACGCCCCGGCTTGCCAGCCCGATCATCTCTTCTATTTCGCCGGTCGTATACGGTTTGACGATGTAGCCGAGACCGTATTGCTTGGCGGTTTTTATAGTCACATCGTCCGCATAGCCGGACACAAACACCACCGGAACGGAATGATAGCACGCCAGCAGCTCGGCGACATGGATTCCGTCCATCTCGGTCGACAGGTTGATATCCATGAAGACGAGGTCTGGGCGCTCGTCTTTAACCGACAGCAGTGTCTGTTCGGGTGACGCAACGACTCCAGACGACACGTGCCCCAGCTGCGCAACCATCTGTTCGAGGATGGCGCCGCTCGACGGATCGTCTTCGACGATCAGGATTTTTAGGCTTGGGACATTTTTATGTGCGTACATTTGTTCACACAGCATATCGACGAGCGCGGATATCTGCACGACGACACTTTCGCACAGCGCGATATCGTTTTGCTTCGACGCCGCCTCGAGCTGCTCGATAAATTCACCCACGGATGTCATCCGAAGATTGGCCGCTGTGCCCTTCAGCTGATGCGCCAGCTTTTGAATCGCCGGAAAATCTCTTTTTTCGATCAGGGCTTCGAGCAATGCTCTTGTTCGTTGATAATCGGAAAAGAATGATCCCAAAATATGTATGGCCTGGTGATAGTGCAGGCCGACTTCGTTCATCAAGGAATGGAGTATTTCGGTCAAATCGTTCATGCATGCACCTCATATTTATTTTGAATCCTTTTATCATGATACCACGGAAACCGGCGATTGCACCTGTCGTTCGCGCTGAATATTCCGCCGTTGGTGCGCCTGCAGCAAGGGATCGTTCCGGTTGTGGTATAGTTAGGCGAAGCATTGCATCGAATGAGCGTAATGAAGACCGTTGGCCAAGATTTCCTGCGTATTCGACGCTGCAGAGAATCGGCCGACTGTGACGGAGCAACTATGAGAAAACTGATGTCACGCGAAAAAAATGCCAGGATTCTCCTGATCGACGACGACCCCACAAGCAATCTGCTCGTGGAGAGCATCCTGCGCAATCATGGATTTAACCGCATCAAGAGCATCGATGATCCGCGGCTCGCTGTCGACACCTACCTGGAATACGAACCGGATCTGATTTTGCTTGACATAGAAATGCCTGGCATGGACGGATTTGAGGTGTTCCAATGCCTCCAAATAGCGGAAAAGAGAAACGTGCCGCCCGTCATCATCCTCACCGTTCGAAACGATCATAAAAGCAAAGAGCGAGCCATGGAGCTGGGCATCCAGTACTTTCTGGAAAAACCGTTCCACGTAAACGAGTTGCTCATCCGCGTGCAAAATATCCTCCATATCAACTGGTTGCACAGGCAGTCGAAGCAAAAAAATCAGTTCGCAGCGCAAAAAGCCGAACTGGAAAGCGGGATCGTCGAGAGCCTGCTGGCATCCATCCGGTTCCGCGATCAGGAAACCGGAGCGCACGTCAACCGGATGAGCGCCGTCGTGCTGGTGCTGTCCGAGGGCATGGGGCTGCCGCGCGAACAAGCAAGTCGCCTCGCCGTGGCAAGCAAGCTGCACGATGTTGGCAAAATCGGCATCCCGGACAACATTCTGCTCAAGCCGGCCCGGCTGACCCGGGAAGAACGCGAAGTGATGAAGAAGCACACGCTGATCGGCGACCGGATTTTGAGCACAAGCGGAGCGGATATTTTAAGGCTGGCGGGTTCAATTGCGCGAACGCATCACGAAGACTGGGATGGAAACGGATACCCGCTGGGACTCTCGGGTAAGCTCATCCCGATGGCCGGACGCGTGACAGCGCTCGCCGATGTGTTCGACGCGCTCGTATCGGACCGCCCGTACAAAGATGCCTGGGACTTTGACCGGGCCGTCCGGTATGTGCAGGAAGAAAGCGGCCGCAAGTTCGATCCGGATGTCGTGCGCGTGTTTGTGGAAAACATCGATGAGATCCATTACATCTATGAAACAATCACCGATTCGGATGGACTTTCGGTCCATTCGACGGAGGTATAATCGAGGTCAGCTATGGACACTCCATTGAGTAAACAATTGACCGAATGCGCGCCTCACTCTGCTGCGGCGCCGCTATCCGACGAAGCAGAACAGGAACTGGCACGGAAAAATGATCTGCTGGAAATTCTAATTGACTTGTCCAGCCGATACATCAACTGCTCGCTCGATAGCATCGAAGGCGAAATCGAAGCTTCTCTGGAAAAAGTAGGGCGATTTGTAGATGTGGACCGGGTGTATATTTTCGAATACGATCATCGGAAGCGCACGACGACGAACACGTTCGAGTGGTGCAACACGTCGATTGCATCGCAAATCGAATTTCTAAAAAACTTTCCCATCGACGGCGCACCGGACTGGATGGAAGCTCACAAGCAAGGACGCATTATCAGCATTCCGGATGTATCCGCGCTCGACGGAGAGGCGAGCGTTATGAAGGTGACGCTCGAAGCGCAGGGGATAAAAAGTCTGGTAACCATCCCGATGATATACAAAGATACCTGCCTGGGCTTTGTCGGCTTCGACACCGTAAAACAGCATCACGTCTTTACGGACAGCGAAATTACCCTGCTCAAGTTCTACACACAGATCATGGCCAACATCCACCTTCGCAACATCCACGAGCAGGAAATGCGCGAAGCGCGTATCCGTCTGGAAAAAGCAAACGAAGTAAAAAACCACTTCATCGCAAAAACGAGCCACGAACTGCGCAACCCGCTCAACGGCGCCTATGGATTTTTGCTCCTGCAAAGGAACTGGTTCCCGATGGAGCCGCGAAGGAATATCTCGCAAACAGCACACAGTCCTTAAGCACCGCCATCCGGCTGTTAAACGACCTGCTGGATATCTCGAGCATCGAAGTGAGCGGATTCCGTCTCGAAAAAGAACCGGTCGACGTCGCCCGCCTTATAAGCGAATCGATCATCCTCTGCAGACGGGAGGCCGATGGAGACAGCCGCGTCCGCTTCGATATCCGCATCGGCAGCAACATCCCCAACAACCTGGTCAGCGACTTCGGCCGACTCAAGCAGATTATCGGCAACCTGGTGCTCAACGCCGTAACGCACGCACAAGCGACGAAGGTCACCGTTACATGTACGTCAGCCGGGCAGACGCAAGATGCGATTCTGCTCCTGTTCTCCGTTAAAGACAACGGCATCGGCATGTCCGAGGAGACACTTGCACACGCGTTCGACCTGTTTTACAAGCAGGATAGAAATTCGCCCGGCTCCGGGCTCGGGCTTCCAATCTGCCGGGAGTTCGTAACCCTGATGGGCGGAGAACTCTGGATCGAGAGTGTCGAACATGCGGGAAGTGAATGCTTCTTTCTCATCCCATTCCACCTCGACACGCCCTGTCAGGCTGCGCCGGCTGGTGACATTTCGGTCGTCGGTGTGCGGTCGAAGCCGGGCGGGCGTTCGGCTTCAGCCGTGGAAACACCCCCGGATCTGAGCGGTTTGAGGATCCTGCTGGCAGAAGACAACGCCATCAATCGAGCGCTCGTCGTCGAAATGCTTCGGCCGCGCGGCGTGCACGTGACCGCCGTGCAAAACGGCGCTCAGGCCCTCGAGTTACTGCAGGCAGAAGCGTTCGATTTAATTTTAATGGATATTCAAATGCCGGTGATGGACGGGCTCGAAGCCCTGAAGCGCATCCGCGATGCACGCAACCCGATTCCTGTAATCGTTCTTACAGGATCGGTCCTGCCGCAGGAAAAAGAAAACTACATGAAGAGAGGCGCAAACGGTGTCGTCGAAAAGCCTATATTTATCGATGTGCTGCTGGAAGTCATCGGTGCTGCTGTTTCTGCATTTCGCGCAGACTCCACCCGACCGGTTGAATGATATGCCTCTGAAAGTCAACGGTGCTGCCGGTTCTGCATTTCGTGCAGACTCCACCCGATCGGTTGAATGATATGCCTCTGAAAGTCAACGGTGCTGCTGTTTCTGCATTTCGTGCAGACTCCACCCGTTCAGCTCTATGATGTGCAACAATAGATAAAGATTTTGCTCCTAGGCCGAAGGCTGTATCAACAGGTTGATCGACCCATGAGAAATCATCTTCGCATCGCACTAAAACATTTTCTCGATCGCCCGGAGGAAATCGTAATCCGCGGCAGCTTCTGCGTGCGAAGGGTTACTATTCAAAACACCGAAGCGGTGCTCATTACCCATCTAACGTTTATGGGTCGTGACGAATTCAACACTTGCATCTGGATTCCCCAAAGCAACACCCTATTTGTTTGTCCCGGTGCAGAAAAGCTAACAAGCGAAATCGCTTTTGTGATACGGTCGATCCGGAGACTCGGCATGATCTTGGATCATATTAAACTGCCCAACAGCACGGACGTAACAAAGGAATACGAGCGCTATTTAATTGAATAAATCCTTACGCTCGGCGCTTACGTCGGACTGAAGTGTTTTGCACAGGTGCGCTGCTGCCGCAGCGGAGACGCGTGTTGGGTAGGTGCGCTGCTGCCGCAGCGGAGACGCGTGTTGGGTAGGTGCGCTGCTGCCGCAGCGGAGAAGCGTGTTGGGTAGGTGCGCTGCTGCCGCAGCGATGGAATGTGTAGGGTTGGAAGGAAATCGGCGTTTAAATGGCAAAATTTCCAGTTTTGAGTGAAGCCGATTTCCATTTAAGAGAGATATCGAGCATTTATTGCGAAAATGCTCGATATCTCGTACTCCTCACGCTGATTTCCACTCAAGATCGTAAATTTTGCACTCAGAATGGAAATCAGCTCCGGGAATCCACTCAAGCTCGAAAATTTTGCACCTGATTCGGCCGCTGGCGCTCGAAGCAGGTGCGCTGCTGTCGCCGTGGTGAAGCGTGTTGAGCAGGCGCGCTGCTGTCGCAGCATAGCATGCTATTTTCTATAATTGCCTTTATGCCCTTTTATTGGCGATTCACGCAGCGAAGTGTATTCGGTAGGTGCGCTGCTGTCGCAGCGATGAAGCGTGTGGGATAGGTGCGCTGCTGTCGCAACGTATTGCTTTCCATATTTTAGCATTACGCCCTATTTTAGCCATTTCCGCCAGTGAATCGACAATCGTTATACAGGAAGGCGGGATTTCCGGGATTTCCTGTATAACCCTTTGCGTGCCAACGCAAAGTTCCTTCAAATAGAATCGAACGCGTTCCTTATTTTCGTGTTGCAAACCGCAGAAGGAACAAATGTGTTCCGCTTTCGAAAATAATCGGCGAGAAAAGGAACGCGGACTGCTGATTACAATCGAACGCGTTCCTTATTTTCGTGTTGCAGGTCGCAGAAGGAACAAATGTGTTCCTCTTCCGAAAATAATCGGCGAGAAAAGGAACGCGGACTACTAATTCGAACCGGACGTGTTCCTTATTTTCGTACTGCAGGCCGCAGAAGGAACAAGCGTGTTCCGCTTTCAGAAATAATTAAGAAAAAAAGGAACGCGGACCGCTGATTCGAACCGGACGTGTTCCTTATTTTCGTACTGCAGGCCGCAGAAGGAACAAGCGTGTTCCGCTTTCAGAAATAATTAAGAAAAAAAGGAACGCGGACTGCTGATTACAATCAAACGCGTTCCTTATTTTCGCAACGCCGGCCGCAGAAGGAACAAATGTGTTCCGCTTTCAGAAATAATCGGCGAGAAAAGGAACGCGGACCGCTGATTACAATCGAACGCGTTCCTTATTTTCGTGTTGCAGCCCGCAGGAGGAACAAATGTGTTCCTCTTCCGGAAATAATCAGCGAGAAGAGGAACGCGGACCGCTGATTACAATCGAACGCGTTCCTTATTTTCGTGTTGCAGGTTGCAGGAGGAACAAATGTGTTCCGCTTTCGGAAATAATCGGTTAGAAAAGGAACGCGGACTGCTGATTACAATCAAACGCGTTCCTTATTTTCGTGTTGCAGGTCGCAGAAGGAACAAATGTGTTCCTCTTCCGAAAATAATCGGCGAGAAAAGGAACGCGGACTACTAATTCGAACCGGACGCGTTCCTTATTTTCGTACTGCAGGCCGCAGAAGGAACAAATGTGTTCCGCTTTCGAAAATAATCGGCGAGAAAAGGAACGCGGACTAATCGCTATGCCGCCCTCTTCTTGCAAAAATTATCACAACAGCTAAAATTCTAGTTGTATAAATAATAACATACAACTTACAGGAAATGCCCCGAGCATTCTCTCAATACGCTCAAGACGTTTCCATAATTTCCCATTGACTCAGCTACCCATGGGTGATAGAATTACGAACAAGAAGGGATTGCCGCTTTCGTTCGGCGGTCAGTCCGATATATTGGCTGAAAACCGCCTTTTGTAAGGCGGTTTTCTCTATCTCTTTAGCTTAAGCGCCAAGGAAATAATTCCTATAATCACCAGGCAAAGCTGAAAAAGCTCTGCATAAGTAACCATAAGCATCACCCCCCTTTCAGGAAGTGACCAACCGCCAGCGGCAATCCTTGCCACAAGTATACATTGACATTTTATGGAAGTCAATAAATTCCATTTTGATACTCGCAGTTATACAGGAAGGACGCCTTCCGACGTCCCTCCACCTCTTCGACATCCCCGATGCAATCCCTTACATTCTTCGCCAGCATCGTTCTTTCATAAAGCCGGCGATGACAGAAATATCCTCACCCTCATAGTATTTTATAAGCAGGCGCTTAAACTCCGGCACTTTTTTTTCAGGTATTACCAGAAAGCCGCCAGCCTGAGAAATCAGATAGTGATTTGCAAAAATGACAGATGCCCGCTTGTTGCCGTCCAGAAATATCTGGGCTTTCATGCAGTATAGACAGAGCTTGATGGCGATATTGATGGCATCATCGGCCTCTTCAGTCATCCTGCGAATTTGATCTTTCACATCAGCTTCACTTGGTATCGGCGGTATGTAGGATGTACCACCTATCGTAACGGGGACACCTCGAATGCGGCCTCCTTCTGCAAAAAAACCTTCATTGACAAGCCCTGCAATATGGCTCAGCATATAATAGTCAGAGCGGCTGGCAATCACGTCACGGTCCAAAATAAACTCCCAGGCGTGTTTCAGGTTCAGAATTTTTTGCACATCGCTGGCCGTCATGCCGGACACTTTCCCATTCTCTATGATTTCCGCGGTTTGTGGAAAGGTTGTGGCAACTCCCTCCAGGACAGCCTGGTCATAAATATTCGTTTTCATATTGGCTCGCGCAAAGGAAAGATTGCTTGCTACACCGGCAGGAAGTTCCTCTTCCGAATAACCTGATGCAGCAAGCTGCTTTTCTATGCTGCGTAGTTCTCTGCGAATTTCACGGGCTTCTCTGGCATTGCGGAGAAGCAGATTATGCAGCTCCTCTGTATAGGCTCCAACATAGGTGGACGTCTGTTTGCCGGCTACACGCTTTCTGACATAGAGATACTTCCCGGCGCCTCGCTCCTTGATTTCGGGAGTGCCGTCATAAGGCATCAGACGAAGTCTTGCCTGAAGATCAGCACGACTTCTGAGCAATTCCTGTATTTCATGGTAATGAACAGCCATCAAATCACCTCCATTGGGGAACATTTGCTGTCACTAATATACTCTATTGCTCCCCAATGTCAAGGAGATTACCGCGCGTGACCATGGCGTCCGCGCCTGCGGCTCCGCCGTGACAAGGTTATTATACTCGATACCCTGGTTGACATATGGTTATACCTGAAGGATGACTTGCGAAGCCTTCCTGTATAACCCTTTGCGTGCCAACGCAAAGTTCCTTCAAGTAGAATCGAACGCGTTCCTTATTTCTGCAATCCAGCCCGCAGAAGGAAGAAGTGTGTTCCTCTTTCAGACATAATCGGCGAAAAAGGAACGCGGACCGCTGATTACAACCGAACGCGTTCCTTATTTTCGCAATGCCGGCCGCAGAAGGAACAAATGTGTTCCGCTTTCGGAAATAATGAAACGGAAAAGGAACGTGGACCGCTAATTACAATTGAACGCGTTCCTTATTTTCGCAACGCAGGCCGCAGAAGGAACAAATGTGTTCCGCTTTCAGAAATGATCGGCGAGAAAAGGAACGCGGACTGCTGATTACAATCGAACGTGTTCCTTATTTTCGCAACGCAGGCCGCAGGAGGAACAAATGTGTTCCGCTTTCAGAAATAATCGGCGAGAAAAGGAACGCGGACCGCTGATTACAATCAAACGCGTTCCTTATTTTCGTGTTGCAGCCCGCAGAAGGAACAAATGTGTTCCTCTTCCGAAAATAATCGGCGAGAAAAGGAACGCGGGCTGCTGATTACAATCGAACGCGTTCCTTATTTTCGTGTTGCAGGTCGCAGAAGGAACAAATGTGTTCCGCTTTCAGAAATAATCGGCGGAAAAGGAACGCGGACCGCTGATTCGAACCGAACGCGTTCCTTATTTTCGCAATGCCGGCCGCAGAAGGACCAAATGTGTTCCGCTTTCAGAAATAATCGAGTAGAAAAGGAACGCGGACCGCTGATTCGAACCGAACGCGTTCCTTATTTTTGCAACGCAGGTCGCAGAAGGAACAAATGTGTTCCTCTTCCGAAAATAATCAGCGGGAAGAGGAACGCGGACTGCTGATTACAATCGAACGCGTTCCTTATTTTCTAACTGCAGGCCGCAGAAGGAACAAATGTGTTCCGCTTTGGGAAATAATGAAACGGAAAAGGAACGCGGACCGCTGATTACAATCAAACGCGTTCCTTATTTTCGTGTTGCAGGTTGCAGGAGGAACAAATGTGTTCCTCTTCCGGAAATAATCGGCGAGAAAAGGAACGCGGACTGCTTTCTTTATTTCGGTATCGTTTAGAGAATATTATCAATATTCATGTTCAAGTTCATTTTTAAGTGTTTATTCGTGCATAATATTGTATTCTTCGTGCATTTAGCATATAATATGGCCACTAGCACGAAAGGAGATGATTGTATGGCTGGCTCCACTACCAATATCAGCATTCGCATGGACGCCGAACTGAAAGCGCAGGCCGACACGCTGTTTAACGAACTGGGGATGAACCTCTCCACAGCTTTCAATATTTTTGTCCGTCAATCGCTTCGGGAAGGTCGGATTCCCTTTGACGTTTCTCTCAACCAGCCCAATGCGGAAACCATTGCTGCGATGCAGGAAGCGGAACGCATTGCCCGCGACCCCAACGCAAAACGCTACAACAATGTAGAGGAAGCGTTGAGGGAGCTTAAAAGATGAACTTAATTTTCCTGCAAACACATTAATTAGTGCCCTTTTATACACCTTGAAATCGCGAATATTAAGATGAGCATATCTATCTTTAATGGCTCATTTCAGATTAGCATTTAGAAACCTAAAACATGGCCCTGTCGGGAAGGCTTGATTTGTAAATATTCAAGCTTTCTTGTGACGAAAGGCCATGTCGCATTTGTTAGAGCAGTATTTTCAGCATCGATTATATTGTTGTTGCGCTCAACCACTTCAAGGATATCAGCCGATTCATAGCAGTTTCAATCTGTCTACGATCAAACTGCCTCTTATGCGCATGCCAAGCATAAGTTTCTTCGATAACTTTTTCCAAGGTATCAGCGTCATTTGATGCAACCCAGTGTACGGTGGCAAGAAGCTCTAAGCCAAACGGTGTCTCAAATCCATCGACAAGCTCGGTCACGCGCTTTATCCGCTCCATCGTATCTGGCTGAGTAAGCATATGCTTCTGGGCATCGTCAACGGCTCCCGGCATCAGCGTTAGCTCCTTTCGCGGATCGTTTCCACCGTCTGCGTACCCCATTACCATATGGCCTTCGATTGTATTCAATACGTGAGACAGGTTGTTAGCGTACGGCCCGTATGGTTTTTTGACGAAATCTAAACGGAGATCTTCTCCCTCTGCTTGTAAGAAATACATTAATTTATGCACTTCCAGTAATGTAATATAAGGATCAAGCAATCCTTCCAGGTAGACATGCATCAACTCTATGAGTGCAGCGCGACCAGGAGTCATTGCCGGGACCCTACTGCTATGTGCCATATTCTCCGCAGCGGGGGCGCCTGCGGGCTCATATATGTTAACTTCAACGTCATCAAACCCCTCAAAAGCGGTTTCAATTTTACTTTTAACAAGCGTCCAGTCAAGCTTCCCCAACCCGCTTCCCAGTGGCGGAATAGCGATCGATTTAATTTCGTATTTCTCTATTGTTTTTACTAAGTCCGCTAAACCGGTCTCGATATCTTCAATTCGGCTGGCACCACGCCAATGCCTTTTCGTAGGAAAGTTAATAATGTATCGAGGATTTATAAAACTGTTTGTGTCAAACACAAATACACGACCCGGCACCATTTCTCCACGTTTGCACACCGCTGCATATTCGCGAAAATTATCAGGGTATCTCTTCTTAAACTGCAGGGCGATGCCGCGTCCCATAACACCAACGCAATTAACAGTATTTACAATCGCTTCCGCACGATCGTCGAACAAATCTCCCTTTATGTAGTTAATCATTATTATTCACCTCAGTAATACCAGCTACGCTCTACTGTGACCATCGGTTTATGCATCGAATATTGTCCCATCATCTCTTCTACGGCTTTGCGGCAATCGTTCGAATATACTCCGATTTGGTTTACAAGAAACCAGGGAATCGATTCTTCGATCAGAAACTCAGCCTGCTTCGTATCCTTACAGTTGCTCCAGTTTAACGAGTTAATGGCATCCCAATCCAGTTTGTCCAAAGCTAAAAGATCACAATAATCACTAAAGTAGCGCGATCCGGCGTTAGAGTCCGTAAATACCCATTTTTTCCTATTATCTTTCGCCCATTCGACAACGTCCATCAGCTTAAATTCAAGATGAATAATTGGCTCTTGCCCGCCCCGGTATGTTAGTGCCGAGTTGTTGCCCCTGTATATCATATACAACATAATCGAGCGCGGACAGAAATAAAACGGTACGCAATCTCCAACATGAAGATCAGGATAGCAACTTAGCGTTAGCTCTTTCATTCTGCGCTCTTTGATCTTGGCCATGCCAATTTCTGTGCCGGGAAAGTTGTTGCATTTTACACAGGAATCACACATCAACATCGCATCTTCACCTAGCTCGAAGATTGATGGCAATCTGTCGATATGAAGGATATGATATAATTTAATAGTTAATAAGTTAACTGTACACATTTTAATAACTATCTGCAGTATTTCTTAAGTAGTGTGACGCTATATTAAAAGTATAATACAAAATAGCTGCTAATACAACTCGAAACAAACATATGTTCTCTGGTCGTGACAATTTTCTCTTCGAAGAACGTGTTGCAAAACTACCGGCCAGAGCATTCAGTCACTACGGATTCCGGATGAGTGACAAATTGTTTTGTTACCAAGGTACATGCAAATGGTAGACTAATTCGCTGTCGCTGCTGGTAAACATTTTCGTTGATATTCGCATCCTTATCTCAACGGGGTACTTACAGTATCGGCGAAAGATATTCCGGCGATTGTTTTTGACCAGCGTAAGTTGATTCTGCGCGGCTTTAGGAATCAAAAATATTCCGGCGTTGACATTTGTAGTGGACATATTATAAATCTCCTCTAAACTGCTCGATTAAATCATCGAATTCTTTCGATGTCATTGAAATATACATACGCATTGCATAGGATTGTTGAAACTTAACTATTTTTGTTCTGGTCAATCAAAATTGTAATGGCGATGTGGCATTTATGCTACCTTGGCTGGCGGTATTCCGCCGTTGTATGAGTGCGGTCTTTGGTTGTTGTACCAGCCAAAAGTGTAAGTAGCGATTTCTGCAAATAACCTTTCTTCCGAATCGAACGTCCGTAGGTTGATCAGCTCTGCCTTGAGCGTATTGAAGTACCGCTCGATTGGCGAGTTGTCATATGGGCAACCTGGTCGACTCATGCTCTGGATAACACCGTGCTCTTTGCAAAACTCCGTGAACTCTCTCGATGTAAATTGGCTGCCGCGATCTGAGTGTAGAATCATTCCCGTCTCTCCGCCACAGGATCTCAAAGCTCTGGTCAGCGTTTCGGTTGCAAGCTTTGCGTCAATTCTTCTCCCACTTACGCTGGCAACGATTCGTCGGTCATAAAGATCAATGATGCTGCAGTTGTAACGCTTGCTCTGCTTTGCAAGGTGAAGATACGTAAAATCTACACACCAGCGGGTATTCTTCTTCGCAGCTGAGAAATCTTGATTCAACAGATTCTCAAACACCGCATAGGCTGCGGGGCCTTTGTAATGACGATACTTGCGCTTCCTCGTTACGGACTTTAGCCCCAATTCCACATTCATGTAGCGATGTACCGTTTGCGCGCTGAGGTGAGTTCCTTTGCTGGCCAGCATATCTCTCATCATGCGGTAGCCGGGCTTTCCGCCTGCTGCATGATATAGGTGTTTTATCATCTTTAGTGTAGAAGCCTTCGTCTTTTGCTTGGCGATCTTGCGGTGCTTCTTGTAATTGTAATAGCCGTTTGGGCACAAATCTAGCTGCTGCAACAGCCAATTGACTCCGTACCGTTTACCGTTCTTATTAACAAAACGGTATCTTGCTACTTGTTTTCTTTCGCAAAGAACGCCGCCGCTTTTTTTAGGAAGTCATTCTCCTTCCTAAGTTCCTCAACTTCCTTTTGAAGTTGCCTTAAGGCTTCCATGTCGGCAATTTCCATAGCTCTCTGTTCATTTTGCTTAGCTTCTTCGCGGTAATTCTTTATCAGGCGAGTAATGACCCAGCGAGAATATCCAAATTCGTCTGCGAGGCTCATTAGTGTGCGGCCATCCTGGATGTGAAGCTTGATGATTTTCTCCCGTATCTCCGGTTCAACGTATACCATGATGATGTGCTCCTTTCTAATTGGTATTATTATACATTTCACACATCTTCATTACAACTTTAGTGTATCACTGCCTACCGCGATATTCGTACAACGAACAGCTAAGTAGAATAGGCCCTAACGGGCCAGTGCAGTAAAGGCAACAATTTTCCGCCTATCCATCAAGAATTGTTGCCTCTGGTCGCCGGCAGGGTTTAGGCGGAAGTAGCGAAGGCGAAAGTGGTCGGAGGGAGAAGGCAACAATTTTCTGCTCATCCATCGTGAATTGTTGCCTGCGGGTTGGTGGGGCGGTGTGGATCAGTTCTGGCAGGCGGGTGAACTCCAAAATTTGCGTTCTTGAGTGGATTCCAGCCGGAAGCTGGTGTTATCTGGCCTTTTGATTACAAAATTTGCGCTCTTGAGTGGGCCATTTGCTATTATATGGCATTTTGTTCGAGATACTAGACATATTTCGCAAATATGTTCATTATCTTTCCGAAATTCGAAGAGTTTTCACTCATTATCGTAAATTTTGCCTTTTTACCGCGATATTCGCACAGTTTCGATACAAGCCGTGTGCATGGGGTGTGCGACGACCAGGAGATCAGGAGCCGAACGTCTTCGATACAAGCCGTGTGGGTGGGG
>Ga0265293_10007608_pt1 | contig 16567 bp, 15 predicted proteins | sample Munlanlewell138R_FD_192505 | JGI IMG/M metagenome (GOLD analysis project Ga0265293, IMG submission 192505) | Leachate microbial communities from a municipal landfill in Southern Ontario, Canada - Leachate well 138R | ecosystem: Engineered > Solid waste > Landfill > Unclassified | place: Canada...
CTATACCCCCATAGGTTGATTATAGATCCAGAACTCGGTGAGTTCAAGTACCTGTGCAAACAAGTTCTTCTTCACGAACTTTTGGCGATTTGCTATACTAAAGACAAGCTAGAGGGGGTGGGAGTTGTGACCGAGTTCACAGCTCGTAGCATGATCAACCTGTGTGGCATACTGATTATGGGCTACATGAGTCAGCGCAATAATCTCTTCAGTAAGCAAAGACGCCGGGCATACCTGTATGCGGTTGGTGCTGTTGCTGTGGCCATCATTGCTGAAGCATTATCGGTGAATTTTTCCCAGCCATATAGTGTTCACCGTGTGGTCAATGTCGCCAGTTGTATCATTGGTTTTACCCTGACTCCTATCCTTCCGTTCTTGCTGGTGAATGCCTACCGTGACGAAACCTGGCAGATGAAGCGGGTCCTTTTTCTACCTGCCCTGATTAACGTGGTGTTCGTTTTTTTGTCGCCGCGATATAGCTTAATCTTCAATGTATCCGCTGCCAATGAATATGCCCGCGGGTCGTTCTTTGCAGTCTACGTACTCGCATATCTGTTTGGGATGGCCGTCTTTCTGATCGCTGCACTCAAGGCCATTAGCATCTACCAGAGTAGAAACAGAACGGTCTTACTTGCTCTTTTGGGCTTTACGCTAATCGGTACATCGATTCAGCTGGTGTGGCCAGAAGCCCTGGTCAGCTGGTCGACGATTACGATTGTGATGATTCTGGGTTATGCGTATCATAGTGAGTTGCTCGATAAACATGATGCACTGACGCGCCTGTTTAACCGTCGTGCTTATGAAGAACACTTGCCCCAATTGAAGGCAAACGGTCGTGGGGTGGTGGTCCTCTTTGATGCAGATGATTTTAAGTTGGTCAACGATCAGCATGGACATCAATATGGTGATCAATGCCTGCGTACCATCGCCGACATCATCCGCTGCACGTACTCCAAGATTGGTTGTAGCTACCGCATTGGAGGCGACGAGTTTTGCGTGCTGGGCACCTGTGACAGTGAGGACGTGATTCGCCAGGCCAACCGTGAGTTTTTCCAAGCGATCGAGCTAGCTCGCGAAGAAGACCCTCGGATGCCATGGGTCTCGTTTGGATACGCTCGGTATCTAAACACAATGGGAATTGATGAAGTAGTGCAAGCTGCCGATCAAGAGTTGTTTGTCTACAAACGGGAGCGAAAACGAGAGGCGAAATTTGTGAATGAATAACAGAAAAGAAAACGACGCAGTTCCAGTGACGGACTGCGTCTTTTTTTCTTACGATGGTGGGGATTGCAGGACTCGAACCTGTGACCTCTACGATGTGAGCGTAGCGCTCTAACCTGCTGAGCTAAATCCCCAAAAAAGTGGAGCTGGTGGTGGGAATCGAACCCACAACCCCGTCATTACGAGTGACGTGCTCTACCATTGAGCCACACCAGCACAACTTGGAGCGGACGACGAGATTCGAACTCGCAACCCTCGGCTTGGGAAGCCGATGCTCTACCATTGAGCCACATCCGCACTCTGCTTATCATTATAAGAAAAACGAGACGGGAAATCAAGAGGTATTGTGCAGGAAAGCTAGGTCATTGAGCGAAGTATAAGGTTGCTTTCTGAAAGGGTGAGGGTTCTGGTTCGAGTCAAACGGTACGCTCTAGCGCTGGCTATTCTGTTATTATTGGCTTCCGCTGTCTTTGCCAAGGACTATATTGAGGTCTGGCCGGAAGGGTGGTCTGAAATCACCCCTCTGTTTGGTACCAGTATCTTCGCGGACCGTTTCTTTGTGGTTCAGGACGATGCGGGGACGAGTTTTCTTAGTGTTGATGGTCTTTATTTCAAGGAACTTGACCTTACGTATCGGTTGATTCAGGAGCACACTGTAGTAGAAGAAGTAGTATTACGGCCTCGAGCCGAGATTGAAAGTGCGTTCTTGGGAGCCGATTCCAGCCACAAGCGCTATGCCCTCTGGATCGAACGTTCGCCCGCAGGAAACAGTGTTAATCTAACTACCTTTGAGGTTCCATATGAAGGGCATGAGTCTGCAGCCATGGTCCAGACTACGAACGCGATTCAAGACCTAGCTGCTTTTCAGATGGATAAGACGACCTATGTGGTGTGGTCGGAACGGGATACTTTTTTCCAGATTCGCTACGCCAAGATCGTCGATGGTACTGTCGTGGTCACGGAGACTGTCACTGGGACCCCCGATATTTCGATCAGGCCTAACATCGTTGTTGACGATACAGGCACGATACATATTGCCTGGATGGAAACAACGGAATCGGGCGTTGAGATTCGCTATAGCCGCAGACTAGACGATGGCTGGAGTGTTCCTCGAGTGGTTGGAGAGGGCTCCGTTCAAGATATTCAGCAAGGTGGTCGCATTGCGATGGCTACCTTTGACGATGAGGTTTGCCTGGCGTGGTCTGCCATGCCTCGCACGAGTAGCCGCCTGGCTGTGTTTATGGCACGGGTGAACGCTCTCGGCGAGCTATCCGTAGCGACGCCTGTGGCTCTTGGAACGAAGGTGCAGTTTGTTACTGGTGTGCAGCAGCCCGAGATTGTGTGGCAAGGAGTGGGCACGTTTGGAGCGCAAGTGAACTATCGTGACCAAAATGGCGACATAACCAACCTAACCGTGGGGCGCAAAGGTGCGTTTCGTCCAGAAGCTTATGGGCAAGAAGACTTCCGATATGTGTACTGGCTCCAGGCTGAGCCCGATGGTCGCTTTGTTGTTCACGGCATCAATAGCGAATTCCCCAAAGCGATGTCACTATGGCGCAGGGTAGGGCTCGATGAGAAGTCGCCCTTCTACCATCTGGTGTTCTTGTTTATGAGTACGTTCATGCTGGCTGCAGTCTATACGATCACCAACCTCGGGGTTCTTGCAGCGGCTGGAGTGATCTGGGCTTTATTGCAAAGAATTGGCGCCTATCGGCGCCAAGGAGTCTTTTATCAAATTGCTATACTTTCCGTTCTTATACTGGTAGTTCGTCGTCTGCCGATCCCTGCCGTCTCTCCTCGGTTTTTCGGCATTGTGCATCACGGTCTCTCTTATGCTTTAGCCACTTTGGGAACATTCGTGATCCTAAGAAAGGTGAGGCAGAAAGGTCTGTTTTTGACCATAGGAATTCTGATTCTCTGGATGGTTCTCTATAGTTTTTTCGCTCTCGTTCCTCAAACAATTCTGCGTTAGTCTATCGCAAGGCTTGCGCCTGAAACAGTCACCGGGAGGTGTGGGATGAACATCAAACAGTCTTGGAAAACTATGGGCAGGATCCTCTTGGTCTTCCTTGGGGGAATGGTCACCATTTTCGCGAGTTTTGCCCTGGGAGGTTTCCCTTATCCTGCCGAGCCCGTAACACATCTTGCATGGGTCGAGCTGGCCTTTTTGCTGATTCTGTTGGGCATACCCCTATTTCGTTAGCTTGTCAATGATGGCCATAACCTCGTTGATCTTCTCCTCGGCATCCTGTGTTTCCATTGCTTCTCGCACGCAGTGGTTGAGATGGTCGTGGAGGATCTGACTGTTCACATTCCTCAAAATGGCTTGTGTGGCCAGAATCTGATTGGAAATGTCTACGCAGTATCGATCTTCATCCACCATGCGCATCAAACCGTCGATTTGACCGCGTGCTGTCTTGAGCAGCCGCGTGATTTTTTCCCTTTCGCTTCTCATAGCCCCAAAAATCCCTTTTTGTCCGCTATGGATATCACTTTGTATCCTGCTTCAGCGACTGCACTTCGCACAGCTTCCTCATCCCAGGTCCCTTGAACGGCTAGTATGGCCTGACCCTTCTTGTGGTTCACGTCTGCCTTCAGGCCTGGCAGGTTGTTCAGCGCAGTTTCGACCCTCTTTTGACAATGTTCACAGGACATTCCTTCAATTTTCACGACTTTCTTCACGTTCAACACTCCTATTTATTTATTTGGATTGAAACGGCGTAGGCGTAGAGCATTCGAGACAACAAAGATCGAACTTAGGCTCATGGCAGCGGCCGCATACATAGGATTCAGTTTCCAGCCAAAGAAGGGGAAGAGGAGGCCCGCAGCCAGCGGAATCCCTAGGGCGTTGTAGAAGAAGGCCCAGAAGAGATTCTGTTTGATGTTGCGCAATGTCGCCTTGCTCAGCTTGATGGCCGTAGCCACATCCCTCAGGTCGTTTTTCATCAGGACGATGTCGGCGGATTCGATGGCTACATCGGTACCCGCTCCAATGGCGACTCCCACATCCGCCCTGGCCAAGGCTGGAGCATCATTGACGCCGTCTCCCACCATGGCAACGATCTTCCCTCTTTCCTGTAGCGTACGTACTTCGCGTTCTTTGTCGTCGGGCAAGACCTCTGCAATCACGGTCTTGATGTCCAGTTCACGGCGGATAGCCTCTGCCGTTCTCTTGTTGTCTCCGGTAAGCATAACAACATCAATTCCCAGCTTGGCAAGGTCGTGGATTGCCTGTTTGCTTGTAGGCTTGACCACGTCTGCGACTGCGATAATCCCCAGCACTTCTTTGGTGTTAGCAAAATACATGGGGGTTTTTCCTTGTTCGGCTAACCGGTCGGCGGAGTGTTCAAACTCGCCGAGATCGATCTCGTTTTCCCGCATAAAGGCGAGATTGCCAGCAAGATAGACTTGATCTTCAATCGTTCCTTGGACACCTTTGCCGGGTACCGCAAGGAAGTCGCTTACCTGTTGAAGCTGTACTTGGTCTTCGAGGCCTCTTGCGACAATTGCGTCGGCCAGAGGATGCTCAGAAGGCTTCTCCAAGGAAGCACCAATTGTGAGCAGTTCCTTGTTACTTAAGGTAGAACCAGGAATGACATCGGTTACCTGTGGTTTGCCTTCCGTGATGGTACCCGTCTTGTCGAGCACGACAGTGTTGACACTATGCGCGGTTTCAAGAGCTTCAGCCGACTTGGTCAAGATGCCGTGGAGTGCTCCTTGGCCAGTACCCACCATAATGGCAACGGGTGTGGCCAGCCCCAAGGCACAGGGACAGGAGATAACCAAGACCGCAATACCGATGGTTAGGGCGAACTCAAAGGGGTAGCCAAGCAGCATCCACACAACGAAGGCTGCAAGGGCTATGGTGATCACTACCGGTACAAAAATCCCACTGATCTTATCAGCCAATTTGGCGATGGGAGCCTTCGATGAACTCGCTTCCTCCACCAAACGAATGATTTGTGCAAGGGTAGTGTCATCTCCAATGCGTGTGGCCTTGAAACGGAACGTACCGGACTTGTTAATCGTCGCCGAAATAACCTTGTCGCCGACATTTTTGGCTACAGGAATGCTCTCGCCTGTAAGTGCAGACTCGTCAACAGCAGAGTTTCCTTCAATGATTACCCCATCGACCGGGATGCTTTGACCGGGCTTGATTACGACAACATCGCCTTCCACAAGGTCTGCCACCGGTACTTCTACTTCCACATTGTTTCGTATTACTGTGGCCACCTGGGGTGCTAGGTCAATGAGTTTGGCGATGGCATCGGATGTGCGTCCTTTGGATCGCGCCTCAAGAAACTTACCTAGGGTGATCAAGGCTAAGATCATGGCAGCAGACTCAAAGTACAGATCGTGACTATAGCGCATGACCAAGTCTAAATCACCGTGTCCGAGCCCCCAACCAATCCGGAACATGGCGAATACTCCGTAGACGACTGCGGCTCCAGAACCTATGGCAATCAAGGAGTCCATATTGGGGCTCCGTCTCCATAGAGTCTTAAAACCCGTCTGGTAGTACTGACGATTCACATAGAGAACGGGCAGCGCCAAAAGAAATTGGACAAGGGCCATGGTGGAAGCGTTCTCTACACCCAATAGGAAAGAGGGAACGGGCAAACCAACCATGTGTCCCATGGCAACATACATGAGTAGAACCATAAAGACCATGGAGACTATGGTCCGATGCTTCATGGCATCGATTTCACCTTGGACATGGCTCGCTTCGCTACTTTTAGCAGGAGCGGTGGTACCCGCCACAGACGCACTATAACCTGCATCAACAACCGTATCAATAATCGCCTTTGGTTCAAGGAGGGTATCGTCATATTCTACCGTCATGTTATTGGACAGTAGATTAACAGTAACGGCGGAAACGCCATCCATATGTCCTACCGCTCGTTCTACAGCTGCTGAACAGGCTGAACAGGTCATGCCCGTTACATCGAATTTCTCTTTCTTCATCTATCTTCACTCCCCACTACACCCCGGGGGGGTGTTGGTGATTTCAGTATATAGTATTAGTTTGCTCAATGTCAAGGTGTATGAATCAAATGGCGGGGTCGTCGCCGAGATAGTGGTTCTTGCTTTTCGCCTGGGTAGCTGTTATAATTGTTTTGTCGCAAAATGCGCCTATAGCTCAGCGGATAGAGCACCGGCCTCCGGAGCCGGGAGCGCAGGTTCGAGTCCTGCTAGGCGCGCCATATCGATTAGTAACCCGGATCAATCGTTGCAGGAACCCTGCGATGAAGGATTCGGTTTTTTTGTTCGAGAACACTGTTCGCCTAGGGATGTATACCAGGTTGTTGCATTTTTCACGGTCTTCTGGTAAAATCTAGGCATTAGGAAGAGGTGAAATGATGAACACTGTCTCAGTTAACAACACGATTTTAGATAGACTCGCCCATATTGTCTCGTCGATTTCGCAAGCCATGCGTTTCCAAGGGAGAGATCTGTCCAAAATCAAATAGTTTACTGAGCAAGTGAATCATCATTTTTTGAATACTCACGACGTATTCCCGGGTATGGTTTCTTGCCCGGGTTTTTTGTTCATACGCTTCATATCTACAAGACCTGGGCCTATTTTCGACTTGCTCAGGTCTTTATTCTTGACCCGGGTATGAGGAGGAAGAAAGATGCTAGACATTGCATTTGAAAGTGTAGAGAAATATTACGGAGCGAACCAGGTACTGAAGGGCCTCACGTTTGACGTCAACCAGGGAGAGGTTGTTGGTCTTTTGGGGAAAAACGGAGCGGGCAAGACAACTCTCTTTCGCATCTTGGCTGGAAGGGAAAGCGTTGATGCAGGACGTACGATGATACGTAAAGGTGCCGTGGTAGGTCTGTTAGACCAGATTCCCGACTTCCCCGCATCGTATACAGCTCATGACGTGCTCGATTCTGCTTTTGCGGACCTGTGGTCGATTCGGCGCGAAATGGCAGAACTTGAAGAGATGATGGCTACTAATGCATCTGATGTGGCACTGAGAAGATATGGTGAACTCCAACAAAACTATGAGTCCCGAGGCGGATATGGTATCCAGGATGCTATCAGCAGAGTGTGTAATGGGTTAAAGATTGATGACACCATGGCTAAGAAACGATTTTATGTGCTGAGTGGAGGCGAGCAGACCCGCGTCATGCTGGGAAAGTTGATTCTGGAGGATCCAGATGTTCTGCTGCTTGATGAACCAACAAACCACCTGGACTTGCAGTCCATAGAATGGTTGGAGGAGTATCTCAAAGTCTACAAGGGGACATCCATCATCATTTCTCATGATCGCTACTTCCTGGATAAGGTCGTTGATAGGATCGTGGAAATCGTGGATGGTAAGGCCGAGCTTTATGCCGGGAACTACTCGTACTTTGTTCGTGAGAAACAAGCACGCTATGAGAGCCAACTAGAGAGATATGAACGGCAACAAAAGGAGATAAAGCGGCTGGAGGAAGCCGCCAAACGAATGCACGATTGGGCGCAGAGGGCCGATAATGAGAGCATGCACAAACGAGCGTTCAATATTGAGAAACGCATCGAGAGGATCGAGAAAATCGATAAACCGAAAAAGGAACAGACGATCTCAACTCGGTTTTCAGAGAAAGACTCTGGGAGTAAGGATGTCATCGACATCCAGGGCTTGAGCAAACGTTACGGACAAAAGGTCGTTCTGGATGGCTTGAATATGCAGGTTCAGAGAGACGATCGGGTGGCAATTTTAGGTGCAAACGGTTCGGGGAAGTCAACGCTACTTAACATCATTGCCGGAGAAGAAGAACCCGACACAGGCGTTGTCAAAATAGGCCCTAGCATCAGATTTGCATACTTGCCGCAAATCGTGAACTATGCCGAGCCCCAACGGAGCGTCTTGGAGACAGTGATGCACACGCTCCGTTTACCAGAAGGAATGGCTAGAAACGTGTTAGCCAGGTACAAGTTCCCTAAGGATGATGTCTTCAAGACAGTGGGAAATCTGTCGGGAGGGGAAAAAAGTAGGCTGCAGCTTTGTCTCATGATGGAAAACGATGTGAGCATGCTCCTACTCGACGAACCCACAAACCACCTCGATATCGATTCGAGAGAGTGGCTGGAAAGCGCACTCGAAGACTTCGGTGGTGTACTGGTCTTTGTGTCCCACGATAGGTATTTCATAAACAAGTTTGGGAACAGAGTCGTAGAGTTGGTTAATGGTCGTATCAGAGAGTATGGTGGCAACTATGAGTATTACAGGGAACGCAAAGCCCTTGAGCTTCAAACGTCCTCCGACCCGGTTAAGGCGCCCATGAAAAAGCAACAACACGGCAAGCAGGTCTCTGAGACTGCTTCTCGCTCGAAGAGAAAACAAGATGAGCTTGAAACCAGAATTCACGAACTCGAAGGGACAATTAAGGACATCAACCGAGAGCTTGAGGAACTGGCCGACGACTACGAAGCACTGCAAAAACTCTACGAGGAAAGGGTCAGCATTGAAGGAGAACTCGAAAGACTGTATGACGAGTGGGCTGACTTGTGGTCTTGACAATACGAACGATCGGTAGTAAGATGAAGTACGAAAGGTTGTGGATGCCATGAGCAAAAGGGACGAAATCTTACTGGTGACCCTACAACTTGCTGCCGAAAAAGGTTTAGGCAACGTGTCTCTATCGCAAATTGCCAAAAGGGTTGGACTGCAAAAGACGAGCCTCTACAGTCACTTTTCTTCTAAGGACGACATTATCAGTAGTCTTTACGATTTTCTGCGCGAACGAGCGAAAGAGGCAAACGAGATCGGACCCATTGATTATGGTCGGCTTGTCCGTGGACGAAGCGCGGTAGACATTCTGCAAGGTGCCGTAGAAAAGTACAGACAAATAACAAGGGATTCAGATATGCGGATGTTTTATCGGTTTATCATGTCTGAACGAATGTTCAATAAAGAGGCCGCAAGAATCATGGTCAAGGAAACCGAAAGGATGATTCTCGCCACCAAGCAACTCTTCTATGCCATGCAGGTTCACAAGGTGATGAGCTTTGCCAATGTGGATCAGGCCGCGCTGGCTTTTGCCATGACGATCCACGCTTTGCTTGATTATGAGAATGACAAGCAATTTGCTGACCAAGTTGATGTGGGGCAGCAGATTGCGGACTATATCCATTACTTTTGCGAACTTCACCAGGGAGGGGAGATTGGCCATGAGCAATAAGAAGACTCTGATTCATTATCTTGGTTTGCTGGGCGTTGTGGGCCTGCTCTCGTACACAGCAGCCGTTGTGTTTGCCCCGCTGGCCTATCCGAATTACAACTGGATGGCGCAAGCGGTTAGCGATTTGAGTGCGTCCAACGCGCCTTCGAGGGTTCTGTGGAATCAACTTTCATCGCTTTATGTCGTCTGTCAAATGGTTTCAATCATGATGGTCTGCGTGTATGTTCAAGACAAGTTGACCAGAACTCTCCGCCTTGGAATCAATCTGTTTGCTGCTATGAACTGGATTTCCGCGGTGGGTTATGCCATGTTTCCCCTTTCTGACAGTGGAAATGCAGGGGCGTTCCAAGACGTGATGCATATCTATGTCGTGACGGTGCTGGTGGTGTTGCTTTCGATTCTCTCCCTGGTCGTGATTATGGTTGGGGGCTACAAAGACAGAAGGTACAAGATGCTGGCCAACTGGGCCACAGTCGCCTTGCTCATGATGTTCGGCGGGGCGATCGGCACCGGCCTTGTGCCCACCGCGTATTTTGGCATTCCTGAGCGTTTTAGCGTTTTCGCTGCAGTTGGATTTAATGCAGTACTCGGCGTGTATTTGTTCAAAGGATTTCCGGAAACCAATGTCGAACAAAACCTGTCACATGTCGAAATGTAATCTCAAAGGCGATGAGAAGAAGGAGTAGGTGGCTCGATCCCTTACAGAGAACCCGAATGTTGAGAGAGGGCAGGGCAAAAGCCGCTGAACATGGTCTTGGAGCTGCGTACCGAGGGTTCACCGATTGCGTTGAATCGTAGGCTACGACGGGTGCGCCTGTTACAGCGCTATGCTATCGGTTAGGCTTGGTTGAGGTAACCCGTAGCAGATAAGGTCTTTGTCGTGAGGCAAGGGCGAACTTGGGGTGGTACCACGGAGGTTACGCTCTCGTCCCCGAAAACTAGAGTTTTCGGAGAGGGGGGCGTTTTGCTTTATCTAGGAACTATCACAAGGTAGGAGGAAATCGCATGAGGATTCTAATTGGTTGTGCCTGGCCATACGCCAATGGCCCATTGCATATTGGACATGTTGCCGCTTTGCTTCCGGGTGACGTGATAGCACGTTACTTCCGGGCCAAGGGGGAAATCGTGTACTTCGTATCTGGGAGCGACTGTCATGGAACGCCAGTAGCGATTCGAGCAAGAGAGGAGGGCAGATCCCCCGAAGAGATCAGCGATCGTTACCACGAGGAGTTTTGTGATTGTTTTGCGAGACTGGGTTTTAGTTACGATCTCTATGGAAAAACTTCGTCACAAGAGCACAAGAGATTTGTAAGCGATTTTCATCGGCAGATGTACGCCCGAGGTTATGTCTCTGAGAGAGATGCACCTCAAGGTTTCTGCCAAGGCTGTGCGACCGTTTTGTCGGACCGCTTGGTCATTGGTTTTTGCCCCGTTTGTTCCGAAAAATCTCGAGGAGACCAATGTGATGCTTGCGGAACAGTGTTAGAACCGGATCAACTTGTTGACCCTGTCTGCTCATCGTGCCAAGGAAAGGTGGGTTTTCGGCAGACCAAACATCTTTTCCTCGACGCATCGCGCTTCGAAAGCGAACTTACGACGTATCTGGAGAACCACCCTGCATGGAGGAAAAATGCCATTGCCTTCACTAAAAGATACATCGATGAAGGCCTGCGCGATCGGGCCATCACCCGCGACCTTGACTGGGGCATCGATGTTCCGAAGGATGGCTACGAGGATAAAAAAATCTACATTTGGGCGGAGAACGTCTTGGGTTATCTGTCCATGAGTAAAGAGGTGGCTGAGCGGCGCGGAGATGATTATACAGCGTTGTGGGGAGAAGACAGCAGACATTACTATGTGCACGGCAAGGACAACATTCCCTTTCACACTATCATCCTGCCATCGCTGCTCTTAGCTCATGGCGGTAACTGGAAGCTACCCGACGAGATCATTTCCAGCGAATACCTGACTCTAGAAGGACGCCGGATTTCTACCAGCCAGAACTGGGCTATTTGGGTGAGCGAGATCCTGGAACGCTATCAACCAGACTCCATTCGCTATTTTCTCATCACAAATGGACCGGAGAAAAGAGACAGCGATTTTTCGTGGCGAGAATTTGTCAACAGTCATAACAGCGAGCTGTTGGGTGCTTACGGAAACTTCGTCAACCGGACACTGACCTTTGTGCATCGTTACTTCGACGCTACAATTCCCGCGGGAACGCGTGATACAGAAGTTGGTGAGAGAATCGACGCTCTTTTCGCGTCTGCGGGAGACCTTATTGAAAGTGGTAGGTGCAAGGCGGCGCTGGATGCGATCTTTGAGTTTGTACGCTACAGCAACAAGTACTTTGACTCCAAAAAACCCTGGGAGACCAGGCAAGAGAATCCAGGTGATTGTGAGGATACGCTTTACACTTGCGTGCAGATCACTGCAAATCTCGCAATACTTCTGGGCCCTTTCTTCCGTTTTCTTCGGCCAAGATTCGAACCTGGCTTCCGCTAAACAAAGCCTGGGCACCACAAGACGTGCCCGCTGGTCTGAAGATTCCTCAGCCCGAGATTCTGTTCGAGCGTCTTGAGAAGACGGTCGTTGCCGAGGAGTTGGCAAGATTAAGGGGGGAGGCTTAACTCCAATTCGGAAGGAATTGCTAATCCGTTGTCCAAGTATTCATAGGAGCAAGTGAATGAAGGGAGTTGAAGTGAGTGAGGATCGGTGTTTTTTCGGTTTTGTATGGCGAACTTCCCCTAGCGGCCATGCTGGAGAAGATAAAGAGTTTTGGCTTGACCACGGTGGAAATCGGCTGTGGTGGCTTCCCAGGGAAGTCGCATTGCGATCCTGAAGTGCTCTTGGCGGATCCACAAAAACTGGAGGAGTTTCAGCAAGCTTTTCGTGATGCGGGTGTAGAAATAAGTGCACTGAGCGTCCACGGCAATGCTCTCCATCCCAATCCCGAGATCGCTAAGCGCTTTCACGAGGATTGGCGAAACGCATGTCGGTTAGCAGGTAAGCTGGGTATTACGATCATCAATACCTTCTCGGGATGTCCCGGCGATAGTGAACATTCCAAGTATCCTAATTGGGTAACTTGTTCATGGCCCACGGATTTTCTAGAGATCCTCAAGTGGCAATGGGAGGAAAAGATTATTCCCTATTGGAAGGAAGAGAGCAAGTTCGCCCTTGAACATGGCGTCGACAAGATTGCCTTTGAAATGCATCCCGGGTTTGCTGTTTATAATGTAGATACACTGCTGAAGCTGAGAGAGGCTGTTGGAGAGTCCATTGGAGCAAACTTTGACCCTTCACATCTCATATGGCAAGGCGTTGATCCGGTCGCGGCCATTAGGGAACTTGGCAAACGCAATGCCATTTTCCACTTTCATGCCAAGGACACGCACATTGATAGGTACAATACAGCCATCAATGGCGTTCTGGATACAAAAGAATATGATCGTCTGCCTGAACGTTCCTGGCTGTTTAGGTCTGTTGGCTATGGCAACGATTACAAGTTCTGGAAAGATATTGTCAGCGAACTGCGCCTGATTGGTTATGACTATGTACTGAGTATTGAACACGAAGATGCCCTCGCCTCGATTGATGAGGGATTTGGTAAAGCGGTCGCTTTCTTGCAGGAAGTTATCCTAAACGAACCAATGCCTCAGGCTTGGTGGGTTTAGTACACAAAAAGTAAGGAGGAACATAATGACAGCACGAATCATTGATGGTAAGGGAATTGCAGCAGAAATCCGTAACGACTTAAAGGCACAGGTGGCTGAACTGACGGCCAAGGGCAAGACCCCTGGTCTGGTAGTGATCTTGGTTGGTGACGATCCCGCCTCCACCGTCTATGTGCGAAACAAGGAGAGAAGCAGCAAGGAAATTGGAATCAACTCCATCGTACATCGCCTCCCGGCGGAGACGACTCGCGAGGAACTTCTGGGTCTGATCGAAAAATTGAACAATGACGACACGGTTCACGGAATCCTTGTACAGCTACCCCTACCATCCCATCTGGATGAGGAAGAAGTTATCAACACCATTTCGCCCAAGAAGGACGTGGATGGTTTCCACCCCATTAATGCCGGGAAACTCCTAATCGGAGATGAGGATGCTTTTGTCGCCTGTACTCCTGCTGGTGTGCTGGAACTTGTTAAGCGGACGGGTGTACCCATTAAAGGACAGAACGTGGTGATCGTGGGTCGCAGCAACATCGTCGGCAAGCCGGCAGCAGTTCTGTTCCTACGTGAACACGCAACTGTTACGGTCTGTCACTCACGCACGAAGGATGTTGCAGAAGAGTGCCGCCGGGCCGACATTCTTGTGGCTGCAGTTGGGCGTCCTGAGATGATTAAGAAGGACTGGGTAAAACCAGGTGCCGTCGTCATCGATGTTGGCATTAATCGTGTCGATGGAAAACTCGTGGGCGACGTTGACTTTGAAGGTGTTAAAGAAGTTGCTGGGGCGATCACACCGGTTCCAGGCGGTGTTGGTCCCATGACGATTGCTATGTTGCTCAAAGCAACGGTAGAATCGGCGTCTAGGGCATAAAAGGTGGGGCAAACTGCTGCATGACAGTGAAAAGGTGGCGGGCATCTGGAATGTTTCCGTTAGCAGGGATCGCCCAACCATAGCGTTTGCGGAAGGATTGGGGCTCCCAAAAAGGAACGAAGCAATTGTCCCAGGTTGCGCCTTCGGATTTTTCCATGAGGGGAACCAACGCCTGCCCTTGATAGAGGTCCCAGGCGAAATCCTCCTCGATGATGAGCAAGTCGCCATCTCCTGCACGCAACATGTCCACCAGGTCGTATTTGTCTGTAGCATGCCAGACAGTCCACTGCAAATCATTGGCTAGAATCTCCGGTTCTAGCCAATTTTTTATGTCGAGGTATTCGTCATCCGTGCCATAGATCCAGGCGATTAGACCTTCATAGGTCGACTGTGTAGGTACGAGCGCACTGGGCAGAGCAAAAAGGAGTGTAAGCAAGGGTAAAAATAGTACAAAAACGACAAGTATGACAATCCATGGACTAGGGGGCGAAGGTGGTGGGTCAAGTCTCGGAGGGCGTGGGTTTTGCTCGCGATCTCGTTTGGCTTCTCGTGCTTCTTTCTTTGTGCGAATGTACTTCTTCTGGGCTTCAAGGTGGTCACGATAACTCAAGCATACTCTCCTTTCCACTTCTTTTGCTAGTATGGCCAAGAGTGTGGAAGGATATTGGTGCCGTGAGTAGTATGTAGTAGATAATTGCATAAGCGATCTCGGTTCAGTTTGCCGAAACAGAGTTTTGGCAACATGAATAATAGGGAAGTTGGGATCAGTACGGAGTCGCACTCCGTTCTGAGAAACCACGCGGTCCCGCCACTGTATCCAAGGAGTAACTCATAGGATCCACTCACTTCGGTGGGGAAGGAATGAGTTTACGTTGAGTTGGGAGCCAGGAGACCTGCCGTGATCGGAAAATTAGAACCATCTTGCGCGGAACGGGAGGTGCTTTTTCGTTTGGATTTTTCCCCGGCAACGTGTTTTGGTGTGCCGGGGCATTTATTTATTCTGAGGAGAGATGATGATGAAAAGGACTTGGATGCTGTTATGCGTGTTCATATTGATCGTCGGTGTTGGCGTGGTGCAGGCTGCACCCCAGAGGATTGTATCGCTAGCACCAAGTATTACAGAAAACCTTTTTGCCCTTGGCGTGGGCGAACAGGTGGTAGGGGTAACGAGTTGGTGTGACTATCCGCAGGAAGCCCGTACGAAAATGGTCATTGGTGACGCCATCAATCTTAACATGGAGCTTTTGTTAGTCCTTGAGCCTGACCTCGTTATCGGAGATTCTACGCTTGTCCAAAGCCACCTTGACAGTCTGGAGGCACTGGGCATTCCAACCTATGTGGTTGGTCCTACGTCCGTTGCAGAAGTGCAGGCATCACTCATAGATTTGGGGAGGGTAGTTGGAGCCGAAGAGAAGGGTGAGGAACTGGCCGAAGCCATGGGTTCCCGTCTACAGGAGCTCGTTGATACCGTTCAACGCTCTGAGAAGCCCCGAGTGTTTATGGAGATTTGGAATGAACCGCTGATGACGGTTGGACCAGGCAGCTTTATGGATCTTGGTTTGTCAAATTAAGTGCAACAGTTCCTTTTGAAAAGCCTCGTGCGTAGTAGACCAGTTCAGGCATTTGCGTGGTCTATTATTTATTAGCCATAATGCATGTTCTAGTGAGTCCTTAGAAACCTTGGCTAGATCCGTCTTCTTTGGGAAGAACTCTCTAAGCAGTCCGTTTGCGTTTTCATTGCTTCCCCGCTGCCATGACGAGTAAGCGTCTGCGAAGTACATTTTGATGTCAGTCTTAGCTTCAATATCAGGGTAGCAGGAAAATTCTTTGCCCCTATCCATAGTGGCGGTCTTAACGGCACCGGGAGGTAGTTGGTTGTGTAAAGTTAAGATTGCCTTTTCCATGGTCTTTGAGCTTCGATTAGGTATTTTAATGGCAGTGTACCATCTGGTTTTACGTTCGATAAAGGTGGCGAAGCATCCTTTGCTCTGACCGCGACTTGATACAATTGTGTCAAGCTCCCAGTGGCCAAAGGTCTTTCGTGTCTCAATCTCTTTGGGGCGTTCCCAAATTGATTTACCCACATTGAACCGACCTCTAGTTTCCTGAGGTTCGCGGCGTTTCCCTTTATGTCGCAGAGCACTTAGATCACCATCTACCAAGAGACCTTGATAGATCCACCGATAAATCGTCTTATAGCTTAAGGAGCCTTGGAAGACTCGCCCCGCTATCTGTTCGGGAGACCAGGTAAGTCGAAGTTTCTTGTTGATCACTTCCGCAAGCTTGGGGCTATATTTTCCAATGCGTCCGCAATTCAATCGTCTTGACTCATACTGCCCTTGGGCCTTTTCTGGCACATACTTCCCAGATTCTGAATTACGCTCTATTTCACGTGAAATGGTGGAGTTGGAGCGATTCAAATGTTTTGCTATGGCGCGTTGAGAAAAGCCATACTCTAAAAGGATGCCTATTCGGGCACGTTCAAATGTGGTAAGATGATGGTAGCTCATGACAGACCTCCGTGTATTTTTGGTGTCGTTACCTATATCTTACACGAAGCTGTCATGAGTTTCTATTTACCCATTTATTTCAGGTGTTGCACTTAATATTACAATACAGG
>Ga0265293_10007609_pt1 | contig 16567 bp, 14 predicted proteins | sample Munlanlewell138R_FD_192505 | JGI IMG/M metagenome (GOLD analysis project Ga0265293, IMG submission 192505) | Leachate microbial communities from a municipal landfill in Southern Ontario, Canada - Leachate well 138R | ecosystem: Engineered > Solid waste > Landfill > Unclassified | place: Canada...
GCAATAAAACCGGTGCTTTCGTGCTCTGAATTACTTAAAGTGCCATCAAAACCGTTGGGGCCGCTGTCAGGAACGGCACTTCCAGCCGCTTCGTTGAAGTTGTAATAGGCTACTAAATTAGCTTCTGTTCCGCTGAGTTCGTGGTGCATGGCGGCATTTATTTCGGTCTGGCTGAGGGCTTTATTCCAAACGCGCACCTCATCCATATCGCCATAAAACTGAAAGGAAAGCATGTCCCAGGGCGCATTGCCGATGATAAACGGATTGTCGTTAGGACTGATCGGCGCATTCGGAAACAAGCTTGTTTCACCTAATAATAAACCATTTACGTAGTTTTCAATTTTACCGCTACTCACCGAAAAAGTCGTTACCAGATGCACATAAGACGAATCAGGTTCTATCGGCCCATCGCCGGGACGCGCCACTACTTGCGCTGACGGATTGAAGAACTCGGCATACACATGCAGGTTCTCAAAACCAAGCACATAGCCGTTATTGATGGGATCTTGATAAAAGATTTTGCCCATCATTTTGCGGTTTTCGGCAAAGGTAAAGGCGCGTGCCCACACCTCCAGGCTCAACTCATCATTCAGGTTGAAAGCCTCGTCGTTGCCGCAGTCGATATACAAACTGGGCTGCCCGGTGGTATTCCAGGTTTCGTAGTCGATAGACCAGCATTTGTTGTCGGTTGACTGCGCCTGCACGCTCCAGACCGAAAAAATGAAGGTAAAAAGAAGCAAAAAATTTCTCATAATATATAGTTTAGGTTGTTACTTATTCCACCAAATCGGTGTTAATTGACTATCAATTCCTTGTTGTTCAATAGCTTGTAAATAATTATCTCTGTTGTAGGTAAATTCTGAATACGGATATTTCAAACGTTTTGGGAAGATAGACTGATCGATGGGTTCACCATAATAATCAAGTAAAACTGGAAATCCCGTTCGGCGGTAATCGGCGTAAGCCTCAAATACGTTTTCGAAGGTAAAATGGATGTATTTCTGGGTAATGATAGTCTCCAAATCAACTGTCTGCAACTGGTTCAGGTAGTTGCTGATCTCCATTTCGCTGATCTTAGGACTTTCGGCCCAGGTGTTCATCACTTCCATGCTTGCACGGATTCCGGCTTTCAGGTATTCCATCGGATCGCCGGGCCAGTTTCCATTTAGTACCGCTTCCGCTTTCAGAAAACACATCTCGGCATACGAAAAAAGCGGCATTGGCCTGTCGTTATTGAGGTACCAATCGCCAATGCGCGACACATCACCCCATTTGCCCAGCGGATCGCCCAACTGTGCGTCTAGGTTGTAGTTTTCCCAAATCTCACTATTGTAAGGCAATAAATTGGGTACGCCTCGGTAGCTTTGAATAAACGGAAAAGCCTCCGAAAGACTGGTTTTTTTGAGGATATATTTGATGCGCGGATCACTGCTGTTTGTCAGCAAATCCGTTAAAAATTTGCTCGGATTGATGTACTGCTCGCCTTCTTGGTAGCGGATTACAGCGGCTTCGTAAAGTGGTTTGTTGAATACGCTATTAAATTGAAAAGTGGCAGATTGTGATTCATCATTGATAAGCATTGCGGGATCAATATCGGCAAGTTGCTGCTGCGAAAGTGCTGGATCTACAACCGAAATTCGCATCGCCAGCCTAAATCGCAAGGCATTGGCGAATCGTTTCCATTTGTTGAGGTCGCCACCGAAGAGTAAATCCGATTCTGCAGTAAAAAACGGCATTCCTTCGTCAAAACTAGCTTCTGCTGTGGCTAAATCCTGCAATAGCTGAGTGTAAATACTTTCCTGGCTGTCGTAAACCGGCGTAAATTCCAGGTTTGGATTTCCCGAAAGTGCCTCCGAATAAGGAGCGTCGCCCCATAAATCGGTGATGCGGTGCATAATAAAAGCTTTCCACACCAGTGCTGCTGCTTTTTTATTGGTCATTTCAGACTTTGTTCCGGCTTCCCGGATAATGGCTTCGGCATTATTCATGGCGTCGATATAGCTCTCGTTCCAAAAGGCATCTCCTCCCGAAGGCGAAGGATATTCGTTCCCAGGCTCAACGCCATTCCTTTTGGCAAAATACATCATCCACTGGTGCAGGCCGTTATATTCTAAATTGGAGTTGGTGATATAACCACCCATACCACGCTTGATGGCATATTTAAACAATAAATCAGGATTTATCTCGGTGGGGTTATTGGGGTCTTTATTGAGTTCGCCCAAATCTTTAACGCAGGAAGACAGCGTAAACGAAAAAACAATAATAAGTATTAAGTATGTCTTTTTCATCGTCTTATATATTTATGGAGATTGAAAAACCAATACTTCTTTTATTGGGATACGAATACAATTCGTAGCCTTGCCCGTTGCCGTTGGTGAGCATGGTTTCGGGGTCCAGGTTTGGCACTTCGCTGTAAATCAGCCAGAGGTTATTGCCAAACACACCAACCGAAGCTTTTTTAAGCCGTAATTTCTGTGCTAAAGCATTAGGCAGTTGATAGTTAATACTCAATTCGCGCAGTTTGATAAAGCTGGCATCGTAAATAAACGGCTCGTGAATTTCTTCCTGCCAAAGGCTTAGTTTTTGGTAATATTGATACGGATCAACAAAGCTTTGGTTGGGTTGTCCGCTCACATCCAGTCCGTTAATTGTGGTTCCGGGAGCGTAAATGCCTTCCAACAGCAGGCCGCCGATGGCTGTCCATTCATTGGGTGCTACGCCTGCCGCTTCCCGCGCTGCTTCTGAACTGTACCAGCCTTCACGGCCTTCAAGGGTTTCTTCAAAATTTCCGGCATAGCCGTAGCCGTACATATTGGTTCCGCCAAACATCTCGCCACCAAACTGGCCATGAAGCAGAAACGACATGCTCCAGTTATTATAGCTGAAACTGCTGCTCAGCGACAGGCTGAAATCTGGCGTGAAATTGCCCAGCACTTTTGGCGTTTCATCGCGCAGCATCATGCCGGTTTTGTCCACCAACACCTTGCCGGCTTCATCGCGTAAAAAACCGTAACCCACAATATCGCCATAGGGATTATCGGGACGTGCTTCGATGGTCAGTCGCCAGTGTTCATAAAGGGTTGCGCGTTCCACATTGGGTGCCAGTTCCAAAATTTGCGACTGGTTTTTGGCGTATGCGAGATTCAAATCCCAACGCAGTTTTTTGCTTTGAAGCGGCGTGGCAATCACTTGCACTTCCCAACCTTTATTCTGGATAATTCCGGCATTTACGATAGCTGAATAATAGCCGGAAGTCGCTGAAACCGGCATATTTGTGATTTGGTTATGCGAACGGGTATCGTAATAAGTTATGTCAAGTCCAATACGTTTTCCAAAAAACTTTAGTTCAGTACCGGCTTCAAATGAGTTGACAAGTTCGGGAAGCAGGCCTAAGTTAGGAATGGTGCGATCGATAAAAGCCATATTGCCAAAGCCTTCGTTATCAATGATTTCGTAAGTGGTTTCTAATTGATATGGTTCTGCATCGCTGCCAACGCCGGCATAGCTTGCGCGTACTTTTCCGAAGCTGAGGAAGTCGTGCTTTTCCATCAGTTCTGTAAAAACAAATCCCAAACTTACCGAAGGGTAAAAGAAGGAGTTGTCATTGGCTGGAAGTGTTGAAGACCAATCGTTTCGGGCTGTGAGGTCGAGATACAGAAAGCGTTTGTATTCCAGTTGTGCAAAGGCATAAAGTGAGTTTTTGGCTGCTTCGCTCAGGTATTCCCGGCGGTAAATTGGATTCAGGCTGTTTTCGAGCGTATATACATAAGGATCAATGAGTCCGCCCTCGGTATTCGCCACTTTGTTTTTGTTTTTGTAATACATCGCATTGCCGCCTATATTAATGGTGTAGCGGATATTTTCCGTCCAACTGTCAGTGTATGTCGCTAAAAAATCACTGTTGAAAAGTTGCTGTGTATTGCTCGATTCGCTGTATCTGCCCTGGCTGTAAATCATGCCTTTCATGGCATCAATCGACCAAAAATCTGTTTTGGAAATATCGGGAGCGGTGCGCAACATCAGCCGCAGGCGTTCGCTGAATTTATAGTCAAGCGAGATATGCCCGAAATAGCGGTTACGGCTGTCCTGATTTTTTTGGTAGTTGATGTTCCAATACGGATTAGTCATCCAATTCCAGTTTTCGTACCAGGTAACTTCTTGTCCATCAGCGTCTTGATAATAATCGCTAAGTGATGAAACCGGGATATGACGCGGCATGTGGATAAAGTTCCTGTTAGGGTTGTCATGCGCATCCGAAAGGCCGGGACGGTTTTTTACTTTGCTATTGGCGTAGTTAAAATAGGTATTCAGTGTGAGTTTTTTAGTGATATTGGCCGAGATATTTGCGCCAATATTCGTGCGATTATAAGTCAGCGCCGGAATAATATCTTTGGTGCTGACATTGGCTACCGACAGGCGATAGCTGAGATTTTTGCCGCCGCCATCAACACTCAGCGCGTTGTTGGTGGTGATTCCGGTATCAAAATAATTTTTGTAGTTGTCTGGTTGCGCCTCAAAAGCGCGGGTTTTGCCGTCCCAGTCCACAATTTGTTGCCCTTCCATTTTCGGCCCCCAACTGCCTTTGCTGAAATCGTAATTGGGATTAAAGGTCGGAATGCCGTCAACCATATCCCAGGCGCCAATGAACTTGCCTTTGCGGCCTGCACCGTAAACGTTTTGTAAATCGTAATGTATATAAGCCTTGTCAATGCTGGTTGTACTGGTGAATTGCAGCCCGATTTTTTGGTTTTTCTTACCCTTTTTGGTCGTAATCAAAATCACGCCATCCATGGCCTGCGAACCATAAAGTGCTGATGCACTAGCACCTTTTAATACCGAAATACTTTCAATATCATCGGGATTGATATCTGAAACGCCATTGCCATAGTCGCGGCCTCCCCATTCGCCACCAGAATTGCTGTTGGTGCTGTTGTTTATCGGCACGCCGTCAACCACAATCAAGGCCTGATTATCGCCTGTGATGGAGTTGTTTCCACGCAGAATAATCCGGCTAGAAGTACCTGCGCCTCCGTTAGTTGCAGTAATCTGAAGTCCGGCCACCTTGCCGCTCAACTTGTTGATAACGCTTACATCATTGGATTTTACCAGGTCTTCGCTTTTTACCTCGGTCATGGCGTAGCCTAAGGATTTTTTTTCGCGTTTGATACCCAGTGCAGTAACCACTACTTCTTCGAGATCCGCAATCTCTTCCTGGAGGAAAACTTCCATAAATGTAGCTTGAATTTTTACCGTGTCCTGCTTGAAGCCGACGGTAGAAAAAACAAGCTGGGTTTCATTGGCAGGCACGGAAATACTGAACTTTCCTTCAATATCTGTGCTGGTTCCAACGCCACTTTGGAGGCCGATAATATTAACAAAAGGCAGCGGCTGCTTATCCGATTTGGAGCGCACAATCCCTTCTGCCTGCTGCTGGGCAACAACTTGCGATCCTGAAATTACCAACAGAAACAGTATTATTTTATGCCACATGACGATTCTCTTAGGTTTAATTGGGTTGTGAGTATTTCTTTTTGTAGTGTAAAATTATCGTTTTTTAGTTGTTGCAAAAGCATATTTACAGCACTTTGGCCAATATTTTCGAGTGGTTGGGCAATACTACTGATAGAAGGCGCCGTATATTCAAATAGTTCCACATCATCAAAAGTAATTAAGGACACCTCTTCAGGGAGTTTCTTGCCTAATGTTTTGGCAACGCTCAGGCAAGCTACTGCCAAGTTATTATTGGCTGTAAAAACTGCTGTGATTTCAGGATAATCCAATAGAAACTGTTGCAGCTGACTGTAATCCTTATTTTTGATTTTAAGGTAATCTAACTGCAACATATAATTGGTGTTAACAGAGATTTCGCATTTTTCAAGTGCCTGTATATAACCTGCTTTTCGTTGGCTAAGGCTACTGATATAATCAGGGGTCAGCGTTAGGAAGCCAATATTTTTATGACCGTTTTCAATAAGGTGGTTGATGGCATTTTCTACCGCTCCGGTATTGTCAACGCCGACATAATTACTTTCAAAACCATCCATAAAGCGGTCAACCAAAACCAATGGAAAGTGATATGGGATAAGCTCTTGCAGTATTTTTGGGTCGTGTAGTGTGGTGGTCATTATGATGCCGTCAACCTGCCGATTCAGTAGTGTTTTTATTAATTGCATTTCGCGCTCCTTGCTTTCATCCGAGCTACAAACGATCAGGCTGTAACCTGCTTTTTCGGCTTCATGCTCGATGGTACGCGTGATACGTGCGTAAAATGGGTTGGAAATATCTGCAACAAGCAAGCCCAAAGTTTTTGTTTGTCCCATCCGCAGCCCGCGGGCTACTTGGTTGGGTTTATAGTTGAGTTCGCGTGCTTTATCCAGTACTTTTTGTTGTGTCAGCTTATTGATAGCCAAGGCATCAGCTTTTCCGTTGAGCACCAATGAAACCAAAGTTTTTGATACCTTTAACTCTGTTGCAATAGAAGACAAGGTTACTTTTTTAGCTTTCATAGAACAAAACTAAATCGTTTTAGTAAAAAAAGCAAATAAAATGATGTAAAAAATAATTATGAAAACATTATGGTATGTTTATGGGAAGGTGTGGGGCGTAGAGACGTTGCATGGCGTAGAGACGTTGCATGCAACGTCTCTACGCCATGGTTTTCAAATACCTATCAAGAATATCCAGAACCTCAGGGAAATTATTTCTTCCGAAACCTACTCTGATATACTTGCCGTGATAGTCAAACATCTCAGCAGGAACAGTCATTATGCCTGTTTCCTCAACCAATTGATCACTGAATTCCAGGGCTGAAGTGTCTATATTTAATTTCACAAAAGCGGTAGAACCGGCTTTAGGTGGCGTAAAGGATGATATTATTGGGTGCCGCGCTGCAAATGCTGTAAATAGTCGGATGTTTTCCTTGATTTTTTTCAAATTCGGTAGCAGGAATTTATCAATATGGTTTAGTGCTATGATGGTGAGTATTTCACTTGGCGCACTATTACAAATACTTAGGTAGTCTTTGAAAGCGACGACTCTATTTAAAAAATCCGTGTCGGGAGTAACTAACCAACCCGTTCTTAATCCAGCGAGTCCGAAAGTTTTTGAAGTGCCCCACAGACTGATTCCCTTTTCGTAAATGTTGGCAATAGGAGGCAATTCCTCGATGTCATCAATAATTAGTTTGTGATACATCTCATCTGAAAATATATACAGATCATGTTTCTTAGCCAGATTTACTATTTCATCTAACTGTTTTCTTGTCAGATAGTTGCCAGTTGGATTATGCGGAAAATTTAAGATAATCAGTTTTGTGTTTGGCTTAATCAATTGCTCTAAATCAGCTGTATCAAATTCCCATTTTTCCGGTTTTGCTTCCCAGAAGGAAAGTTCGCAATTGATAGATTTTACCACTTCGGACAAGGACTGATAACAGGGCAAAACGCTTATCGCATGATCTTTGGAAGTTAATAACACATTCATGCTGATGAAATTGAGCTCTCCTGGAGATGCAACTACAACATTCTCAATGGTTTTGATCTTATAATATTGAAGAATAGCTTCTCTTAGTAGTGGATTTCCTTCACTCTCGGTATAGCCCAGTTTGATGTCTTCCCATAAAGCCATCTCTTCTTTAGATGCACATTCTAGAAGGTATTTCATTTCGTAACCATCGCAGTCAGAACTGGAGAATAGGTGTTTTGCAGTGAATTCATGCTTTGCAAAATACCGTTCGAGTTTAAAATCATTTATTTTCATAGCTATTAATTTCGTGCAAAAGGTTTAATACAAGGAGATTAGGGAGCTTTAGTCCTGTTTACAATTTTATTTTTGATTTTCTTGTTTTCAAAAATACGAATTAAAATTAGGATAGGATTTCAAATACACGTGATTCATTGTCTAAACTCTTCCGATCATTTTTAGTATTGCAATATGCCGCCGTTTCTGTGCTATTAGTTTTCTTTTTCAAATTCTTCCATTTCTCTGTAGAATTTGAGGGCTTTTTCAACGGATTTTCCGCCCGAACCTGCTATTAAATTTCTAAACCATTTTTTACTCAAGTTTTCCGGTTTATGTTTTTTATACAACCAAATAGTAAAGTAAATAAAACTTCCTGTTAAGATTATTTGAAAGATGATGTAGGGCAATCCTACGTTTTGTGGAAACCATTGATCACTCAAATAAAACGAAGTCCAAAATGGAAACTGTAAAATCATAATTTTGCTGTGGTTCATTATAGAAAGTTGAAGCTTTGATAATCGTTTCTGAATTTCCATTACACTACCATCGTAATTTAGATTTTTTGTCCAAGCCAAATGTTTGATATAGTCCGCAAAGCCTTTTATATTTATCAAAGCGATTGCCGACATTGAAACAATAAAGTAATTGCTTGCCGAAGAATAATTTGAAATAGCATAAAACAAGATATACCCTAATAGGAGAAGATAAAATACAAAGGCTATAATTCCTGCTGTTGTCAGTTGGGCCAAGCCTTTTAAAGCGGATTCAGCCTTTCTGTCAATACTCTCTTTTAAAAGTCGTTTATTAATCGCCAAAGCCTTTTCAATTTTGACATTTTGTTCTTTCCAGACATTGATAAGTTCTATATTTTCCATGTTTATTGATTTTTAAGTTGATCGAATTCTATTTTCAGTTTGCTTTTAATTCTGCCGATTTTTGTTGCGACATTTGTTTCTGTAATCCCAATGATTTCAGAAATTTCCTTATAATTTTTCTCTTCGAGATAGAGCAGCATTAAGGCTTTGTCTAAATCATTAAGTCTTGAAATTAGCTGGTTTAGTATTCCTAAGTTGGTTTCTTTTTCTTCGTATATTGCGGTGTCTGTTAAATCGAAAATAGCCATTGTAAGCGAGTTTGAAATTCGTTTTCTGCTGTTCTCTTTTCTATAGAATGAAATAGCCACGTTCAAAGAAATTCTATACATCCAGGTTGAGTATTTGAATTTTTCGTTGTAGTTATCGAATGATTTCCACAGCTGCAAAACAATTTCCTGAATGAGGTCTTTTCTGTCTTCGAAGTTCTGACAATAGGAGTTCGCTACCTTATAAAGAATACCTTTATTGCTCTCGATAACATCAAGAAAATCAGCTGTTCTATCCTTGTTCATCATTCTGTTTATATGATTGAGAATCAATTTGTAATACGTAGTTTACACTATCTATTTCATGCTGTGTTTTTGATTCTATACTATAATAGTTTCGAGTTATCCTAATGCCACAACCTGTTGATAATGTTGTAAATGCTATGGCGATTATAATAATTATTCTGATGTTTTTGTATTTCATCGCGGATAATTTTTATTAGTAAATTTTCATGTTTTCTTAATTATTCGCACAAGGGCTTCAAAAATCACAATTTTTTGAAGAAAAATTTATGAATAAAGAATTTTGGTAACTAATCACTGTGTTGAAAAGCAATAATGATAAGGGTTGCGATCAATCTTGTTTTGCCTTTGAGTAGCTCTGTGCCTTCACTGCGTAACTTTGTGGCCCCGATAGCTATCTGCGGCTGTATCACAAAGTTGCACAGAGAAGACACTGAGTTTCACAGAGTAATGTTGAAGTTTAAGCCATGATAGACAAAAGCTTGAGTAGATTCAAGCAGTATTAAATCAGAGGAGAATGAGGAATCTTTTTATAAGACGATTTTCAGTATTGCTCTGTAAAGATTTCACGCTAATTCTAATCCGGAGTATTCCACCTGGTTTCTCTCCATGCTCTTTGTTCTTCTCTTGAAAGGAATGTCCAGGCTACGATTCGGCTGGATTTATTAGATGTTCCCAAGGCAATCGTTTTGATCTGCCTGGCTTCAATTTTGTCTAATGCTATTAGAACTCCTTTAAGATTAGCTTGTTTTGAAACCAAAGTTGTAAACCAGTAACAGTTTTTTGAAAACATTTTACTTTCTCTAATCATATTCTGAATGAATTGATACTCACCACCTTCAACTATTAGTTCATGGCTTATTCCTGCAAAATTGAGTACAGGTGTTTTCGTATTTTTGCCCGTAAGATTCTTTATTTTCCTTTGCGTTCCTTTTTGTGCATCTTCAACCGATGCATGAAAAGGAGGATTACATAGCGTTAAATCAATTTTATCTTCTACAGTGAGTATGTTTTTGAAAATATTTTTGACGTTTTTTTGTAATTTACATTCAATCTTGCCTTCAAGTGATGCATTAGAATTGACGATTTTCTGTGCTGATGCAATTGATTTTTGATCAACATCAGAACCAATAAAATTCCAGCCGTATTCTGTAACACCAATAATTGGATAGATGCAACTGGCGCCTACACCAACGTCAAGACAAGTGATTTTGTCGCCGGTTGGGATTTTGTTAAGGTTGTTTTCGGCTAATAGATCAGCGATATGATGGATATAATCGGCTCTTCCGGGTATGGGCGGGCATAAATTTTCAGCCGGAAATTCCCAGTATTTAATTCCGTAATAATGATTTAGGAGTGCTTTATTCAATAGTCTAACAGCAAGTGGGTTTGAAAAATCGACGGATTCTATCCCGAATTTGTTAAGCAAAACATGCTTTTTTAATTCAGGAATAGCAGTTGTTAATGCGTTTAGATCATACCTTTCTCGATTTACATTTCGAGGATGTAGCTTTGTTTTCTCTTGTTGATTTTTTTCTGAAAGCATGATTTAAGTGGTTTGGTGGATGGGTTTTGAATCTATTGCGGACTTTAAAACGAATATCTTTTATGGAACCTTAAAATAAATTAAAAAACGGACATCCGTAAATACAAAGTTCGTCCGCATTGGGTTCAGGCGCTTTTATAGGCGAGTTGCTCTATTTACTGATGCCTAACCTAAAACAAATGGCCTCTAAAATATCATTTTGCTTATCCTTATTTTGTATCCGACCATACTTTTTCGATAAGCGTTTTTTATCGATTGTGCGGATTTGATGGCATAAAGCAATTGACTCATTTTCAAGACCCACAGCACTTGCAGAGAGCAATGTTTCATTCGGGTATATAATCCGACCAGGTTTTCTTGAGGTTAAAGGAACGATATTAACAATATTCAATATATCATTAATATCATCTTCACTAATTATTAAAACTGGCCTGGATTTGCCTTGCTCAGAACCTATTACCGGATCAAGGTTTGCTCTCCTAATGCTCCATTTCTTATACTTCATTATAATTCACTATCTGAATATTCAAAATCAGCAGTAATATTATTTATGTCGGAAAGAAAAAGTGGATCTTTTGAAGCATTTTTGAGTAATTGAATTTTTTCATTTCTATCCACTTCAATATCTTCAATAATTACCCTGACCTTTTTCATTGATTTAAACCTATCTGGCAAATTAATGATCAGCCGCATATCTTTTTGAACTTCATAAGTTTTCTCAAATGTCATTTCTGCTTTTTTTTGTAAAAGTACAGCTTTTTTTGAAATAGACTTTTGCGCGTTTTCCCAAAGATGTTGTTAATTATGCGCCTATCTTGTTGTTTTCTGTAAGCACTGTAATCAGCTGTTATTACTCATCTCTATCAAGATTATGAAGTAGAATTTGCTCTTTCACCCAATCTACAAAACGCGCTTTCCTAAAGTCGAACCAGGCTTGCTGGTAATCGCCCGAGTTATCAATTTGCCACTTGAAATTGCTAAAAGGTTTAGATTTATTCAAAACCTTTACCAGCCTTTCTCGTAATTTATCGTCATCCACATTTTCTGCAAAATCAGCCATTATCCTGAATGAATCATGACTGTTTAATCCTTCGAATTGGAAATAATCACTCCAATTCTCCTCAATTTCTTTGATGTCTTCTTCCCAGGGTTCTTCATCAGCACCTATCCAACTATCAAAATTAATGATTACTTTAATTTCCCCTGTTTTAAGGTTATAAAAACACCGCATTCCGGCTTCTAATTCCTCAGCAATTTCTTCAATTTGTTTATCAGTAAGTTTCATAATCGTTTGTAATGAAACGTTTGCTGCTTATAATCTATCTTCATAAGCTAATATATCAATAATTTTACTCTTGTTGTTAAAGCTATTTTTTGCTTAAAAGCGTATATATCCTTTTTAGAAAAAGTGTAATAAAAGCTGCCAAAACAAATGGAAATGTAAGTGGAATAATATTAAGCTTTGCCATGAAAAGACTTACTAAAAGTGATAGCAATACCGAAACTAAAGCCCAAATACCTGCCTTAACTTGCGTGTCTGCAAAAACTATGGCGCATAAAACGGCATTATAGCTAAATAGTCCAATGCTTATATCAGTGATTGGCACTGCTAATTGAATTGCGATAATGGCTGACAGTATTCCTCCTGTAAGTCCATACAATGCTGAAATGGGAGAGCTGATAAATACAGCGACAAAAAACAGCAATCCGGCTACCAAATTGTCCTGAAATATCACCTGTCCAAAGCCTTTAAATCCAAAAGTAAAATAATCAATTGTGGATACAATAGCAGCTGATGGTTCCACCAAAATACCCGTGATATAGGAGCGTGCTAATAAGATTATCAGCCAAGTAACTAACACAAAAGGAAGCGTGAATACGGCCAGGTTTCGCTTTATAAAAAAGTGTTGTACGATGGTCGCCAATGACGCACCGATAATGACAAAAACCCAGCTTAAAATTACTGCTTTTAAAAATAGCATCACAGCAACACCTACTAAAGCTGCACTAAACCCATAAAGTCCTTTATCAGTTTCTGATTTGTTATAGTTAAGCAATAATGCAGTGGCGGTTCCACTTATCGTTGCTAAAAGCGCAGCAGCACCCATCGTGAAGGAGCCATAAAATATGCCAATCAAAAAGAAAAAACCAGTAGCGGCCTTTTCTTGAAGCATTATTTGCCCAATACCTTTTAGTACTATTATAGCAAATGATGTGGTCTTTACTGTAAAATTATTTAATGTGCTATTGTTCAATGTCATGCTTGTTTTGCTGTGCTACTATTTAGCTTTTAAAAAACGCGCTGCTTGTGGAGTCGATAGAAATCACCACTTAGGTATGATTACTTGGTGTTTTGCTTCATCAAGGTATTTTCGTTTTCAATAATTCCTCTGAAAAACTATCCAGGATTTTTGTCATTTTCAATAATTACATTAAAGCCCGGCATTTTATAGTCCTCTGGCAAATAATCTGCAGGAATTGTGGTCATATTACCATCTCTTGCTGCGCGGTAATGAGGTGAAAGGATTTCAATACCTCTCTCATTACAAAGATCTTGGATGTTTTGATGCAGATTTGAATAAATCGAGCCTTGTTTACTGGCTTCATTTGTGTAGGCGTTAATTTGGTAAGCCACATAAAAATCCTCAAGGCTTGTTTGCAAAACAAATGGTTTTGGTTCATTGTTAACCATCGCTGTTCTGAGTGCTGCATCAACCAATACTTGTTGTACCTTTTTCCATGGAACATCATAGCCAATTGTAACTGTAGTATGAATAATTAAGCCTCTTTCTTTGGCTTCAACACTATAATTAATGGTGTTACCATTCAGAACTGATGAATTTGGGATGGTAACAACTTCATTATTAACTGTTCTAATGCGTGTTACGAGTAATGTCTTTTCAATCACATCACCCGTAACATCACTAATTTTTATCCGGTCACCAATTTTAAATGGCCGCATATACGTAATAACCAACCCGGCTACCATATTGGCTATTGCCGACGACGAACCCAATGAAAATAGAATTCCGATAAATACCGAAACTCCTTTGAAAATATTTGAATCGGAACCGGGTAAATGTGGGAATATCAGGACGAACATAAAGGCATACAACAGGAATTTGACTATACTGTAGGTTGGTATAGCCCAATCGGAATGAAATCCGGAAATATTGAGTTTTTCAGCTTCTATTTCGTGAAATATATACTTTACAAACCGGATAAAGTATTTCATTACGAAGTAAATAACCAGGATGCTGAAAAGATTTGGCAGGTAATCCCATATGGCAAATAAAACGATCTTAAAGGGCGACCAAATCAGATTGATGAGTGCATCAGCCCAATTACGTGAAAACGGGAAGATGCTGAAAATGATTGGTATAGAGATATATAGAAGTATTGCATAAACTAACCATCGGAAAATTTTTACCAGGAATAGAATCACCTGCATCTCCTGTTCTGCCGTCAGAAAAGTGTAATCTTTGTAAGATAAATCCTTTACCCATTTGCTTTTTTTGGCATCAATAAAATGCAAAAACCTTAAATATACTTTACCTACTAACCAAATAATGAACCATGCTATTACAATAACAAGCAAAACTAAGCTTATCCTAATAGCAAGTTTCAGCCAACTATTTTCATTTTTTGCCTTAACTATCGAGTTTTTAACTGTTTCATTAAACTCGTCAGCCAATTCAGCTATGCTTTTTCCATACCAAATGGCATCGTCTTCTGAAACACTCATGATGATGATTTCTTCGTAAACAAGGTCATAAGTATTTTCTGATTTCAGAACCAGCAATGAATCAATATTTAAGAAGTCATCTTCATAGAGTTTTCTGATTTTTCGGCTTATATTTATGGCTCTTTCCCTTGGTGTTGAGGCACCAATTTTTGAGTATATCAAAAAGAGAGTGTCTTCCGAAGCTCCTTTAACCGGGTAACCTTTAGCTGTTTTTCGTAAAGAATCAATCTGTGATTTTTTAACAGCGATTCTGTTTTTATCACTTTCCTCGATTGTTTTAAGCTGTCTTAGCAGATCTTCCTTTTGAAGATTGTCTGTTGTTTTAAGCTTCAATAATTGTGCTTCCAACTCTGCTTTTTTTATCGAATCGGCAATTATCTGACTTTCAACTTCTTTTAGTTTTAGGTTGTAATTCTCTAAGGCAGCGCGATTTATTGAGTCGTTTTTTAGGATCAAACTATCGGTTTGAGCCTGAGCTGTTACGCTAAATAATAGCAAAAGCACCGGTAATATTTTTAAAAGTATTTTGTTCAAAGTAAATTTTTTAGGGTGCAAAAATACACTATTCAAGAAGCAAAAATGCAATTCTTTGACAAGTTTTGGTTTGCAGCATAGCTTGTAAGGTTTGACGATTGGTTTGTGGGGGAAACCATTAATTCTTTCATTTTGTTTCTAAACTTCTGCCTCATTGTTAGGCTGGTTCTGTTTTGTTACCGTGACCGCTATGGAGTGCATTGTGACGGATTTCATAAGATGAAACCTTCCATCCGTATTCACTTATAGGGTTCTACTATCATTTTAGTGGATAAAGTTGCAGTCAGCCATGAAAGAATAAGATGGTATTTCTAAAGTTTTTAATGTACCACACTGATTGTTTGATGTTAAACTGTTCGTATTTAGCGCAATATACCTATTAATTCATATTATGTGCTAGCAAAAATAGTTATTTCTCTTTCTGCTTCAAGAAGTAATTGATCCCCAAATCTATCGTATAGGCATTATTTTTTATTATTATTCCAGTAGTATTTGCAGTTGTTTGGGTATGTATAGCGTTTGTAAAATCATAGAAGTGAGTATATTCAAGACTTATGCCAATATCTTTTATTCTGTATGAAATCCCAAGTCCATAATTTAAGCCAAATATTATTTTTTTAAAATCATTCTCAATTCGTGACAAATCAAAATCCGATTTGTAAGACAAATAGTAATCTATTCGTGGTCCAATATAAATATAAGGAATTACTTTATTAATTTCCTTCCTGACTTTAAGTTGTGGACTAAAAGTAAGATAGTCAAACCGTGTTTTAAACATTTTATAGTGTCCATGTTCTGGATCTCTTGGTTCCCTCACTATTTTCTTTTCTTGAAATCCTTTCTGAATGTATCTAACATCAGTTACAAGTGTAATAATCTCACGATCAAACCATTCAAGACTAAGGGCAAGGTTCAAACTTGTTCTATAATCTTTTTCTAATGTCCTATCTGAAATTTTATAAGTCCAATCTTGATTTGAGAAGCATATTCCTGTTTTTATTCCAACATCTTTTAGAAGCTGTGCATTAGATTTTTGGGTAATTGATAACACAATTAAAAGTGTCAGAAGCATTATTTTTTTCATCTTATTTTCTCCCTTTTTTTACTTAGCTTATTCCGATTAGCGATATATTAATTTTTCAGCACGCGCTATTTATTTTTTGTTTTGACTGTTTGGTTAAGCAGACTAAACATAGCATGACCGCTAAGCTTTAGAACAAGAAAAGTAGCCAACTGCGGGCTACCTTCTTGTTATTTACACAAAACGAGAGTCGAGCCGAAGACCCGAATACGCTGCAATCTTAGTTATTGCCTACACAAGATATGGGTTGCCGGTATTTCTCTTATCTGACTTCCGAAACGTCTATTCCCAATTCTTTTGCTACACCTTTTCCATAGGCCTCATCAGCCTGCAAGCAGTTTTTGATGTGACGGATCTTTATTTCCTTGGGTGCATCGCCCATGTTTCTTGCTGTATTTTCAAACAACACTTGTTGCTGGTCTTTATTCATCAACCTGAATAAATCACCTGCTTGTGAGTAATAGTCAGCATCATCATCTCTGTGGTTCCAATGGTCGGCGGCTCCGCTTAATTCCAAAGGTGGTTCTTTGAAGTCGG
>Ga0265293_10007611_pt1 | contig 16566 bp, 12 predicted proteins | sample Munlanlewell138R_FD_192505 | JGI IMG/M metagenome (GOLD analysis project Ga0265293, IMG submission 192505) | Leachate microbial communities from a municipal landfill in Southern Ontario, Canada - Leachate well 138R | ecosystem: Engineered > Solid waste > Landfill > Unclassified | place: Canada...
GCGTAAAAGAGCTGTGGTTGTCCAACAAGAGCTATATACTGATGTTAAGAGCTTTTCAAGTGCTTTGATTCATGTTTTGAGGCAGGACCCTGATGTTATCTGTGTCGGCGAAATGAGAGACCTTGAAACAACTGCAACTGCGCTGATAGCTGCTGAAACAGGCCATCTGGTTATAGCTACGTGCCATACGCCTAATACAGTACAAACGGTTGACCGCATTGTATCAATATTCCCCGAAAATCAGCAGTCGCAGGTCTTTACGCAATTAGCTAATTGTCTTAAAGGAATTTTATCTCAAAGGCTGGTTCCTTCTGTTGATAAGAAAGGTCGGAAACTCGCGACGGAGTTTTTAATGATAAGCCCTGCCGCTAAAAAAATGATTCGTGAACGACAATTACACCAATTAACCAGTATTATCCAAATGGGCAGAAAAGCCGGCATGCATACACTTGATGATTCTTTGATTGCTTTATACCAAACTGGCGATATAACTTACGATACTTTGCTTAGCAATTCGCAGGATATTGTCGATGTGAAATCAAAAATTCACAAACCATCCAGCGAAGATAATTTTTAATAGACAAAAGTTTATTTTGTCAGCACTTCAATTTTCAGCGGATTTTCGAGCATCAGGGCTTTATTTTTGACATAAGTTTGCCATTTTTCTTCGCTGTTGAATTCGGGGGATTTACTCCAGCAGGCCCCTGTATAATAAGTTATTGAATTTGCATCTTTTAGCTTTGTCAGCAGAACATTCTGGTTATCGGTAACGGCAGACTGATTTCCGGCTGCGGTTTGCGGAAGTATCACAGCACAGCCGATTGTACCGTTGTTCGGGTCGGGATTGGCCCAATAAGCCAGCGTTGTTTTATCATCGCTGAAAACCGCATTGCCGCCGTTAGCGGTTTTAACAATCCCCACAGCCAAAATAACCTCATTTATATCACTGTCGAAAGTGCTTTGAATTTTGTTGAAATTCGAGCCGAGGTCGATGCTTATGCGTTTTGTTTCACCGGAAATTTTACCGCCCATATCCCAAGGTTTATAAGTCAATTCGAAAATCGAGCGTATCGGCCCGTTCGCGATAATCTTCCACGAAGCGAAATTTTCCGACTGCAAGACCTGATTTTCATGCCATGCTCCAAGTCCGCCGCAGCCGAGACTTTTGCCGACAGTATAAAAATCGAACCCCATATCGTTATCTGTGTGATAATACGCATCGCCTTTGGCATAAAGTTTTTCCATAACCGGATATTCAGCCCGTTTGACCCAGACATCGATTCCGCTGCTGGTCATTTCGGTTCTCTGTAATTCCGGGCCGTACATCCGAAAAGCGATTCTGTCGTTTTCCCAAGCGAAGTCGTCTTTTCGCTGAGGAACGAACATCGCGTTAGTCCGCACTTTTAAATCGACATCAGGAGCTTCGCCATTTGGGCTGATTCTAAAAGTTTTACTTTGATTGGCGCGGAAATCCGCCTGAAATATCAGTTCGTCATTTTTTCCGTCACCGTTGTTATCAATAGCTTGGGATAAAACGAATTTTTCGGTTTGTTCATCGAACACGGAAATTTCCCCTGTCGTAAATCGAGCTGTTGATGGAAGCTCGGTCAGATTAACGCTGACTGTCTCATTGATACGGCTCTGGTCCAGAGGGTTGGTAACCTTGATTTTCAATGAATCATCACCGCAGACTGTGATAAAGCTGAATGCCGTTAAGATAAAGATGTGCCCGATTAAGCTGATTTTTGAAGTTTTCATTTTTGACCTTTCTGTTTAAAAGAATGATACTTCAAAGCCCATTTCTAAAGAAATTATGACCGGGTTATTTTACATCTTCTGCTGAAAAAATGATATGGTTTTTTAGACAGGGCAACAGGCCGTCTAAAATGACATTTTTCTTTGATAATTAAATTTAAATACCTGAGTGATTGATAAAAAAATGGGCTGACACGGGAGGTGTAATTGTCAGCCCAAACGGATTCATCATCCGTCCTCCAAGTATAAATACGATTGGCGTGAAATTCGGTGCTTGGGAAAAGTTTACAAATTTTTAAAGTTTTTTACAGGCTATAAAAGACACCAAGTCAGCGGCGGTGCAGTTACTTTTCAGACAGTGACTTTTCGTACCACAGGGCGGCTCGCATAAGAGCTCCTACCCCTTTATAGTCATTGTCCGGCCTTTCCACTTCGACATAATAGCTGTAACTGCCGTCACTGCTTAGACTTCCGACTTTGACTGTATCGGTAAACGCTAATTTGCCGTCAGCATCGTAAAAGATTTTATTCGCAAGCAGGCCTTTAAAAGCTTTGCGTGAGATATCCAGATAGAAATCAGGTTTATCGAGGTATCCTTTTTCAGCGGCTCTTCCGAGGGCATAGGCAAACATAGCCGAACATGATGATTCGGTGTAATTATCAGGATATTTTTCGCGCGGGTAGCCTTTGTCCACAACTTGCCACCATAGATGCGTTTCGGGGTCTTGATAATACGCAAGGGCTTCGGCAAGGTCGTTTAAGATTTTAATTATCTGCGGCCGATATGAGTTATCTTTGGGCAGGTAGTCAAGACAATCAACAATAGCCATCGCATACCAGCCGATTGCTCTGCCCCAAAATTCGGGACAGTGTCCTGTTTCGGGGTCTGCCCAAACCTGCGGCTTTTTGGGCGGGTCCTCGAAGGCCGAGCTATCCCAGCCGTGATACATAAGTCCTTTGCGGGTCGAGTCATCAGGATAAAGCTGTGTGTCTTGAGTATGCTTTGCGATTAGAGTTAGCTGATACCCGACGACATCAAACCAATTATTCGCTTGGAACATTTCGGCGTATTGGACGGCAAAAGGCGCGTACATAAACAAACCATCAAGCCACATTTGATAAGGATAGCGCTGTTTGTGCCAGAATCCCCCGTTGAAAGTTTTCGGCTGATTTTCAAGTTGAACGAGAAGCGTTTCGGCTGCCCGTTTGTATTTTTCTTCGCCGAATTGTTTATACATAGCCAGACAAAGTTTTCCCGGCTGAATCATATCAAGGTTATAGTCTTTTTGATGAAATCCGATGATTTTACCTTCGTCGGTGAGCATTTCGTCAAGCCAGTTTTTGACCCATTTGAGGTGAGCAGGGTTTTGCGAGACCTGCCATTTTTCATATAACGACTGAACCATAAATGCATTGTCGTATCGCCATCGGCTTGGCGGATCGAGGCGGATTATAAGCTCGGCTATATCGTCGGAAACGAGTTTCTGCGTGGGTTTCGGTGCTGACGCACAGCCGCTGATGAGCGGCAAAAATATTGAAAATAAGGTTAAAAACAGCAATTTGTCGTGGCTTATAAGGGCAGAACGTTTCAACTTTTTTATATAATCAAAAGTAAACATTGCTGCATGATATACGGGCTTGGAGAAAATTTCAAGTTAAAGCAAAAAATTCATTGATAAGGGGCCTCAAAGCCGAATATAGCTATAAAATCAAACATATTTTTCAAAAACAGGGAGACGTGCAAACTTAAATGTTAAGGATTTAATATGCCGGATTGTGAATGTTTAGAAGGCTGCCCTTACTTTGAGAATGAAGTTCTAAAAGAAATCGACGTAATGGCAAAGATAAGGCAGGAATAATATTGCAAAGGCGACTACTCCCAATGCGCGAGATATATGGTTTTTAAAGTTTTGGGAAAAGCAAATGTTCCGAGGGATTTGCTCCCTTTTCAAGTGGAAAAGGCAAAGGCACTAATAGCAAGTTCAGGAAAATAATTCAGAACTAAGCTGTATTCGAACTTGCAAAAAAACAATCGCTCAGCAATCATACGAACCGCAAACGTCTTTTTTAAACACTACTGTTATTTTCAAACAACGGAGTCAGAAAACTTGTACCGGGTCTATTTCCATTTCAGAACTCAAGATACTGTTGCGGGTTTTTGAATAACGGATATTTCATTTTACATCCCTGAATCATTTCAACAATTTTTCAAGCAACGGCTTTAGTTTGCGTATTGCATTTCCGCGGTGGGAGATTGCGTTCTTTTCGTCGGGCAGCATTTGGGCAACTGTTTTATTCACCTGCGGAACGAACATAATCGGGTCATAACCAAAACCGCCGGTGCCTGTCTTGTTTCGAGCAATAAAACCTTCGAGCTTACCTTGCGTCTCGATAAGGATGTTATCAACACTTGCCAAACATATACTGCAAATAAATCTGGCGGCTCTCCTTTCAGAGGGTACATCTTTCATAAGCTCGAGAACTTTGGCGATATTTTTGTGGTCTATCAATGTGCGTTCTTTGTCTTTTGCTCCGCTGAAACGCGCACTTTTTACGCCGGGCTGACCGCCAAGAGCATCTATAACCAAGCCAGAATCATCAGCTAAAGTCCATACTCCGGTTTGCTTTGCATAGCCGAGAGCTTTTTTGCGGGCGTTTTCAGCGAAGGTTTCGCCGTCTTCTATAACTTCCTTTAAATTCGGAAAATCGGCAAGGCTCAACCATTGGATGTCCGCATCAAGCATAGCGGAAAGCTCGGCCTGTTTGCCGGGATTAGTCGTAGCAATAAGAATTTTTTGTTTATTTTTCAAAACACTATTTGCCTTGCAGCCTAATAATTTCTTTTTTGATTTCTTCAATTACTTCAGGGTTGTAGATTATTTTCTTCTTACCATCTGCTATCGATATTATGTAAAAAACATTTCCGCCATATTTAGCAGTAAATTTCTCATGAGTACTTTTCTGAAACTGCCGTTCGTTAATTATCTGCGTAATGTAAGCATGGCCTGCCGGTTTTATTTGAATCCCTATATATTTTTCATCTATTTTTATGAAGAAATCTACATTATAACCTCGGTCCCATGCATCTGGAGCAGGCTCAATTTTAACTCCCAGCTCTGCCTGTAGCTGGCTGTAAATGGTTTGGACTTCTGACTGGTAACCATCAAATGTTCTATTAACTACAAGATTAATTAGAAAGTCGATACAATCCTGTTCGGTTATATTCTCAATTTCGGCAAGGCATACTTCGCTAATTTTAATATATAACTGCCTGCCAAGTTGCTCCAGATGTTCCCTTGGATAGGCGTTTTGATAATAGAATTTCTCCCAATCTTCGGTTGTGCGAGGTGAACATTTTCTTATTAACTCTGCAACAGGACCTACTTTGTTTTTGCGCGTTAGTCCCCACCTCATATTAGCTTGATTAAGAATCCATTCTTTAGGCATCAGCTACCTCTCAAAGAAGCAATAAATTTATCTTTAAGTTTATAATTAAGAGAAGTATCAACGTCTACCAAGCCGCTTTTTATTAAGTGTGCGTTAAGAAATGTTTTGTTCGGCAGATACAAATAGCAAAGGAGATTTTTTTCGCGGTCATGTTTGATGGTGTCAAACTTCATGAATACTTTTTGTCCATGTGTTTTGTCTTTCAAAAATTCGATTGCAGCATTACGTGTTTCCTGCCTCTCTTTGACCCCTATCAACCGAATCGGCACACCTGCCCCAACAATTAATTGATTAGGTGAGATAATATCTATTACCGGATAATAAGTTTCACGCTCTCCGCTTTTATGATTTATTTTTGAGCCAAACTGTATTTTCCGCGGGTCAATCTTCTTATCAAATTGGATTATATCTTTGAAAATATAAGGCAATTTTTTTATTTTTTCAGACCAGTCAATATCATCTTCTCTGTTTATTGCAATCTCAAACCTAAATTTGTCAAAGAAACTTTTGTTTTCCAAGCCAAGTTTTTCTTTGATAGCAGATTGGTAACTCGCATTTATTTCATAACCAATAGAATTCCTTCCAAGATTTTTTGCCGCAAGGGCAGTAGTGCCACTGCCTGCAAATGGGTCTAGTACGGTTTCTCCTACAAAACTGAACATCTTAATGAGTCTTCTGGGGATTTCTTCGGGAAACATTGCCAGATGCCCATTTTGTTTTTCGCCCGGGATATTCCAGTGTCCGGAAAAATACTGGTTCCATTCCTCTGTTGTCATCTTAGAATTTTCTTTGATACTCGCGATTACATTCGGCCCTGTTCCATGCTTTTTAAAAATAAGGATAAATTCATAGTCAATTTTTATAATTCCGTTGCGCGGATGAGGAAAAGAACCCATTATTGTCGCACCGCCGGTCGTATTGCAGGTTGTTACCTTTTGCCAGATAATCGCCCCCATATAATCAAATCCTATTGTTTCGCAGAATTTGATTATTTCAGTTCTGATAGGAATTACTTTATAACGACCATAATAAACAGAACGAGCAAATTGGTCGCCGATATTTATACATAATCGGCAGCCGTTATGTAAAACTCTGTAACACTCGTTCCAGACAAGATTAAGATTGTTTATATAATCCTCGTAGCTGTGGTCAAATCCAATTTGACTGCCATTTCCATAATCTTTGAGCTGCCAATAAGGCGGTGATGTAACAATTAAGTGTATAGATTTATCCGACACATCGGACATTTCTCGTGAATCACCGATTATTATTTTGTGATGTGTCATAAGCACAATCTCGTCCTAAAATTGCATAAGAACATCCATGTCTAAATTCTATTATGCCAGAAAACTGATAAAAAGTCAAACCAAGCTCTCAGATTAACTCATCAGTTTTTTCAGCAGTGCACGCTGGAAGTGCAAGCGATTTTCGGATTGGTCGAAGATAATAGAGTTCGGCGACTCTACAATTTCGTCGGAAATTTCAAAGCCGCGATATGCCGGCAGACAGTGCATAATTTTGGCGGAGGGCGAATTTTTTAAAAGTTCGGTATTTACCTGATAACCGGCGAAATCGTTAATTCGTTTTTGCTTCTCATTTTCTTGGCCCATACTGACCCAAGTATCGGTATAAATTACATCAGCATTTTTCACAGCTTCAGCAGGGTCATTAGTTTGATTAACGCTGTCTGCAGCAAGGCTGTTGGCTTTGCTGATAGACTCCGCGTCAAGCTCATATCCTTTCGGTGAAGCAATACTCATTTTCATTCCGAGTTTGCCGCAAACAAAAGCGAGTGAACGAGCAACATTATTTCCATCGCCGACATAAGCAATTTTAACACCTTTGAGTTTACCGAGATGCTCCTGAATAGTCATAACATCAGCCATAGCCTGACAAGGATGAGACCAGTCGGTAAGAGCGTTGATAACCGGAATCGTCGCGTATTTGCCCAATTCAACCACTGTATTATGCTCGAAAGTTCGGGCCATAATACCATGTGCATATCGGCTTAGTACGCGGGCAATGTCTTTTACCGGTTCGCGTTTGCCGATTCCACCGATATCTTCGGGTTTAACGTAAATAGCCGAGCCGCCCAAATCGGTCATAGCGACCTGAAAGCTAAGACGAGTCCGCAGCGAAGGTTTCTCAAAGAGCATTACAAGTGTCTTGCCGCAAAGACAGAGGTCTCGTTTGCCTTTTTTATAGAGTTTTTTTAGTTTGCTGCTAAGCTCGAGATGTTCGGTCAACTGCTGCGGAGTAAAACTATCTATCGAAAGAAAATCTTTCATTTTGATACTTCCGTTATTGCTTGGTCTAAAATACTCACAGCTTTATCGACATGTTCTTCGGTCGCTATCATCGGCGGCATAAATCGCAGAACAGTATCATGAGTACAATTGATACGCAGCCCTTTTTCAAGACATTTATCTACGATTTGTGCACCCGGTTTTGTTAACTGCACGCCTATCATAAGTCCTATTCCCCGGATGTGGTCGATAATATCATATTTTTCTTTAAGTGTTTGGAGTTTTTGCGATGCATAATCGCCGAGTTTTTTGGCGTGTTCGAGCAGATTATCCTGCTCGATTGTTTCGATAACAGCTATGGCCGCCGCACAAGCAAGAGCATTCCCGCCGAAAGTCGAAGCATGTTTACCGGGGACAAGAGCCGCTGCAATTTCCGGCTTGGCCATCATAGCTCCTATAGCTACTCCGCCGCCGAGCGTTTTTGCCATAGTGATAATATCAGGTACGACATCGCTATGCTGATAGGCAAACCATTTTCCTGTTCGGCCGATACCTGTTTGTACTTCGTCTAAAATCATAACCGCGCCGTTTTCATCGCAAAGCTCGCGTATAGCCCGAAGATAATCCTGAGTCGCCAGATTTATTCCGCCCTCGCCTTGAATTGGCTCGACCATTACAGCGGCTACTTCATCTGTAAATGTGTTTTTCAAAGCTTTAATGTCATTGAAAGGAACATAGCTGAAACCCGGCAGCAGCGGCAGAAATCCTTCGTGATATTTCGGCTGAGCGGTAGCTGTTACCGTGGCGAAAGTCCTGCCGTGAAAACTTCCTTCGGCTGTGATAAAACGGTATTTATGACTTGCGGTATAGAGCCTCGCTAATTTCAGAGCGGCTTCGTTGGCTTCAGCTCCGCTGTTGCAGAAAAAGGTTTTTCCGCCAAAAGCGCGTTCGCTTAACAACTTTGCCAGAATGCCCTGCGGTTCGGAGTAAAAAGTATTATCTATATGCAGCAGCTCACCGGCCTGTTTGCGGACAGCCTCGACAAGTTTCGGGTGACAGTGACCTATACCGCTAACCGCCCAGCCGGGAAACATATCGAGAATTTCGTTTCCATCGGCGTCATAGAGATAGCAGCCTTGGCCTTTGACAATTACGCGCGGCAGCCGTTTGTAATTGGCAATAACATATTTATCAAATAATTCTATCGTTTCATTCGTAGTCATTTTCAAGAACCCCTGCACTTAAGTGATGAAAAACGATTTTATCTGGCAATTTGGGTGCCTATTCCCTTAGCGGTGTAAATTTCAAGCAGCAGCGAATGCGGAATTCGGCCGTCGATAATATGTGCCTTCTTCACTCCGGCATCGATAGCTTTTAGACAGGCATCGACTTTGGGCATCATACCGCTGGTGATAATACCGCTTTCAATCATTCCTTTTATTTTTTCTTCGTCAACTGAAGATATCGTACTGCTCTGGTCGTTGACATTTGAAAGTATGCCGTGCGTATCGCTGACAACAACTAATTTCTCCGCGGCTGCGGCGGCAGCGACAAAACCTGCGGCGCTGTCAGCGTTGACGTTAAGCTTGCCGCCTTTTTTGTCAAACGCGACCGAGGCTATCACAGGAATAGTTCCTGTAGAACATAAAATTTTCAAAAGTTCAGCGTTTACATCGTTTATCTGTCCGACAAAACCGAGGTCGATTTTTCTGCCGTTTTCACCGTTAAGACGAAGCGGCTCGGCAAATAAAACGCAGCTGCTCAAAGAATGCAGTCCCATCGCGGTACAGCCGAGGTCAGTAAGCTGCTGACAAATCGGGGTGTTGACCTCGCGGACAAGAGTATGTTCAACAATGGTAAGAGTCCGTTCGTCGGTGTAGCGGCGGCCCTGCACCCAGACCGGTTCGAGTCCGGCCTTGTTCATAGCCTTATTAATGGCTTTTCCGCCGCCGTGAACGATAATCGGCCAAATTCCGACAGTATGCATAAAGGCAACATCGGTCAGAAGCTCTTTTCGCAGGATTTCATCGTCCAACACGCTTCCGCCGAGCTTAACAACGACAATCCGGCCGCGAAACTTGCGGATATACTGCATTGCTTCAATCAAACATGCTGCTTTTGCTATAGCCTGTTCCACTGTTAAAATCCTAAAATCATTGTCTAATAAAACGAGCGAGTCTATTATTGCGATGGGGCTTAGTCAAGCAAATTCACCTCTGTAATTTCGGCTCGCGGCGGACACCGAAATACACCGGTTATCCTTTATATCTGGCAAGGGCAAGCTGAATTATACGGTCTATAAATTTTTCGTAAGTCAGGCCCGCTTGATGTGCAGATTCCGCGATTTCTTCACCGTATGCAATATCGGGATTTGCGTTGGCTTCGATTATAAAAACCTCGTTATTTTCCGTCAGCCTCATGTCAATTCGACCATAATCCTGAATCTGCAGAATGCGATAAGTTTTCTTGCATGCGTTTTCGACCTTTTTCCTTATCGATGCTTCCAAATCGGCAAAGCCGAATTCGATGTTCCATTTCTCCCTGTATTTCTTATTATATTTAACCCTATAGGTGGCCATATAGGGCCCTTTGCCTTCGACTGCATGATTAAAGAAACACTCGCGAACCGGCAAAACTTTTAACCTGCTGTTACCCATGATTCCGACATAAAGCTCTCTTCCGTCTATGAACTGTTCTGCAATAACCGGCTGATTCCATCTTGACATGACAAACTCGACACGCTCTTTAAGCTCATCTTCGTTTTTTACAAGCGAATCGTTGGAAATACCTTCCGAGCTGTCTTCCAAATTAGGTTTGACAACAAGAGGAAAAGGAAGTTTTTTTGAAATTCGTATCGGTTTGCCCGGAGAAAACTCGGCAAACGCCGGAGTATGAACCCTGTGAGAGCTTAACAGGCGTTTGCAAAGCTGTTTGTCCCGTGTAAGAAAAAGACCGTTAACTCCTGTTCCGGTAAAAGGGATTTTCATAACATCCAGCAAAGCTGCGATACTTTTATCCTGCCAACGTTCGCCTCCGATATGCTCGGTAAGATTAAAAACAAGCTGCGGTCTGTTCTCGGTCAGAATATTGACTAAACTTTTTATATCTTCGCCGGCCGGAACTACCGACACGTTATATCTAAGCTGCCGCAGCGTTCTGATAACATGATACTCTGTGACAGTTGTTTCGTCTGTTTTGATGAAATCAGGGTCATCAGCAGGAATTTCAGCTTCATCAACAAGCACGGTTATTTTTAACTTCCTTGTCATAATCAGTCATACCTCTGAACGTATTTAAATGTATTGTCCGCGATAGTAGTAATCAAAGCCGCCGCTCCAATAATATCGTCATCTTTTGCCAAAAGCTCAAGTGCATCGCATCGCATAATCAGCTTATCAAGCAGTTGTGAAATATCATATTTTCGATGCTCTGTCCATTTTGAGACGTTATCAACAAGTTTTTTTCGGTGACGGCGGAGCAATTTCGAGGCTTTTTTCACGTCGGGTGCGGGCTTGGCTGTAAAAAGTGTTTTTAATTTATCATCATAGAATGCCTGAAACTCATTTCCGAGAGATTCACGTCTTCGCTTGTAATAAGCAGCCAGAGTCGAAGTCATTTTCGAGGCGGACCACGGAGGGTTGTTCGGCGGAGCGATGTGCGGAGGAATGTCGGCGATTTTTTTCATCAGATTATCAACGTACTGCAATTTCTTTATTGCGAGCCAATCTTTGTATTCTTCCTGCCAATTACTGTTAGGAGTCAGCCAGACAGCAAAAGTTTCCGAAAAATCCTCGTCAGGATGAGCTTGCGCATAATTGCTTTCGAGATGCACCACGAACCGCCGCGAATAAGGCAGATAATGATAAGTATCGGAATACCGCGTACTCATTGGACCGAACAATTGCCGCCATTGAGTTTTTTTGAAAAATTCGTAGGCGTAGTTTATGGCGTGGCCGGTCTCGTGCCGCAAAAGCTTCATGCAGGTCTGTTCAGTCCCTCCTTCTACCTCAAGCATCATCTGCTGCTCTATGTGCTTTAACCGCGGGTGAGCAAGGCAAAAAGGTATCCCGATTATCGGCTCTCTGTCAGGACAAAGCCATTCATCAGCCAGATAACAGGGCGGGCGAAACGCAATACCCTTGGCGTTTAATTCTTCATAAAGCTGATTTATTCGAGCTTCAAGCTCGGAACCTGCGATTTGCAGCCCCAAGTCCCGAACCCGCATCTGCAAAAGCTGCTCATCAGTAGTATTGTCCCAATTTATCGCTATTTTGGCCATAATCCGTCCCCGAGATTTCAGATTAGGATTATACAGGCAAAAACAGGGTTTTTCAATGCTTTAGCGTAGAGCGGATAGCGGTTAGTAGATAGATGCTTGAAGTTGTCGTATGACGGTTCAGGGTTACGAAGCCCGTCAGTTTAAATACGAATATCTAAATACCAAATCCGATGCTTAAAATGCCTCTAACAAAAAGAGCTTTTTTCGCGGCACGGCCTTCAAGGCCGTGATTTACAGGTTTCACGGGCAAGATGCCCGTGCCACTGTTTATTTTGTTTAGAGGCTCTAAATGCTTAAAATCCATTGTTTTGGTAATTTGAATTTAGGTTATTAGATATGGTTTAGATATTAGTACTTCGGATTTCGAGTTTTCAAATCGGGCCTCGTAACCGATGAACTGAAGACGATACTGGATGCTCGACTTGTCATCCTGAGGCGAAGCCGAAGGATCTATATTGTTAAAACACATAGATGCTTCGCTGTGCTCAGCATGACAAAATTGCAGCGAAAAGAAAACCTAAACGCTATACGCTACCCGCTGTACGCAAATACTGATTTTTGTGTATAATGTCTCAATGGCGATAGCAGCATTAGAAGATATACATATAACTTTCGGGGCGGATACGATATTCGATAAGCTCACGCTAAAAGTTCATCCGAACGAATTAGCCGGTCTTGTCGGGCCAAACGGCTGCGGCAAAACCACACTGCTAAAATTAATACTTGGCGAATTGAAACCTGACATCGGTAAAATTCACACTAAAAAGAATCTGTCCATCGGCTATCTTCCGCAGGAACCGCAATTTTCAGATGATAAAACCGTTCTCCAAGAGCTTCACAGCACCGCACAGGATATTCTCAAAAAACAAAACAGGCTTCACGAATCAGCGGAGAGCCTAAGCGGTCTTTCCGGCGATAAATTAAAAGAGGCCATGAAACAATACGATAGATTGTCGGCCGAATTCGAATCTTGCGGCGGATATAAATATGAAAACAAAATCAAGGAAATCGCCGCCGGACTGGGACTCGACGAGAATTTCTATAACGTAAAAACCTCACAGCTTAGCGGCGGACAGAAATCACGGCTGGGCTTGGCCAAGGTGCTGCTGTCGGATGCGGAACTTCTTCTTTTAGACGAACCGACAAATCATTTGGATTTCGAGGCGACAATCTGGCTTGAAAATTATCTGAGGGACTTCAACGGCTCGGCTTTAATCGTCAGTCATGACAGGTTTTTATTAGACCGTCTTGTAACAAAAATTATCGAAATCAAGAACCGTGACGCGACTATTTTTCCGGGCAATTACAGCAACTACCGCGAGGAAAAAGAAAAACGCGACCTCGAACTCGAAAGGCAATATCAGGCAAGATTGGAATTCGTCGAAAGGACTCGAGATTTCATCGCCCGCAATAAAGACCAAGAAGGAATGCGCAAAACCGCAAGGGGCAGGAAAACAAGGCTTAACCGCTTATTGCATGAGAATCCGGATTTCTTGGAAAAACCGACTTATGAAAAAAATCTGCGATTCGAGTTCGCTGCCGTCGAACAAAAAAGCAGGCGGGAGCAGGCTGTCTTAACGTGCGAAAACCTGACAAAAAAATATGGACAGCTTTGCCTTTTTGACAATTTCAATCTCGAAGTTCTAAGCGGCCATCGGCTCGGTATCATCGGCCCGAACGGAACGGGAAAAACAACACTGCTGAAAATGGCCATGCGGATGGAAACCTCCGGCAGCGGAAAAATCTCGCTGAAATCGAATCTCTCGGTCGGCTATTTAGACCAAGAAGGAATTCGTCTAAATGATGAAAACACGGTCTTAGAGGAGGCCGCTGAAATAAAACCTGATTTACTTCCGCAGCAGCTCCGCGGCAAGCTCGGCGCGTTTTTATTTTCAGGAGATGACGTTTTCAAAAAAGTCTCACAACTTAGCGGCGGCGAGCGAAATCGGCTGGCGATATTCAAACTCGTACTGTCCGAGCCGCAGGTTCTGATACTCGACGAACCGACAAATCATCTCGATATACCCAGCATCGAGACGCTCGAAAACGCACTGCAAAACTACAGCGGAACGGTAATTATGGTCAGCCACGACAGATATTTTTTAGACCGGACTGTCGATGAATTATTGGTTCTCGGCGTTGACGAATTAGGCCGAAAAAAATTCGGCGGCAGTGAAATGATAAACGGCTCGGTCAGTCAATACCTCGAGCTTATAGAACAAAGACGCTCCGCACAAAAACCCGCGGAGAAAATTAAAACAAAAACTCCCCAGCCGAAAACACCTCAAAAAACCACTCCGAAAGAACTGCTGCAATTCGCTATGTGGTCTTTTGAAAAATTAGAGCAGGCTGTCGAAGAAACCGAAAAACAGATTACAGCTATAACAGAACAATTCGGAAACACCTATATTTATAAAAATCCGAACGAGCTTTCCGGTCTGCAATACAAGCTCGATGAAAAAAAACAGTATCTCGAACTTCTCTACCGCGCCTACGAGAGAAAACTCAACGCCTAAACAGAAGTTTTGAATTTATACATTAACCAGCTCTCGGATGGACAATTGTTTTCTCTGGCGAACCTGTTCCACAAACGCTTCGAGCCGAGTCGTCAAAGCCGGGTCCTCCTGTCCGTCGAAACTTATATTGAGTATCGGCATATCGCCGCAGTCTTGGCTGATTCGCTGGGTCTGCGTGCTGACGATTGTCGAAGGCATGCAGGTAAACGGCATAACATTAACAACTCCGCCGCATCCATGATGATGGTGCTCGACCATTTTTCCGACGCTAAGCACCGCTTCGCCTTCGAAGCTGTCGTGCAGATAAGGCCTCGCCAAATCAAAAATATGCTCGACAGGCTCTTCGACAAGCGGGCCGAATTTCTTTTCCAGAGGTTTGGCAAGAGATGTTTCATAATAATTCTGGAAGTAATTCTGTGCTATATTATTTATCCATACACTGTATAAACCTCTGCGTTTTGCCAATCTCCTTCTTGTTACATTGGTATAATAAACCCACTCAGCCAGCGAAGCCAAATCGCAAGCGGCTCCGAGCGATTCAAGACGTTCGATGATATTTGAGTTGGCAAAAGGATGGCTGCGAACATAAATTTCGCCGACGATTCCGATTTTCGGTTTTTTCAAAGTATAATCGAGCTTAAGCTCGGCAAAATCCTCGGCTATCGAAGCCATTAACCCGATTTTACGCTTGAAGGGCATCTTTTTCTCGACAGCATCGATGTACCTTTTGAGCGACCTATCATAAACCTGCTGCACCTGCGCACGATTTTTAGCAAAAGGCCTGACCCGCAAAAGCAGTTTATATAAAATATCCACTCCGACGGAAGAAATCCAAAGGTCTTTCATTAAAGACCACTCGCCTGTACCATTCATAGAATCTTTAAACTGGGCATAAAAACGGTCGTCCTGATTCGGCGATATAATCGGTATCTCCGGAGCCCCTGCGTACTTGAGGATTAACCTATGCATACAGTTATACATCCCGAACCGGCACGGCCCAGAACCGCCGGGCATAAAGAAAGCAAGTCTGTCCGGCCCTTGTGATTCGATGAGTTTAATCATATCTCCTGTGGTTATCGCGCATGGCAGACACTCTTTTCCGGTAGTAAATCTTCTGCCTTTTACCAAAGCATCTTCGTCTGCCATAGGAATAACTTCTGAAGACTGACCGTAAGACCTGAAACATGCAGCCAAAGCATAGGAACAATCGCCCATATACGGGATATAAAGCGTCCGATTCTTGCTTACCGAACTGCACCACATCGGTATAGCTTTTTCAGGCGGAGACTGCCTGCTCGAATCATAATGTTTGAGACTTTCCAGAAACGCCTCAAGGCGGGTTATGACACCTGCATCAGCCGAATGTTCGTCAAGCTCGAGCTGCAGACACGGCTTGTCACCCATAATATCTTTGAAGAAAGTCATAAGGAACGAATCGGGCCCGCAGCTGAAATTTGAAAGATAAATCGCGAATAATCGCCGGTCATTTTTAATGATTTCCGCAGCCCGCAGAATTTTCTGGCCGTAACTCCAATAAACTTCTTTGTGCAGCTTTTCATCGCTTAATTTGGCTTTGCTAAAATCGAGCATTTCCATGGGTATAACATCGACCCCAAGCTCGGCGAGTTTCTTTGGAAGCTGCAAGTTGACCTGCTCGTCGCAGCCGTTATACGGACGCGACACAAGAACAAATAATCTCTTGTCGGCAGGCAGATTATCCATTATTCGCCGGCCTTCTTCGCGCAGAGAGTTTTCGAATTGGCGCTGGGCTTTTAACGCACGGCTAAGAGGTTCCCGTACCAATTTTTTAGATATACCTAAATCTTCCGCCAGCGCTTCGAAGCTTTTTTGGATAAGTTTAGGGCCTTCGCCAAGCCTGATGGGTGTTGTAATTATTTTTGTTCTTCCGAGCTTATCGGCAAAAGCGCTTTTTACCTGATAACCGAACGACTGTACATAAGGGCAAAGCTGATTATGTTGATTTTCCGGAAAATTCATCGTCATAGAAACAATGCTCGGAACAAATATATAATCAGGCTGCTTATCAAGAAGCTCATTTATATGACCGTATGCAACCTTCACAGGATAACAAGTTTGTGCGGTTACAGTCTCCACGCCGCGGCGTATTATTCGTTTGTCACTAACAGGCGAAATAATAACATCAAAACCAAGCTCTTTTAAAAACGTGCTGAATAACGGCAGCATCTGCCATACTGCTAATGCACGCGGAATCCCGATTTTAACCGGGCCGGACGGTTTAGATCCGCCCGAAAAAACCTGCGTGTTTTCAAGCATCGCGGTATTTCTAAATTTAAAAGCTTCG
>Ga0265293_10007612_pt1 | contig 16565 bp, 18 predicted proteins | sample Munlanlewell138R_FD_192505 | JGI IMG/M metagenome (GOLD analysis project Ga0265293, IMG submission 192505) | Leachate microbial communities from a municipal landfill in Southern Ontario, Canada - Leachate well 138R | ecosystem: Engineered > Solid waste > Landfill > Unclassified | place: Canada...
GCATTAACTTTGTCCCCACCTATAAGTAATACTGACATTTTAAATTTCCTTTTTGATAATCGTTATTAGAATACTACAAGAAGGAAGCTTAAAGTATTATTATATTGATAACTAATATCATAATACTGTTTGTACGATTTATATTTATAAATAGCGGCTTTACTTGCATTTTATATCTATACAGTGTATATAGTAGGTTTTTATATGATTATCTGCATATATCAATATAATGTAAGCTTTGAACTTTAGATGGCTTCAAGATGCAATGTTTTTAGGGATGCTAGCATATTGCATACTCCACTATGAACTTCGTCTTTGTAGCTTGCTAGTTTATAACAATATAGAAATTTCAAAAATTAGTTGATAATGATTACTAATTTAAATAAAAAATAAGTTTTTCTTCCTATAATTATGATATTGACTTTCAAAACTAACTTTAAGAGGAAATTAGAAAATATGAACAAACTTATAAAGCTTAGCTTAATAACCACTATAGCACTAAGTACAGTTGCTTTTGCAGAAAAAGGCAAAGATGTAAAAACTCCTAAGGAAGCAAAAGACTTAACTGAGATGTTTAGTGATGGCGAGGTTAGCGGGCAGATTCGTTTAGGGTATGCTACAAACAGAGTTAAAACTTCTGGAGATAAAGATACTTACGCCACAGCTGCTGGTGGACAGTTAAAGTATGAGACTGCTTCACTTATGGGTGTTAGTTTTGGTGCTGCAATGCAGACATCTCACTCTATAAATGGACTTAGCGGTAGAGACGATAAGTATAACAATGAGTTAGCATCTAATGAAAAATCATATACAGAATTAGCTGAGGCTTATGTAAACTTCTCATACGAAGGATTTGAATTTCGTGGTGGTCGTCAACTTATAGACACGCCTCTAGCCGATAGTGATGATATTAGAATGACTCCACATACTTTTGAAGCTTACATAGCTTCATATACTTTTAAAGATTTAGGGTTAGCTTTTATCGTTGGTAATATTTTATCATGGCAAGGTGTGGATTCTGAGACTAACTCAGGAGAGCCTTATGCAAATGTAGAAAACAATGTTTGGGCTGAGACTGGAGCTGATGGAACAAGACTTGGTGCTATAACTTATGCTAGTGATTATGTAGAGGCAAGCCTTTGGTACTATGATGTTACAAAGGAAACTACCGCTTTTTATGCTGATGTTGTAGGAACTATTCCTTTAGGCGATGAAGCTGAAATAGTTCTAGCTGCTCAATACTTAAATGAAAAAGAGCAAGAGCGCAGCGAAACAGAGGGCAGCATTATTGGTGCTATGGTTGAAGCTAGTTTTTATGGTGTTACACTAACTGGGGCTTATAACCAAGTAAAAGTAAAAGATGATTATAAAATCTTTGAAGGTTTTGGTGGTGGGTCATCTTATACAAATCTAGATACTATGACAGCTGGTGCTTTACATGATGGGTCTTATGGCGATGGTAGCTCTTTTATGTTAGGAGCTGCTTATGAGATAGCTGGTTTTACTATCTTTGGAGCTTATGGAGACTACAGAGCTGACGCTATTGCTGGTGGAGATAAAGCTCATGTTACTGAGATGAACTTTGGTTTAGAGTATGAATATAATGATGGAGAGGCAGATATAGCTCTTATCTACGCTATAGGCAAAGACAAAGAATCATCTACTAAAACAGAGTTTGACAACGACCGTATTCAAGTAGTTTTAAACTACAACTTCTAGACTTATTTATAGTAAATTAAAAAGTTATTGGCGCTATAAACTTAAGAGTTTTCTTTTAAAAAAAGCTCTTAAGTAAGTTAAGCGCAGAATCTTCCTCAACTTCATTTTTTGATTCTGATGCGACACTAGAAGTAGAGTCTGTAGATGCTTTGTTTCTATTCGTGGGCTTTGGTAGTTCATAAACACTATTTGATAGATTTTTACTATAAAATGATTCGAGTTGCATTTCATCAGCTTTAATTACAACATATCCTTTTTCAAGTTCAAAAGGATTTTCATCTAAAATGATACCTCCACTCATATCAGATACAGAGCTAAACATAGCACGCATAATTTTCACAACATTAGTATCACTTGTAACTACTATTTTTGCCTCATAATCTTGTCCATCATCTCTATCTTTAACAATCCACTCTTCACCTTCAATCCCACCAACTTTCACTCTTTTACCAGTTTTTTTGATTGTAAATTTTGGTTTTTCAGATTTTTGCACATACGTAGCAGGGTTGAATCCTAAGGCATTTGCCTTGGCTTTCATCTCATTTACATCAACTATATTGACACCATCTTCATCGTGTGAGACGAGATATGCATTTTTCTTTATATGATATATCTCTACTTTTGTACCTTCAGAATTGCTAATCATTTTAGATGTAGTAGAGTTTTTATACATAAACTCCATCACCTCCCCTTCTATACTGTACTTAACAATATAATCCGCTTGCAGTAACGTAGCAATTGCCATCAATGAAATAACTAAACTTTTCTTTAACATTTTATCTAATCCTGCAAGTCTATATCTCTCTAACTATATATAGACTTTGTTTTGTTTGTATGATATCCAAAGATTATTAAAAGTGTTTTTAACCTTTTGCGGCATTAGTTATTATAATATATTATTATTTTGATAACTAATATCAAATTATGCTTTTTACTCTGCTATATGTGTTATAATAATTTTTTTAACAAAAAGGCTACATTATGATGAATTATTTTTTACGTCAAGTTCAACTTTGGGGAGAAGAGACTCAAAACTCTTTACAAACTAAAAAGATAGCTATCGTAGGTGCAGGCGGATTAGGAAGTTCGCTTGCCTTTGCACTAGGTTCTAGTGGTATAGGTGAGATTCATATGATAGACTTTGATGAAGTCTCAACTCATAACTTACATCGTCAAATCGCTTTTAAAGTCGGGGATGAGGGCAAAAACAAGGCTGTTATTAATGCAAATCTTATAGAACAAAGATGTCCTTTTGTAAAAGCTATCGCTCATGAGTGCAGACTTGAAGAGTTTTGTAAAAAGGATATAAAACTAGACCTTATCATAGATGCAACGGACAATCTTCCAACTAGAGGCGAGATAAGTGACTACGCAAAAAGCAAAAATATACCTTGGCTTTACGGAAGTGTTGAAGCGTATCATGGACAAGTTTGTTTTTTCAAAAATGCATCTTACAGAGATTCTTTTAAGATAAACGACAAAAAACCAGAGGGGATTACCGCTCCTATCGTTATGCATATAGCATCTCTTCAAGCAAATATTGCTCTTCGATATTTAGCAGGGTTGAGTGTTAAGAAAGATTTATTATATTATCTATTTTTTAACGATGAAGGCGAGCTAATCACTCAAAAATTTTCACTTCCTAAGCAATAAGCTACTTTTGTTTAGCCTTATTTATGTGTCAAGTTATATATTGACAATTCTGAATCAAGTTTAACTCTAAGTTTCTCAGCTTCTTTTTGAGTAATCTGATGAAGACTTAGGGCTTCTTGAATAACTTCTTGTGAAAGATAAGTGTGTTTCATATCTATACCTCCTTATAATAAGTATAAAATTATAGAATGTTATTTATAAATTTAAACTAAAATAGAACAACTATATCTATTCAATAGCACAATTAAAAGACATGTCTTAAATACTTAGTCATTTTCTTAAGAAAACTTTAAAGATACTCTTATACATTTCAGATATAATTGCAAAAATCTACATAATATGAGAAATATATGAATTTTAAACCGTATACATTTGAAAAGCTAAACTATTTACTAAAAAATATCCTACTAACTCCAAATCCGACTCCATTAACTATTACTAAATCTCGTTCAAGTTTTATAAAAGGGTATTTTATATGAGCCCTAATGAACTAAAACAAAAAGTTTTACAAGCGCATAACGATGGAGATATTGCATCACTTTATGTACTAGAAAAAAAAGTAGAAGATTGTTTTAATGAAGATGAACTTCAAAACTTTTATGCAAATATATTAGATTTGGCTCTTGAGAGATTAACAGATGCCCTTGAGTCTCATAGACATATGGATATCAACGAAGTTCAAGACTTTGCAACACTTAGAGCTTTGTATGAGTATGCTATGGAACACTATAGTTCTGCAGACAACGCTGATGCTGGTGCTTTGTTTGAAGTTCTAAGTGGACTAACTTCAGACAAAGAGTTTTCATATTCACTAAAATTTCATTCTATTGCAGCACAAGCAAACATTACTTTTGATGATTTTTTATTTAAGATAGCAGATATGGATGCTACACAAGAAGCTGGAAAATTCTTTATAAATAATTTTACAAAAGAGGCACAAAATTTGCTAAGTGACTCAGAAAGTGATGGGAGTAAGAAATGAAAATACATTTTATTGGTATAGGCGGCATTGGTATCTCAGGTCTTGCTCAATACATGCACTACAAAGGTCACACAGTTAGCGGTTCTGATATTTCGGACACTGTTATCACAAAAAAACTTCGTGATTTAGGCATAAAAGTCACAGTCCCTCATAATGCTGATGCTATAGATAATCAAGACTTAATTATACACTCAGCCATCATCCGCCCTGACAATCCAGAAATCGTAGCTGCAAAAGAAAAAGGCATAGAAGTTTTAGCACGTCGTGAAGCTTTACTTCAAATACTAGATACTTCAAAAGTCTACTCTGTAGCTGGCGCACATGGAAAAAGTACAACTACCGCAATTTTGACAGCCATCATGGAAGGCTCTGCAATCATCGGGGCAGAATCAAAAGCTTTTGGCTCAAACGTTCGTTACGATGAGACCAATGATGTTATGTTATTTGAAGCTGATGAGAGTGATGGAAGTTTTATAAATTCAAATCCTCACTGTGCTATTGTTATAAATGCTGAGCCTGAGCATATGGAGTATTACGACTACAACTTTGAACTTTTTTATGAATCATATAAAACCTTTATAAATTCAGCACCTTATCGTGTTTTAAATGCAGAAGATCCTTTTCTTGCTACTCTCATAGATGATATAGATGCAAACTGGCTCTATCCAAGTCGTGATATAAGAGATATAGAGTTTGTTCTTATAAATGATGAACCTCACACAAGATTTACTCTTAAAGACTTAGGCTCATTTGATGTTTGGGGCTTTGGTAAACATATAGCTCTAGATGCAGCTCTTGCGATTTTAGCTGCTCATGAATCTATGGAAATAGAAAAAATAAGAGAGAATCTTTTAAACTTCAAAGGTATAAAAAAGCGTTTTGACATTGTAGGAACTCATAGTAATAGTGTTATTATCGATGATTATGGACATCATCCTACAGAGATAAAAGCCACTTTTGAATCAGTAAAAGAGTATGCACTACTAAAAGGTTTTGACAGGATCACCGCTATTTGGCAACCGCATAAATACTCTAGAACAATTGATAATCTTGAAGAGTTTATAAAGTGTTTTGAAGGAGTTGCTGAGCTTATTATTCTTCCTGTTTGGTCAGCTGGAGAAGCGCCTCGAGAGATAGACTTCAAAGAGAAGTTCAAGGGCTATAACCTTACAATGGCAGATACTATTACAAGAGCAAACAATAACATTAGTGTTATAAAAGACAAAGAGACACTTAAAACGCTAGACAAAGGTCTTATCATCGGCTTTGGTGCTGGAGACATAACTTATCAAATAAGAGGTACTGCTTAATGGCATATATTGCTGGACTTGTAATTGTTGGACTTTTCTTTTTAGTCTTACACTATTTTACAGAACTTAATAAAAATCAAAAAATCATAATAACTATTGTAATTTTTAGTATTGTCTTAGGAGCCATTGCTTTTAACACTTACTCTAATGCACAAAGAGACAATATGTTAAATGTAGTAATGAAATTTAACCAAGGTAAAACAGTAAATTGCAATGGTGTAGATGTAAATAACACAAATTACACTATTAGTATCGGAACTTACACTTTTATAGGTAAAGAGAAAACCCCTAATTATGGGCAAATGATAAGTGCATCTAACTGCAAGTAGTCAAATTTTCAAATTTAACTGCACTTTTCATTTTATTCTGCTATACTACTGCCAATGAAAGATGATTCGAGTTACATCTTTAGACTGCTTTGCATTGACGACTTTGTGTTACCAGTATAATTCACCTAAAAATAAGACTTCATATTAGATTTTCAACCACCTTATTATTAGGGTGTAATTAAACACAAAGGATTTACAATGGCAGCATTAGTAAACGGCACAGTTAAATGGTTCAATAGCGAAAAAGGTTTCGGTTTTATCGAGCAAGAAGATGGTGGTAAAGATGTATTCGTACACTTCCGTCAAGTAAATAGCAATGGTTACGATCGTGTTTCACTAAACGAAGGTCAAAAAGTGACTTTCGAAATTGGTCAAGGCGAAAAAGGCCCACAAGCAGAAAACGTTACAGGTCTGTAATCTTTCTAAATATTGAGTAGATTTTTTCTACTCAATATCTTCTACATAACTTCTTCTAAATTATTTTCATATTTATTCTCTCATATTTTTACCACCTAAGATTCAATAATTAAAATTTGGCTAAACTTCTACTTAAAAAGCAACAGATAGGTATAATAGAAATAATGTCCATAAACAAAACTTCAAAAATAGATACACTAATAGAACAACTTGATTTATCTGAGCATATAGCGCAGTTTAAAAGTTTCTTTGCACGAGAGAGTTCTCTCTATATTGAAGGTGATCAAGAGTTGCATTTTAAATATATAAAAGCACTTGATAACTTAGAATTTAAAGCTCCCCCTAAAGTAACAGACTTTTTTAACATCAAAGCTCATTTAAAAAAAAGAGGTGTGCTTAATTTTGAGCAGATTTTTGAGATAGTAAAAGTTGTTAGATACTTTAACTACTTTAAAAACCATGAGTTTGATGGAATAGTTGGTGAATGGATGGATAAAATTGAAATCCATGAAAAGTTTGCAGATGTTGAAAAATACTTTAGAGTTGATGGACTCTTTGATGAGAACTTAGATGAGATGCTTTTTGGTTTAGCTAAAAGGATAAAAGAACATAAAAATAACATGAGTGACTCTATGAAGAGACTCATGTCAAGTTCTAAACTCTCAGGATATTTAGTAGATACACAGATTCACTTAGCAAACAATGAAGAGGCTCTTTTGGTTCGTGGTGGATTTAACCATGTTCTAAAAGGCGCAGTAGTTGGGCGAAGTAGTGGTGGATTTTTTTATGTCTCACCCGATAGCATCTTAAAATCAAAAGAGCAGATTCGCTATATTGAGCAAGAAAGAGAGGCTATTTTTTATACTTATGCAAAAGAGTTCTCTCTAATTCTCAGTGAACTTTTACCCTTTATAAATTTTATAGATAAAGAGTTTACAAAGTTTGACAACTATCAAGCTAGAGTTCTTTTTGCAAAGAGTAAAAACCTTCAACTCATAAAATGTTCAAAAAATGACTCTAAAATCATTTTGCAAGACTTCATCCACCCTGCCCTGCATAAAGCAAAACCACTGAGCGTAGATTTTAGTAAAAATATACTTATGATAACTGGTGTAAATGCTGGCGGGAAAACCATGCTCCTAAAATCCATCTTAGCCTCTGCATTTATGGCAAAGTACATCATCCCAATGGCATTAAATGAGCATAAGTCTCACATAGGAAACTTCAAAACCATTTTAGCCATTATAGATGATCCGCAAAATGTAAAAAATGACATCTCTACTTTTGCTGGAAGAATGCAAGAATTTTCAAAAATTTTTGAGCATAAATCTGCACTTGTTGGTATTGATGAAATTGAACTTGGAACAGATAGTGATGAGGCAGCAGCTCTATTTAAAGTCATACTAGACGACCTTATAAAACGAGGACAAAAAGTAGTAGTGACAACCCATCATAAGCGTCTTGCAGCTCTTATGGCTGATCGTGATGATGTTGAGCTGATGGCAGCACTTTATGATGAAGAACTTAGAATGCCAACATATGAGTTTATGCAAGGTATCATAGGGAAGAGTTATGCTTTTGAAACGGCCGCAAGGTATGGCATCTCAAACGCAATCGTCAATGAAGCAAAAAATGTTTATGGAGACAATAGTGAGAGACTAAATCTTCTAATAGAGAGAGGCTCACAGCTTGAACGTGAATTAAAACAAAAACATAAGATAGTAGATGAAAAAATTGATGGGTTAAGATTAAAAGAGCTTGAATTAAAAGCTCAAAGAGAGACTTTAAATGCAGAGCTAGAGAGAGATAAAAAAGAGTTAAGGCTAACTTATGACATAGCGATACAAGAGGCAAAAAAAGCAGCAAAAGCAGGTGATACTAAAGAGATTCACAGAGCCATGAGTAAAGCAAATCTTAACTTACCAAAAAAGAAACCTGAACAAAATCTAAACAACCATGTTTATAAAATAGGTGACTTTATAAAATACCGAGATAACAAAGGTAGCATCATCTCTATAAAAGATAAAAAAGAGGCTCTTATAGAAGTTGGTGGGATGAGACTTCGTGTTAAGACGAAAGATTTGAAACCAACTAAAAACATATATACCAAACCACAAGCTACTATAAAAGTAAGTGTTGAAAAAAAATCTGGTTTAAAATGTGATTTGCATGGAATGAGAGCTGCAGAAGCTGAAGAGGCGCTAGATAAATTTCTCTCAGATGCACTACTAAATGGTTGGGATGAAGTTATAGTCTATCATGGTATAGGAACTGGAAAACTCTCATATGCAGTTAAAAATTTTTTAAAAACGCATCCTAAAGTTAAAAAATTTGAAGATGCACCACAACATATGGGTGGATTTGGTGCAAAAGTAGTTACACTTTAAATGCATATTATGATAAGATTTTCTAATTTTAAAAAAGGCTCAAAATGAAAATACTACTATCACTTCTACTAATGTTTACACTAGGATTATCAGCGCAGATAGATGAGTTTGCATCTGAAGTGAACTACTTAAGGGACTATAAAAAGGCTCTACAAGTTGCAAAAGAGCAAAATAAGCTTGTGATGCTTGTTGTAGTTGGAGACTATTGTCCATGGTGTAAAAAGTTTGAGAGAAAAACTCTAAACTCAAAAGAGATAAAAACAAGAGTCTCAAGTGAATTTATACCAATTATCATAGATAAAGAAAATGACAAAGGAAAATATCCTGATGAGTTTTACTCTAAAATGATTCCAACAGTTTTTTTCATAAATCCAAATACTAATAAAAGTGTTTTTGAATCCATGGGGTATCTGAAGCCAAGTGAGTTTTCTAGTAAGCTAGATTCTGCAAAAGCAAACTTTATAAAGGCTAAGTAATGAAAAAATTTCTTCTTTTTTTACTCATAACAAGCTCTCTCTTTAGTGAGACATTTTTTACATTAGACAATGTTAAAGATCTTCGCATATATATGTCAAGTAGTACTAATTTTTTAAACAAGGATAAACAAGCTACTATCAAAGAGAGAGTAAAAGATAGACTACAAAAAGCTGGGTTTATTTTTGGAAAAAATGATGCTACTACCTTTATGTTAAAAGTAGAAGCCATAGAGATTTTAGATACAAATGCGATTTATGTTGAAATAGGTTTAGGCGAAGAGGTTAAGACTCTAAGGGATGGGGATGTTTATAGTTTTGCCTTTACATATCTAGCAAATGATTTTATAGATTCACAAGAGCCTTACAAAGACACACTAGAGTCCATAGACTTTTTACTGTCACAATTTATAGAGGCTCATAAAATAGACAATGAGTAAAAAAGTAGCCATCATTGGTGGAGGGGCTTCTGGGCTTTTGTGTGCTATTGAGTGTGCAAAGGGGTCTTGTGAAGTTGATGTTTTTGAGCAAAATGAGAAGTGTGCTAAGAAGATTTTAGTATCTGGGAATGGCAGATGTAATATTACAAACAAAAACCTTTCAACTCATGACTATTTTGGAGAACATCCTCATTTTGTAAAAGATGCAATAGAGAGTTTTGGGTATAAAGAATTCAGTAACTTTACTTCTAGCTTTGGACTAATTTTACATACACTTGATGATGGAAGGGCCTATCCACTTAGCAATGAGTCAAAAAGTGTAGCTTCACTTCTTACAGCTTATGCAACAAATTTGGGTGTCAAAATCCACCTAAACAATAAAATAAAAAATATAAAAGAGTTGCTTAAAAACTACGATGCAGTAGTTGTAGCAACTGGCTCAAATGCCGCTGAACATTTAGGTGGATCTGATGATGGATATGAGTTTGCAAAGGAATTTGGCCACAATATTATTGCAACTTACCCATCACTTGTTCAACTACATCTAAATTCTACTATAGCTCATAAAATGAGTGGAGTTAAGACTCAGGGCGAGGTTACACTTTTAATAGATAATAAAAAAGATATTTCAATTTGTGGTGATATCTTGTTTACAAACTATGGAGTTTCAGGTTTTGCAGTGCTAGATATTTCTCAAAGAGCGAGCAAGGCTATTTTGGAGTATTCAAAAGTTGATATATCTATAAATTTACTTCCATCATATAACGCTCAAAAACTCTCCTCTCACATAACAAACTTAGCCAAAGCTATGCCAAAACTAAGTATTTTTGATATCTTAGTAGGTCTTGTACCTTTAAAAATCACTCAAGGAATTCTTCAAGTACTTGAGATTTCGCAAAGTACAAAAATAGATACAAAACTTAGTAAAAAAATAGCAAATCTAATGCTAAATTGGCGTTTTGAAGTTACAGATACTCATGGCTTCCGTCATGCTGAAGTAAGCGGTGGTGGAGTAGATACTGCTGAGATAAATCCAAAAACATTTGAATCATTAAAACAAAAAAGATTATATTTTTGTGGAGAAGTTTTAGATATTGTAGGTAAGCGAGGTGGTTATAACTTTGCTTTTGCATGGGCTAGTGGATATCTCTGCGCAAAAGAGATTACAAAGTTAAGTTCTAGTAAAATTAGTTAAAAAGGATTTAGAATGTCACTTAGTTTACTTATATTTGTAGTGATTCTCGTCATATTAGTTCTTATGTATAACTCTTTAGTTTCAAAGAAAAATCAAGTTGAAAATATATTTGCATCAGTAGATGCAACTCTTAAAAAAAGATATGATCTTATTCCAAATATTGTAGCATCTGTAAAAGAGTATTTACAACATGAAAAAGAGCTTCTTAGTGAAATAACAAAACTGCGTGCACAAGCAAATAAACCAAACATTAGTGATGAGCAAAAGATAGCACTTGATGCTAAAGTTAGCTCGGCATTAGGATCTATCATGGTAGCAGTTGAAGCCTATCCAGAGCTTAAGGCAAATGAAAACATTATGCATCTTCAAGCTACTTTAAATGAAATTGAAGAGCAACTCTCAGCAGCAAGACGAGCTTTTAATCAAGCTGTCACCGACTATAATAATGCTATAGAGATGGTACCTACAAACTTTATGGCGTCGGCTATGGCTTACAAAAGAAAAGAGGTTTTTAGTATTGTAGAGCAGGAGAGAAAATATATAGATGTTAAAAAACTTTTTAACTAAATGAAGAGCAAATCCGAGCTTACTGACTTTTACTACAAAACACTCTTTCCTACTCTTAGTAAGCTTGAAGAAAAAAGGAAACATCTACTTTATAGAATTTTTGTAGTTGGTGTTTTACTCTCCCTTGTTTTTATAATTCTATCTTCATTTTTACTGCAAAAACCTGATTTTATAGTATTTGCAATCTTTGTATACATTGCAATTGGAAGTTTTTTATACAAGCTTCTTGTAAAAGATTACACACTAGAGTTTAAGCAAAACATCATAAAACCACTCATAGAAACTATAAGTCAAGAACTCTCTTACAACTGCCATCATCACATAAACGAACATCTCTTTAAGCGCTCAGATCTTTTTGCAAAACCAGATAGGATTAGTGGAAATGACTATGTATCAGGAATAGTTAAAGGGACTAAGATAGAGTTCTCAGATATTCATGCAGAAGCCAGACACAAAGATTCTAAAAATAAAGAGAGTTGGAGTACACTCTTTAGAGGACTTTTTATAGTTGCTGAGTTTAACAAAAATTTCAATTCAAAAACTCTTGTTCTGCCAGACAGTGCTCAAAGTACTTTTGGAAACCTCATAGGAGGTTGGTTACAATCAAATAACTTTGCAAGGGATGAACTTGTAAGAATGGATGATAATGAGTTTGAGCGAGAGTTTGTAGTCTATTCAAAAGACCAGATAGAAGCTCGCTATATTCTCTCTCACTCTTTGATGAAAAAACTTCTAGGGCTTAAAAAAAAGTCTAAGCATCCTCTTTATGTCTCTTTTGTTGGCAATCATATCCACATAGCCATAGATTACAAAAAAGATCTCTTTGAGCCATCTATTTTCTATTCACTATTAGATTATAATATAGCTATGGAGTATGTAGGTACTTTGCACTTAGCTCTTGGGATAATTGATGAGCTAAAATTAAATGAAAAAATTTGGAGCAAGCTATGAGAAATGAAAAAGAGATAGTTCTTCTTAGTATAAAAGATTTCTTATCACCAAAGATGTTAAAGTACTCTTTAGCCCCTTTTCTTATCACCTTAATTTTAATGTATGTTCTGTTTTTTGTTGTTGCTGGAATGGGAGTTGATAGTTTAGCACAGATGCAAATAGAATCAACTCAAACAAGCCTTCAAAATGGTATCCCACACACACAGAGCACAACTACAGTCTTTGAAGGTAACTCTATAGTAGAGTATCTGATGAGTTTTGCCATCACATCTTGGCTTGCTACATTTTTCATCTATGCTATTGGAGGGTTTTTGACTCTCTATGTCTCTATCTTTATAGCTATTATTGTTATTGGATTTTTAACGCCTTTTGTACTTCGCGAACTTCAAAAAAGACACTATCAAGACATTGAGCTTATTGGCCACTCTAACATTGTTGCAGGTCTGTTTCATCTAATAAAATGGGCTATTATAATGTTACTTTTATTTATAGTCTTAATTCCATTTTATTTTATCCCTATGTTAAATATAGTGGCACTTAATCTCCCACTATATTACTTTTTTCACAAAATGCTAAAGTTTGATATCTCATCAAATATCTGCACAAAAGAAGAAGACAAGCAGATAAATTATTATTTATCAGGCAAATTAAGACTAAAAACACTAAGTTTATATCTTATCTCGCTTATTCCATTTGCTATATTTTTTGGTGCTATTTTATTTGTAATATATCTAGGCCACACATATTTTTTAGAAGTAAAAAAACTTCGCAATTTAGAGTCAACTATCTGAATCTAGTTTGTCTAACTCTTTTTGTATCATAGCTTGGTAAGCATCATCTTTTGCAACTAATCCAGCTTCATATAAAAACTGGGACGCTATAAAATTTTGTTTTTTTATCTTGTCATATCTTGCAAAACTAAGATATAAAATATCTTTTGCACGAGTAACTGCTACATAAAAGAGTCGCCTCTCTTCATCTAATGAACCACCTCTTTGCATAAGTTTTCTGTTTGGAAACCGTCCATCCATCAGGTCAATAATATAGACTTCTTTGTATTCTAACCCCTTAGATGCGTGGACACTTAGTAGGTTGACGCCTTCACCTTGTGTCAAATCAGATGAACCTAAAATCATAGCATTTAGAAATCTATCGTGCTCTTTATAAGGCTTAGAAAGCTCTTCAAGGAGTGTCATTTTTCGCTCTATTTTTATAAGTGATTCATTTTTTTGCCTCTCATCTATCGTGCCATCTCTAAGCTGCGCTCTTTTGTTTGAGAGAAGCTCTTTTATATATTTAAAAACAGCCGATGATGCTATTTTTTTTACAATAGTTTTAGGTTGCTTGATACCTTTTAAGTCACGAAACAGCAGGTAAAAATCATGTAAAAATATAGCACTATCTTTTGTGAGCTTTGGATGTTTTAGGATTGGATTTCTCATAAACTTTTCTTCAAATCCAAGTTTTGCAAATTTTCCCACAGCACCAAGCTCTAAAAAATCATCAAATAGTCCTAATTGATGATTTAGCTTCCTCTTCTCAAAGGGATTTTTTATAGACTCATCAGGAGCATAAAGACCGTAAAAGATGCTTCCATGTCCTAGAGTTTTTAGAGCTATATATATCTCTTTTGCCATGGCACTGCCGATGCCGCGTACAAACTCAAAGAGATGGATAAAAGACATCATGTCTGACTCATTGACCAAAAGAGTATAAAAATCTAAAACAGCTTTTACCTCCTTTGCATCAAAAAAACTAGTCCCACCTTTTCGTTTACAGGGAATGTCTAACTCTCTAAGTCCTACCTCAATGCCATCAGCCGATGAGTTATTTCTAAAGATAACAGCAATCTCTTCTCTTGGAGTTTGCGACTCTCTTATTTTAAGGGCTATGGCGTGATACTGGTCAAAAAGCTCATCATAAGCCAAGAGTGTAGGTGAATGTGCACTTTGTAATCTTGTTACTTCAAGTTGTTTTGGGTAAATTCTCTCATTGTATTCTATTACTTTAGTAGCTAAAGAGAGTATAGGCATTGTCGAGCGGTAATTTTTTGTAAGAGTGTGAACTTTTGCACCATCAAACTTAGTTGTAAAAGAGCCAATTATAGATATATCTGCACCATTAAAAGCATAGATGCTCTGGTCATAATCTCCAACACAAAAGAGTGATGGCGGATTTATAGCATCTATGAGTGTGCCTTGAAGTGCATTTGTATCTTGATACTCATCTACTAAAACCTCTTTATAACCCAACTCTTTAGTCTTGCATAACTCTCTAAAATTTAATAATAAGTCATTAAAATTTACAAAACCATACTCTTTTTTTAAAGCCTCAAATTCATCTACAATATCAGCATAGATAAGTGCAAAAAGTTCATGTTCTGGATACTTTTCTTTTATCCAATCTTCAAAGTACATAACAAGTTCAGTATTTTGATAAAAAGAGTAAACATCGTATAGATAGTTTCCTCCATAAGGAGTTGCATCTGCGCCAATATGATCAAATGAGCGTTTTTCAAATACACTTCTAAAGAGAGTTTTTAGTTCTCTTTGCTGCTTTAGGATAACTCTTGTCTGAGTTGTTTTAAGCCAGCGATAGCTAACTGCGTGGAATGTTCCGGCTTCAATCTTAGAAGCTATATCTTTTCCAAAATACTCTGCAACTCTCTCAACCATCTCTTGAGCAGACTTATTTGTAAAGGTAAGCAGTAAAATCTCTTGAGGTTTAATGTTATTTTTTAAAAGATGTGCAATTCGGCCAACTATAGTAGAAGTTTTTCCAGTTCCCGCAGATGCGATGATAAGATTTTGCGCATCTTGTGATGTTGCAGCAGTGAATTGCTCTTGATTTAGACGGGATAATGGCAAATTTTACCTTTAGGTTAGAAGTTAGAATGTGATTATACTCATTCAAGCTTTGCTTATTTTTATCTATAAACTTTTACTTTATACTTGTGCATTAAATGTCGATGTTAGAGATGGCTATTATTTATATGTGTTATACTTACGGTGACAATTAACTATTTTAAGGCGACAATTTATGAATTCAAGCAATGATAAATTAAAAATTATTTCAAGTCAAACGAAAAGTTCTATAAATGAAATTTCAGTTGTGACGCCTAGTATGTACGCTGCAATATTTTCAAAATTTGCAAGTGCGCATAATACAGTTCTTAACGATGAAAATGAGCTTGCAAAAAATCTCCTTATTACTGAATGCACACACCTAACAAATCTTCAAAATCAAGCTTCGAAAAGTGCCATGCAGTTAAGTGAGTCAACTTCAAAAGCCATCAGCGCAATAAAAGAAAAAGATGAGAAACTACTTCAAAGCGTGCTTGATGAGACTCAAAAACTGCGTAATGAAATAGAAAAACTAAAAGAATCAGTGTATAAAGACACTCTTACAAATGTACAAAATAGAAAATGGCTTAATGACTACTACCTAAAAGATGATGCACAAAATTTCAAAGATGATGGAACCTTAGCCATTATTGATCTTAACTATTTTAAAATTATAAATGATACTTTTGGCCATATTATAGGTGATAAGGTTTTATGTTACGTAGCAAGCGAGCTCAAAAAAACCAAATACAGAGTTGTTAGATATGGTGGAGATGAATTTATCATAATGTTTAGTAAAAATGTCTCTGCACAAAAAGCTAAAGAGATTTTAAATAATGTTAGAGAAAAAATACTCTCAAAAAGACTAAAAGCACAGCAAGAGATGTTTCAAGCTAGTTTTTCTTTTGGTGTTAGCGAATATGAGGCATCTCAAAGCTTCTCAGAAATAATAGAAAAAGCTGATAAAAATATGTATGAAGACAAGATGCAAATCAAACAAAGAGTTACTGGCATCTAAGAATAGCCTCACTTCTTTTTAGATATAATCGCGAAAAATTATGTGATATATGAGGTTACAAAAGATGCAAGATGGCTACAATCCACAAGATATAGAAAACAGATATTATAAGATATGCGAAGATAGAGGATACTTTGAAGTAGATGGCAACTCCGCTATCCAACAAGAGAGTAAAACATTCTCCATTATGATGCCACCTCCAAATGTCACAGGTCGCCTCCATATCGGCCACGCACTTACATTTACACTTCAAGATATTATCACTAGATATAAAAGAATGG
>Ga0265293_10007614_pt1 | contig 16555 bp, 12 predicted proteins | sample Munlanlewell138R_FD_192505 | JGI IMG/M metagenome (GOLD analysis project Ga0265293, IMG submission 192505) | Leachate microbial communities from a municipal landfill in Southern Ontario, Canada - Leachate well 138R | ecosystem: Engineered > Solid waste > Landfill > Unclassified | place: Canada...
ACCGGCACAAAAACGCTTAATATCTTACGATAGAAACAAACGAGGGGATCCATGGGGTAGAGGATATCCTTTTGGGCTTCGAACCCAAGGACGCGGGTTCAATTCCCGCTGGGTCCATTGTTTTTTGGGCGCGTGTTCCCGGGGGGAGACGTGTGCTATCAGTTTGCTGTTGATCCCGGCGTAGAGTGCAACGTTTGCAAGAGTGTATGCCCGGGTCTGGGAATCCTGACGTTCCAGGTCTCTGCGTGTGCTTGTGCCTGGAGACAGACGTCTTCGAAAAAGGGATCGTTGCGTATCCTCTAAAAAAGGTGTGGTATTTAGCCGATCTTGATGTAAGCTCGCGTTGGATCCTTGCTATGAGCCCAGACGTCAATTTTATCCCTGACAGTCTCGGCATCGTGCGCCGAGGCGGTTATTGTTATCCAGTATTGCCCCGGCGCGAGGTCATTGACTGGTAACATGGTCGAGCCAGTTGTTGTATTGTCCGCTGCTATGAAGTTATCCGATAGCAGATTCTTTTTGTAGAATATGGTCGGCGACCGCATATCCTCGTGCCGGGAGTGGGCAAGGGATAGATCGACCCCCACGGAGCCCTTGTAGGTGGTTGTCCAGTTCAGCGGGATAAAGTCGGTGTATGGCCCGGAGCCGGACTCTGGCCCGGTAAATGCTACGGCAAGGGATGAGGTTGTGGCTCCGGTGCTGGTCAGGTCAGGGAAGATCGTGACAAATGTGTCCGGGAGTTCTAGTTTTTCAGCGTCGTTGTTGAACGATATGACCGCATCCGGGCCGAAGATATTGATGTTATTCTCTTCGCCGGCTTCGTAGGATGCATTCACCACGAGGCGGAAGGTCGCCTCCCATGTCTGGTTGAGGTGGATGGTGCCGATGTCGAAGTGGAGTTGTTTATTCTGGCTCCAGTTGTTGGTCTGGTCAATGGTTTTAAACGGGATGACTGTATGCCTCCCTGTCTCGTTATCGATCCAGCTCTCAATGGTGGTGGACTTGCCGGGCACATGCTTGTAGTCAAACACTTTGAACGCATCTATGGTTGCCCCGCCGGTCTCGACGTTCTGGAGGAGGGTCATACTGGTGTCGACGCCGGCCTCGGTCTTGAGCTCGCCGGCGATGTCGGTGTAGACTTTATTGAGTTCCTCTGCGTTGCCGGCCCAGACGTATTTCCCGCCGGTCGCATTTGAGAGAATGCCCAGATCTCTTTCAACATTAGGGTCCAGTTTTGAGGCAAATCCGATGGTGTAAATTCTTACCTTCTCAGTATCGTCGCCGCTGTTGGCATAGATTGACATGTTCTGGTTGGTGAACTGGCCGTTATCGCAGGTCCAACTATCGGGATTGACGTCGGTCCACTTATTCCAATTACTCGACTCGGTATCATACCAACTTCCCCGTCCGAGGGATTTTTTGATATTCGCATTGCCTTTCGGCTCTGGGAGATCTGAATACCATTCGTATTTCTCTTTTCTGAAGTTGTAGTCACTTCCTGACCAGCGATATGCTGCTAGGGGAGCCCAATACGGGCTTGAATTCCAATCACTGGTGAGGTAGCGATTGTTATCTGCATAACCTACACCTTTCGCTAGCGGTGAGCCGTGGTAATTCCAATCTCCATCACCCATGAAGACGACCGCTTTGATTGCTTCAGGCCTCCCATTATCCTTGAGATGCTTTATCGCGGTGTAATACGCCAGTCTCATGTTTGTTCCGCCTACAGGGGACAGACTATTAATTGCGCCTTTAATCTTACTGGAATCGCAGGTAAGTTCCTGCTTCATCTCGGCATCGAAGGCGAACGAGATCAATGCAACACGATCCTCATTACCTCCCGTCAAACTCATATTATCGACAAAGTTTTTTGCCGCAGTCTGCGCTGCCTTCATCCTCGTCGGTTCTATATCTGTTCCAGTCATACTCCCCGACGTATCGATCACCAACACTACATCAATTGGGTCAGGTTCCATCGCATACCCGTCTCCCTTCAGCCGGATGGTGACATCGGTTGTATTTGTCGTATGTTCATCCGTGCTGTTCACAGCGACTTTTGTATTGGAAACTTCTGTCTCCACCGAGAGGTAGGGATAGTTCATCCAGGTCAGGTTGATGGGTTGAGTGTCGCTGTGGCCCAGGGTTTCGTTCTCCCATGTTGCCTGGATGATTGCCGTACCCTTTGCGGTGGGATCCCAGCCCGGTGCCTTGCGATCGTTTGTGAATGCACCCGGCCGGAATTTGACGATGGCATGCCCATCAGGATCGGTGGTGGCAGAATTGGTCTCTAACATCTGGTCCTGAGTCTGGTTGTAGGGTGCAGAGCGGTTCAATATAATCTCAAACGTCACTTCCTCACCACTTACCGGGTTCCCCTTGACATCCATCACCTTTGCCCGGAGTTCCGATACGATGTCATCCTTGAGATCCCGGCTTGCCATCGTCTGTGGGCTTGCGGTGAGGACCATCCTCGTCGGATCGGTGCTGGTGAACTCCACCCGCTCGGTAATGGTCACGGCCGGGTTCTCCACGACCGTTGCGGTGATATCAATGATGCCGATAGAATCCTCAGGCCCATACGTGATCCAGACCTCACCGCTGTAACTTGAGTTAATGAGCTTTGACTGACTGTACAGCCCTGAAGCATTCACCCAGACGCCATGGCCTCCTGCCGGGTTCCCGTACTTATCGGTCAGTGTATACGCTAACGTGATCTTATCTTCCCCGTTAGCCGGGACCGAGGCGCCGGATGGGACTATCGTGCAGGTGATAGCAGTCGGCATACCATCTGCCGCGCCCCGGATGGTGATGTACCTATTCCCGACCGACTTTGGCGGCTGGATATAGATGATATTCTCCCCGGCCAGTGTATCGACCCGGAGCCTCGCCGTAGCATCCCCATGCTCATCCACCGGCACGGTATCGTTCCCGACAAACGCCGCCCCACCGCCGGCCGAGCCCACCGTGAACTTCACCCTCTCGGCTTCGCCGGCCTCGTCGACCTCACGCCGGCTATCCACCGGATTCCCATACCGATCGACCATCCGGATTGTGATATTCGTCTCCCCCCCGGCGGTCACCTCAGGCTCATACCAGAGGTTAGCGATCGCATACGGCGTCGTGTGGTCAACCTTCTGCTCGACGCTCTCCGTCCGCTCCTCCTCCAACCCCTCATGCGACACCGTCGCCGTGATCGTCGCGGTGCCGGCGACGGTTCCCGGCCTGAAGGTCACCGTTGCCGATCCGTCGTGGTCCGTCACCGTCTGCACAGGCGAGACCGTCCCATCCGTGCCGTCCACAGCGAATGTGACGGTAACCCCGGAGAGCGGAGAGCTATTGTTCTCTACCCATGCTGTGATGGTCGAGGTCTCTCCACTCCCCGCCGTCACCCATTTGTTACTCGTTTCGAGTTTTTCGATAGTATCAGGTATCGACGCCCCGGCCGGGGCTGCCAGCAGGAACAACCCGGCGATCAGGCACACATATATCCATCTATTCATAAGATCCACCGATAGGCGAATTACTCCATTCAACTACATAAAGATTGCCTATAGGGAGCGCGATCCAGAGACCTCTGTTTTTCCCTCATGCCGATAGCATACACCGAAATCAGAGAATCATTCACGGGATGCATTCTAATATGCATAAAATATATTTCCGGCCTTATATAAGAAAAATAGCTCGTGGCCCCGCTCCCGGATAAGGTCCGGGAACCTACAGGCTATCCGGGCCACGGGATCTGCCCCCGCGCCTCCGTCCAGACTTTTTCTGCCGCACCAGGAGGATCGCCCCGAGGAGGGCCATGGCAACAACCCCGGTGCCGGCCACGAGCATCCAGGCGCTGAAGGATCTCTCCATCGTGAGCCGGACCGTAAATTCGGTTGCCCCGGGCGGGATCTCGGCATCGACCGTGGCGTTCCGGTAGCCGTCACGGGCGGCGGTAACGGTGTAAGCCCTGTTCGTAACGAGGTCTGTCTTGAGGCAACCCGCGCCGTCGGTCACCCCCCTGACCTGATCGTTTATGACAATGACCGCATCGGCCACTGCGCCCTTCCCGCTGTCTTCCACATGGACAGTCACACCTGCCCGGTCATACTCAAGGTTCGCGATGATATCTTCCCCATTCGCCGAGACCTGGCAGAGATCCGTCCACTCACCATACCCCGGCGCCCTCACCGCGATCTCGTAGGTACCCGCGTGGACGTCAGTGAGCATGAACCGGCCATACTGGTTGGTCCTGCCCTTGAGTGTCCCGTTGATGTAGACCTCCGCCTCCGCGATAGGTTTCATCGCCTCACTGAATGCTGTCAGCGAGACAGGGTATGCTGACTGTGAGAGGTGTACGAGAAGGAAAACATTGTCTACCTCGATGTAGCGCTCCTCCTGGTATGGCTGGTAATCGGGAGCTGTGACCTTGAGGGAGTAGCGCCTCTCCCGCTGCAGGTGGAGCCGGAGGTTGCCGTCGGCATCGGTCGCGCCCTCGTGCGCACCGTCGACGAAGACCTCCGCCCCCGGGATCGGGTCGGAGGTCTCAGTGTCGCGGACCTTGATCGCCAGGAGATCGCTCCGGAAGAGGCAGTACTGGACTTCGTTTGTACCGTCCACCTGCACGGTCTTTGAGAGGTCGTAGTAGTTCGATGCACGGATGTCGATATTGTAACTATCTCCTGACCGCACCGAGAAGTCCGCACCTCCGTCGCTCCGGGTGGTCTCCGACCGCGAGATCCCGTCGCCATCGACGCGCACCAGGGCACCGATGACGGGTTTTAAAGTCACTGCATCGTAGACCTCGACCCTGAGGGTCTCGTCTCTACGGATCATTTCGACCTGGATTCTGGTTCTGTCGGCATCGACCCAGCCCGCCCAGTCCCGGTAACCCTTCCGCACCGCCTTCAGGCGCAGATCCTCCTTCCCCGGATGGGTATAGGGGTAGGTGCCATCCGATGCGGTGGTTCCCACGTACTCACCATCGATGTATATGGATGCATCGGCGAGGGAGTTGCCGCTCCTCTCATCGACCACGTTGATCCACAGGGTGGCCGCCTGCACTGTCCCGCATATAAGGATGCACGCTATGAGGAGGCCTATGATGCGGTGATATCGAGCCATGCTGGAGTGTACTGCACCCTGAAATTTGAGTGCATCGGTTTACATCCAGCGTTCTGCCGGAACGCGCTCAAAGACCATCCCTTCGACGAGGACCGGCATCAGTGTCCGCCCTACCTCTATTGTGCGCTCAAGCCGCCACTCCCGGTCGGCGTAGATGGTGAATATGGGGTCGCCCTTCTTTACCCGGGTTCCTTTCTTTGCGTGGATGTCAAGCCCCGCACCGTGGTCGTAGGGGGAACCGGCGAGCCGCGCAAGGGTCACGAGCGCGCGGTTGTTGAGCTCGATGACGTAGCCGTCATGCGGTGCCCGGACGTCGAAGCAGTACTCTCCAGGGACGATATCTTCGGCCTTCACCATCGGGTCGCCGCCCTGGATCTCGATGATCTGGCGCATCTTCTCAAGAGCCTTCCCGCTCCGGAGGAGTTCAGCCGCCATGTCAAATCCCTGGCCGTATGCCGCCTTTCCAGCCATTTCAAGCGCTATCCCGGATATCGAGAGACTCTTCTGGATCAGGGAGTTCGGCTCGGTCGCCCCCTCAAGGACGGAGAGTGCCTCGCGCACCTCAAGGTTCGGGCCGATGGTTCGACCGACGAGTGACTCACCGTAGCTGAGTGCACACTCGACACGCATGCCGAGCCTCTCCCCGAGTTCGATGAACTCCCGGGCGAGTTTCCGGCCTTCCTGGACATCCTCTATCTTGGTATTCCGGCCGACCGGTATATCGATGACGACGATGTCGGCGCCGACGGCAAACTTCTTGGCCATGACGCTTGCAAGCATCTGGCCCCGGGCGTCGATCCGGAACGGGTACTCGTAGGTGATGATCTTGTCATCCGCAGGGGCGATGTTTGTGGCCCCGCCCCAGACGATGACGCCACCGACCTTCTCGGTCATCTTCTGGACTTCGGATGCCGGGAACGAGACGGGTGCGAGAACCTCCATGAGGTCCGCCGTCCCGCCGGCGCCGGTGATGGCACGGGAGCTGGTCTTTGGGATCCGTAGCCCGCTCGCGGCGATGATCGGCACCACGAGGAGGGTGATCTTGTTCCCCGGCACGCCCCCGATGGAGTGTTTGTCGACGACCGGGTGCCGGGTGAACTGGATGCGCTCGCCGGTCTCGACCGTGGCTCGCGTCAGGTGTTCCACCTCGTCCATGTCGAGGCCGTTGATGTAGGACGCGATGACGTAGGCGGTTATCTCGCCGGGCGAGAGGTTTTCGCTGATGATATCTTTGACGATATCCAGGGTCTCTTCCTTGGTAAACCGGCCGCCGTCCATCTTCTTCTTGATGTGTGAGAGGGAGGGCGGCCGCTCTGCGCTCCGCACCTCGACGGGTGTTCCTTCATCTGCGCCGAGCGCGTCGTTCAGCGGCCGGTAGACGCCGATGACGCCGGGTTCTACGAGCGAGCCGGTGGTATCGACGTGGGCCTGAACGCTCCTTCCTGTCTCCTCGTCGGCGATCTGGACGCGGTCACCGTCGCGGACCCGGATGAATTGTGCATCGTTGCTGTGGAGGAGAACCCCCCGGTTTGCGATGTCGAGCAGTTTCACTGTCAGTTTCATGTAAGTAGTCCCATCCTGATTGAATTTGAGGTGTTAAACTACTTAAGGGCGTCTGATCCCGGGGTGTTTTCGTGGAGGGCCGGCGTGGTGTATCGGCCTATGCGAGGAATGGTATTCGCGGCTGAGATGGGGGCCGGCTCGCCACTGTTCAGTCGTAGAGGCCGATCGCCAGGTAATCGTCGTCTGAGAGGTCGTCCCAGAGGTCGAGGACGATCGAGCCATCGTCCAGGATGTCGCCGGGGATGATGAAGTCGGAGTCGACTTCCCGGACTTCTTCGGCTCCTGCCGGAGTTCTTATGAGTACTTTCATGGTGGTGGCTCTGTGTTGTGGGGTGGTGAGAGGGTGTAGCCGGCGGGGTGAAAAGGTTGTTGGTTTTTGGGGGCGGGGGTGTAGCCGGCGTGCTCTCTGGTGCCGGCATCGTTCTCACCTCGGTGGTCGGTGCGGCGCTGATTGGGATGAGTGTCATGGCTATCGTGGTCAATGCCTGGTTGTTTCGGGTGTTGGTGGCTGGCTCCGTGGCGGTGAGGGGTGGGAGGGCGATTGCTATCAGAGGTTGGAGGTTCATTCGATCCCCTGTGAGAAGAGCAGTGCCGGCATCCCTGAGGGGGAAGCGTCTTTTTGGGGAGATATATGTGGTGATCTCGACCCGGCCGCTGTATCGGGCTGAATGTGTTTGAGAAAGAAATCGATTCGGCGGGTATCAAGGGTGGTCACAGGGAGTAGGATATGGGAAGCGATGGGAGGCCGAAGGATTCTTTCCCGCCGTAAAACGAATCTTTGGAGAAGGAGTAGTGCGACATATAGAGCTGTATTGCGGATTGCGGGATGCTATGCCTTCTTTTCGGCATGGCTCTATCATGACATGCATCCCTGGTAACGGGGGTGTGTGAAGCTCATGGGACAATGTGATGACCTCCGGGAGCCTTACCCCGGTACTTCGCTAAAATTCAGCGGCTGCCGGTATCCTCAGGTTAGAGCGATGCAGCACAGCATGTCGGCCGGAAGACCCGACTGAGCCCATAGCCATCCATCAACGTCTCGAATTTCCCGTATATCCTGCCCCCTGGCCGGGTATCCTCCGCCGCCGGTGCCCGCTGGCAGAGGAGGGACTCTTCGGGAGCACCCCCGGCCACGCCAGGGGCGTCTCTCCCTATCCGGCTGCCCACTGTTTCTTCTGCCGGCGGCGCTATGATACCCATCACAATTCCGGCAGAGTAAAATTCCTCACCTGCAAACCCATGTACACGAGGATTGCAGCAATGCTTGACATGGAGGATTTTCTTTTCATCCAGGAACTCTACAATCAGGGGGTGACCATCAGCCAGATCGCCCGCGAAACAGGGTTTGATCGAAAGACCATACGCAAATACGTTCTCTCCGGGGAGCCGCCCACGGCGAGACCGAGAGTCAGGGGACCGGGCAAACTCGATGACTACAAGGAGTACATCCGGGATCGCATATCCGGCCACCCGCCAACCATTGCCTGCATTTACCGGGAGATTCAGGAGCAGGGGTTCACCGGGAAGTACACGATCGTCAGAGACTACATCCGGCGGATCCAGTCAGAAATGAGCGTATCGGCGGATCCCTCGCATGAGGCCGGCCCCGGGAGAGACCGTGGGCACCCGGACGCGGATCAGTGACGAAGAAGACTCGCCTGCTTCAGCGTAGTCCTTGAGCATTCGCGGATCCGCTATACGTCCCCCGGCACCCGATCCCTGATCCGGCACCGCCTGAGCGCCCCCGGGCATCCCGGCAGCCGCACCGGATCAGGGACCGGGTGCGAATATACGATTAACCCCAATCCCGGGGCCTCTTGCGGGGTTCCGCCCCGATCCACTCAGGCTGACGGATCACACTCAGAAGGTTGTAAACCCCGGCCGGCATATCCTCCGCGAAGAAGCCGCACGGATATCAGACGCGATCGATCCGACCGGCTGCCGGGAGATCACCGCCTCTGCATATCCTCTGGCAGGTAGTCAAAGTATGCTCCAAGAGAGGTTGACTGGTGGAAATCCGCCGGGGCGGCGGAGGCATGGATCTGCCTGACGTAGAGTCTCTGTCGTATGGCCTTCTCGATGCTCCACACCCTCCCGGCAAGCACAAAAGGCCTCATCTCCCGGACGATCTTTGCCGGCAGCACGATCTCCCCGATCTCGCGGTTCCTGGTACTATCGATGACCAGAACACCGATCGAGTCGGCGATGTTGGAGTGAACCTTCCCGCGCTCACCGAGATTCATGACCCCCTCTGAGGCGTAGAGCCGATCTACCTTCTGGATGATGTGATCGTTCTCGCGGAGATGGTCTATGATGCGCCCGACCTGCGATTGGTGCGGGCAGAATCCCTCAAAGATCGCCATGAGGTCGGCAAGCGGTACCCCTGACGGATTTGCATAGAGGGTCGAGAAGATCTGCTGCACCACCACCGAGGGATCCTCGCGGTAAACTTTCTCGTCGAGGAGGTTATGCCGGGCTGCTGCGACGAGATCCTCGAAGATCTCCCGGTTGTCATCATAAAGAGCAAACATCCGGATCTCGCCAGTCCGCCTCCCCGCACGCCCTATCCTCTGTATGAACGAGGATGTATCATGGGGTGGGTCCGCGAGAACCACGCCGTCGACATCCCCTATATCGATGCCGATCTCAAGCGTCATGGTCGATACACAGACCGCCCGCCTGGCGGACCTCATCGTCTCCTCGGCCTCGATCCTCTCCTTCTTATGCAGGCTTCCATGATGCACGACGATCTCGCCCGGCCTCCAGATCCCCTTCGCCTCGATTGCGAGCGCCTCTGTCCTCCTCCTGCTGTTGCAGAAGATCAAGAATTTATTAAGCCCCTCCCTCTCCGCATACTCCTTCACCTCTTCAAGCGTCTGGACGTATGACTCACGGAAGACCCGCTTCCCTTCCACCTGTATGATCTCGCAGCCGGGCGCATACCGTGCAGCGACCTCCTCAGGGTTGCTGACCGTGGCGGAGAGGGCGTATACGGAGAAGTTATGCTTTATGTTCCGCAACCGTTTCAGGAGGAGGCGCAGCTGGTCCCCCCGGTATGTCCCGTCGAGGAAGTGTATCTCATCGAGAACCACCGCCTCGATCTTGCTGAGGGCCCCGGGGTGCCGGCAGAGTATCGAGTCGAACGACTCGGGGGTAGTGATCACTATCTCAGGGAGGTTTCTCCAGTTGAGGAGGGGGCTGTCCCCCGTCTTTATATCGATCTGCAGGTGGAGGTGCCTGACCTGTTCGTTCAATCGGTCGTAGAGATCGTTTGCCAGGGCCCGTGTCGGGGTTACATACAGCACCGAGAGGCCCCTGATATCTTCTGCTAAGATGCGCTCACAGAGCGGCGCGATGACCGCTTCAGTCTTCCCGCTTGCGGTGGGTGATACCAGGAACGCATTCTTCCCGGCGAGAACGACCGGGATTGCGGCCGCCTGTATCGGGAGGAGCCTCCCGAACCGGGCAAAAAATGTGTGCCATGTCCTCCTGAGGTTTCTCTTCATCCGGAGGGTCTCATTCCTCGGTATCATGGATTATGAGATCCTGCAGATCCTGGCCGGGGTGGAACCGCATAAGGTCCAGCGCCTCGACCGTCGCTTTTACAAAGACCCTTGTCTTCTCCTTCGGGAGGAGTTCGAACGCTATCCTTTGAGGCTCGAAATGGTATGCTTCCCGGTATATATCGACGATCTGCCTGAAGAGGTGCTCGTGTTCGGTGTGCGAGAGCGGTTCGATCGTGAGCGAGGGCATCCCCGTGATCGCAAGGCATGCATCGTTGTCGTATGCGAACGACTCAAAAAACTCCGGAACAAATGCAAATACGATCTTCATACCGGTCTCTTCCTTCCATATGTACGGGAACTGATACTGCCTGTACCCCGGGTAGCGGAGGTCTGAGTAGCGCCCGAAGTACCCACCTGCATCCTGGCGTTTTATTGCCAGCTCTCCTGTGGCCTCCTCTATGAGGGATTTTTCACTGTTAGCCGTAAATATAAGCCCTTTCAGGGTATTTAACGCCATCCTGTGCTGATAATTTGTGTAAAATGACTTATCGATGCTCTCGGCCTCATCTATGAGTATCAGGAGCCCCTTGAGGCCGAGTATGTTCTTTGCTATCCAGCCAAGCCCGCTCAGGAGGTTACAGCATATGTTTGCGGCGAGCTGAAAGTTGGGCAGGCGAGGTAGATAACTTCGATGCGGATCGCTATCGCCTTTTATCCAGTCCCAGAGATCCTCATTATCTGAGTCCGCTCTCCAGTGTCGGATGAACGTCCCAAAGTAAGGGTGCGTCTCCAACGTCTGCGTTTCACCCGATGATCCGGCCACGAATGTCATCATATCGCTGAACGTGCGGATCTGGTCGCCGGAACGGTACTCCAGGGATTGAATTATGCTCTGGTACAACCGCTTCGGCCTGTGAAACGGCGTCTCATTCGGGTCTATCTCGACCCTTGCGACGGCCCATCCGTCATGCAGCGCATGCGATGCGGTCAACTCCAGCAGGTGGCTCTTCCCCACGCCGTAGTCCCCATCGATGCGCAGGCAGCCATCCCCGGACCCGAGCCACTCCCGGATCTCCTCAAGCTCGCTATCCCTGCCGGCGGTGAAGTGTTCGACCTTCTCACGCGGAACGCCGCCCTGGCGGAGAGCCTCGATGATGGCCCTTGCCTCATATCTTGCCTCCCCCCTCGAAGGCGGCGCCCGGCGGCCGGTGTATATTTGAGAGGTGATGCGCCCCTCTGGCACCGCGCCCGGGATGGCGGGTGCGCCTGATGCGCCGGGATGCACCGCCGGGAGAGATGCCGGTTCTACCGCCAGGGCGCTGACCCGATCGTGAGGGATCTCTCTCTCCCGCACCCCCGCCGGGGGCGTTGCCGGTTCTACCGCCAGGGTGCTTTCCCGGCCGGGGGAGATGTCTCTGTCCGGGGGTGCCCGCAGTTCGTTTCGGGGGATCCATCTCCTGATCCCGCATGAGAAATGGACAAGCAGCTCAAGACCCCTGTACCTCCTCGCCCGAACAACGCCGGTGCCATAAAGCTCGTGGTCGACGGTCTCAGTCATCTCCGCACCGTTCAGTGGGACGCTTCGTGTCGCAGCTCGTGAAAAGCTTTGATGACCTGCTGCACAAAAGCTCTCTTATAGCCGATCTCTCCAAATCTTTCTTTGTAGGCCCATTCTGATATCTCCTGGAGTTTTGCATCCAGTCTGCCGGGGTCAAACGAGATCTCATACGCTATCTCGTATATCCTCGCGAGTTTCTCTCCAACCTCTCTCAGGAATGCCTCGGGGTCTCCCTCAAGGTCTTCGAGGTTTATCCTGACCCCGGTCGGGTTGATCGCCCCTTCAAAGATGGTTGCAAGCCGCTGGTTGAGCGCCTCATACACGGCGGTCCTCCCCTCAAGGAAGCTGTCGTCAGGGACGGCATAAAAGAACATGGTGCTCATAACGGTGCCCCTTGAGCATGCGTCCACAAGTTCCCGGAGGTTGTTCAGCAGTGTCTCCCGCTGTTTCGTTGACATGCTCGGTGTCTGCTCAGCCTCATCCATAAGGATGATGAGGCCGGCGTACTCGATCTCCTGGATCCAGCGGATCAGGTCTCTTAAAAATTTGAATGCTGTCGATCTATCAAGTTTTTCAAATATGTGGTACTCTTTCAGGAGATTCTTGTGTGGGCTCTCGCCCTTCAGCCATTGAACGATGAGGTTGAATCCCTCTTCGTCGCCGTGGAGCTGGGTCAGAAACGCCTGCTTGATCGCGTTCTGGAAACTCTTGCTCTCGTATGGACCGATATCATTGGCATAATCGGTAAGCGCTGGCTCAAGTTTATCCTCGGGGAAATATCTGGAGTATTCTTCCTGTTTTGATAGGAACCATGTCCTGAGGACTGCCTCTATGCCTTTATCATAGCCCCGGAGGAGAGCCGTAGCCTCCTGGGGGTACAGCAGGTTTGCGACGACTGCCCTGTAGACTTCTTCTAGCTTATGAAACGGTGTCGAGTTCTGGCTTAACTCGATATACGATGTGATGTACCGGTAGTTCCAGGCTTTGCCCTGCACGCTGTAAAGGAAATGGGTCTTTCCCCCGCCGTATGTCCCTATGACCAGCTTGAACGAGCTTCCGCCGGCAGATATAAAATCAGCGAGATACTCATCCTCGATCGTATCGATGTAGGGATCGATGCCGGCGGTGAAGAACTGATACCCGTAGACCGGCGGCTGGCCGCTACCCCCGACATCCTGGATGATCCTCCTCGCATGGATCCGGTCCAGCTCCGATATGTCCTCCCCCGCGCCCGGCGCATTCACTTCATCACCTCCCTGAACTTTATGCCCGAGATCAACTCGCCCCTCCCCGATGAGGCGGGGATCCAGAGGGTGTCATACCGGCTCCTGGTCTCTCTGCGGCGTGCCGTAACCGTCACCATCTCGTAGCCGCCGGAGGTGCGCTCCTTCAGGCTGTACAGGTCGTGGCTGAACGTAGCCCGATTGTAGTCGCGGTAGTTTGCCCGCACAGGGTTTTTCGTGAACCTGGTGTCCTGCGTAACAAAGGCAAACGTGGAGAGGATCTCGGGGATGGGCACCTCCGCCCCGATTCTTTTCTTCGACCGGTGCAGGCAGACCGAGTATGCTTCAAAGAGGTTTGCCAGGAATACACCCTCATCGATCACCCGGTCGGCCAGGAAGGCATCGTACTTGAAGATCTCATCACAGACTCTCTCCGGGAGGGCGGGAGTGGCGGCGATCTTTTCTGCCTCCGGCCCATAATACAGGGTTACCCGGTTCGAACGGATATCGACAAGGATCGTGTAAAATGAGGTCTTCAGCTTTGGATAATTGCCTTCAAGGGAATACCCCTGTGCTTTTAGCAGCTGCTCAAGTTCCTCTCCAAGCGCCGCTTTGGCGTAGGACTCAAGTTCTCCTGCCTCCTCCTCCCACATATGCAGTGCTTCTGTTATCTCAGCGATCAGCGGCTCTTCGATCTTGAGGCGTTGCAGCTGTCTCCTGATCACGCCTATCTCGCTATGCAGGATATTCAGGCGTTTCAGTATCTCTTCCTCCTCACCGTTCCTGATCTTTTTGATCGATTTCACCAGGGATTTCAGGCTATTAGCCTGGGTATTCAAAGCTTTTATCAGGTCATCCATGCGCGTCAGGGATACATTACATAAGTTAAATATTAAAGGTATCTATCAGGTTTGTGGGGATGCCTGCTTCAACATTCCATTTCGCCGGAAAGGGGTCTTATCAGGGTCTCGTTTGTGTTTATCGAGGGTACCCGGGGTGGCCTCAGGAGAACCCCTCCTGAGCGGGATACAGAAATAATGACATATGTCGTCACTGTAATTCGCCAAAGATAGAGATACCGGTTTCTATAACCCCCTCACGAACACCCGGGCATATTTCTGCGGGAAGGCATGTCCGGGTAGCCATACTCACAAAGAACCAGTGTAGGGCGTAAATCTGGTTGCGGCGAGACCCGGAGGGGGATGGTATCAGGGTGGCCGGCCTTTTCACCGATACATGACCCTGACATCCTTGATAGCATAGAGATCAGGCTCCTCAGAGAGGAAGGCAAAGAGTGATTGTTCGGAGAGTTTCATCAGCGCCATGCTCTCCTGCTCCTCAAGGTGACGGGCAATCTCCCGGTTGAGTTCCCTGGCGTCTGCCTCTATGCCGGTCATGGTTTCTCCTCGCTGGCTACTATACAGGTGATCGGTGCGATATCTCATCAACCTTTGCGTGTATGGAGCAGAGGCATCGCTACCCCCGCCCGAGGGGGCACCTCGCCGCTACTCAAGCAACAGTAAAACCCACAGCAGAACCGGGATCCCGGCCCCCAACCGATACCACTATTGAACAACGACTCGCAGACTATTGTACCAAACACCCCCGGACCCTCGATCACCATGGAGATAACCAACGTCGTCGCAACGGCCACCCTGACCACCCCCCTCGATCTCGAGTACCTCCAGCAACGCCTCGAGGGTTCTGTTCTCCAGAAGACGACCGGCCACTGGCTCAAGTACCGCCTCCAGCCCGAGAACCGGTACATAGCCTTCTACAAGTCCGGGAAGTTCCTGATCACCGGCAAGGGCGTCATCGAGTCCCTGGACTCCCTCACTCAGCGGATACTCGCGCTCATCCATCTGGCCGGAATCGATGCAGAGATCCTCAGGGTAGATATCAATAACATCGTCGCCAAAGATACCCTCCCCCTCAGGGCGCCCCTTGAGACCGTCATCGCAGCCCTTGACCCGCAGAAAGCCGAGTACGAGCCCGAACAGTTCCCGGCGCTGATATACAAAGACTGGGGAGTGACGTTCCTCCTCTTCTCAAGCGGGAGTGTCATCATTACCGGGGCAAAAAGTGTTGATGTCGCCCACGAGGCGCTCAGGGAGTTTGAGATGCAGCTCGCCCGGATAGGGTGAGCTCGCTATCCCCACTGTTTATGGCACAGTAACGCAAAAATCATCCTGATGGTGGCACCCTCTCACGCGGTAGATGATAGATCGGAGGATCGGCCGGTGTCCGGCCAGGAAGAAACGTCATGAACACCCCTATCAGTCAACTGCTCTCAATGCCTGAAGGCAAAACACTGGAGTTCAAGCGAGATCTCTCCTCTCCGAGAAACATCCTCAAGACGCTGATTGCGTTTGCCAATACGGCCGGCGGGCGCCTGTTCATCGGGGTGGAAGACGCTTCAAAAGAGGTCAGGGGAGTTTTAAACCCGCTGAATGACGAGGAGAGGTTGTGCAACCTTATCGCCGATAACATCGAACCACGACTTGTGCCGGACGTGGAACTGATCGCCATCGGTGATAAGACGGTGCTCGGGGTGGAGGTATACCCGAGCGGCTCCCGGCCCCACTGGCTCAAGAGGGAGGGGCCTTCCGATGGTGTGTATGTCCGCCTCGGTTCAACAAACAGGAAGGCCGACAGGGAACTCATTGCAGAGCTTGGGCGGAGCACCACAGGGACGGCCTTTGATGAGCTGCCCCTGCCGGCGATGACCATCGATGCGCTGGACCTGGAGTCTGCCGGGGCACTCTTTGCGGGGCAGCGGGAGCTGGACGAGAAGAATCTCCTCACGCTGAGGCTGCTTGTGCCGGCACAGGGAAGGCTTGTTCCGACCATCGGCGGTGTGCTCCTCTTCGGAAGAGAACGCGAGGCGCATTTCCCCGATGCCTGGATCCAGTGTGGACGTTTTTCCGGCACAACAAAGAGCGTCATATTCGATCACACCGAGATCCACGAGCACCTGCCGATCGCTGTAGAACGCACGATAGAGTTCATCAAGAAACACGCGATGCGGGGGGCGGACCTGTCGGGGATCCGGCGCCGCGATCTCTGGAACATCCCCATGCCGATCATACGAGAGGCGGTGATCAACGCTATCGTGCACGCCGACTACTCACAGATCGGTGCGCCCCTGCGGATCGCCATCTATGATGATCGGGTGGAGATAGAAAATCCCGGCATCCTGCTGCCCGGGATGACGATCGAGGACGTGAAGCAGGGCGTCTCGAAGATCCGTAACCGCGTCATCGCTCGCGTGTTCCGGGAACTGGGCCTGATCGAGCAGTGGGGCAGCGGGTTTCGCCGCATCCTTGACGAGGCGGAGCGGCATGGCCTGCCCGAACCGACCCTTGAGGAGATCGGGATGAAGGTCCGGTTCACCCTTTTCCTTGCGGAGAGCACCTCGCCGGAAGCCGGGTACCGCGTTGCAGAGAGGGATGGAGAACAAGTAACCGAACAAGTAACCGAACAAGTAACCGAACAAGTAACCGAACAAGTAACCGAACAAGTAACCGAACAAGTAACCGAACAAGTAACCGAACAAGTAACCGAACAAGTAACCGAACAAGTAACCGAACAAGTAA
>Ga0265293_10007615_pt1 | contig 16554 bp, 17 predicted proteins | sample Munlanlewell138R_FD_192505 | JGI IMG/M metagenome (GOLD analysis project Ga0265293, IMG submission 192505) | Leachate microbial communities from a municipal landfill in Southern Ontario, Canada - Leachate well 138R | ecosystem: Engineered > Solid waste > Landfill > Unclassified | place: Canada...
TTGAGGCCGGGCTGGCAAGCAAACAAAAGCCAGCCAAAGGTAAAAAACTGCTGGCCGATGAAGCCGTGGACCTGATCCGCCCGCTGTACCGGATCGAACAAGAGCTGGCCGATGCCAGCGATGCCGAACGCCTACAAGCCAGACAAGCACTCAGCCTGCCGCATTTGCAAACCTTCAAAGCCTGGATGGACGACAAACAGGGCAAAGTGATGAAAGGCAGTGTGCTGTCCAAAGCCATTCAGTACTGCCTCAATCAGTGGGAGCACCTGACCGGCTACTGCCAGCGCGGCGACCTCAAAATCAGCAATGTACTGGCAGAAAACGCCATTCGCCCCTTTGCCATTGGCCGCAAGAACTGGCTGTTTGCCGACACCAGCAAAGGTGCCCATGCCAGCGCCGCTTGGTACTCCCTGATCGAAACCGCCAAAATGCATGGCCTGAACCCGCAGGTCTACCTGCTGCATGTGCTGGAACATATCGCGACAGCAAACACGCTGGAGCAACTGGAGTAGCTGCTGGCTTGGAACGTCAAACTGGAAACGCCTGCCCAAAACAGGGCCGCACAGCCTTCTTGAACCGGCGCTTAGTGTTTACAGGGTAAAGCCGTTCGGCAAGGGGGTGATTTAGTAGCGCTTACACTGCTGTAACCTACCCTTCCACGAGACGGGCATTACTGGTAATGCCAGTGCTGGAAAGCATGGCATCGGCCTATTTAAAGCGACCAGCTCCTGAAAGTAGCGGCCACGGTTGTTGTCCATGCACGTCGCATAAGGGTACATGTCGGTCACTCGGGCGATAAGTGATAGCCCAGCCTGATCCGGTACCTGCCTTGTACGCGTCGATTCTCATTTCTGCCTTGTGCTTTAGGCAGAAAACCATCAAAGGCTGTTAATCGTCAGCTTTTCGCATACATCAGGGCTGCTTCCTGCACCACTTCAGGGTGACGGGTTGCAATACGAATCAGGGTGCGCGCGGCACCGGAAGGCTGGCGGCGGCCCTGCTCCCATTCCTGCAATGTGCGAGGAGATATGTCGAGCGCCTCGGCAAACTGAGACTGTGTCATGCCTGTTTTCATGCGGGCCAGCGCGACCTCATTGGGCTCTACCTCGGTCACGCGTGCGGCTTGGCCAGCTTTCATTTCCAGCACGGCAGCCAACAGCTTGTTGCCCAGTTCTTCACCTGTCATGTAGTCATTCTTGCTCATGGTCCAATGCCTCCCGGATTTGTTTCAACAGGTGGGCAGGGATGCTGCCCCGTACACTTTTTGCATACACCATCAGCAGCCAAAGCGTCTGATTTTTACTACGTACAAAATAAATCACTCTTGCTCCACCGCGCTTGCCCGTGCCTGGCAAGGTCCAGCGCACTTTGCGACACCCACCGCTGCCGGGAATTGGATCGCCAGCTTTCGGGTTGGCTGCCAACCAAGCGTAGAAAAGCCCACGCTCTTCTTCCGTCCAGAGGTCATCTGCATCAGCGGCAAACATGGGTGTTTCAATAATGGTATGCATGCCCCCGATAGTACGGCAATGACGTACATGGAGCAAGCATTTTGATGCTTGGATGCCTAGAGGGCGCGCGTGCAATTCTGGGAGGATTATCAAGATCGCTCGCCATGAGCGGCACAAGACCTACCTGCAACCTGCCTGTGTCTGCTCAGCTGATCTGACGTAAAGCCAGTAGCGATGGCGGTGCTTTTTTGCTGTGGGAGGTCATGGATCGTAGCGGTATCTTTGAGCGGCTCAAGCAGCATCACACCCTTGACGGAACAGCGGCCCTCTTATTATCCCGATTGTTAAACCTGTTAGCTCAGGATGCCAACTTGACTACATTGCATAACAGCTTGCTGAATTTAGCCATGTGGCGCTTATCTTCCACGCGCGGTGGTAAGCCGCTGCCTCCAATCATACTGGATGCATTCAGGCATTGAAATCTCCCTGAACGGAGCGATCAGATAGGAGCATTGTCGCAGGATGACTGGGTTTGTCGCAATTATTGCCCGGTAGCCTCGCTGATGCTTGTCCCTCATCCGCAGCAAGGCCGGATGGTCGGTGTCAACGAAGTCGATGATGCGCACGTCGGCCTTGCTGGCGTATTCACGATACAGACGCCCTGCGCCCTGCTGTAACTTACCCTTCCACGAAACGTGGCATTACGGGTAATGCCGTGCTGAAAAGCATGGCATTGCCCTATTTAAAGCGACCAGCTCCTGAAAGTAGCGGCCACAGTGGCTGCCCATGCCCGTCGCATAACGGTGCATATCGCTCACCCCTGCCATACGCATTCAGAACCTGTTAACACTATTGTGTGCTTGAGCTGAAAAATACTGTCCATTATAATGGACACACGAAAACCATACAGACCACTCCAGCGTTTGATGCTTGGTTCAATGCCCTTCGTGACCGTCGGGCTCGCGCACGCATTAACATACGCATCGAACGATTAGCTGCAGGCAACCTGGGGCAGTACCGCACGCTGACCCAGGGCGTAACAGAGCTGAAGATTGATTATGGCCCCGGCTACCGTGTGTATTACGTCGAGCGCCATGGAGTGACCTACATTTTGTTGTGTGGTGGTGACAAGTCGAGCCAGCAAAAAGACATTGATGCGGCGCTGGAGCTGGCCGCTAGCGTATGAAGGAGAGAATTATGGTTACCAAAAAAATTGAAACTCGTCCCTGGGATGTGACCGAGCATCTGCGTGACGACGAAGACATTCGCCTCTACATTGAAGCCGCCATGGAGGAAGCACCAGACGATGCGGCTTTTATGGCCAAAGTTCTGGGCGATGTAGCGCGTGCACGCAACATTTCAGAGCTGGCACGACAAACCGGAATTGCACGGGAAACACTATACAAAGTCACCCGTGGCGAAGGCAATCCAACGCTGGATACCATCAGTAAACTGGCCAAGGCACTGGGTTTCCGGCTGACATTGCAGCCTGTTTGAGTTTGCTGGGTTGAGCGGATGCAAAACCAGCAGTAGTGGCGATAAGCCGCTGTTGTAGTGGTCTAATAAAGCCTGAACCGCTTGGAAAGGCTGAGGCTGTTCAGTTCAGTTCAGTGTTTCCCCAAGCTTCAACTCTTAAAGTCATATTTAAAACGCTCAATCTGATGCATTCGTTCATGCAAAACAGTGGCAATACCAATATCGCCGTTAGCCAGATATTTCCAATATACGAAATGACGCTCATAGCGGTAATAGAAGCCATGAACTGCAAAGTCAGCAGGGATAGGACGCGAGATAACCGCGTTGTCAGATATTTGCTCAAAGCTATTAAAAAGATCACGAATGTATTTTTCGGCTTGAGCGGCGCCAAACTTACTGCGCGTATAGCGATAAATTTCATCAATACGCAAAGATGCCGCAGCCTGAATACGTACTTGTGGCCTGCTCATCAGCGATTACGCGAAATAATATCGTCAGCGGTTAAAAGACTGTAAGCTGAGTCTGGGGCAGAAAAAGCGAGTTGTAGCTCGTTTTTAAGGCGCTCAAAATCTAACTGCTCTTTGCGCTCTTTATCCTTGCGCACCAAATCGCGCAGGTACTCGCTCACATTCTCAAAACTGCCATGCTCGCCCACGTTAGACGCAACAAAATCACTTAGCACACCACTCATGCGTACTGTCATCGTTGTTTGCTTAGACATATCAATTTCCTCTCGGTCATATCGTATTCAATAATTTCAAAATTGAATACGGAAATCAAGCAAAAGTGCGCAATTCACATGCAATAGCAGCATCTCTTCGGTGTTTTTCAAGGTAGAGGGCGCTTTTTTTTGTGTCCCGCTCCCTCTGCGAAACTTTTTGATTGAATAGACACCATCGAAAAAGATGGCAACCATCCTGACAAAGAGGCCTTGCTGGGTAAATGAGCCTTTTACTACAGGCTAAAGAACTCAGAAATATCGGCATTTTTCTAAGAAAATTATTATTTTTAGCTTCAAGCCATTATAAACCAGCATTTGTATCATGAGCACCTCTCGGGCGTAATCCGGTTTATAATGGCTGGATACAATTTAGCCAAACGGAGCCAGCATGCCCAAAACCATCCTCACCTACGGCACTTTTGATTTGTTTCACATTGGCCATTTGCGCTTACTGGAACGGTTGCGCGCACTGGGTGATCGTTTGATAGTCGGGGTTTCTACCGACGAATTCAACACGCAAAAAGGCAAAAAAACCGTAGTACCCTTCGCTGATCGAGCGGAGATTATCCGAGGTTTGAGTTGTGTCGACCTGGTTATTCCAGAAACCTGCTGGGAGCAAAAAGCGGAAGATATCAAGCAACATCAGGTCGATATTCTGGGAATGGGCGATGACTGGCGCGGTAAGTTTGATGATTTAGGTTCTTTGTGTGAGGTGGTGTACCTGCCGCGTACTGAGGGTATTTCCAGTACGCAAATCCGCAACAGTTTGAAAATGCTTAGCGCTGAGCATGTTCGTGAACTCAAGCAAGCACTGGATTTAATGTCGGCGATTGTGGAGCGTTTTGACTGATGGCGCGCTATGGCCTCAAACCACTGTTTTACAAGTTATTGCTGCCTGTATGGCGGGTTGTGGATTTTTGCACGCCCAAAAAAGCGGATCACTGGGCGTTTGCTACTCACCATTTGCACTCAGAACGTTTTATTGAGAATCAGCGGGCTGTGTTTGAGCAGGTTAAAGCCGATCCAAGTCTGCATAAAATTATTTTTTATCGAGGCCAACCAGCAGAATGGCATCTCGAAGATGCCGTTAACTATCGCATGGTGCGGCACGGCAGTTTGGCGGGTTTTCTTTTACTGGCGCGCTGTAAAGTGGTGTTTTTAACTCATTCCATTGCGATGGATTATTCATTGCGCTGGGGGCGTAAGGGTTTTGCCGTACTCAAGCTCAATACCAAGCACCGCATTGTGGTTAATTTGTGGCACGGTGTTGCATTGAAGCGGTTATTATACGCAGCCAACCAAAGCACTTTACAGCACACTGATCGAGTGGCTTACCGCACTCAAGAACGCAAACACTACGCCGGTCTCATTGCCTCATCCGATATCGACAGCTACGCCATGGCGGCGATGTTTTATCCACTTAATTATCAGCAAGTCTGGCTTACGGGCTTGCCACGTAATGATTTTTTAACTCAGGCTGAAGCGCTGTTACCCCGTTATATTCAAGATTCCTTAAAGCAGATTCGGCACATTAAGCAGGGCAAAAAGCTGATTGTGTATGCGCCGACTTACCGACAAACATCGGTGAGCGATACGGCGCAGTATTATCAATTCACACAAGCAGAAATCGATGCGCTCAAGCAACTGCTACGTGAGCAGAATGCTGTGCTAGGTTATCGACCGCACTACTTTAAGAACGCCGAGCAGTACTTTAATCTTGACCAGTTTATTGATAACGAATTTATTTTTGATGTGTCGCAAGCGGTCGTGCCTGAGTACTCTGCGCTCGCGCGAGAGCTTGATGTGTTGGTGACGGATTATTCCAGTGTGTATATTGAGGCGCTGTATCTGTCTAAGCCTGTAATTTGCTTTGGTTACGATATTGAGCACTACAAAACCCAGCAGGACGGTTTGTTGTATGACATGGAGCTAGCCTTTCCTGGGCCGGTGGTGATGCACTTTGCGGATGTATTAACGGCCCTACAAGAAAAACTTCACGCCAACCCGCAAGATATCCAGCATGAGCAAGCAACTGCTAAAAAATTGTTTTTTAAATACGACGATGCGCAAAATTCACAGCGTGTGGTTAAGCGCATATTTGAGCGGCTAGATGGCTCATAAAATAACTGCTGTAGTAATGAACCTGGATGAGAACTGTTCTTATACGAATCGAATGGCTCCTTTGTATCGAGCCACGGTTCTGTCATGCGTCAGTAGTTCCATCCCTTCCACTCCAGCTTGGGCTATCAAGATCCGGTCAAACGGGTCTTTATGGTGATCTTCTAGGGTTATAACCCGCGCAGTATGCTCACCGCTGATGGCCAGCTCATGGTATCCAGCATCAAGCAAAGCACGACGCAGCACGGATGGGTCAAGTTTCAAACCTCCATTGCCAGCTTTGATCGCCACTTCCCAAATGCTCGCCGCACTGAAATACAGCTCATTTGAAAGCGACTCGATAATAGCACCTGCTTCGGCTGGCAGCCGCTCTGGTGCGACTGCCGCCCAGATTAGCAGATGGGTGTCGAGTAAAAACTTCAAGACTGTCCACCACTGAACAATGCCTCAATCTCATCCGCCATCATGCTATCGAAATCCTCAGGTATCTCGCAGATACCCAGAAGCATGCCAGTACGGGACTTCTTTTGGATGCCCGTAACGCGAGCCACAGGTTTACCCGCTTTGGCGATGATAAATGATCCACCTTGCGTGTTGATGTGCTCAATAAGCTTTGACAAATTGGTCTTGGCCTCGTGCATGTTGACCATTTCTACGCTCATAATGGCATACCTTTTAAACTAATGTACTTAGCTAATGTTAATGTGAAACCCAAAAGAATGTCAATTTGTTAATGTCCGAAGGCGGATCAACATTAATGGCCATTGACAGCATCCTCGGTAACGTTATTCAGAGGCTCCATAGTAATCTGACACCCAGTTCGCAAGAGAAAACTGGCGTTATTGTAAGCAGCGAGAGCAAGCAGCCGCTTAGGATTAAGGGGCGTGACATGACCTATACCTAGTTGAAGTGATGCTGTTACGCGACAGATGGTATTCATAATTGCTGAACAACCTGCATAAAAAACTCAGTCGACCATAAATCAAGTTCTCGAGAGTCTCGAATAAACGGCAGTACGTCCGCCCTAGCCTTTGCAATATCAAGGCTGGTAATCCGCTGTTCTAATAGTTTAATTACTGCATCGCGCGTTATCTGTTCTGGCAGGGAGATACCGTTACTTTCTAAATATTTACAGCTCTGCGCAAGCCTTGCCTGCAGGTGAGTTAAATCCAGTTCCGTACCATTGCCGACATACCAAACCAAGTCATACCAGTCTCTGCCCTTGGGCCGGTTGCCCCATGCGCGGCACAGTACTGCGTGCATTTTACCTGCAAATAAACTCGGCAATGTAAACGCTTTAACGCTATAAGCTCTAGGAACAAGGCGAAGCACGTCTTCCGTTTGAAAATCTAGAGGTGGGTCTGTATCCACTTCTAGCTTAATTTTTACTGTTTGCTCTTTATGAATTGCTTGGGTGACAGCAGTTGGTGCCTGGATATTAATTAAGTGTTCTTGTGTATGACCTTTGATAAAGGCCGATGCGACCGCGCTGTTGGTGCTTTTGTTTTTTATTGTAATAGTTACAGTAAAACCATAGGCCTGTAATGTTTCGACAATGACCTGTTGAAAGGGGGCTATATCAAAATCTGGTTGTGGCTTTAGCAAAGAAAAATCTAGGTCTTCTGAGAACCTAGGTAATTGGTGGAGAATTCTTAATGCCGTTCCACCATAAAAAGCAGCATGCTTGAAAAAACCAGCGTCATAAAGTGCAACTAAAACAATCTCTTGTAGAATTTCGCGCAAGGCATCATAGCTGGAATGAGCCGTGCTTAAGTCATAGCGCCTAAGCAAGTTAATAATGGCAGGATGCGTCATAGGCGTTTCTTCCTTAACAGAGCCGTCAAGGTAGCTAAGTTTTTTGAACGGTAAGCCGTGGCGATGCTTTCTATTAAATTTATGTTGATGTCAGCAGGTAATTCAGCGCGCAAATCATGCTCTAAATACTCCAGCATTTGCTCCTGAGTTAGCGAGCCTAAACCCCACTCATAGCGTATTTTATCGCAAAGGGCTTTTTCTAGCGTGGCAATAAACAGCCCGCCTTCAACGTCATCAAAATGCCAGTCAACGCCTAACGAGTAAGCTTTCATAGGCACTTTTTTATAACTAAACCTGCCTAGCGGTGTATCAAACAGCTTATTGTTTTTACTGGTCGCTGAAGTCACCTGCACCACTTGCTCAGGTATAACACCATACCAACTAAGCGCATATTCAAAAGACACATAAGAGGGTGCATACAATCCATTGGCAATCGCTAAGAGGTTAATCGGCTGTTTACGGTAAGCCTGTGCAAAGCTATAAAACCCTTTTTTAAGGCGGATCAAATCACCCGATGCAACTAGACTGGCGATCTTATTGTTGACATTACTAACTGATTTTGAAAGCACAGCTGACAGCATGCCATGGGAAATAAGCGATGTAGGTAACTGATTGACACACTCTAAAACTTTCATCTAGAAACCTTTGTATAGATAATACCTAAAAAGAGTATTATCTATCATAATCTACGCAATTTCTGGCAACAAGGCCCCGTGCATCAACCTAAGCATGAGCCAGCTGATTTTGAGATAACATTATCAATTAGGGGGTTGGGTTGACACACAAGGGCGACAAGGGAGCCATCCACTCTTAACCCACGTCAGACATTTTTTATTAACCAAGCAAGGATTTTATTAATAATTGCTTATTCCTGCATTTTTTATTAACAAAATGAGAGTAGGGATTGAGCGTATTAAGCAGATGCTTTAATACAACGCAGCAGCCTTACTTCCCCACCCACGCATCGCGCCAGCGTTTAAGGTGCGCACCCTCCAGCATCCATTCAGCCAATACCTTAGCTCGCAACTCATCCCCCATGCGCGCAGTAGCATCCAAATCATTGATATGCATACGAATGGCATCTACCCAGTCTTTGTAGCGGTTTTTCACCAACGTTACCGGTAGCCCAGCTTGCTGGCCTTCCTGATAGGGGCGAATATCAGTACAGATAATCGGAATACCACAGGCGCCGTACTCCAGCTGCCGTAGGTTACTTTTACACTCGTTGAATAGGTTGTATTCAACGGGCGCCAAACCCAGATCCAGATTCAGCGCTGCCAGCTTGGCTGGATAATCTTCGATAGCCACACCATCATGATATTCATGCACATAAGGACGCAGTTTGTCGGGGCACATGCCAAAAAACACCCATTCCACCTCATCAGCCAGATCACGTACCACATCGGCAATCAGCTCAAGGTCGCCGGTGTGGCTGGCACCACCGGCCCAGCCGACGCGGGGCTTGGTCGATTGACGACGTTGCGTTTGCAAGCCTTGCCACCAATTCAATGGTAAACGGTTTTCCTGCACCAAAATCTCGCCATGCAGACCAGACAACGCCTCGGCAAGCGCCTCCGTCGAGACTACAAAGCGATCCACATAACTCAGGCCGCGGCGCAACGATTTGATAATATCCTTAGGCATTGTTTCTCGGTGAGCGTTTTTCAGTGGCAAATTGGGTAAATAATCGTCCAGCTCGTAGACTTTAAACGCACGGGAGAAACGCTGCATTCGCTGCATCGCTTGTAGCCGCTCATCGCCAATCTGGCGTTGCAGAATAATAGTATCCGGGTTGTAGCGCTCTAAGTCCGTTACCTGCATCAGGCCAGTGGAAACAGCACCTTCCAGTAACCCCTCCCGCTTCATCGCTATAAAGGGCTGCATCACGCGGTAATGACCACAGCCAAACAAATCCGCTGGATGCACTAACGCCACTGGGGCTGGGCGCACACTATCCAGTGGTCGCCAAGAAATCTGACTATCGGCTAGACGATAACCACCGGGCATGGCCAAGGAGAAGTTCGGGTTATAGGCTGGGTCGTGCGCCAGCTGTGGTAGCCATTTTTCATACATGGCATCTTCCTGTTCGGCGCTCGGTTGGACGGGCTGCTCCGGCTGTGGCTGATCAAGCATCAGTTGGGCATGGGGTGTCCATACCGTTAAAAACCCTGCGGCAGCGGCGCGCAAACAAAAATCCGTACTTTGGTAGGCTTCTGCCAACTGAGCATCAAAACCGCCCAATTCTACAAACAGCTGTTTGAGCACCAGCATACAATCACTGCCAACAGCACTCAGATTTTGGTCCACCTGCAGGCGCTGCATATAACCGGCAGCATCCAGCGCCTGACCAACAAATGGCGCCCCCACCGGACCTTCCAGCCCTAACACCAGCCCCGCATGAGCAATCTGCCCTTCGGCACTAAGCAACTTGGCACCTACTACACCTACTTCGCCACGCTGAGCATGGTTGAGCATTTCACCCAGCCAGTGCGGGCTGACAATCGCGGTGTCTGCCGACAACAGCAGCAGATAATCACCAACGGCCTGCCCGGCAGCCTCAGCCAGTTGTTTCGCTGCCTCTGTCGTTTGCGGACGCAACACCTGCAGCTTGGCCTCTTGCATGTGCTCCAGCGCGGCCAACCAGTCTTTCACCGCGGCGCTGGATTGCGGCTGTTCAATAAACAGAATTTCAAAGTTCTGATACGCCGTATTGCCCAGCAAGCCCTCAACGCAGCGTTGTAGATTGGCCAAGTTAGAGCCTGCCTGTACCAACAGTGACACTATTGGTTGAGCAGAATGATTGTAGCGAATCTGGTAACGTCCGGGGTGAGGCGCGTGCAGCTGTGCATGCTCATAACCTCGTGCCTGCAAGTGTGTTTCAATGGCCGTACGCTCATCTTCCAAGTTAACCAGTGGCGGCGGCGGTGTAATCACCAGCGGCTCGGCAATATGCGCGAGCCCTGTCATGCCGCCACTGTTGACCATGCGCAAAATCACATCCAGCTCAAAGGCTTGTGGTAGCTGCTCGCTAAAACCACCCTCGGCCAGCAGTGCTTGGCGGTTAAACAACCAATTTTTAGCCATGCCGGCGGGGAAGCTGAGCAGATAATCTAGATTAAATGACGGGCGCAATGCCACGCCCAATTCCCCCTGTTCGGGTTGGTATATCTGGTCAAAATACACTGCACGGCATTCACTGATTCGCGGCAGCTCCATCAACGCCATCAGCAAACCAGAGTAAAAAAACTCAGTACCTGCCTCAACCACAACACACCAGTCGGCATCATTTTCTGTCAGTGCCTGATTGAGCTCAGTTACCGCAGTCGTGCTGCCAACCACCTGCGAAGCTATCGTTAGCGGCAACTTGGACACCTGCTCTAGGCTGCTCAAGGTACGCTTAAGTGCTTGCTCATTGCCTGCTGGATTCAATATCAGAACCTGTAAGCTCAGACTGACACTCATGCCGCTGATATAATCTGCTTGTTGTTGGCTTAGGGTGCGTCGGCTCAGCCAGTCTTCAATGGAAGCTTCACCCAGCTTGGACTGGTATTCAGCCTTGAGTAATCCATCAAGCAGGTCAAACGGCTTGAAGCGCAGCGCTTTACCAGTGGAATCCAGTCGCGCCACCTGCACGATATTATTGTCGGTGTCATGGCGATACCAGCCCAAATCACGAATCGCCTGGCGAAAATTTTGGTGCCCCTGCTCGCCGATACCGGCTTTGTCACGACCTGCTTGACTGAATTGTTCTTTCGAAACACGGAACTGAGCCTGCGGTTCGGCCAGATAGACCAGATCACCCATGCGCAATAGCTTGACGTAAAACGCTAAGTCGCCAACCCAGTGAATAGGCTTACCAATTAAGAAAGCATATCGATCAGTAAATTTCTCCAAATCATTCTTGCGGCACAGGGTACAGCTGGGTTCGCCCAGAAAGTTGATGGTGTTGTCCACCAGAAACGACACCAGCTCATCACCCTTGACCAATGCATCCGCGCCAAAGGGGTTGACCGTATAAATATCATCAGGCAGCAGCTCACCTTGCTCATCAATACGCTCACGCTTGGAGGTTGCAAGCGTGGCGCCGGGGTTATCAGCCATGGCTTGGATCAGGTTTTGGATGGCTTTTGGCTTAAGCACGTCATCATCGTGCAGGATTTTTATATATTCGCCCTTGGCAAGCTTTACGCCTTTTTCTACTCCACCAAAACCCCACAGCCGCTTTTCGTTTTTCGAATAGTGCACAGGAAATTTAGCACTTTGGGCAAATTCCTCCACAATCTGGCGCACGTCATCGGTGGTGCTGTCATCACAGACAATCAATTCCAGATTCGAGTAGCTCTGGTTAATCAAGCTATCTAGCGCCTGTTGGATGTACTGTGTTTTGTAGGCTGGCATGACCACGCTGACGAGGGGCTGGTTGTGCATTATGTATATTCCCTGTGTTGATATTCGTTGCTCTCATTCTATGGCAAACAGTTAGCAAACTGTAGTAATTACAATGGGAAATAGCCGTATGTCCTTGAATGTTTGCTCGATATGAGGAAAGTAACTGTCGCGCAAGGGTTGCACTCCAGGAATGTGTTGCGTCTGAGGATGCCATGCATCCGACCGCGGATTACACCTGTAAACACAGTGCTGCTTGGCGTACCGCTGTCGCAGGCATGGCCTGCTCCTACCAAAAATATGCTGTTTCTTCTGGGTTTTGGGTGAGCTGGAATCACTCGTGCCATGGCTGCAAAATAGCACAATGCCGTGTGGAACCTGACTTGTCAGGGAAGCAATATTAGGAGTTTGTTGCGTGTGTACGAGGATGCCATGCATCCGACCGCGGATTACGCTTGCAAACACAGCGCTGTTTGACGTACTGCTGTCGCAGGCATGGCCTGCTCCTACCAAAAATATGCTGTTTCTTCTGGGTTTTGGGTGAGCTGGAATCACTCGTGCCATGGCTGCAAAAAAGCACTGTGCTGTGTGGGACCTGACTTGTCAGGGAACCAATATTTGCCTATGGCACTAAGCCATAACTTCTCATACAAAACCCTGTACACACTTAAAAGCAAACCAATATTTGCCTGTTGTACTAAGCCAAGCATTCTACTCAGGCTTAAAAGAAAAAAGCTTCCCCGACAAGTCAGGTCCCACAAAAGCAAGGCCCAAGCTATTGAGTCGGCATATATTTAATCGCGCTAGAGTTGCGCTCCAACAAGATCAAAAAAGGGCCGCACTGGGCGACCCTTTTTGTTGTTGCTGTTGCGATTAACGCAGCAGGCTGAGTACTGCTTGTGGCAGTTGGTTGGCCTGTGCCAGAATCGCGGTACCGGCTTGCTGCAGAATCTGCTGCTTACTTAGGTTGGCAGTTTCTGAGGCGAAGTCAGTGTCTTTGATTCGACCACGAGCACCCGAGACGTTTTCTGCGATGTTTTGCAGGTTCGCAATAGTGTTCTCGAAGCGGTTTTGCAGCGCACCAATATCCGCACGCTGGGAGTCAATCTTCTGAATCGCTTGGTCGATAGCCAAGATTGCTGTCTGAGAGCCTTCGATTGTGTTGAGGTCAATACTCGCTATCGTCGATGACGTAGCGCCAGTGGCTCCAGTAAAAGTGCCAGCATTAATACCAGCAACACTTCCACTAGTCGCCATTGCTGTCAAATTGTTTGCTGCTCCAGTTTCGTCAACGCTTGACATCAGCATTATATCGCCATCTTTAACAAAAGCACCAACTCCAGCGTTCAGATCGTTGATTGCCGTAGCAATCGACTGAGTAACATCTTCTCCAGTATCACCCACCTTCACATTTACGCTAATAGTTGATTCCTTACCGCCAACAGTTACACCAACAGAAATCGAGCCTGAAGCAGTAGCTGTACCTGTTGCCTTACCGACAGTAGATTCATAGTGCTTTGCCGTCATCGACTGAGTACTCATCGCATCAATTTTGACGCTAATACTTTCGTTCGCCGCAGCACCTACTTGGAAGGTAGTAGTACCAAAGCTGCCATCTAGTAACTTCTTACCACCAAAGCTGGTGGTGTTCGAAATACGATCCAGTTCTTTTTTCAACTGATCCACTTCACCGTTTAGCGCCTTACGCTCGTCGGCACTGTTAGAGCCGTTAGCTGATTGCAGCGCCAAGTCACGCATACGGTGCAAAAGAGAGGTAGACTGCTCCAGCGCACCTTCAGCAGTTTGCGCCATTGAAATACCGTCGTTAGAGTTTTTAACGGCTACGTTCAAACCGTTAATCTGGCTGGTCAAGCGGTTAGCAATTTGCAAACCTGCGGCATCATCCTTGGCGCTGTTAATGCGCGAACCCGTGGAGAGACGCTGCAAAGAGACAGACAACTGATTGGTAGATGCGTTGAGGTTACGCTGAGTGTTTAACGCGGATACGTTAGTGTTAACTGATAGTGCCATGATAGTGTCCTCCACTGGACTTTTTTACATTAAGAAGCTTAAGTACCGTGCCTTAAGCTTGAAATCATACTTGCTTGATTAGTTTATCGGTCTGGGTTAAAGAAACTTTAATTTTTTTTTTACATATAAAGCAAAGTTCTTTTTTCTGCTGTGTGTTGCATGTATTTGCCGCCCCAACCAAGCCGAACACTAGCTTTAGGTGTTAGCCCTCAAGCATCCAGTTAGTATGAAGCTTGGCCTGCTTGTTGTTCTTCTTGATGATGGCCAACTGCCTGTGCCTGCGATTGGCTATTCTAGTTGACGCTGATTAATTTTACACTCGGCAAACAACTTTATTTCAAGTGAAACTGGGCGCTCAGCCCTGAGGGCTGTGGAAAATGCTTATCAATAAGTGTAATGCTAGAAAACTGTACAGCCAACTCAGACAATATCGCTAGAGTTTAAACGAGCCGCAGAAGCGGCACATAATAAGACTAGTCCGCCCTAGCCCCGCTCTGGGTGATAGCCAACCCTAAACCCACCCCAATGCTTGCCGTGTACATAGATAGGTACAGAAAGATCGTGCATGTGTTCGCCAGTTTCGCGGATGTAGGTTTGCAAGAGTAAAGGCTTTTGATGACTGCCGCTGCGGCTGCCTACTTTGTCATTGAAAATACGCTTGGTGCGGTTATTTAAGTAGTCTCGTTCCTTATCGCCCGTTAATGGCTGGCTGTACTGGGTGTTGTGCGTACCAATATAGCCTTCCTGAGTGGCCGAGATAGCAAATACTGCGCCCGGGTGCTTTTGCAAAACAGGCTCTTGGATTTCCGGTAATACCGAATCGGTATAGCTGTCGAAGCTTGTGCGGTACTTCTGTGGGTGCGTATTAGGAATAGGCTGATAATTACGGTCAAAAAGCGCGCCTTGGGTGATCACACCCTTGTCTATATCTTGCTCAAATCTTTTACCTATGGCTTCTGCTGCATCACGTGCTAGCTGATACACATCTTGGTGGTACTGCGACAGGCTAATTTCTGATAAACGCTCGCTAATACGTTCAGTTTGCTCTTCTAACGACAAGGCAGCTTGGCTCAGCTGCTCCGTTTGCACGTCGCTGACTGATAAATCCTGACGCATAGTGGCCACCGAGCCAAATAACTCATCCAAGCGCAAACGGTTATTTTGAGTGCCGCCAGCAATTTCTGACATCTGCGCTTCAACTTCAGCCGCCAAAACCGTAATCGTATCCAACTGTCCGCCTGCTGTTTCGACCAAGCCGACGCTATCATTTAGCTCAGCCATCAACTGTTGCAACTGCTCCGCCACTTGGGTCGTGTGGCGTTGAATATCGGTCACCATGGTGTCCACTTCTTCTGTGGCTGCCGCAGTGCGCCCCGCCAAGCTGCGCACTTCATCGGCTACTACAGCAAAGCCGCGACCGTATTCTCCTGCTCGCGCCGCCTCAATCGCCGCATTCAGTGCTAGTAGGTTGGTTTGACTGGCAATTTCTTGAATCACCGAGGTGACTTGTTGAATTTCTTTACTGCGCTGACTCAGACTATCTACCAGTGCACTGTTCTCAATGGCTTGCTGGCTTAACTGCTGCATGCAAGCAATACTTTTATGTAAGCCCGCCTGCCCTGACTCACTATGCTGACGCACCTCGCTGGCCGCCTCTAAGCCACTCTCGCTTAGCTGTGCGGTTTGCTGCTCAGTGACAATCATCTGCTGCGCACCGGCTTCAATGCTGGCGGATGTCTGCACCAAGGATTCCAGCTTCTGCCTTAACTGTACCGCCGCATGACTCACACCTGCGGCGGTGAGCGCATTCGTGGTGGTCGATTCAGACAGCTCCTGCGCTAAACGTGTCAGCTCTGTTTCATCATTGGTTTTTTGCGCACTCTGCTCAGCCTTATCTGCTGCAGAGGTGCTAAAAAACAACAAAGCCATAATTGGCAACACTACCAACACGCCATAAACAAAAGGCCAGTTAAGGTAACCCACCAGCAACAAATAGCCTGCGCTAATTGCTGCCACGAGAAAGATGCTAACTTTGCTAACAGTAATTTGATTACTCATAACAAGCCCTTACGTTTATTAATCTGATTGCCCGTGCTGCCTACCCATAAAAGAAATCTTACTATGGTGACCTAGGTCACATAATTAACCACTCTTTTTAACCGTTGTCATTTTTTACAGCGTCATACTTTCGATATTCCTAGCACAGCTTTTGTTTTGTCACTCACACACGCATGTTGCTGTTTTTCAACAATAAAGCTCTCAGCATGCTTTATCGGTAAGAAAATCAAAAAAACCAACAATAAAACACAATAGCTAATAAATTCAAATAGTTACAAGCATATCGAACGGTTCCAAGCCGCTAAACGGAACAAAAAACCACCCTTTCCTGCATCGTTTAAAAATCTTTTCTCGTTTAGGGCTTGCCAAACCAGAATTGGATCACTAATATACGCACCACTTCGAGAGACAAGGGTGATTAGCTCAGCTGGGAGAGCATCTGCCTTACAAGCAGAGGGTCGGCGGTTCGATCCCGTCATCACCCACCACTCTTGAGAA
>Ga0265293_10007616_pt1 | contig 16553 bp, 11 predicted proteins | sample Munlanlewell138R_FD_192505 | JGI IMG/M metagenome (GOLD analysis project Ga0265293, IMG submission 192505) | Leachate microbial communities from a municipal landfill in Southern Ontario, Canada - Leachate well 138R | ecosystem: Engineered > Solid waste > Landfill > Unclassified | place: Canada...
CGGCCATTTTGTTCCAAAATATTTTTCTCTTTATTTCTTTTTCCGACTCTGCAACGTGATCCTTATCGATGCATGCGAGTGGTATGATTTGTTTGGGGTTAATCGCGACGATGAGTGTAAGTTTTTGGCTAACATCGATGCTAGCGATTTGTTGTTTGTGTGTGATGGGGATGATAGCGCTGAGCTTGAGATTCGCGTTCTTCATACGTTTATTAAAGAGTATTCGCGGAAGTGCGAAGAGCCCTAGTGCGAGCAAAAAGAGAACCATGGAAGAGATGAACAGCGGGTTGAGGTATCGGATAGGGGCGTTTTTTCGTGGGCTAGGGGGAGTAAGTGTAGGAGCGCTTATTTGAGCTTGCACTTGTGCTTGTATTGGTGGTGGCGTTCTAGCTAGTGCCTCGTTTTCAATATTTTCTTCGACGTTTAGCCCAAGTTCAGCATTTTTATCGTTGCTAAAATCGAAATCATTCTCATTTTCTTCGATGCCCTCAAGCGAGTCTAGTTCATCTTGTGGCTGGAATGCTTCTTCATCAGGCGAGGGTAGGCCAGCGAGCGCGGGATCGATGGGTTGTGGGGGAGCATCTAGGTCAACTTCTTCGTTGTAGTCGAGGATTCGCGGTGTATCGGGTTCTTCGTCCGCGATGGGTAGTTGGCTAGGAGCTGGGGGGAGCACCGTATCTTGTGGGGCGTTAAACTTATGGTTCTGCGCCAGTACTTTACTGACGTATTCGCCTTGAACGAGTCTTGCTTCGTAGCTAATTTTTGCGCGTTGGTAGCGAAGTAGAGTGAGTCGTTTGTTGTTGGTGCTAGCGTATTGGAATTTATCGCCAGAGCGCGAGAGCCTAAAATCGAATATTTTCGATAAACTCTGTGTTGCCTCGCGTATGGATTCTCCGTTAATGCCCTCGCGTTTGAGAGCGCTGACGAGAGTTTCTCCTTTTTTGATTTCCCCGCCGTGTAGGGCATCTTGGGCGATGAATGCATCTTCAGCCTCTTGCGAGTAGGCGTTTGGTGCGAAATAGAGCGCCGAGAAGAAGCACAAGAGCAGGGTGCTGGGCAAGAATTTGCGAATGATTGAATGCTTAAATATCGCAGGCATAGCTAAAACTTGTTATAAGGCTAAACGGTTGGCGTGTGCGCTAGAAGCGCAGCGCTTGCATCTGGAGTAATTGCGGCTTGATTTGAGCTTAGCCGCGAGTGGGTGGAGTATAAGCGTGTAATGCGTAGAAATTCAATGCTTTTTGCAAATTGAGACCTTTGCACGGCTAGAGATAGTGAACTTAATGAGACCTTTGCACGGCTAGAAATTATGAATATAATTTTACAGATCCGATACAGTTTTAAACAAAATGAGACATTTTGTAGAGAAATATAAGCTAAAAAATACTAATAAAATAAGGCAATGTGAAGATAGAATGACATTTTATTCGAAAATTGCTTAAAAGAGTGCTTTCTTTGGGGAAGGGGGGGGTACGGGGGGAAACATCTTTTCTTTGGCACAAAGAAAAGGGTTTCCCCCCGTGCAAAGCTCTCAAATTTTGCTAAAACCTTGGAGGAGGCGAATTGGGCGAAGTAGAAGTGAAGGGGCTAGATGATCCGAAGGCCAGTATCCGAAAGGGCTTTAAGTGGATAGGCATCGGTTCAATGGTCTCGCAGAGTTTTGACGCTGTAAGTTTCTTCATCGTGATGCTCTTTATCACGAAGTCGGATATGGGTTTAGCGACCTTGGCGGTGGGTTTTAGCGCGTTTGTCGAAGCATTCAATAGTATGGGTGTCAACGTCGCATTTTTGCAAGACGCCAACCCGACGGAGGATGAGACGCATTCCTTGTTTTGGTTCTCCTCTGGATTTGGGATTTTTGTGTTTTTACTCTCCATCCCCTTGTCAATGGGAATTTCGGCGTTTTATGGCGTTGCGTTGCTCCTCCCGCTGCTCCTTGCGAGCTTTGCGAAAACTATTTTTGTCTGTATCGGAGAGATTCCGCTGCAACTTATCAATCGGCGCTTTGATTTCCATCAAATTAGCCTAACCCAAATGATTGCCACTTTTTTGTGCTCTATCACCAAAATTGTGCTTGCTTTTTTAGGTTTTGGCGCTTGGTCCCTAGTACTCGCCAATACGCTTTATGGCGTGATTAGCTGTAGTTGTTCCATTATTTTTTCTAAATTTCGTCCAAAACTGCATTTCCGCCGCTCGGAGTGTACGCGTTTTATGAAGTTTGGCATAAAGCACTGCGTCGGTTCGTCGATAGAGCAGCTTAACAAAAACTTGCATTACTTTGTCATTGGTAAGTTTTGTGGCGAATCGCTTTTGGGCGTTTACCGGGTTGCTTTTGAATTTGCGATGACCCCTGCCCTTGCACTCTTTAGGATAGTGAATAAATCGTCATTTCCCATTTTTGCCAAAATTAAGTCCAACAGAAACCTACTCAGCGAGCTGTTTGCGTGGAATCAAAAAAATATCGCCATTTTTTGTGCTGTCCCTATGGTCTTTATCTATTATTGCGCCGTCGACGTCTTTACGCTCCAAGGCATTCCCGCTTGGTTCGAGGCTCTAGTCTTTATCGCGCCTGTATTAATGATTTCGCTTCTTAGGTCGCTGTCGCAGACTTTTCCCGAGTTGTACAGAGCCTGTGGCAGTCCCGAGCGAAGTTTATATATTGCTTCGGCAGAAACCCTGCTCTCTCTCTTATTATTTCCCTTGGTGCTATTTCTCGTCGATGGGAGCATGGCGATACGCATCATGCTAGGAGTGTGGATCTTGCTATTTATCGCACTACTCATTGTGCATTATCATTTCGCAAAGCGCTACGTTAATCTTACGCCTTTTTCTATCCCTCGTTCGTTTATGTATGCCTTTGGCTATTTCGCTCTCTGCTTTATACCCTGCGAGTTTTTGACACACTACCGCGATGCACTGCCCTTCAACCCATGGCTACACCTTATCGGTCAAGTACTTTTGATGTCGTTTTTCTTGTGGCTGTATGCAAAGAAAATATTGAATATTTCCTTTAAATTTAAGAAGCAAGTCGCTAAATAAAAGAATGCTCTCTCCCATGCAAAGTTCTCATAGATTGAAATTTACGCAAACTTCCTATAAAAGCAGCGCAGTTCGCCCCCTTGCGTGGGCTGGCGACTTTATTCAGACTGCACCGATTAAACTTAGCTTTTTTTGGGAAGGGGGGAAGTCTCCCCCCTCGCATGGGCTTCGCTCAAAATTCTCTAAATACTGCAAAACATTATGCGGTGTATTCGCTATTCGCTCATTCACCGCATAATGTGCAGTATTTGCGAATTTTTTCGCGCGATCCCATGCTCCCCCCTCTCTAACTCGTGGGCTTAGCTTTAATGAGAAAGCTTCTAAGAGCGAAGCGTTTAATTTGAGTGCTAGCCCACGCTATGGGGGCATCGCGGGAACGACGTATACAGACGGCAATGGGCTTAAAATTCAATAAAATCGTCACAGCTACGACATTCATTCTATGGATTTGAATGTGGGTCATCGACACAGCGAATTTCGCAACTTGCCTTTGCCAAAAAATCTCTTCCTTCTCAATTCAAGGTTTGGAGTATAAAATTTGAAGAAAATTCGGAACTTTTGTATTATTGCACACATAGACCACGGAAAATCGACTTTAGCCGATAGGATTATTCAAAAAACGCTAAAGATTCCAGATCGCGAATTTCAGAATCAACTGCTAGATAACATGGATCTTGAGCGAGAACGCGGGATAACGATTAAGAGTCAGACGGTGTGTTTGCCGTATACGACAGCTGATGGGGAGGAGCTAGTCTATAACTTAATTGATACGCCAGGGCACGTCGATTTTAGTTACGAGGTATCACGTTCGTTGGCCTCGTGCGAAGGGGCGCTACTCATTGTAGATGCAAGCCAAGGCGTCGAAGCGCAGACTTTGGCAAACCTTTATATGGCAATGGAGCACGATCTAGCGATTGTGCCTGTGATCAATAAGATCGATTTACCCGCGGCCGATATAGAAGCCTGTTTGGAACAAATTGACCAAGATCTAGGGCTAGATCCCGATGAAGCACTACAAGTCTCAGCAAAAACGGGAGAGGGGATAGATTCGATTTTGGAAGCCGTCGCAAGAATCATACCTCCACCAAAAGGAAGTAGAGAGGCACCGCTGCAGGCACTGATTTTTGATTCATATTACGATTCGTACCGCGGTGTAGTTATACATGTAAGGGTATTCCAAGGAAGCCTGAAGTCGGGCGATAGAATACGTTTGATGTCTACGGAAGCGGTCTATAAGGTCGAGGAACTTGGTTCTTTGCGCCTAAAACAAGTGCCTACCAAGGGCTTGCAGGCTGGGGAAGTAGGCTATATTATTACGGGTATTAAAAACATCTCGGAAGCACGCGTGGGTGATACCATCACACTCGACGAAGATCCGTGCGAACTAGCTTTGGAGGGCTTTAAAGATGTAAAACCCGTCGTTTTCTCCTCCATCTACCCCTTGTCGACGGACGATTTCCCTGAACTCGCCGACTCCATGGAACGCCTCAAACTTAATGATGCGGCGATTGTTTATACACGTGATTCATCGACAATTTTGGGGCAAGGTTTCAGATGCGGGTTTTTAGGGCTACTGCACCTAGAAATTACCCAAGAGCGCTTGGAACGCGAGTACGATCAGTCTATATTATTAACAGCCCCATCGGTTGAGTACTTGGTATACTTAAAATCGGGTGAGTGCCTAGAAATAGACAATCCCTTGTATTATCCCGATCCGTCGATGATAGCTAAGGCGGAAGAACCCTTTATTCGTGCGTCTTTTTTGGTGCCCACGGAGTTTATTGGCGGTGTTATTAATCTATGTATACAGCGTCGTGGAATCCAACAAGATATGAAGTATTTCGATGCTAAACGTGTAGAGCTCATCTTTGAGCTCCCGCTAGCAGAAATATTATTTGACTTCTACGATAAGCTAAAGACTGTGTCTAAGGGCTACGCATCTTTTGACTACGAGTTCATAGAGTATCGTGAAACAAAGCTGGTTAAAGTGTCGATTTTGGTAAACCACGAACCCGTCGATGCCCTCTCGGTACTGGTACACGAGGAACGCGCTGTGGAACGAGCACGTATGATCTGTAAACGCCTGTCCGAAACGATTTCACGACACCAGTTTAAGGTGCCCATTCAAGGAGCTGTGGGCGGCAAGATCATTGCGCGCGAAACCATACAAGCCGTGCGAAAAGACGTCACCGCTAAGTGCTACGGCGGCGATATCTCACGTAAACGCAAACTGCTCGAAAAACAAAAAGCGGGTAAAAAGCGCATGATGCAAGTCGGAGAGGTCGAAATACCGCAAAAAGCGTTCTTGGCCGTACTTAAATTTGATGACGAAAATTAGAATATGAACATGTTTCATTTTGTTAGGGTTTATTGTATTATGCATTAGAACTTATTGTAAGTTTGACTGTGCTACAAATGAGTCAAACTTACATTCGCTATTGCCACGTTTTTATGACCATAAAATGGGCATTCAATGGTTTAAAGGAGAATGAAAATGACATCGTGTTGTGGTGAGAAAAAAATCGTATTACCCGCCCCCAGCTTTGATCGCGATACCATGACGGTGAGTGAAGCTATTTCAAAACGACGCTCAGTCCGCGAATACTCCAAGCGCGAGCCCGATAAGCAAATACTCGCCAATTTGCTCTATTTTAGCGCCGGTATTACCGATAAAGAAGAAGGAAAATTAGCGGCACCCACGGCAAATAACCGACAAGAAATAGATCTTTATGTCGCTGCGCACTGTGGTGTTTATCGCTACGACCCCAAAGAACATGCTTTACACTGCGTTTGTGAGGAAGATAGGCGCGCAGATACAGGCGAGCAAAAGTTTTGTGCAGATGCGCTCTATAACTTTATTTATGTCTTTAATGCAGAGAAGGCTAAGAAAATCACGGATGAGTCAAAACGACGCTTTTATCAAGGTTCAGACTCCGCGTTGATGGCTTCACAAACTGCGCTTTATGCTACAGCGGTTGGATTAAACCACGTCATTCGTGCTTGGTTCGACAAGGACAAAGTTGCGAAGGCTTGTGACCTTAAGGACGGAGATCTGCCTGTTTTGGCGCTTACGGTCGGCTAGTCGCAAGAAGAGAGTTTAACGACACATAGTATGAAGGGAGTCTGTAAGAACAGGCTCCCTTTGTTATATTTTAATAAACTTGTGCTCTAGCAAATGTAATTCGATACATTTTTAAGGAGACTCTGATTAATGTAAAAATAGTAGGGGCAGCTTACAAAATTGCCCCCTACTTAAAACAACGAAAGTTAGGCAGGTTTTCAAAATAAAGTCAATAAAATCAATACTCTACACACAAAACGGGTTCTAAATAGGATGTTTTACTCGCTTTCGATTTTTTCTAATAGTTTTTTAGCGCGTACAAAATGAGGATTAGCTCTAAGGCTATTGTAGAGGGAGGCTTTGGCTTTTTTGCTCTCTCCTAAGCGGAGGTGGTATTCGGCCTGCAACCAATGATATTGCGCTCGAATGTTCGCGCTTTCCATAATATAGGGGCGCAACAACTTAAATGCTTCTTTGCAGTTCTCTGCATACTTAGCTTCGTCATAGTCTTTGGCATAAAATACATGAGTCTTGGTCATTTGTAGAAGAAAAACGGGTGAATCCTGAAATAAAGCCTTATTTTTCTCTAACCAGTCGAATGCTTCTGGAATTTGTTTTCTTTGCAGTAAGTTGTCGAGTTTGCTGAGAACGAATGCTAATTCGTGGGGGTAGAGCTCTTGCATACGCGTCAACGCTTCGTCTGCAAATTCGTCAAATTTCATGGCTTGGTAGGTGTTATATTCGATGAGGAGCGACTGGATGCTTTGGCCTTCTTTAGCTTTGATGGCTTCTGCGAGCGTTAGCATCTCTGCGTAGCGCCCAGCTCTGGTAAGCTCGTTGGCGAGTATAAGTTGGTCTTGGGAGGATTGGGGGAGGGCAAAAGGGATGGCTTCGGCGCTAAGATTGGCTGCCAGTTGCATTGCGTCTAGCGAGGGTATGAGATCTAGGTTTGCGGCGCTTGCGAAGGATTTTGCGGCTTTGAGATCTTGGCCACGGTAGCGCTGTAATTGGCCTAAAAAGAGGTAGTTACGCGCTTCTTTGGGAGCGTTTTTGATGGCGGCGTGGTAAAAGTTCTCGGCCAAATCAAGTGCGTCACTATGCTCAGGTTTTTTTCCGATAATGGCGAGCCCGTAGCCTACGAGGCGCTTGAGTTCGGCGTTTGCAGGGTTTCGTTCTAAGAGTCGGCGCTGCATGGCAATCCATTGCTCGGGTTTAAGGCGAGAGTTAATTTGCGCGATCTCGCTTTGTAGTTTGTAACTGTGCTGGCGTCGATAATGAGCGCTAGCATCTGGCAAGGAAAGTATAGCTGGGATTGTGGCGATAATGAGGATGCTAACGCCTGTATAAAATGCAATGATTCGGCGCTTACGAAGTTTTTTTATGAAGACTTCATCGTTTTTATCGAATATTCTCTTGTTTCGGCGCCATAGCTGTCGCGCGCTGAGTAAGGCTAGGTATGCAAGCGCCAAGATGGCTCCGACCCAATATCGCGCGTTAAAATCGAAAGCATTTTGGAGGGCAAAGAAGCTAAGAGCCGCGATAAGTCCGAGTTCTATGCCGCGTTCATGTCTCTTTGCCGTTTTTTGGGAGCAGTAGGTAAAGGCGCCGTACAAAAATATGAGCAGAATAATCGAAGCCAATAGCAGACCATACTCAATAAAAAATTCGAGATACTCTTGTTCTGCGTGTCTAAAATGCTTATGAAAGGCTTCACTTTGGTATTTTGTAAAAACATCAGAAAAGCTCTGTCGCCCTGCTCCTACGGGGAAAGCAGCAGCGGTTTTGAGGAAATCGCGGTAATAAAAGCTTTTTTCGATAACTTTGGGGCTATCCTCTGGGTTGAGTAAGACATCGTACTCGCTTAAGAGCTGGGTTTGGGAGAAATCCTCTTTTATTTGCGATACACTTGAGGATAAAAAGATGGAAATACTAGCCAAAGAGAGCAAAAATCCGAGTAAAATAACGAGTGCAAAAGCACGGAAATCTACGCGACTGCGCCACCAATACAACCCCAGCATAATGATATGCGTGCAAGCCCAAGCTGCGATAGCGCCTCGGCTTAGTTTTTGCACAAGTGCTGCCGAAAAGAGCAGATACAAAAACAACCACACGCCTCGCTTACCACCTCTTGCTGCCGTCGCACCGCCCAAGCACAAAAAGGCGAGCATCCCCCATACTAAGCTGGCGTGGTTATCATTAATAATGCTACCAAAATGAAAATATGCACTCGCACCATTACTTGTACTAAAGTGTTCAGAACCTACAAGTTGTATGAAGATATTAAAAGCAAGGAGCCCAAGCCCCATTATGATGATAAGATAATATGCTTTTTTAAAGTTTCTAAAGCGCTTAAAACTAAATAATGTTAATGCATAAAAAGCAAAAAATCCGACAAGTAATGCCAGACCAAAAGCCGTTGCATCTTTGGAGATTGATACACTTGCCCATGTATGACAACTCTCTAAAAGTTTGCATGTATCATGGTAGTACTCAGCGCTAACAGGAGAGAGGATGCGAAGTAATGAAGGTGGGAGAGGCATAAGTTGCAAAGCCGTTAACATGATTACGACTAAAATTAACCAGCCTCCTATACCCCAGCCTAAAAATTTATAATCGCTGCTTTGATCGTTATTTTTACTATGAAGTCCATACACGCTAAGCGCAAACACGGCGAGTGCACAAACTAAAGCGAATCCCGCTAGTGTTAAAGCACTAGCAGCGTGTACAGCGCCCGCTGTGGCAAAAACAAATGCGAGGCAAGCGCCCCAAGACAGGAGAAGTACACGATCTAAATTTTTCCTGAAAATCATGTTATTTTTGTACCATCTAAGAATTCAAATATGGGGCAAATGATTGCTTCATCGCCTGCACTGCGTTAAAGTGGTAAAGCTCTTGGCGCTAGGAAAAAGCGCCCTTGGCTAAGCTATTGTTCTGCACTAAGGCTTGCCATAGCAAAGCACGCTCATGAGTCGTGCTTTTCGCTAAAGCGTTAGCTTTTGTAGAAAAAGGGCTCGAACGTTTTCTGCTTCCTACATTGTGTATAGATACTCTATCAGAGCTGTAGGGATTAATGCCCTGTTGTTGCGATATTGTTAAGGAGAGCTTATTCGAATGAAGCAAGTCCACGAAATGCTTGCATCAATAGTTCCTGTCATAGAACTCATACGCGAGCAAGCTCTACAATCAGGCCAGCTCGCCGTTGTTGAAGATTGCCAAAGAGCGATGCAAAAGATCGTCGCTGTGCAGCCACAGAGCTCTAATCCTCTGACGCCTGTACTATATGATATTCTTCGGCGTTTGTCGCCATACCATGAGGAATTAAAGCGCACCGTTGCGGTTTTAACGCATTTTGTACCAAAATCGTGGGGCGTGGGCGATGAGCAGGTATTTCAGGCTTTAGCGCGTCGTTTGGTAGCGATGCGCTTATTTTTGGATGGAGATAGTGGAGGGGGAGGTTTTAAGGCAATATCGACCACGGCGAAAGGCGATATCAGTGTGGGGTTGGGGCTTAAGCTATCGGATGGGAGCCTGCAAAAGTTTTTATCCTCTCTTTTGCAAGAAACAGGTGCTAGTGCGGAGGCGTTTTTTGCACCGTTTTTTGATGACGACGCGAGTGATTTACTCAACGCTATAGCGGGTGGACAGGCGGCTTTAGCCGAATATTTACAGTCGCAGCTGGTTCTGCGCTACGACCCTGTACTCTTTGAGAAGCGCTACGAATTGCCTCTTGCTTGGAGAGCGAAGTTTCAGAGGCTATCGACGTCTTCATTAGCGCAGGATGCGCAAGTGGTGGCACTTGCGGGTTCGCAATTTGAGCGTACGAAACAGAAGGCGACTTTGGGGGCAATCCGTTCGTTGCGCGGCTTTGCGATGTTGTTCGACTTAGATGAAAAAACGACTTACGAGAGTGTTGAAGCCATAGCGTCGCGCGGCGATGAGCAGCAAAAGATGCTCTCCTTAAGCGATAGCGTGCTATCTCGTATGCATGGGCGTTTAGCGGAACATTGGCAGAGCCGTATGCAAAGTGTCTTTGATGGTTACGGCAATGTTGAAGGAAGATTGTACGACGAGCGGCGATTTTTGGGGCAGCGAGCTGATCTGCAAACTTGGGATAGCCTAGCGCAGGTCTATGGGGCAAGCGAGGTGATGGCAAGGCCAAAGGCGGGCTACGACTATATCGTTAAACCAGGTGATAGGCTTTCGACTTTGGTGCGCGATGCTTACGATGGGAAGGGCGATTATCGCTTTGTATTACGCCAAAATCCGCATATCGATATTCGTTCCGAGCTCTCTGTGGGTAGCGTTATTTACTTCCCCGAGATGCAGAGCCAAACGCGCCGTACTGTAGCCGATCTATATTTGCCAACACGCTTAGACGAAGATGGTATGTTGCGTTTGTATGATCGCAGCGTTGGACCATTGACCGCCTTTGCGCCAGCTCAGCTTAAGCTATTAGAGGCTAAGCTTGCAGATTTACCGTTGCACGCGCTCAACAGTTGTGTTGCAGTTCGCTTAGCCGAACATATGGCGCTGCTCTGCGCTAATGAGGCGCTTTTGATGGTAGATGATGAAGTAAAGGAGAGAATCAAGAGCGCTTTGCAAGGCGATGAAGACGCTGCTTTTCGCTATTTAGAGGCTTTGGCTGCACAAATTCGCGGCGATCTTTGTGTTTTTGATCACATTTACTTGCCACTTGGTACAGTACTCGCCGAGCCGTTTCGCAGGCATTGGCTTAAAAATACGCTTGAGCGAGCGCTAGCACATCCACAGTTTAAAGAGAGCAGGTTAGCGCTCAATCCACAAAGCTACGTCGTCGACTTGGTAGATGTTTTTAGCCAAACGCTCATTCGCCTTGAAGCAGTGGATATATTAGCGATTAGGATGCAGCCGCTGAGAAGATTAAACGATCTACAGTTACCACCAGCAGCGGCTGCGGGGCTTTTGGCAAGATTATGGTGCAGCGATTTAGCCGAATTGGGCGGCGAAATTTTGCTCCCACCGCTATCGCGTGCCTTTGAATTAACGAGCACAGAGGCACATAAAGAAATTTTGTACAATGTCGCTATGGGAACCCCCGTATATCCTACGATGCGCGGCAAGGTTGTTAATTGTGGTGAGTTAGAGGGTTATGGTTTATGTGTATTAATTGAACATAGCCATGGCTTGTACTCTCGTTATTCTCATTTGGCGACTTTGGGCGTACAGCCTGAGCAAAATATAGAAGCAGAGCAAAGCATTGGGCGTAGCGGTGTATCGGGCGAAGCTTTGCAGCCGGTGCTGGGCTTTACGCTGGAATATAGACCAAAGCCATGGGATTCATGGTATTGCGCTGAGGCCGAGATTTTGAAGGTAGAAAATTATCTCAACACCTTGTGGCCGCAAATGCCGTATTTTGAGCTCATGGTGACGCTGCCCGATGAGGTGCAAGAGCCCAAAATCTAGTCTGCCCTTGAGCGGCAGTTCACGCTGTATTTGCTTAAAAACTTTGCTTTGCTAGTGCCAGAGGGGGTAGCGAAAGATCACCCAAAAAATAAGCGATAAGCCGCACGCTGTGCAAAGGTTGGACGAATAGGACAAACTTTGCACGGCGTAATGCGGCTTTTGGCTTATTTTGCGGGAAGCTTTCGCGAGGGGGAAACTTCCCCCCTTAAAGTAAAATGGACTTGAATTTTAATCGAAATTATCTAAGAATTTGGCGATTTCACTGGCGATATTGGCAAGTTTCTCATCGTTTTCGTGATTTTGAATGGCTGCTATCATCCAGTCGGCGACTTTTTGCATTTCAGCTTCCTTAAAACCGCGAGTTGTGAGGGACGGGGTGCCCAAGCGGATGCCAGAGGGATTGCGGGGGGGGCGTTTGTCGTAGGGTACGGCGTTGAAATTGCAGACAATGCCAGCTTTTTCAAGGGCGATGGCGGCGGTTTTTCCGCCGATATTTTTGGGGCTAAGATCGACCACGATAAGGTGGCAGTCGGTTCCGCCTGCGACGATGCGGAGGCCGTGTTTGGCTAGGGCTTGGGCAAGGGTTTGAGCGTTTTTGACGACTTGGAATGCGTATTTTTTGAACTCGTCGCTCTTGGCTTCGTTGAGGGCGACGGCGAGCGCGGCGATTTGGTTCATGTGTGGTCCGCCTTGCAGACCTGGGAAAACGGCGCGGTCAATGGCTTTGGCGAATTCTTCCTTGCACAAAATGAGCCCACCGCGTGGGCCGCGTAAGGATTTGTGAGTGGTCAAGGTGACGACGTCGGCGTGGGGAACTGGTGTGGGGTAGGCGCCAGCGGCGATCAAGCCTGCGACGTGTGCGATGTCGGCAACGAAGTAGGCGTCGTGTTTTTTGGCGATTTCAGCGAGGGTTTTAAAGTCGAAAGCGCGGGAGTAGGAGGTGGTTCCGATGAAAAGTACGCGCGGTTTGACGCGTTGGCAAAGTGCGTCGAGGGCGTCTAGGTCGAGGAGCTCTGTTTCGGGATCGACTTCGCATTGGTGTGGTTCGTAGAGTTTGCCTGAAAAGTTCACCTTCCAGCCGTGCGTTAAGTGTCCGCCTGAGTTGAGGCCGAGGCCTACGATTTTGTCACCAGGATTGCAAAGGGCGAAGTAGGCGGCCATGTTCGCGGGGGAGCCGCTGTAGGGTTGGACATTGGCGTGTTCGGCGCCGAAAAGGTCTTTGGCCCTTTGTATGGCAAGGGATTCGATAGCGTCGTTGTTGGCCTGACCTTGGTAATAGCGCTTTTGGGGGTAGCCTTCGGCGTATTTGTTCGAGAAAACGGAGCCGAGTGCTTGAGCGACATCGTGAGAAATGGTATTTTCGCTTGCGATGAGTCGAAGGACGGAGCGCTGTCGTTTTTCTTCGCTCTTAATAATGGAGTCAACTACGGGATCATTAATAATAGTCATTTTGCATCACTACTAGTTTGAGATAATGTAAAAGCGTTGTACTTAAGGAGGCTCTGATCAATACAAAAAACGTAGGGGCAGGTTTCAAACCTGCCCTTGTAAAGCAAGAGAATCAGGCGAGCGTTTAAAATAAAGTCAATCAAATCAAGACAGTACGCGAAAAAGGTTCTAAGGGCGATAGCCCCAAAAATAAATCAGAGTGTCCTTAACGCTCTTGGCAATATCTGTATTCATAAAGTTTTGCAGCCCAAAGTTTGGACCGCATCATGAGTATAAGCATTATTTAAACTCAGGTCTAGGGTTTGCGAGTCGCGATAGTTTAAGTCTTGAAACCCATCAATGAACATTAAGTGTTAAATGAAAAACTATATTAGAGACAATAAAACTTTTATTATTTCTTTTTCTATGATTGCATTATTTTGTAATGCAATGTTTACAATTCCCTTGTTTCGTGCCTTTGGTTACGAGTTTCATTTAGCTTTTGCCCTGTTCATTGTTCTATTATATCCCTTTATACATGCGGGCAAGGATAGGGGGCTAGGGCGCTCCATTTTTCGGATCACCGCGAGCACTTGTGTGTTGTTTGCAGAGCTGTCGCTTTTGGCTTTGTGGAGCGGTAATTTGTGCAGCTTTGGGGAATCCGTAGCATATTTCTTACTGCTACCGCTCTGTAGCGCAATTGTAGTATCAGCGCTCTTCTACATCATACGCAAGCGGACTCGCCCGAAACTGGCGTTTATCATTTATTATATGCTGTTTTTGGCAAGTATACTATTAAGTCTTTGGCATCTCTGGTCGCAGGCTCGCATTGTAGAGTTTGATCCGTTTTTTGGTTTTTTTGCGGGTTCGATCTACGACGAGTCAATGCACATTTATGAGAAGCTCGCATTGTATAGACTTGCTAATCTTTGGCTTTTAGTGCTGCTGTTTTCGCTCGGCGAGCTACTTGCAATGCGTAAGGAAGCTAGCGCGTCCTTGATGCGTAAAAAGTTTTTTACTATTCTTGCCTTATTGTCGCTGTTGCTCCTAAGTTTTTGGTATTTTATGCAAGCTCGTTGGGGGATACAGGTAGATCGTGCGGAGCTTCGTCGAAATCTCAATGCAGAAATTCGAACGGAGCACTTTCGTATTTTCTACGACGCGAGCAAGGGCGATGCCGAGTGGGCCCATTATTTGGCTCAAGCCCACGAACAGGCATACAGCGAGCTTTTGGCGTTTTTTGTGCTTGAACCGACGCGACTCCCCATCGATTCGTACGTGTATCCCGACTACAAAACGAAGGGGCGCTTGATGGGGTCGGAGCGCACGTCGGTGTCGAAGGTTTGGCTTAACGAGCTGCATATGCTTGGTGTAGAGCCAAACTCGTCGCTTATTAAGCACGAACTCGCCCATACCTTTGCGGCTGCCTTTGCGCCGTGGCCACTCAAACTTGCTGGCGGCCTGATCCCCGCAATGGGCTGGGTCGAGGGCATTGCGGTGGCTACGCAGTGGCCGATTAATGAAGGCAATCCCCATCGCTGGGCTAGCGAAATATTGGAGTGGGACGATAAAATCGATGTTCAAGAGCTGTTCACGGCTCAGGGGTTTTGGCGCCAGCCCTCGCGAAAGGCATACACTTTAGTGGGCTCTTATGTACGCTTTTTATGGGATACCTGGGGTGCTGAAGCCGTGATGGCGCTCTCAAACGGCGGCGATTTTGAGGCTACTATTGGGATGAGTGCGAATGAATTTTATGCAGCTTGGAGAGGTTTTTTACGGATAGAGTATGCGCCAAGTCCAGAGTTTAGCGCATTAAGTAAGCGCTATTTCGATAAACAAAGTATTTTCGAACGACGCTGTGCGCGCAATATCGCCAGTCAGTTTAGCGGCATCACGGACCTTCTTCTCGAAGCTAAGAACGATGAAGCACTGAAGGAACTTGAGCGGATTGCTGCAGATTGTGATGGCGCGATGAATCTGTACAGCTCGTGGTTGCGGCTTTGGACTTTGGCGCGTGGTAAAGCGCTAGATAAGGCTTGGCGCGAAGGGCTTCCCATGGAGCTTTACGGCGATTATTTGTGGCGCGTTGAGGGAAAATCGCATGATGCACACTACATGTACATGCGCGCTAGCCTAGAGGCTGACACGAGTGATAGCGATAGGCTACGCTTGGCTGTAAAAATAGCCGCCCTACAACAAAGAGCGGTAAAACCCTTGCTTGGGGAGTATCTATTTATGGTGAACGCGAAAGAGCGTTTGGCGTTTTTGGAGGCTGTAAGCGAGGGTGAACACTTTGCTTTGTATCACTATGTATTGGGCTTGGAGTACTTTGAGCGTGCGCATTTTGTGCAAGCCAAAGGCGCGTTTTCTCAGGCACTGCGTAGCGCCCAGCTCTCGCAATGGGTCGAGGATGACGCGCGATACAAGCTCATTAGCACATCTTTGTACATGAGCGATTACCGATTAGCCGCGATACACAGCTTGTATTATTTGCTAGCGGCAAAATCGCGCGGGCGCTATGAACGCATTTCTCATTTGTGGGGAGGCTAGGGCTTTTAACTATTTAGCACCTGGGTGGTGCTGGACGTAGCGAACTTTAATGTCTTCGTGGTGTTCTACGAATTTAACTTTAAAGTCCTCGTGGTGTTCTACAAATTTCCAAACCCCACATGTATTGGGGTGGTGTTCTACGACTTTGACCCTTACGTCTTCGTGATATTCTACGATTTTGACCTTAATGTCTTCGTGGTGTTGTACGACTTTAACCTTTCCATTTAGTGGAATTCCATTGTACGTACAGTCGACGACGTCGCCTGCGAAGGCATTTGTAGTGATAAAAAGGCTTAGTGCGGCGAGTATACAAAATACGGACTTCTTCATCGTGTACTCCAAGTTTTGGGGAATTCGCGCTGTGTTTGCATGTGTTTTGAAGTCGCAGCGTTGCGCTCTCAAAACACTGCGCTGCCAGCAGTTTACTGCTTTTTACATGGAAAGTAAAATGGAACGAAGCGCTATATTAATGATATAGACTTTGTCACTTAGGGCTGTGTTGATGAATTCGCAGGATTTGTCCATTGTTTTTGTGGGGGAAGTTTCCCCCTACGCGCAAGCTTCCTTCAATATTCGCTAAGTGTCTTTGTATTTTATGCGTTGTTTTGGCTAATCGCCAAACCAACGCATAAAATACGCCACTAAGCGCATATTTCAGGTGATCTTGCGCTACCCCCTCTGCGACGACTCAAGCTGCCGTAAGTTTCACAGCGATGCTTGAGAGCTTCGGGCAAGGGAGTTCTAAAAATCGCAAAAAGTCCTAAAAAGTGGCTAGTCTAAACTACGGTTGCGATGCGCGCGTTTAAAATAAAGTCAATAAAATCAAGGCACTAGAACGGGGTTTGGGGCGATAGCCCAATAAATCGGAGTTGGCAAAGAACTGCGAAAAAGATGAAGTGAGGAGATATTGACTTATCCTGTTGAGTCACGGGCATGAATACAGAGTATTTCGCTGTATTTGAAGGCTAGCATGTGATATAAGTTTGTGGTATATATTGCGGGGACAGGGTCAGTGGGGGGGGGGGGGGGGGGG
>Ga0265293_10007617_pt1 | contig 16552 bp, 17 predicted proteins | sample Munlanlewell138R_FD_192505 | JGI IMG/M metagenome (GOLD analysis project Ga0265293, IMG submission 192505) | Leachate microbial communities from a municipal landfill in Southern Ontario, Canada - Leachate well 138R | ecosystem: Engineered > Solid waste > Landfill > Unclassified | place: Canada...
CGCACGTCTGCCGAGGTCAGCTCGCGGCCGTTATGGAACCGCACGCCCTCCACCAGGTTGAAGGTGTACGTGAGCCCGTCGTCCGAGATGTCCCACGACGCCGCCACCGAAGGCACCACGTTGAGGTCCTCGTCGAGGTCGACCAGCGTGTCGTAAACCAGCTTGATGACCCAGGAGTCCGGTCCGTGCACGATGTTCTTGTGAGGGTCGAGCGTGGAGCCCGAGTAGTTCCAGCCCACTTTCAACTGACCGCCGTACTTGGGAGCGTCTTGCGCCAGCGAAACGGCGGCCGCCTGCAGCGCCACAGCCAGCACGGCGACCAGTAACCCCTTAAGGGATGCCTTGTTCCAACGTTGGTTCGTCATCAACTACTCCTTGTGAGTGCTCCCCCGAGATCCCTAGTTCGCTTGCACCTACGCGTTCGCTGAGCCTACTGATCTGGCTCTACGCTGGGCCTGGCAGACTCATACTCGGCCAGCAACCCGTTCGCCACCTCCTCCGAGAAGTTCCAGGCGCTAAGGCCCGCAGGCACGTGCTGCCAGTAGAAGTCGGGAGGTCTCACATGCTCCGACGGCTTAGACAAGCGGTAGGTCCAGCAGTCGTAGGTGTTGCCGTCCTCGCCGTAAACGGTTAGGAAGTAGCGTTCGAAGCCGGGAAAGTCGACGTCGAAGTCAGCGGCGGGATGCTCGAACACCACGCCGTGCGCCTGGAACCCCTTGGCGTCCGGTCCGTTGTTGATGTGGCACCAGCCGCGCTCGGTAATGCCCACCTGCCCGCGGAACTCGACCTTGTGGTTGGCTGCGTGGCCCTTGGTTAGCGCCACCGCCTCCGGCAGGTAGGTCCGCAGTTCCGGCTCGTTCAAGAAGGTGCAGTAACCGAAGTAGCGCATCAGCGACATGGTCTGCCCCCTTGCGCCTTTGCTAAGTTCTCGTTCAACTCGCGGTTCTCCTTTCGGTGCTAGCTCGGGGCAGACCCAACGTCTGAGAATCCCTCGAGACCCAAGTGGTTGGCTGAGGTGGTGATGACCGCTGCTATGGCCGCGGCGGCTCGCTCGGAATCGCGCGCTTCCAGCGCCTCGAGGATCTCGCGGTGCTGATCGATGACCTCCTTGGAGTAAGGCGTGGCTTGGATCTGGCGCGAGATCATGCTGAGGAGGCTGCTTATCAACTGGGCCATCACGTCGTTGTGGGCCGCCTGGGCTATGCCCACGTGGAACGCCACGTCGGCCCGCTCGAGCCCCTGCATGTCGTTGGATGCGGCGGCAGCCTCCATGGCGCGGAAGGCTGACCGTACGGCCTGCAGGTCGGCGGCGGTGGCGCGCCTGCACGCCATCTGCGCCACCGCGCTGTCTAGATGCAGGCGGGCTTCCAGCAGCTCGCCCAGCTCCTGGGCACCTATCAGCGGCGCCACGGCCGCGAAGCTTCTGGCGGCGCCCTCGAAAGAGTCGCTCACGAACGTGCCGCGCCCAGCTTGCATCTGAATGAGCCCCATGGCCGTCAGCGACTGCAGCGACTCGCGCAGCGACGAAACGCCCACGCCAAGCTGCTTGGCAAGATCGCGCTGCGAGGGCAGGCGCTCGCCGAGCTTGAGCTCGCCACTGGCGATCAGGTCGATGATCTGCTCGGCTATCACCTGCGGTACCGACTCGCGTTGGATGGGCTCCACGGCGCTCCTTTCACGCGCTGCGGCCAGCAGGCCGCTTGGCGTAGGGGTCAATCAGATTCGCGTGCGTGCAGATTATCAGGTGTTCAGAACAGTTGCGAGCGCACGGAATCAACCGTGCGTACAACTCTCGCTACCCCTACAGGCTGGCGAGCCCCAGCTTCTGCAGTTCGAACACACCCGTATCGCCAGCGCAGGCGCCCGACTCTACAGCGTAGGTGCCTTGCATCGCATCGTCAGTCAGCGTGGCCTCGAACTGGATCTCGTCGTTAGGTCCGGCAGCGCCGAAGGCGACGTTGGCGCCCGTTACTTCGCCGGTAATGGTGCCCGTTACCAAGCAGGGGCTGCCGCCAATTGTGACGGTGCCCGACAGGGCGCCACCAAGGTGCGTGAACTCAGCCGAGACCGACCCGGTGCCCTCATTGTCACTAGTCCACGAACCCTCCCAGTTGCCGTGCAGCTCGCCTTGCGCGGCGGGCCCACTGCAGGCGGCTAAGACCACCAGCAACGCCCCCGCTACGACCACCCGCCACGAAACGAACCGATTTCGGAACGACGCGTATGAACCCATAAGATCCCCTCCACGAACTGTGAATTTTGTTTCAATTTGAATCGTAGGAAGCGGCCCCTCAGGCTGTCAACCGCAAGCGTCATGGCGCGAGCGCGAAGAATGGGTCAGCCTCGCCCAACCTCGGTTATCCTGCCTGGCGTGACAGAGCGCAGGCGCCAACGCATTTTCGACGTGCTCTCGCGCCGCCAGCCCGACCTGACGGTGCTGGCCGAGGACGTTTACAAGCCTCACAACCTCTCGGCCATCCTCCGCAGCTGCGACGCTGTCGGCATCGGCGAGGTGCACGCGGTCAAACCCACCGGCGGGGTCGCCACCTACAACGCCACCAGCGCCAGCGCCGAGAAGTGGGTCGACCTGGTCGTACACGCCAGCATCGGCGACGCCGCCGCCACGCTCAAACAGCGCGGCTTCACTCTGTACGCCGCGCACCTCTCAGACCAGGCGGTGGACTACCGCGACGTCGACTACGTTGGTCCCTCAGCCATCCTCCTCGGCAACGAGAAGGAAGGCGTCTCGGCCGAGGCGGCTGCCGCCGCCGACCAGCACGTGATCATTCCCATGCTCGGCATGGTCCAGTCCTTAAACGTCAGCGTGGCCGCGGCGGTCATACTGTTCGAAGCGCAGCGCCAGCGGCGCCAGGCGGGGCTTTACGCAGCCCCCAGACTGAGCCCCCAGGCCACCCGCGACGTAGCGCTCAGGTGGCTCTCGCGCTCGGACGCCGCCATGCTGGCAGCAGAGCCGTTACCCGCCCCACCGGATTGAACTTGTACGGTTGAGCCTGCCCGCACCCCTGGCGGTTGTACTCTTTGCGGCATGCTCAAGGCCCCCGCACTAACCCGCAAACGCAGGCTCCGGACGCTCATCGCGCCGCTCCTGACGCTGGTCGTACTCGTGGCCTGCACGCCCCCCGACGGGCAAAACCCTCCCCCTCCCCCACCGCCGCCCGAGGGCGAACTCCGGCTAGAGCAGGTGACGGCCGGGCTCACCACCCCCGTAGCGCTCACCAACGCTGGTGACGACCGCCTGTTCGTGGCAGAACGAGCGGGGCGCGTGCGCATCATCCGCAACGGCACGCTGCTGGCCGAGCCGTTCCTCGACCTAACAGCCTCCATCGCTTCCAGCGAAGGCGAGCAGGGCCTGCTGGGCCTGGCCTTTCCACCAGACCACGACACCAGCGGCCTGTTCTACGTGTACTACACGGCGTCGTCGAACGGCCGGGGGCAGCTGGTCCGCATGGCCGTCGACGCCACCAACCCCGACCGCGCCGACCCGACCACGGCGGACCTACTGATTGAGCTGGCGGAGAGCACCACCTTCCACAACGGCGGGCAGCTGGCGTTCGGGCCCGACGGTTACCTCTACTGGGCGGTTGGCGACGGCGCCGTCGGCAGTCGGGCGCAGTCCCGCGCCAGCTGGCGCGGCAAGGTCCACCGGCTAGACGTGTCCACCGCGCCCGGTTACGAGGTGCCCGCCGACAACCCGTTAGTGGGCGAACCGGGCGTGCGGGAGGAGATATGGGCAATGGGCCTACGCAACCCGTGGCGCTTCTCGTTCGACGCCACCACGGGCGCCATGTACCTGGCCGACGTAGGCGAGGACGCGTTCGAAGAAGTGAACGTGGTGCCCGCGGGCCAGGGCGGCGCTAACTTCGGCTGGCCCGTGATGGAAGGGCCCGAATGCTTCGGGAGCACCAGCTGCGATCAGGAAGGGCTAACGCTGCCTACCTTCAGCTACCCGCACCCCAGCGGTGAGGGCGGCGCGTCGGTCACCGGCGGTTACGTGTACCGCGGACCGGCCGCGCCCGACCTGGTGGGCCGTTACGTGTTCGCTGACTTCATCATGAACTCGCTCAGCACCGCCGCCCCGGGCAACGGGTGGCAGATAGAGCCTCTGCTATACGACCAGCTGCGCACCGCCAGCTTCGGGGTAGGAGCCGACGATCGCCTGTACGTGACCGACTTCGTGAACGGCCGCGTGCTGGAGGTAACTCAGGAGGAGCAGTAAGCAGCTACTCGACTGCGAACTTGACCTTGTACGCGTCCATGGCCTGCTCGATGAGCCTGTGGGTGTCGTCCATGCCGTGCCAGTCCTCGACGATGGTCTTCTTGCCCTCCAGCTCCTTATAGATCCGGAAGAAGTGCTCGATCTCGCGCAAGCGGTGACGAGAAATCGAGTCGAGGTGGCGGTTGCCGTCGTAGCGCGGGTCGTCTACCGGCACGGCCAGGATCTTCTGGTCGCGCCCCTTCTCGTCGCTCATCTCGAGGAACCCGAGCGGCCTGGCGCGCACCACCGAGCCCGTGAACGTTGGGCGGTTCATGAGCACCAGGATGTCGAGCGGGTCGTCGTCTTCGGCGTACGTGCTGGGCACGAAGCCGTACTCGCCCGGGTAATGCATGGGGCTGTAAAGCACCCGGTCGAGCCGGAACACGCCCAGCTCGTGGTCGTACTCGTACTTGTTAGAGCTGCCGCCCGGCACCTCGATGATGGCGTTCACGAGTTCTGGTGCCCGGTCGCCTGCCGGTAGGTGGTAGAGGTTTGTACTGCTTATCACGCGCTTGCCCTTCCTGCACGCCAGCCGTTAATGAGGGCGCGCGCAACGACTTCTTGTACGCCGACCGATAGCGCCGCCAGCGGCGCCGCGGGGCCCGTGCCGGTGGACACTACGAACGCGCTGTCGCCATCGAACACCGTGTGCGACGGCCTGGTAACGCGCGCGATGCCTATGTGGGCGCTCTGGCTCAACGCCTGTGCCTCCGCCTTGCTGATACGCGCGTCGGTGGCTACGACCACCAGGGTGGTGTTGGCGCCAGGCATAGCCGCGAAACCGTCGGCAGCGGCCAGGCCCAGCGTGCCGGGCACGCCCGCCAGCAACTGACCCGTGTCGGGGTCTACCAGGTTGCCCACGGCGTTGCTGACCGCCAGGGCGCCTACCAGCGCGCCAGCCACCGTTTCGAAGTGGCTGCCGACGCCGCTGGCGACCGCCAGTTCGGGGCCGCGCAGCTTACCCACGGTGGCGCCCGTACCGGCACCAACGCGGCCCTGAACCACAGGAGCGGCCGTGGCCGCCGAGGCGGCGGCGTAACCGTTGTCGGCGGTGGGCCTCACCGTGGCAGAGCCGACCGCCAGGTCGAACAGCACGGCTGTGGGAACGATGGGTACTCGCGCCACGCCCACGTCGATGCCGCGACCGCGCTCCTCGAGCCAGCGCACCACGCCGTCGGCCGCAGCCAGCCCGAAGGCACTCCCGCCCGTGAGTAGCACGGCGTGCACGCACTGGTTGGTCTTCTCGGGCGACAGCAGCGCGCTCTCGCGCGAGCCTGGCGCCGAGCCAAGCACCGTGCCTGAAGCCACACAGCCGCCCTCGGGCAGCATGACGACGGTGCACCCCGTTCGCGCTTCGAGGTCGGTGTGGTGACCGACCTCGATTCCTGGGATGGCTGTGATCGTGACGTTCAGGGGGTCAGCCGCCACCACCTGCTCCTTGCAGGTACTGACCCACGTCGCCCGGGTCGACCTCGATGATCTGGATGCGGTCGGCGGGCGTGTCGACCGTGGCCCTGAGGCCGGTGGCGGTGTCGATGGGCAGGCTCAGCAGCACGCTCTGACCCAGCGCCTGCTCCGAGAGGTCATCGCTCTGGAGGAAGGCGGCTCTGACCCCGCCAGGGTTAAGCGCGCCCGTCTTCAGGTCTATCTGGTGGAAGGCTATGCCTTCGGGCACAGGGAACTGCGCGGCGCCAGAGCGCCCCTGCAGGGCGTTGGTCACGAAGTCGTTCCACACGTAGATAGGCTGGCGCGACGAGGTAACGGTCTCTGTGCTGCCGTCGGAGTTGGTCATGCGGCTGGGCATGCCGCGGCTGCTGTCGTAGCCGATCCACACGGACGACACCAGGCCGGGGGTCAGGCCCACGTACCAGAGGTCGACCTCGTTGTTGGTGGTACCCGTCTTGCCGGCCACCCAGCGGCCGGGTACGGAAGCGCGGTTGGAGAGGCCGTAGGCGGGATCGCGGTCCACCACGTTGCCGTGCAGCATGTCGAGCATGATGTAGGCCGTCTGCTCGCTCCACACCCGCGCCGAGTTGGGGTTGGCCTCGAACAGCACATTGCCGTCGGCGTCCTCCACCCGCTGGATGAAGTACGGCTCGGTGTAGATGCCGCCGTTGGCGAACGCGGCCATGGCGGCGGTGTGCTGCAGCGGGGTCACCTCGTAAGATCCGAGAGCCATGGCGTAGTACGGCATGACGTCGTAGCCCAGCTGGCGCGCCTTCTCGGCCACCGCTTCGGGCGTGGCCGCCTCCAGCGCCTTGACCGCGGGGATGTTGCGACTGGTGTTGAGGTTGGCGCGCACCGTCAGGTAGCCGTGGTACTGGTTGTCGTGGTTCTCGGGCCTGTAAGGCGGCTGGCCCGGCACCACGAACGAGGCCGGTGCGTCTACCAGGATGGTGGACTGGTTGAAGCCGCCCTGCTCGATTGCGGTGGCGTAAACGATGGGCTTGAACGAGCTACCGGGCTGCCGGTACGCCTGCGTGGCGCGGTTGAAGTCCTCGGGCGCAACGCCCTCCTCGAGCTTCTGGCCCGCCATGGCCAGCACGGCGCCGGTGGCGGGGTCCACCCCCACGATGGCCAGCTGCGCACCCTCAGGGACGTCGGCGTTGAGGCTGGCCTGGTTGGCGGCCAGCTGGGCCTGCACGTCGATGGTGGTGGTCACCTTCAGGCCGCCGCGGCCGAAGACCACGCTGTCGCCGTAGCGGTCCAGCAACCAGTCGCGCACCGCCAGCACTACCGCGCGCGACAGGTCCGAGCTGACGCTCGACTGAACCAGCACGTCGGCGCTCGTGCGCACGGCGCTGACCACGTTGCCGGCACCGTCGTACTCAACCTCCCAGCCCAGCGGCGCCAGCGGATAGAGCCACGCGCGGTCCGCCATGTCCTGGCTGATCATGTTCAGCCGCACCATGCGGTCCAGCACCTCGCGCATGCTCACGCGACTGACCTCGAACTCGTTGTGGCGCGCGTTCGGCGCCGGGATGATGCGCGCCAGGTACAGGCCCTCGGCCAGGTTGAGCTCTATGGGGTCCTTACCGAAGTAGGTCTGAGCGGCGGCGCCGATGCCGTACACGTTGCCGCCCCAGAACACCACGTTGATGTAGTGCTGCAGGATCTCGCTCTTGGTCAGGCGCCGCTCGACCTCCAGAGCCAACATGGCCTCTTTGGCCTTGCGCTCCAGCGAGCGCTCGGACCTGATGTCTTGCAGCAGCACGTTCTTGATGACCTGAGTGGTGATGGTCGAACCGCCGCGACCGGCGTCGCCGAGGAACTCCTCGTAGGCAGCGCGCAGGATGCCCAGGGCGTCTACCCCGTAATGGCTGAAGAAGTCGTCATCCTCGTACGCCACGATGGCCAGCAGCGCAGCGGGCGAGACCTGGTCGAGGGTGACGGGGATGCGGTTGGTGGACTCGCGGTCCTCGCCCATGGCCGGTACCAGCACGCCGATGCGGGTGGTGCCGTCGCTGGCGAACAGCTGCGAGGTGGTGCTGAACTTGAGGGCGTCGAGCGACTCCAGCGACGGCAGCTCCTGCGCCCATTTGAGAGCGGAGGCCGCCAGCAGCGACCCAACAGAGAGGACGCCGGCCAGCACCGCGATAAAGAGGCCCTGAACGATCTTCACGTGCACAATGCTACCAGCCTGGGAGTAGAACAGCGTGAGCCAGAATGCGACTTAAGCGTTGGTGAACGCGAGGTACTCGTGCAGCTTGCCTAGCGCCGCGCCGCTGTCGAGAGCCCCGCGCGCGCGCTGCACCCCGCCAGCCAGGTCGTCCGCCAGACCGGCCAGGTACAGAGCCGCGCCGGCGTTGAACAGCACCAGGTCGCGTTTCGCCTCTCCCCCGCTGCCCACGAGGCTGCCCTCCAGCACCAGGCGCAGCTGCTCGGCGTTATGCGCCGGACCGCCGCCCAGCACGTCGCCGATGGGGTAAGTGCGCAGGCCCACGTCCTCAGGCCGCACCTCGTAGGTGTGCGTGCTGCCGTCCTCCCGCAGCTCGGTCACGCGGCTCGGTCCGCTGACGCCGAAGTCGTCTAAGCCGGCGCCGTGCACCACCAGGGCGCGCTTGAGGCCTAGGCCGCGCAGCACCTCCGCCAGCGGTTGGGTCAGTTCCGGCGCGTACACGCCCATGAGCTGGCGGTCGGCGCCGGCGGGGTTGGTGAGCGGCCCCAGGTTGTTGAAGATGGTGCGCGCCTGCAGGTCGGCCCTGATAGGTGCCACGAACTTCATGGCGGGGTGGAACGCCTTAGCGAAGATGAACGCCAGCCCCACCTGGTTCACCGCCTGCGCCAGCCGTTCGGGCCCAAGGTCCAGGCGCACGCCCAGCGCCTCCAGCACGTCGGCTGAGCCAGACTTGCGGGTCACTCCCACGTTGCCGTGCTTCGCCAGGCGGGCGCCACCGGCGGCTGCCACGAACATGGCGGTGGTGCTTACGTTGATGGTGTCGATGCCGGTGCCGCCGGTGCCGCAGGTGTCGACCAGCGGTCCCGCCGTGCCCACGTCGATCTTCACAGCGCGGTCGCGCATGGCCTCCGCGAAGCCCGTTATCTCGTCCACCGTCTCGCCGCGCATGCGCAGGGCGGCCAGTAGCGCCGCGGCCTGCACCTGCGAGAGCTCGCCGTCCATGAGGCGGCCCAGCACGTTGCGGGCGGTGGCGCGGTCCAGCGTGGCGCCGCCGAAGATGTCGTTGAGCAGTCGACCGATCAAGAGTTCGGGCATGGTCAGGCTTCCTGTCCCCTAATGTGCTTGAGCTCCGCGCGGGCGCCTTCAGCGTACGCCCGCTCCCACAGGTAGCGGTCCGCACCCATGAACGGCGCCGCCCACGGTCCGAACAGTACCCGTTTGAGAGCCAGGCTGGTCGGGTGCACGCCCAGCGCCCACGCCACCTGCGGCGCCTCGTGCTTGCGCCACACCTTCACGTGCGCCGCGCCGGCCGAGCGCGCCTTGCTCTCCAGGTTCTCAAGGTACTGCTCGTCCCAGTGCTCCACCGTGGCGCCCTTTAAGAGCCTGAAGCGGGCACCGAGTTGCTTGAGGCGCCAGCCCAGCTCGGGGTCCTCGCCGCCGTACGACGAGAACGCCGTGTCGTAACCGCCGGCCTCGTGGAACAGCTCGGCGCGCAGGCTGGTCGAGCAGCCGCTCATGTTCCACCAGCCGTGCACGCTCCTAAGCCGGGCGCCCACCTCGAGGTGCGGCGGCAGCGTCTGCTGGCTCAGGCCCACGAAGCCGGGTCGCTGATGCAGGCGACGGTTGTCCTCCACCCAGCCGGGCCCGGCAATAGCGTCGTCGTCGGAGAACAGCAGGATCGGCGCGCGCGCCCTGGAGGCGCCGATGTTGCGCGCGGTGGCGGCGTGCAGGCCCGGCCCAGTGGTCCAGCTGAAGCGGTACGGCGGGCGGTAACTGCCGAGGAACTTCTCCGTGTCGTCGGTGCAGGCGTCGGCCACCACGATGACCTCGAAGTCGACCTGCTCGAGCTCCAGCGCCTTGAGCTTGCGCTCCAGCAGCACGCGCCGGTTGCGGGTGGGAACGATGACGCTGACCACGGGTTCGGTCGAAGCGTCGACCGGGAACATGGGGCGCTCTGCACGCTCAAGCACGGCTGCTATGACCCTCCCTCAGGCCCCGACTGTAAGCCCCTTCCAGCACCAGGCGGAACTGCTGGTCGCTCAGGTCGGCCCCGCCCTCACGCATGAGCCTAAGGCCGCGGGCCTCCAGGCGCGCCAGCTGGCGCCAGGCGCGGCTCACGCGGTTGGTGCCGGTCCAGCGCCTGACGGTAGCGCCCGGGTGCAGGCGGCTGAACGTCCAGGCCGAGCGCCCCATGGCCACGTACTTCTCGTAGCTGCTCTTAAGCGCCACCGGATCGTGATGCTGAACGTACGCTCCCCTGAGAAAACGCGCCCTCACGCCCGCAAGGTACAGCCGGTAACCCAGCTCGTGCTCCTCCCAGCCGTAGCCGCGGAAGGACTCGTTGAAGCGCTGACCGCCCAGCAGGGTGCGCGGTAGCGACAGGGTGGCGAACCAGAAGCCGCCGTAACCGAGGTCCCTGCCGCTGGCCAGCTTGGCGGTGCCGGCGTGCAGGCGCCTGCGCCAGTACGCCTGGAACGGCGTTACGGCGCACTCGTCGGGTACCTGGAGGTGGCTCACCCAGGCGCCCGGCCGCTCGGCCTGGGCGCTCAGGTGGCGCGTCAGCAGGTCCGGCGAGTCGGGCACCATGTCGTCGTCGGAGAACAGCAGCAGCTCGCCGCGGGCGGCCGCGATGGCCGCGTTACGCGCCGCGGCGCGCCCACGGTTGGGTTGGTGCACGACCTTGAGCAGCGCCGGGTACTCGGCCTCCAGCTCGGCCAGCACGGCGCCGGTGTCGTCGGGCGAGCCGTCGTTGACCACCACCAGCTGGTAGTCGGTTGCTTCGCCGGGTGCCAGCGCCGCCCAGGCGGCCACCAGGCGCGGCAACAGCTGCGCCCTGCCGTAGGTAGGGATAAGGACGCTCAGCGAGCTTGCGAAGGTCGGCGCCACGCTATAGGGGTCTAGCTGACCTGCTGCTCCATCTCCTTCGGGATGAACATGCCGATCGCGTGGAAGCCGGCGTCTACGTACACGGTCTCGCCCGTGATACCGCCGCCCAGTTGGCCCGCCAGCAGCGAAAGCCCGAGCCCGCCGACCTCGTCCTGGGTGATGTTGCGCTTGAGCATGGACCAGTCACCAGCGACCGAGTAGAGGTCGCCGAAGCCGCTGATGGAGCGCGCGGCGATGGTGCGCAGGGCGCCGGCGCTGATGGCGTTGACGCGGATGCCTTTGGGGCCCAGGTCGTACGCCAGGTACCTGACGCTGGCCTCCAGCGCGGCCTTGGCCACGCCCATCATGTTGTAGTGCGGCACCACGCGCTCGGCGGCCAGGTACGACAGCGTCACGATGCTGCCGCCATCTTTCATGAGCGGGGCGGCGCGCTGCGTGGTGGCCACCAGCGAGTAGGCCGAGACGTCCATGGCGGTCGCCCAGTCGGCGCGGCTGGTCTGCACGAACGGGCGCTCGAAGGTGGTGGCGGGCGCGAACGCGATGGAGTGCACTAGGTAGTCAAGCTGACCGAACTCGGCGCCCACGCGGCCAAACAGCGCGTCGAGGCTGTCGTCGTTGGTCACGTCGGCTTCCAGCAGCAGTGGGTCGTTCAGGTCGGCGGTGAGCTTCTCGAGTGGTTCTCTCAGCCGCTCGCCCTGGTAGCTGAACGCCAGGCGCGCGCCGGCCTGCGCCAGCGGCTGCGCGATGGCCCACGCCAGCGAGCGCTGGTTGGCCACGCCCATCACCAGTCCGGTCTTGCCTGTGAGGTCGATCGTGTACATGGACGCTCCTTAGATGCTGGTAGGTGCCGAGGCGCCTGTTCTAGGTTCTAGGCGTGGCGTCCCGGCCGGCGCGCCAGTCTACCGCAACCTTCATGAAGTTGGAGAGCAGCTCGTGCCCGGCTTCGGTCAGCACGCTCTCGGGGTGGAACTGCACGCCCCAGACCGGGCGGTTGACATGCTTCAGCCCCATCAGAACCCGGACCTCACTGCCGTCCGGCAGCACGTCAGTGGTCCAACCAATTGGCTCGAGCTCGGCCGGCAGGTCCTCCACCACCAGCGAGTGGTACCGAGTGGCCGTGAGCGGGTTGGGCAGCCCAGCGAACGGTCCACTGCCGTCGTGCTGCACCGCGGAGGTCTTGCCGTGCACCAGCCGCGCGGCCCGCACAACGCTGGCGCCGAACGCCTCGCCGATCGCCTGGTGGCCCAGGCACACGCCCAGCAGCGGCACGCTCTGCGAGTACTCCCTAATGACCGCCACCGAGTTGCCTGCCTGCGCCGGCGTGCACGGGCCCGGCGAAACCACGATGCCGTCCGGATCCAGCTCGGCAACGTCGCTCAACTCGAAGGCGTCGTTGCGCCACACGGTCACCTCCGCCCCCAGCTCCGCCAGGTACTGCACCAGGTTGTAGGTGAACGAGTCGTAGTTGTCTATCACCAGCAGCCGCGGCGCGCTCGCCACGGCGTCCGCCGCAGTGCCCTCCATCAGCCCAATCCCTCGGTGGCGAGCTCGACCGCGCGCCGCAGCGCGGCCAGCTTGTTCATGCACTCCTGCCATTCGGAAGCCGGGTCGGAATCGGCCACCACCCCCGCGCCGGCCTGCAGGTGCACCTGGCCGTCCTTGATCACCAGCGTGCGCAGCGTCAGCGCCATGTCCATGGCCCCGCCGAACGCCAGGTAACCGAACGCCCCGGCGTAAGGGCCGCGCCGCACCGGCTCGAGCTCGTCGATGATCTCCATCGCCCGCACCTTAGGCGCCCCGGAGGCCGTGCCCATGGGCATGGTGGCGGCCAGCGCGTCGAGCGGGGTGCGGCCCTCCGCCAGCTCGCCCACCACCTCAGAAACGATGTGCATGACGTGACTGTAGCGCTCGACGCGCATGAGGTCTGCCACCCTCACGCTGCCCGGGCGACTAACACGGCCCAGGTCGTTGCGGCCCAGGTCCACCAGCATCACGTGCTCGGCGCGCTCCTTCTCGTCGGCTAGCAGCTCGCGCGCCAGCGCCTCGTCCTCCGCCAGCGTGGCCCCCCTGCGCCTGGTGCCGGCGATAGGCAGCGTCTCGACCTTCACGCCGTTCGAGCGCACCAGGCTCTCGGGGCTGCTGGCCACCAACGTCAAGGGCCCAAGGTCGAGGTAGCCGAGGTACGGACTAGGGTTAACGCTGCGCAGCGCACGGTAGATGGCGAACGGATGCACGCCCAGCTCGGCGCTGAGCCGCACGCTAGGCACCACCTGAAACACGTCGCCCTGCCTTATGTACTCCACGGCGCGCTCCACAGCGGCCATGAACTCCTCACGCGACAGGCTGGGTGTGAAGTCGGTTAGCCGGCCCGCCCGGTCGCCCGGCACACCGGGGAGCGGGCCGCGCAGCCGCGCGTAGGCGGCGTCCACCAGTTCGCGTGCACGCGCCTCGTCGGCGGCGTCTCCAGCGGTGGCGGGCGCCACGATGAACAGCTTGCGTTTCAGGTGATCGAACACAACCAGCAGTTCCGGCTCCACGAACAGCAGGTCGGGCGCGCCTATGCGGTCCGGGTTGGCGTCCGGCAACCGCTCGTAGCGGCGCACCAGGTCGTAACTGGCGTACCCCACTGCTCCGCCCCAGAAATCCGGCAGCTCCGGCGCCGGCTCTACCTCGCGCACCACGCGCTCCCACAGGAAGCGCAGCGGGTCATCAGTTTGGTAGGTGCGCACCGAGCCGGCGGAGCTAACGGTGAGCTGGTCGCCGCGCGCTTCGAACCTCTGCCGCTGACCGGTGCCGATGAACGAGTAGCGCGCCACCCTCTCGCCCTGCTCCACGCTCTCGAGCAGGAACGACGGCGGGCCAGCGAGCTTGAGGTAGGCCGTGAGGGGCGTCTCGAGGTCGGCCAGCACCTCGCGGAACACCGGCCGAGTCGGCGCCGTCACAGTCAGCCCTCCTCCATCAGCCTCTCGAAACGTTCGCGCGCCTCGGCGGCCTTGGCGCGTTCACCGCGCGCCTCCCAGGTGTCGGCCAGGCCCTCCCAGGCGGCCTCGCTGTAAGGCTCGTGCTCGGTCATGAGCTGGTAGAGCATGGTGGCGTGAGGCAGGTCGTTGTCGATGAGCGCCTTCTCGGCGGCGGTCTCCAGCAGTGTCAGGTGCGACTCCTGCAGGTTGAGGCGAATTGAGTCAACCCACTGCGTGTCGAAGCCGGCCATGAAATGCCCGTCGTAAACGCGCGCGGCCTTCTGGAAGTCGCGCAGCTGACCGGTCTCGCGCGCCTTGACCGCCAGGCGGCGGTAGTTATCGACGTCGTAATCGATGCTGAACTTGTCGTGCAGGTAGTAGCGCCGGTTGGCGGACTCGACCAGTTCGCCGCCCATGACCTTGCGCAGGCGGTAGAGGGTGGTGTGGAAGCTGCTCGACGCCTTCGACTCGGTCTTGCCGGGCCACAGCGCCTCCGCCACCTCGAAGGTGGTCACGCCACTGCGGTGCTCCAGCAGGTAGAAGAGTAGCTCCAGCGCCTTCAGCGAATCCCAGTCGAGGCGTTCGCCGTCACGCAGCACCATGGGGTGCCCGAAGCCGTGCACGTTGACCACGCCGGTCAGTGGCTGCCGCAGCTCGGCCACGCGCCTGAGCCGCACCTCCACCGCTTCCAGCAGTTCGGCCTTCTGCACTGGTTTGGTCAGGTAGTCGTCGGCGCCTAGCGTCATGCCGCGCCGCATAGATGCGCGGTCCTCAAGCGCCGTGAGGAACAGGAACGGCACGCCCCGCAGCTCGGGTATCTCGCGCACGTTGGCGTAGAACTCGAAGCCGTCCATGGGCGGCATCGACACGTCTGACACCACCACGTCGGGCCGCAGGCCGCCCTGGATCTCGCCCAGCGCCTCTATGGGGTCGTCGAAGGTGATGACGTCGTAGCCGGCGCCCTCCAGCGTCATCTGGCTGACCTTCAGCATGGCGGGTTCGTCGTCTACGACGAGCACGAGGGTGGTCGTCATCGACGAACGATACCCTCTGTAACCAGCGGCACGGTGTGAATGTTTAGGCGTCTGCGCTTCATGCATTCGCTCCGGTTCAGTCGCCCCAGCTGTCCGTGGTCTGGTAGTGCACCAGGGCGTTGTACTCGACGTTATTGCCGAGCGGTGAGCTCGAGAACTTGATGTCGACCACGATGTCGTCCTTATCGAGGGAAGCTAGAAAATCGTTGAGCCTCTGCTCGAAGATGTCGGGGCTCGTCGAGCCTACGAGTTTGACCTTTACCTCCACGGCTTGCCCTCCTGCCACGCGGGTGCTGTGAGTACGCCCAGCGCTCGCCCGCCAGGTAACAGGCCGCCGCGCCAGGTTCGCAAATCGTTGGCAGCATGATAACCACGCCGTGAGCCTGCTGTTAGCATGGAATTTCCTATGCCAGAGCAGTCGCCGCAGGGCGCCAAGCCTCTGCCTCTCAGAGAGGCGCTCATGTCGCTGGTTCAGCCGCTGGCCCGCAGGCTGGTAACGGCGCTGGCCGGCACCGCCGTTGCGCCCCACCACGTGGTACTCACGCACACGGCCATGGGGCTACTGGCGGCGTGGCTGCTGGCCGGCGAAAGCTGGTTCATGTGGCTGGCTGCGGCGCTGCTGCTGCAACTCAAGAGCTTGCTCGACAACGTGGACGGCGGCCTGGCGCGCGCCACCAACCGGGTAACCCGCATGGGCCGCTACCTCGACACCCTCATGGACCTGGTGGTGAATGCCGCGCTGTTCGTCGCGCTCGCGCAACACGGACCGGGCTGGCTGGCGCTAGCCGCGTTCGCGGCACTGACCCTGGTTCTGAGCGCCGAGTTCAACGCCATGCGGCGGCATCTGGAGGAGCACGCACCGGCTGGCCCGGCGCCTCTCGCAGAACCTGTTCCGCCCGGCGCGGACCCGGCCACGTTGCGGCTGCTCGAGGGCGCGTACGGCCTGATCCTGGCGCCTCAGGACCGCCTCTTCCGGCGCCTCGACGAGCAGCTCTTCGCACGCGCCAGCGGCAAGGCCTGGTCAGTAGCGGCGCCCCTGGAGCGCCAGCGCTGGACCGACCGGTTCAGTATCGCCACCCTGGTGAACCTGGGGTTAACCACGCAGATGCTCGTGCTCGGCACGTGCGCGGCCCTCGGGCTACCGTACGCTTATGTGGTGCTGGTCCTCCTCCAGGTCCCTTACGTGCTGCTGGTGCAGGCGGCGCGCTTGCGGCGCTACCGCGCGGCGGCGGGCACATGACGCCTGACTCCCACCCTGCGGCTAGCCCCACCCTCAGCGCCCGCGCCCGCGAGATGCGCGAAGCCAACCCGCCCAGTGCCAGGAAGGCAGCGCTGGTTACGGGCTCCGCTAGAGGGGTGGGGGCGGCAGTGGTGCTGGCACTGGCCGCCGACGGTTACGACGTGGCGGTGCATTACAGGCGCAGCCAGCAAGCTGCGCAGCGGGTCGCCGAGCAGGCAAGAGCGCTTGGGGTTAACGCCGTGCTCCTGGCAGGCGACGTCACCGACGAGCGCGAAGCGCGCGCCCTGGTCGACGACACTCACGCCGTGTTCGGTCGCCTCGACGTACTGGTTAACAACGTCGGCGATTACCACCACGGTCCGCTGTTCGAGCTCTCGGCGGAGCGCTGGCACGAGATCCTGGCCAGCAACCTGCACAGCACGTTCTACACGTGCCAGCGTGCCCTGCCCTACCTGCGGGCGGCGCCAGGCGGCGCCCGCATCGTTAACCTGGGCTACGCCGGCGCCGAGATGCTGAAGGGGCGCCCCAACATCGCCG
>Ga0265293_10007618_pt1 | contig 16548 bp, 19 predicted proteins | sample Munlanlewell138R_FD_192505 | JGI IMG/M metagenome (GOLD analysis project Ga0265293, IMG submission 192505) | Leachate microbial communities from a municipal landfill in Southern Ontario, Canada - Leachate well 138R | ecosystem: Engineered > Solid waste > Landfill > Unclassified | place: Canada...
TTTTATAACAGAATTAGAAGATGGATATGATACGGATGTAGGTGAGAGGGGCGTAAAATTGTCCGGAGGTCAAAAACAAAGGATAAGCATTGCCAGAGCTTTTTTAAAAAATCCACCTATATTGATTTTAGATGAGGCTACATCATCTTTGGATAATGAAAGTGAAAAAATTGTACAAGAATCTTTGGAAAAGCTATCCAGCAGCAGAACTACTTTTGTTATAGCACACAGACTGTCAACGATTAGGAATGCAAAAACTATATTAGTGTTAACGGATGAAGGTATTGTTGAGAAAGGAAATCATAGAGAGTTAATAGAAAACGATGGTGTTTATGCAAAACTATATAAATCGCAGTTTAAAAATTCAGAAATTAAAAAGGTATAGTTTTGCCTGTTTAAACAACATATTAATTTATAATAAAATAATATTTATAAAAAGCATTGTAAAGGTTTTAGAAATTTGATAAAATTACAAGTAAGTAGAAAAATATTTTATTTATATTTTATAATTAAATACAGTTCATTGTTTTAGTTCTAATAATTAGTCCTTCTTTTAATTACTATAATTATATTGTTAATATATAAAGTCATTTAAATTAGATAAAGTCTTATTGCAGATGGCATTAAATACCATATAATCAGTTTTTATAATAAAATAGACTTTTAAACTGATTTAAAGTATTTTATGTATATTAAAATGTGTAGGAGGTAGGTTATGGAAGCATTAATGCAATTCAATGATGCCGTTAATTCCTTTGTATGGGGTCCTATCATGCTATTATTGCTAGTAGGAACGGGTGTCTATCTAACATTTCGCACTAATTTTATGTCTCTTGGCAAACTTGGTTACATAATGAAAAACACACTTATGAAGATTTTTTCCAAGGAGCAAAAAGGTGAAGGTGAGGTTACAGCTTTCCAAGCTGTCGCAACGGCTCTTGCAGGCACGATCGGAACAGGTAATATTGCCGGTGTTGCTACTGCTATAGCTCTTGGTGGCCCCGGTGCAGTTTTCTGGATGTGGCTTTCAGCCATATTCGGCATGACAACAAAATTTGGTGAAGTTGTATTATCCATTAACTACAGAGAAAAAACTGATGATGGACGTTTTGTCGGCGGACCTATGTACTATATTCAGAATGGGTTGAAGTGGAAGTGGCTTGCAGCAATTTTTGCAATATTTGGAGGACTTGCTGCATTCGGTATTGGTAATATGGTTCAAGCAAACTCTGTTGCAGCTTCTTTAGAAGTATCTTTTGGTATTCCTAAACTGGTTTCCGGCATTGGGTTGGCAATTCTAACAGGTATTGTAATAGTTGGAGGACTAAAAAGAATTGCTCAAGTAACTGAAAAACTGGTACCGTTTATGGCAATTCTTTATTTCATTGGTGGTATATTTATAATACTAAAAAATATCGGTCATATAGGCGAAGCATTTGGTTTAATATTTGGTAACGCATTTACAGCCAGTGCTGCAGTAGGTGGTTTTGCAGGATCTACTGTTAGAAATTCTATGACTCGTGGTATTGCCCGTGGAGTATTCTCTAATGAAGCGGGTCTTGGTAGTGCACCTATAGCACATGCTGCTGCAACTACAGACCATCCCGTACGTCAAGGACTTTGGGGTGTATTTGAAGTATTTATGGATACAATAGTAATTTGTTCAATAACTGCTTTATCTATTATTATGTCAGGAGCATGGAGCAGTGGAGTATCAGGTGCGGCTTTAACTACACAAGCATTTGATATGACTATTCCCGGTGGCGGATATGTTGTATCTATTGGTGTAATGCTGTTTGCCTTTTCGACTTTACTTAGTTGGGAATATTACGGTGAGCGTTGCTTCGAGTTTTTGCTTGGGCCTAAATCAATAATGCCATATAGACTTATATGGATTCCTCCAATTATCATTGGAGCTATAGGCGGTTTGGAATTTCTTTGGGATTTAGCTGATACACTAAATGGTTTAATGGCTATTCCTAACTTAATCGGTGTGCTTATGCTTTCGGGCGTAGTAATCAGACTTACTAAAGAATTTTTCTCAAAACAATATGTTGAAGAAGAGAAAAAAGCAAAAGCATAGAGTCTAAAACATAAAAGAAAAAGTTAAAAAAGCATATAAATAAATTAAAGCGAGGAAGACCTCGCTTTAATTTATTGACACAAAATATTAATTTAATAATTTGCATTCGTTAATTATTTATGGGTTTTTATATAATCATTGATTAAAAAGTCATAGGTTTTCATAATTTCTTGAACTACTTTATTACTAGGTGAATCAAATCTCATTTCATCTACTTGTGATATTGGAAGCACCTTAGGTGAAGTGCCGGTTATAAATAGAGCATCGCAGGTTTTTAAAAACTCAATGGTAATAGGTTTTTCGTTAACCTTGAAGTTAAGCTCATCACATATTTTTATAATCTTTTTTCGTGTGGTTCCTAAGAGTACATTTTTACCCGGAGCGGTATAAACTGAATCATTTCTAACAAAGAAAACATTTGATCTGCTTCCTTCCGAAATTTCCCCTAGTTCGTTAATTAATAGTGCCTCATATGCTTTGTTTTTATCAATTTCAATATTTACACTTTTTCGAAATTCATTGTTTATTGTTTTGGCTTGTGGGTTTTTTCTGATAGCTTTATATGTAATTGCCTTAATCCCTGTTTTATAAAGATTATTTGCCGGGTAATTACTTTCTATAAAAAATATATAATAATTAGGAACCGGTTTTTCTATATTGTACATTAATATTTTAAAGTTTTTATTCGGTTTATTATTTAAATCAATAATTTTTTTTATGTCTTTTGTAATTGTGCCTAATATGTGTGAGATATCGTGATTTAGTAAATTTGCAGATTTATTAAGTCTCTCAATATGCTCTTCCAAAAAGAGAGGGACCCCGTCTATAACTCTTATCACTTCATATACAATATTGTCTGCCTTTTCAAAAGAAAGATTTTTAGAATTTCCTTTTAATATATTACCGTCTTGGATGTAGAATTCTTCTATTATTTGTTTTTTCATTATACCCAACTCCTATATTGTTAAAAATCATAACCAATTATAACATACCAAACTTCTATTGACACTATGCATATCCAATAATATAATATTTATTAATACGTATCCTAGTATTGCGGGTGTGCTGGAATAGGCAGACAGGTGCGTTTGAGGGGCGCATGTCGAATGGCGTATGGGTTCAAGTCCCATCACCCGCACCATACCAATTTTGTGCTGGTCATTAAAAGTCAATAATTTTAAAGTCTGTTATAAAGCCAGTGAGATTATTATATAAAAAGAGTGGTATCATGCAAGGGAAAGAAAGAAGAAAAGAAATATTAAGTATATTAAAAGGTAAAAAAGAACCCATATCCGGTACTGTGTTAGCAGGAAATCTTGGAGTAAGCAGGCAAATTATTGTACAAGATATAGCTATACTAAGAGCATCAGGCATCAGTATTTTTGCAACGCCCAAAGGTTATTTACTTCCTAATGGTGAAGATGAGGGTCTGGTTAAAATAATAGCTTGTCATCATAATCGAGAGAATACAAAGAGAGAATTGGAGATAATAGTAGATAACGGTGGAAAAGTATTGGATGTTATAGTAGAGCATTCTCTTTACGGTGAGATAAAAGGATTGTTGATGTTGTGTTCGCGATTAGATATCAAAAATTTTATCAGTCAATATGAAGAAACAGACAACAAGCCACTTTCTTTTTTAACAGGTGGTACTCACCTTCATACTATTAATGTACCTGACGAAATCTCATTTAAAAGAATAATCCATGAACTTGATGAAGAAGGATACTTGATTGATACCGAATAATATGGTATATTTTTTCTATTACACTGACAAGACAGGTGTCAATACATTATGGAGGCGGTAAAAATGGGAAAAAAAATATCAATAAAGGATTATTTTATTGATACTCTGGGTTCTATGGCTTTAGGGCTCTTTTCTTCTTTAATTGTAGGACTTATTTTGGAACAATTAGGACTAAAACTAGGTGTTAATATACTAGTTGATTTGGGAGTAGTCGCAAAGCTGCTTATGGGGCCGGCTATCGGTATAGCAGTGGCATATGGTAGAAAGGCATCGGCTTTAGTTGTTTTTTCTTCCGCTGTTACCGGTGCAATAGGTGCAGGAACGATTTTTGTTAACGAAATGGCACAGTTTGGAATAAAGACCGGTGAACCTATGGGTGCTTTTGTAGCTGCTGTTGTCGGTATAGAAATTGGGCGAATTATTGCCGGTAAAACCAAAGTTGATATAGTTATAGTGCCTTCTTTAGTAATAATAACAGGAGGTATCGCAGGCAAATATATTTCTCCCATAGTTTCCGCTATAATGTCTGCACTGGGAACATTGATAAACAATGCAACAGTTCTTAGACCTGTGCCGATGGGAATAATAGTTTCTGTTGTAATGGGTATGATTCTAACTCTTCCTATCAGCAGTGCAGCTGTGGCGATCGCATTGGGGCTTAACGGTTTGGCCGGAGGGGCGGCAACTGTGGGATGTTGTACTCAAATGGTTGGATTTGCAGTGGCAAGCTATAAAGAAAACAAGATGGGTGGTCTTATAGCTCAAGGAATAGGGACATCAATGCTTCAAATGCCTAATATTATTAGAAACCCGTTGATCTGGGTGCCTCCTACGCTGGCTAGCGCTATTTTAGGCCCCCTTTCGACAACGTTGTTTAAAATGGAGAATGTACCTGAAGGAGCGGGAATGGGTACTGCCGGTTTGGTTGGACAATTTGGGACTTTTGCTGCCATGTCGGGTATAGATAGTAATTTATCAATAATTATGAAAGTTTTGATATTGCATATTATTCTTCCTGCCATAGTCACTTTACTTATTTCTGAATTTATGAGAAAAAAAGATTATATAAAACCCGGGGATATGAAATTAGAATTATAACATAACAATATTGTTATTTTGATTAATCAGATAAATTATTGACAAATATAGTAATTGCAATTTATAATTATTATTAATAAAGATTTTTTATAACTTTATATAATAAAAATGAAGGGTGGTCTTTGATTATGAAGGAAAAAGTGGCATTCTACCGATGTAGTGTCTGCGGGAATATTGTAGAGTTGATTATTAACGGTGGTGAAGAATTGGTATGCTGTGGCAAACCGATGAATAAACTGACAGCAAACACCGAAGATGCGGCTACGGAAAAGCATGTTCCTGTTGCAACTAGGGAAGATGGGAAAATTGTTGTGAAGATTGGCTCCGTTGCTCATCCTATGGTAAAAGAGCACTACATACAATGGATAGCAGTGGTTTCAGATGAGGGCATAGAAAGAATACACTTATCTCCGGAGCAAGAACCCGTTGCGCTATTTTGCGATAAAGCAAATGTTGATGTTTATGAGTATTGCAATCTGCATGGTTTATGGAAATCAACGTTGGAATAAACTAAGGATAATCAGGTGAGATTAATCTCGCCTGATTTCGACATTTATAGGGAAACTATATAGTTATATTAAATTGGCGGATAAGAATAGCTGATATTTCAGTGCAGGAATATTTTTAACAGAGCTACTGGAGCTGTTTCTGTGATAATCAGATGAATTAATTTTGTGTCGAAAACTTCTTTGGCAAGGAAGTCCATATTGATTTAAGGATATTAAAGATAGATTACGGAAAAGTATATTTAGTATATTTCGGGTAGGAAATAATATGTATGAAAAACTAAGTAGAAAATTTTATAAAAAAAATGCTATAGATTTGGCAAAAGATTTGTTAGGAAAATACCTAGTCTTCCGTGAAGGAAATCCGGATAAATCTAATTGTAAAAATAATCTGTTAATAGGGAAAATAGTAGAAACCGAAGCCTATATGGGTTTTTATGACAAAGGTGCTCATACATATAACGGAAGAAGGACCGAACGCACAGAAGTTATGTATGGTGAGGCAGGTTATGCTTATATTTATTTAATTTACGGTATGTATAATTGTTTAAATGTAGTAGCGGCAGAAAAGGAAGTGGGTCAGGCAGTTTTAATACGAGCGCTTGAACCTATAAAAGGCCAAGATAAGATGTCTATTTCTAGATATAATAAACCCTTATCCGATTTAAATAAAAAACAAATAAAGAATCTTACCAATGGTCCGGGAAAGTTATGTAAGGCTTATAATATAACTAGAGATTTGAATGGAGAAGATTTAACTAAAAACAGATTATATATTTGTAAAAATATTGCCCATAAGGAGAAAGTAAGTATAATTGAAGCTAAAAGAATCGGAATTGATTATGCTGAAGAAGCAAAAGATTTTCTTTGGAGGTTTTATATTAAAGATAATAAGCATGTAAGTGTGTATTAGAAAAAGAAAATGAATTTAGATATCAGGATAAAAATTATAAAACTTTGGATTTTAAATAAAAATTAGCGGTTTGGAATTTGTTTAAAATTTTTGCCAGAGATAATTAAATGATTCCAAGTTTTACCTTGTTAAAGGGCATGTAATTTTGTATTATATATATAAGCTGAATTTGGAGATGTTATTCTTGTCGTTGAATGTTGTTTTAGTGGAACCGGAAATACCGCAAAATACAGGAAATATAGTTAGAACATGTGCTGTAACCGGGTGCAAGCTTCATTTAATCAAACCGTTGGGTTTTTCTACAAAAGATAAATACTTAAAAAGAGCGGGATTGGATTATTGGGACTTAGTTGAGATAAAGATATATGAAGATCTAAACACTTTTTTTACAGTTAACTTTAACGGCAACTTTTATTTTTCAACAACTAAAGGTTTGATAAAACACAGCGATGTCAGTTTTGAGAAAGACTCGTTTATACTTTTTGGAAAAGAAACAGCAGGTTTACCAAAATGGTTACTTGATCAAAATCCTGAAAAATGCATAAGGATTCCGATGATTTGTGAAGCCAGATCCCTTAATTTATCAAATTCTGTTGCAATCATTGTGTATGAGGCTCTAAGACAATTTGATTATTTGAGAATGACCTAAAACTTTATGGATGATATGAATGTGTTAATTATTATAGCAGATACTTTATGAGATATTCCGAAAAGCTTTATAAGTAAATATTGAATAAAAGTTATGTCTTTAACAGTACATTAATAGGTGCCCATGGGGGACTTAATTGTGTTGGTATATATTTTGAAGAATGATAGGAGGATTATGCATGAGCAAAATTAAAATTATAACGGACAGCACTTCAGATATACCTAGAAATATAATAGATAAATACGACATTGCGGTATTGCCTTTAACTGTATTATTTGGAGAGGAACAGTATAAAGATTGGGTAGATATAACTCCATCTGATTTTTTCAAGAGAATGAGAGAATCGGAAAAATTGCCTACTACATCCATGGTTACACCTAATGAGTTTAGCACAGCTTATGAAACTTATTTAAAAGAATATGATGAAATTATATCTATACACCTATCTTCAAGTGCTAGCGGTACCTATAATTCTGCGTTACTTGCCAAGGAAATGATAAAAAATGATAGAATTCATGTGATAGATACAAAAAACTATACATATGGATATGGCCAGTTTGTTGTAGAAGCAGCCATAATGGCGAGAGATGGGAACAGCAGCAATGAAATAATTGAGAAACTTAAATATTTTAATGAAAATTTAAAAACACTGTTTGTAGTGGACACTTTAGAATATTTAAAAAAAGGCGGCAGATTATCGGCAACTAAAGCTACCATCGGAACTCTTTTGAATTTAAAGCCTATACTTACTGTAAAGGAAGGGCAGATTATTGCTATAGATAAGGCTCGAGGGTTTAAAAAGGCATTGAAACGTATAGCAGAAATTATTCAAGAAGAAGGCAGTGATCTGGGAGATCAAATTTTGAAAGTAAAAATAGGTCATGCTGATAATTATGAACATCTGAAGATATTTAAAAATGTTTTGGAGGAGAACTTTGGTACCTATCAATTTGAAGAATTTGAGGTGGGATGCGTTATAGGGGTTTATTGTGGACCCGGAACGGTTGTAATCCATTACTTTTAATTAATGAAATAGAAGTTTAATAGTTGTATAGTTAAGCAAGTTTTTGTTTGATATACAAAATCAAAAAAAGGCTTGAATAGGAATAACAAATTGTATATAGTAGAGGTAGAATTAGTATTTAATTTTATAGTGTATGAATGAAAACTTGCGGGAGATACCTATAATAAAATAGGAGCCGAAGGAGTAAGTTAACTACGAAAATGCCCGTTAAATGAAACTCTCAGGCAAAAGGACCGCAGTTGGACATAACTCTGGAAAGCATAAGCACCGAAGGGGCAATTCTAATATATTTAGGAGAAACTCTCAGGTTAATGACAGAGGTAGAGGCGGTTGCTCTATCTCTTTTTTGTTAGGATAGATAATATTTTGAAAGTGATAGGTGTTTATGAATACAAAAATTATAACCAATAACCCTCTTATTCAAAAAAAATTGGGGAGGATTTTTCCAACTATCCTAATTGATGGCGGTTATATAGATGTTCTATATAATGCAAGAGACAGGATTCATGAAGGTGCAAAACTTTTAACACATCCGCTTATGGGCAGTGTAAAGCCTAACGAAACTCCTTATAGAACTATAATCATAGAAAACTGTAAAGGAGATTTAGATTTAGATTCACTTTTAATTATTGAAAATAGCATAGAAACCAGTAAAAAGTTTCTTAACCGAGAACTACCGCTAAACGATAGTAACCTTGAAGATTTTAAGATTATAGATTTAAAATTAATAGAAAGCGCACTATCCGGTTTAGAGATTTACTATTAAAACAATTCTTAAATTTTCTGTAATTGAATATACTGCTTTGAAAAATCAAAAGATATTATAAACCAACGAAGAGAGGAGAAGGATAATGGATAAAATTTATGATGTTGCAATAATTGGCGGAGGACCTGCCGGTTATTCTGCCGGGCTTTATGCTTCCAGAGGAAAATTAAACACAATACTCATTGAAAAAGGTAAATGGGGAGGACAGGCTGCAACAACGGAAGAACTTGAAAATTATCCCGGAGCTGCTGAAAACTCAACAGGGCCTAAACTCATGGAAAGAATGAAAAATCAAGCAGAAGCTTTCGGAACAGAGTTCTTGCATGATGAAGTAGTAGGTTTGGATCTGAATGATAAGGTAAAAATAGTGAAGCTAAAAGAAAAGGAAATTAAAACAAATACTGTTATAATTGCTACCGGTGCGGAGCATGTAAGCCTAGGGGTACCCGGTGAAGATACTTTGAGAGGAAAAGGGGTATCTTATTGCGCTACATGTGATGCGGATTTTTTTACTGAACTTGAAATTGTAGTTATAGGCGGAGGCAATACTGCTGTTGAAGAAGCTATATATTTAACCAAGTTTGCTGATAAAGTAACTATAGTACATAGAAGAAATGAATTTAGAGCAGCAAAATCAGCGGTAGAGAAAGCATTAAGCAATGAAAAGATTAATGTAATCTGGGATTCGGTTGTAGAGGAGATTTACGGGGACGGAATAGTAGAAGGTGTTAGACTAAAAAATGTAAAGACAGAGGAAATAACTGATTTTCCGACGGATGGCGTATTTCTTTTTGTAGGTACGAAGCCCATGTCCGACTTTGCGAAAGGTTTAGTTGAGATGAATGAGCGGGGTTATATTATCACTGATGAAAATATGAAAACTTCAGTTGATGGCGTTTTTGCAGCAGGAGATATTAGAGTAAAACTATTAAGACAAGTTATTACCGCTGCTGCGGACGGTGCTATTGCAGCCATCAGTGCAGAGAAATATATTGAAGAAGTTTTATATAACAAAAAATACTATATCTAATTACATTGCATTCTTTGAAAGGTATTAAACCAACATTATTGTGCTGCAGTATAATGCAAACCGTTACTATATAATATCATCTTGTTACTCCTTTACTTAATATAAGTAATATATATAGCGCCTATATGATAATGACAATATATGTTTACCAATGATTAAGGAGGTGAGAAAGTGATAGAAGTCAATAAAGAAAACTTTGAAGAGGAAGTTTTAAAGGCTGAAGGAGCTGTATTAGTAGATTTTTGGGGTCCAAAATGTGAATCTTGTTTAAGTCTGATGCCGGATGTAGAAAAACTTGCAGAAAAGTACGGAGACAAGATTAAATTTTGCAAATTAAATACTGCTGAAAACAGAAGATTAGCAATAAGCCAAAAGGTACTTGGATTACCAACATTTATAATCTATAAAGACGGTGAAAAAGTGAAAGAGATCAGCGGTGCGGAAAATTGTACATCTGAGGCAATAGAAAACCTCATAAAAGAAAATGTTTAGTTATCCAAGGAGGGATATAGATGCCCTCCTGCAAATAAAAGGGAGGTGAATCTCATGCGTTTAGAATTAGGTAATATCTTAATAAAAGATATTCAATTTGGTGACAGTACAAAAGTTGAAAACGGTATTCTATATGTGAAAAAGGATGAATTGTTGGAAGCTGTAGGCGGCGATAACAGGATAGCCAGCATTGAAGTAGACTTAACAAAACCCGGCGAGGAAACCAGAATCATGCCGGTTAAAGATGTTATTGAACCTAGAGTAAAAGTAGAAGGCCCCGGAGGAGTGTTCCCGGGATTTATAAGTAAAGTTGAGGTAGTGGGATCAGGCAGGACACATGCACTGAAAGGTGCTGCTATTGTGACTGCAGGCAGCATAGTGGGATTCCAAGAGGGCATAATAGATATGAGTGGACCCGGAGCTTTATACACACCGTTTTCTCAAACCAATAATCTGGTTTTGGTATGTAAACCAATTGAAAATCTTCCTCAGCATGATCATGAGCATGCAGTAAGAATGATAGGGTTAAAAGCGGCTGCATATATAGGTGAAGCGGGAAGAAATATTACTCCTGATGAGGTAAAAGTTTATGAAACTCTTCCGCTTTTAGAAGGAGTCAGCGAATATCCGGATCTTCCACGGGTGGCTTATGTTTATATGCTTCAGACCCAGGGCCTGCTGCATGACACTTACGTATATGGAGTTGATGCAAAAAAAATAGTACCTACTCTTATTTATCCGACGGAAGTAATGGATGGCGCAATAATCAGCGGTAACTGTGTCTCCGCTTGCGACAAAAATTCAACATTTACACATTTAAATAATCCTATTATAGAAGACTTGTATGAAAGACACGGTAAAGATTATAACTTTGTCGGGGTAATAATAACTAATGAAAATGTTACATTGGCTGATAAAGAACGGTCTTCAAATTGGACAGCTAAGCTAGCGGAAATGATGGAGTTAGATGCAGTAATCATTTCTGAAGAAGGATTTGGTAATCCCGATACTGATTTAATGATGAATTGTAAAAAGATTGCCGCTAAAGGAATCAAGACTGTACTGATTACTGACGAATACGCAGGAAGAGACGGGGCATCACAGTCATTGGCAGATGCGGATAAGTCTGCAGATGCAGTCGTAACAGCAGGAAATGCTAATGAAATTATCGAATTGCCGCCAATGAAAAAGATAATAGGCGATTTAAAACCTGCAGATATAATTGCAGGAGGTTTTGATGGAAGCTTGAAACCTGATGGCAGTATAGTTGCGGAGATACAAGTTATAACCGGTTCAACAAGCGAATTAGGTTTTAATAAATTATCGGCTACTGAGTATTGATTAGATGTTGATTTGGGATTGTTGTTTTGGTCATAAATAAGTGTTTTGTACCATAAAAATTTGATAAACATGGATAAAAATAATTGAATGAAAGGATGAGTTGCTTGTTAAAAGGGAAAAAAATAATTGCCTTAGGCGATAGAGACGGTATTCCGGCACCTGCAATAGAAGAATGCGTAAAGACGGCCGGAGCAGAAATAATTTTTGCAGCTACTGAGTGTTTTGTCTGAACGGCTGCAGGAGCAATGGATTTGGAAAATCAAAAGAGGGTTTTAGAACTTTCCGAAAAACACGGTAAAGAAAATGTTGTTGTAGTTTTAGGCGCATCCGAAGCCGAATCGGCCGGATTAGCTGCGGAAACTGTGACAGCAGGTGACCCTACTTATGCAGGTCCATTGGCAGGAGTCTCGTTGGGACTCGGAGTATATCATATATTTGAGCTTAAAGACAAAGTGGATGCAGATGTTTATGATGAACAGTGCGGTATGATGGAAATGGTATTAGACGTAGATGCAATAGGAGCCGAAGTTAAGTCTATAAGGGATCAGCATTCAAAGTTTTAAACCTTTGTTTCGATTACGGAAGGACGGAAATAAGAGAGGAGGGAAGTTAAAATTATGATAAAAGTGGTTCATTATATAAATCAGTTCTATGGTGGCATCGGTGGCGAAGAAAAGGCTGATGTTAAACCTGAAATAAGAGAAGGCGTAGTTGGCCCCGGCATGGCTTTAAAGGGTGCCTTGGGAGCAGATGCAGAAATAGTAGCTACAGTTATATGCGGTGATTCATATTTCAATGAAAATTTGGAAGAAGCTACAAATGAGATACTAAAAATGGTGAAGGAATATGATCCGGATTTATTTATTGCCGGCCCCGCTTTTAATGCAGGAAGATATGGAGTTGCTTGTGGAAGCATTTGCAAAGCTGTTAAAGAAAATCTAGATATACCTGTTATATCCGGGATGTATCCGGAGAATCCGGGTGCGGAAATGTTTAAAAAGGATTTGCACATTATAGAAACAGCTAATGCTGCAACCGGTATGAGGCAAGCAATACCTGCTATGGCTAAACTTTCACTGAAATTAGCGAAAGGTGAAGAAATCGGTCCGCCTGCGGAAGAGAATTATATCCCAAGAGGAATTAGAAAAAATGTTTTTAAAGAAGAAAGAGGCTCTAAAAGAGCGGTAAATATGTTGGTGGCAAAGCTTAAAGGAGAAAATTTTGTAACTGAATATGCTATGCCTGATTTTGATAGAGTAGAACCTAACCCTGCTGTTGTGGATATAAAAAATGCAAAAATAGCGCTAGTTACTTCCGGAGGTATAGTTCCAAAAGGAAATCCGGATAGAATAGAGGCGTCCAGTGCTTCAAAATATGGTAAATACGACATTGAAGGTGTTATGGATTTAACATCGGAGACTTATGAGACAGCACACGGCGGATATGATCCTGTTTATGCAAATGAAGATGCTGACAGAGTTTTACCGGTAGATGTTATGAGGGATTTGGAGAAGGAAGGGATAATTGGAGAACTTCATAGATATTTTTACACCACGGTTGGTAATGGGACTTCTGTTGCCAATTCCAAGAAATTTGCATCAACTTTTGCAAAAGAATTAGTAAAGGATGGGGTTCAAGCAGTTATATTGACATCTACGTGAGGAACCTGTACACGTTGCGGTGCAACAATGGTAAAGGAAATTGAAAGAGCAGGTTTACCTGTTGTTCATGTATGTACAGTTGTACCTATTTCTTTAACCGTAGGTGCCAATAGAATAGTTCCCGCCGTTGCGATTCCACATCCGTTAGGCAACCCTGCTTTAAGTAAAAAGGATGAAAAAGAATTAAGAAGAGAATTAGTCTTAAAAGCTTTAAAAGCTTTACAAACTGAAGTGGATGGACAGACAGTTTTTGAAAAATAAAGAAAGGGTGGTAAATTACCACCCTTTTTAAAAATAAATATGGAGGTGCTATTATGACAACGCCGGTAGTGAAAGGCGCTGCATATGTTTTGGTACACACCCCGGATATGGTTATGCACTACGGAACAACTTGCTCTGTAGAGCATGAGGTAAATCCGGATTCGGATTTTTTAAAAAAGGTTCCCGGACATTTAAGGACTTTTGAAGAAGCTGTTAAATATGCCCCCAATCAAGTCTATATTGGCAATATGTTGCCCGATGAACTTCATGGAATAGAAAAACCATGGTATAAAAATCTTATTGATGATGCAAAAGCCGAAGGCAAGCAAGGTGAAATAGTTTCTCAAGACGAGTTTTATATAGCTATGAAACTAAGTGATGCCTTTGATTTAGTAATGTTAGAAAAAGATTTTATTGCTGATACGAAAGGTAAGCTTGAAAGCAAACCGTATTATTCTGAAGTTGAACTTAAGAAAATAGGAGAAGGCTATGAAGTAACCGATATTGAAGAAAAGGTTTCAAAAGGTGCAGAACCCTTATTGATAAAGGATAAGCTTGTTGGTTGTGTTAAGGCTGCCCATGAAAGAGATAAAAATCTTTCTGCTCATGTTATGGTTGAGAATATAGTTTCAAAGGCATCAGGAGTTATTGCCTTAAAAAATCTAATATTTAAAAATGATATACCTGCCGATTCAATTGAATATGTAATAGAGTGCTCTGAAGAAGCATGCGGGGATATGAATCAAAGAGGTGGCGGTAATTTTGCAAAAGCAATAGCTGAGACTGCCGGTGCGACTGGAGCAACAGGCTCGGATACAAGAGGTTTTTGTGCTGCACCTGCACATGCATTAGTTAATGCTGCGGCTTTAGTGAAATCAGGAGTATATAAGAGTGTTGCTATAGTGGCAGGCGGTGCTACTGCTAAGCTTGGTATGAATGGAAGAGACCACGTACAAAAAGATATGCCCATACTTGAAGATTGCCTAGGTACATTTGCAGTACTGGTGACTGAAAACGATGGTGTAAGTCCTATATTAAGGACAGATATCGTCGGAAGGCACACTGTTGGTACCGGTTCATCGCCGCAGGCAGTTATGGAATCAATTATTACAATGCCACTGGATAAAAACGGCTTGAAAATAACCGATATAGACAAATATTCAGTTGAAATGCAAAACCCGGAGATTACTGTACCTGCGGGAGCAGGTGATGTGCCTTTGGCAAATTATAAGATGATTGCCGCTTTAGGAGTTAAAAGAGGAGATATTGAGAGAACTGCAATGCAAGGCTTTATAGAAAATCATGGTATGCCCGGTTTCGCTCCCACACAGGGACATATTCCTTCAGGGATACCTTTTGTAGGTGCTGCGAAAGAAATGTTGGAGTCAGGCCAAATTGATAGAACGATGATTGTTGGGAAGGGAAGTTTATTTCTAGGAAGAATGACCAATCTATTTGACGGTGTTTCCATAGTGATGGAAAGAAATACAGGGAAAGTAGAAGAGGCAGGAACTGTTTCTAAAGAAGAAATTAAGGGAATGGTAGCAGAGACGATAAAAGAATTTGCATCATTCCTACTGGATGGGAAGTAGGGGTGAATGTGATGGAAAATGTAAAAGTACTTTTAGGTGAAGTGTTTAATGAAATTGCAGATGGTATTTCAACAGGCAGCTTCGGTCCTAAAATAAAAGTAGGGCTTACCATTCTTGGCAGCGAATTGGGTTCAAAGGAACTGATAAGAGGTGCCGAGATGGCAGTTAAAAAGTATAATGATTTTGAAGTTATTCTTATCGGGCAAAAAAATGATACTTCCCTTAAAACTGTTTGTGTAGATTCGGAAGAAGAAATGCACAAAAAGATGGACGAACTTTTGGATTCCGGAGAGATTGATGCGGCCGTTACCATGCATTATAATTTTCCAATAGGTGTTTCAACCGTTGGAAGAGTGATAACCCCGGGATTTGGTAAGGAATTGATATTGGCTACAACCACCGGGACTTCTTCTACTCATAGAGTTGAAGGCATGGTAAAGAATGCTTTGCACGGAATTATAACAGCTAAGTCTCTTGGGGTAGAAAGCCCAACAATAGGCATACTCAATGTTGATGGAGCCCGACAAGTTGAAAGAGCATTGAAAGAGTTAAGCAGCAATGGATATCATATTGATTTTGCAGAGTCGGTAAGATCAGACGGAGGCTGTATTATGAGAGGAAATGATCTTTTAGCGGCGGCTTCCGACGTTATGGTTATGGATACTTTGACAGGAAATATTATGATGAAAATGTTTTCTTCTTACACTACGGGAGGCAGTTATGAATCTTTAGGCTATGGTTATGGTCCTGGAGTCGGAGAAGGACAAAGCAGAATAGTATGCATATTGTCAAGAGCTTCCGGTGCACCTGTTGTATGCGAAGCAATTCGCTTTGCAGCTTCTTGTGCAAAAGGTAAATTAGCCGAAATAACCAAGAAAGAATATGATAAGGCAAGAAGAGCGGGCTTTGATGGGATTCTAAAAGAACTGACAAAGGATGTAAAAAAGACTTCATCTGAAGAAATAAAAATGCCTGATAAAAAGGTTGTTACCGAATCAATTGCCGGTATAGATATATTGGAGTTGGATAATGCTGTGCTTGTGCTGGCAAAGGAAGGTGTTTATTCGGAAAGCGGTATGGGATGTACCGGTCCTATTGTCTTAACTTCTGCTGAGGACTTTGCAAAGGCAGTTGATGTTTTGTTTGAAAATAAATTAATTGCACAAAAACCATCTAATATTCAATGTTAAGGGAAGATAATATTATAGTTCCGCCTATATATAGAAAAAGCAGAGGGATTTTAACTTTTGAGATCAAACAAATAACGATAACTATAGATAAGAGCTGGAAGCGTGTGCTTCCGGCTCTTATTTACGCATAATTTATTTTTTGCTTACAAATAGACGATTAGGTGTATTCCATGGTTATTTTTTTATTAGGAATTG
>Ga0265293_10007619_pt1 | contig 16548 bp, 13 predicted proteins | sample Munlanlewell138R_FD_192505 | JGI IMG/M metagenome (GOLD analysis project Ga0265293, IMG submission 192505) | Leachate microbial communities from a municipal landfill in Southern Ontario, Canada - Leachate well 138R | ecosystem: Engineered > Solid waste > Landfill > Unclassified | place: Canada...
AAAGTAATAGATATTGTCCGGGGCATAATATTAACATTCATAGGGCTGGTGGTCTTTTTGCTGGGCGTAAACGGAGGTTTTATGGCGGTCGGCTCCCAATTGGGCATACAGCTTGCTTCAATGGACTCTAAATTTCCTATATTATTCGTGGCTGGGCTGCTCGGGCTTACCACTGTGCTGGCCGAACCGGCCGTACATGTTTTAACCCATCAGGTTGAAGAGGTCACCGGAGGATCGGTCAAACGCAATTTAGTTCTCATTTTCCTGTCCGTGGCTGTCGGCCTGTCTATCTTTATGTCCGCCTTGCGTATTTTCATACCCGGTATACAGCTTTGGATGTATATACTGCCCGGATTCGGCATTTCGGTGCTTTTAGCTTACTTTGTACCCGATTTGTTTGTAGGCATGGCATTTGACGCGGGAGGCGTGGCTTCCGGCCCTATGACGGCAACCTTCTCCCTCGCCTTTATACAAGGCATCGCTTCGCGGGTTCCGACGGCGGACGTGGTGGCCGACGGGTTTGGAATGATAGCAATAGTCGCTATGATGCCTATAATAGCTATAGAGCTGTTAGGCGCGCTTTATCAGGCCAAGTCGCGTAAAGCGTCCGGCGCCGCCGTTTTAAAAAAGAGACCTATTGGAGGAAAGAATGAATAACCAGATGAACGAACCGTCGATAAAACAGTCGTTTTTGATATTGACGCTTATTTTAAATGAAAATCAATGTCAAAAATGCGCGCGTATCGCCAAGGAAAACGACATGCGCAGAGGAATAATAATTCTCGGCAAAGGCACGGTAAAAAGTACGGTTTTAAATATGCTCGGTATAAAGAGCCAAAAAAAAGAAGTGTTAAGTTTTCTGCTCGAAAAAGAAAAAGCGAAAGCCATGCTGGAACTGTTTACGGAGGAGTTTCAGCTTTATCAGCCCGGTCACGGAATTGCCTTTACGAGCCCCGTAATAACAGCGAACCAGCTTATTAACAATAATCAAGCCGGCAAAAATACTATGCAAGGCACGGAGGAATACAGTATGTTTAAAAAAATGACGGTTATTGTCGATCGCGGCATGGCGGAAGACGTAATGGATATAGCGCGCAAAGCGGGCGTTAAAGGCGGAACAATAATGCACGGCCGCGGAACCGGCGCTGAATTTACCACGACATTATTAGGCATGGAAATAGAACCCGAGAAAGAAGTGGTTATGATTTTGATGCCGAGCGATTTGGTAGACAATGTGGTTAACGCTTTGCACCAAGGGCTTCAAATGGATATTTCAAATAAAATACTGTTTGTGGAGCCTATAGAAGACGTCCGCGGTCTTTTTGATTTGCACCGCGAAGACAAAACCGATAAGCGCGCGGAATAATCAAAAACAATAAATTTAAGTCTTGAACATGTACCCGTAGCCCCATACGGTGCCTATATAGTTATGATACGGCTTTATGTTTTCCCGCAGCGTTTTTATATGAGTGTCCACGGTTCTGTCGGTGCCGAAAAAATCGTCCCCCCACACCTCGCTTAATATAGTCTCGCGCGTCATGGCGCGGTTGGGATTTTTCGCGAGGAACAAGAGCAGCTTGTATTCTTTAGGGGTAAGCATAACGCTCTCGCCGTCAACAAACACTATTCGGGACGCTATGTCTATGCAAAGCCCGTCAAAAATAAGCCTTCTTGGCGTATAATCTTCGTGAAGCTTACTGTGGCGCAGCAAAACGTTTATACGCGCTATAAGTTCTTTATATGAAAACGGTTTTTCAATAAAATCATCCGCCCCAATCTCATAGAAAAGCAGCTTTTCTTCTTCGCTGCTTTGTTTTGACAGCATAATAATAGGGGCGCGCGAACTTTTGCGAATCTGCTGGCAGACATGCCACGCGTCAAGCTCTTCCAAATTCGCTTCCATAATAATAATGTGATAATCGTTTCGCCTGAAGAGTTTTAACGCGGTTATGCCGTCCGCCGCCTCGTCCGCGGCAAAATTCTCAAGCGCCGCGTGATTTTTTATGGCGGCTCTTATTTCGGCTCCCGGCTCCACAATCAACAGGCGTATCTGCTTCATTTGCGGATCCCCTGCTTTCTCTTCCGTTTAGTGTAATAATGATATAACAACGCTTCGGAATTGACAAGCGAAACATCAATAGAAAATGATATTTAAAGGGAAATAATTTATATTTGTTATGGAATTGTGAAGTATTTTTATATTTTAATACTAAATATAAAGCGACGGCACTATAATTAAGCCGTTAATTGTGAAATTCAATCATTTTTCTATCACATTCTTTTGATACATTAATATTACGGTACGCTATATACAATTTAAAAAAATCAATAATTACTCAAATCAGCTTGGAGGTGCGGGATGAAAACCAAATCTGTCACGGAAAAGCACTGCGAATGCAAGGAATGCAACGAAAAGCAATATTCGGAAATCGCGAACATTATCGACCTGTATAAAGGCAAGCCCGGCAGCCTTATACAGATACTGCATCTGGCGCAGGAGGTATACGGTTTCCTGCCTCTTGACGTGCAGATATATATTGCCGATTCTTTGAACATTCCTCTTTCGGAGGTGTCCGGCGTTGTGACGTTCTATTCTTTCTTTTCAACAAAGCCGAGAGGCCGCCATACAATACGCGTCTGTCTTGGAACCGCGTGCTATGTGCGCGGCGGCAAAAAAATAGTCGAGGGGCTGAGAGAAAAGCTCGGCGTTGATATAGGCCAAACTACGCCCGACGGTAAATTCACTTTCGAGGTTGCGCGTTGTATAGGCGCTTGCGGGCTTGCTCCCGCTGTTATGATAGACGACGTCGTCTACAAGCAGGTTAATGTAAACAAGCTTGGCGCGATACTGTCTAAATACGACGAATAGGAGGCGGCGGATTTGAAAACAATTAATACTATATCACAGCTTAGGGATATAAAAGAGCGGTATAATAAAACACTGCAAAAATACGATTACCGTATATACATATGCAGCGGCGCGGGCTGCGTCTCGTCAAACTGCGCCCAGGTTTACGATACTTTTGTAAACGGAATACAAAATAAAGGCCTTGCGGGCAAGGTTAAGATATATCAAACCGGTTGTATGGGAACCTGCGCCGTAGGCCCCGTTGTGCTTGTGCTGCCCGACAGAGTTTTCTACACCGAAATTGATGAGAAAAAAGCGCAAGAGATAATAAACACGCATATTATCGGCGGTCGGGTGATAGAAGAATATACTTTTTATGATCATTCCCTTCGCAAACACGTTCCCAAAATAGACGACATAGATTTTTTCAAAAGACAGGTGAAAATCGCTCTTCGCAATTGCGGCTCAATAGAATTCGGCGATATAGAGGCATATATAGCAAGCGACGGCTATTTCGCTATTCACAGCGCTTTGTCGGGATTATCGCCCAAGGACGTAGTGGATATTGTTAAAAAGTCGGGGCTTAAGGGGCGCGGCGGAGCGGGATTCCCCACCGGTGTTAAATGGGAGGCGGCGCTTAACCAGTCCGGCGACGCCAAATACATTGTATGCAACGCCGACGAAGGCGACCCCGGCGCGTTTATGGACCGCAGCATAATAGAAGGCGACCCGCATTCCGTTATAGAGGGAATGATGATAGGCGGCTATGCCATAGGCGCAAATATGGGATATATATATATACGCGCCGAATACCCCATAGCGGTGGAAAGAATGACGGCCGCGCTTGAGGAAGCGCGCGGTTTGGGGCTTCTCGGCAAAAACATATTCGGTACGGATTTTTCTTTTGACATAGAAATACGTATAGGCGCGGGCGCTTTCGTATGCGGCGAGGAAACCTCGCTTATGTCTTCCATAGAGGGCAATCGCGGCGAGCCGCGCCAAAAACCGCCGTTTCCCTTCCAAAGCGGGCTCTTTGGCAAGCCGACTATTATTAATAATGTCGAAACGCTCGCGAACATACCGGTTATAATTTTTAAGGGCGGCGAATGGTACTCCGGCTTTGGCACCGAGCAAAGCAAGGGAACAAAAGTTTTCGCGCTCGCCGGCAATGTCGTTAACACCGGCATTGTGGAGGTGCCTATAGGAACTCCCCTCGGAGATATTATTTTCGAAATAGGCGGCGGAACGCCCGGTAAAAAGAAATTCAAATCGGCGCAGATAGGCGGACCGTCGGGCGGGTGCGTAACAACAAAGGATTTAAACGTAATAACCGATTACGAGCCGTTAAAAGAACTCGGCGCTATTATGGGTTCCGGCGGGCTTATAGTTATGAACGAGGATACCTGCATGGTCGATACCGCGCGGTTCTTTATGGATTTTATACGCGACGAGTCATGCGGAAAATGCACCGCGTGCCGCATAGGCACAAAGCGAATGCTTGAGATATTAGAGCGCATCACGCGCGGCGAAGGCAAGGAAGGCGACGTTGAGCTGCTTATTGAGCTTGGCGAAACGCTTTCAGAAACCGCCATGTGCGGGCTTGGACAGACGGCGCCCAATCCTGTGCTGTCCACAATAAAATATTTTCGCGACGAGTACGACGAACACATAAGAAACAAATACTGCCGCGCCGGAGTGTGCTCGGAGCTTTTTATATCTCCGTGCGAGAACACCTGCCCCGCGAACGTAAACGTGCCCGGCTATATGTCTTTAATAGCGGCAGGCAGGTTTATAGACGCGTATAATCTTGTCCGCCAGGAAAACCCGTTCCCCGCGGTTTGCGGACGCATATGCACAAGACCGTGCGAGAGCAAATGCCGCAGGGGCACAGTTGACGAGGCGGTCGCGATATGCGATTTGAAACGGTTCGTTGCGGATTACGCGATACAAAACGAAAAGGCTTATTCCCACGATATAGTATTCCCTAAAAACGGCAAGAGCGTCGCGGTTTTAGGAGCGGGAGCTTCCGGCTTAACCTGCGCGTATTATCTCGCGCGCATAGGCTACGACGTCGATGTTTTTGAGGAGCACGACACCGCCGGAGGCGTTCTTTGCTACGGCATTCCCGAATACAGGCTGCCCAAAGACGTTCTCGCGCATGAGGTTTTGCTTGTAGAGCAGGCGGGAGTTAAAATACACCTTAATACCGAAGTAGGCAAAGATATATCCTTCAAAGACATAAAATCAAAATACGATTCCATATACATCGCCACAGGCACGCAGCTTCCCCAAAAAGTGAATATACCCGGGGAAGACCTTCCGGGCGTTATACACGGCATACGGTTCCTGAAAAAAGCCAATACGCACGCTCCCATGCAGATAGGCTGCAATGTAATGGTTATAGGCGGCGGAAACACGGCTATAGACTCGGCGCGTACAGCGCTGCGCCTCGGCGCGAAAAAAGTTACCGTATTATACAGAAGAACGACGGACGCTATGCCCGCATACGAAACGGAGATTCGCGAGGCTGTAGAGGAGGGCATAGAGATAATTGAACTTGCCGCTCCGGTACGGTTTATTGCCGGTAAGGACGGCAAGGTTTGCAAGGTGGAGTGCGTAAAAATGAGGCTTGGCAACTTTGACGCTTCCGGCAGAAGACGCTCCGTTCTCATAGAGGATTCAAACTTTGTGCTGGACGCGGATATGGTTATACCCGCCGTCAGCCAGCACGCGGACTTTCCGTTTATAGGCAAAGACGAGATAGGAATCACTCCTTGGGGCACATTTGTATTAAAGGACGACACACAGATGACTACAATGGAAGGCGTTTTCGCGGGCGGAGACGTTACACGCGGGCCGGACGAGGTTATACGCGCCATTGCGGACGGTAAAAAGGCCGCTGTTTCCATAGACAAATATCTGGGCGGCAAAGGCAAGCTTAACAAAGGCGAGTTTATAGATATTCCCGAAATATCCGATAATGACGAGGTTGTGGCGCACGCCCGTTTCGAACAGGAAGTGCTTGACCCCGAAACCAGAAAAAATAATTTTGACGAAGTAATAAAGGGATATCACAAACTGAATGCGATGGCGGAAGCCATGCGCTGTCTGCATTGTGAAAGGAGGCAGTAATCGATGGTCAGCTTAACTATAAACGGGCAGCCGGTAACAGTCCCTAAAGATACAACAATAATGGACGCGGCGAAGTCCGTCGGCATCAACATACCCGGTCTTTGCCATTACGGCGGCATACATAAGTTCGGTTCCTGCAGGATATGCGTTGTTGAGGTGCAAGGCGCTAAAACGCTTCAGGCTTCCTGCCTGGCCAAGGTAACCGAGGGCATGGTAGTTGATACCAACACCAAAAAGGTGCGCAATGCCAGGCGGGTGCTTTACGAGCTGCTTTTATCCGATCACGATAAGGATTGCTTAAGCTGCACGCGCAACCAAAGCTGCGAACTGCAGGAGCTTGGCAAAACGCTCGGCGTGCAGGAATCGCGCTTTGAGGGCGAGCACAGCGAATGCATAAACGAGTCGTCCGTCGCCATAACGCGTAATATGTCCAAATGCGTTTTGTGCAGGCGCTGCGTTACCGTATGTAACGAAATTCAGGGAACGGGCGTGCTGAACGCGCAGAACAGGGGCTTTGAAACGGTTATAGGCCCCGCTATGGACCTTTCGCTTGGAACCGTCAACTGCGTGTTCTGCGGGCAGTGTACGGTTGTTTGCCCCGTGGGGGCTCTTAAGGAAACCGACGCCATAAAGCCGGTGTGGAACGCCATAAGCGACAAAAGCAAACGAACCGTTGTGCAGGTCGCCCCGGCAATCCGCGTGGCTATAGGCGAAGAGTTCGGATATCAGCCCGGAGCGCGCGTAACGGGTAAATTAGCACGGGCGCTTTCCACTCTCGGTTTCGACGATATATTCGACACCGATTTTACCGCCGATTTAACCATTATAGAAGAAGGCACCGAATTTTTAACAAGAGTTAAAAAAGCTCTGACGGGCGGCGAGGCCGTTTTGCCCATGATTACATCGTGCAGCCCCGGCTGGATTAAGTACATAGAGCATACCTTCCCCGAACAGCTTGCCAATTTGTCAACGTGCAAATCTCCCCATACAATGCTCGGGGCGCTTGCCAAATCATTTTACGCCGAAAAAATAGGCATAGACCCCAACGATATGTATGTGGTGTCAGTTATGCCTTGCACCGCCAAGAAGTTCGAGGTTTCAAGAAAAGAGATGCGCAACAACGGCGTTCCCAATGTTGACGCCGTGCTTACCACACGTGAGCTTGGGCAGATGATACGGGAAGCGGGAATAGATTTTCCGTCTTTGACCGACCGCGAATTTGACAATCCCCTCGGTATGTCCACCGGCGCCGCCGATATATTCGGCGTTACCGGAGGCGTTATGGAAGCGGCGCTTCGCACGGTGTATGAAATTGTAACGGGGCGCGAGATTCCCTTCGAAGGGCTGCACGTCTCCCCCATTATAGGCTTTGAGCAGATTAAAACCGCCGAGCTGGTAATAGACGACCCTCTGCCGGAGTATAAATTTCTTGACGGCGTTGCGGTTAAAGTGGCCGTTACAAGCGGGCTTGCCGGCGCGAAAGCGCTTATGGAGCAGATAAAGGCCGGACAATCCCCATACCACTTCATCGAAGTAATGGGATGCCCGGGCGGGTGTATTATGGGAGGCGGCCAGCCGAGGTCTTCCGACCCGGATGTGCGGAATAAAAGGCTTAAGGGCATATATGAAGAAGACGAGCAGAAAGCTTTCCGCAAATCGCACGAGAACCCGTCTATTAAAAAACTGTATGAGGATTTTTTAGAACATCCCAACAGCCATATATCGCACGAATATCTGCATACGCGTTACGTCAAACGGGGAAAGTTTAATCAATATCTTGACGAGCAATATGTTTTGGACGAGGTGAGTTCTATGACGGAAAGCGATAAGCGGGCAAAAGAGCCGCAAAAAAAAAATCCGGCTGAACGCGCGGAGCAAAGAGTAGGCGGCGAACTCGAATCGGTTAAGGTGATGGCATTGGAAGCGGAAATAAACCGCTTAAAGAAGGAGCTTACCGATTCCCAGGAAACCGTTGACATACTAAAGGACGTAATGAGCGACTACGCGAAAAAGCCCGGCCGTAAATAAAAAGAGGCGGCAGATGTTTAAGTCTGCCGCCTCTTTATACATAGCTATCACTTATAAGTTTTATTCGCAAAATATTGGTACAGCGTACACATTATATTGCCGTTATAAAGCTTACGCTTTTTGTCAGCCCTTTTGCCGAAATACCGTTCAAACTGCGAATCCGCCGAAAGCACATACTTTCTGTCCGCGCACGCCAAACCGCGTCCCATATCCCTGTAGAGGGCGTGTACAGCTTCTTTTTCCCCAAGCCTTATGGCGTAAGGAGGGTTGGTAATAACAACGCAGCCGTTTTTGGAAAAGTGTTTTACGTCCGCGTTATATATTTTTATTTTTACTCCCGCGGCTTTCGCGTTCAGCAACGCGATTTTAACCGCCTTTTTGTCTGTATCGGACGCGAATACGGGCTGCGGATTCGTTTTTTGCAGCGTCGCCGCGTCACGTTCTTTTTTATATGCCGCACCGAACGAATGCCAGTTTAGGGAATCAAACGTCCGGAGCAGCCCGGGCGCCGTCCGCTCGCCTATCATAGCGGCTTCTATAGCTATTGTTCCCGAGCCGCACATAGGGTCGGCAATCTCTCCTTCCTTCCATCCGCTCAGCATAACTATACCGGCGGCAAGCGTTTCGCGCAAAGGAGCCGCCGCGCCCGCTTTGCGGTATCCGCGCCTGTTAAGCCCCGCGCCGCTGGTGTTAAGGCACGCCGACACCTGGTTTTTAAGCAGCTTAAGATGTATGTTGTACCTTTTTCCCGTCTCCGGCAAAATACTTGTCTTATACGCGGCTTTGAGCCTTTCCGCGACGGCTTTTTTACCTACCGATTGTATGTCCGATACGCTGAAAAGCCCGCTTGCCACCGAATCCGCGTCCACGGGGAACATATCGTTCTTGGTTATAAATTCTTCCCACGCAGTATATCTTACGCCTTCAAAAAGCTGCTCGAAAGATAACGCTTCGAAAGAAGACAGCTCTATATAAACCCTGTCCGCGGTTCTAAGCCACAAATTAGCTCGTGCGACACCCGCGTCGTCCGCGCAAAAATATACCCGCGCGTCGCTTGCTCGGACACCGAAAAAACCCAGCTTTCTTAACTCTAAAGCGGTCATTGATTCAAGCCCGAAGGAGCATGAGGCGAAGCAGTTATACGTCATCTAAGTCTTCCCATCTGTTAAGCTTAACCCCGTTTATGTAAAGCGCGAAGCTGCATCCCAAAAAAGCCGCGCTTTTTTCGCACATCTGCATTCTGGTTAAGTATATGCTTAAAAATTCCATGGGAGATGCAGTATCATTCATGCTGTAATCTATTGATATCATTTTTTCCGCGACAACCAGCTTTGTGGATTTTATAGAGAAATTAACCCTGTCGTGAATACCGTAAGATACGGTTTTGTTACCGCGCACACGCGCCTTATGAGCGTCTGTTTTATCCGCTATAATGAGCGCGGCCGATATATCGCTTACGGGCATACCGGTTTCCTCCTCGTGCATTCCTATAGCCGTGCATATCTCGCACGCTTCGGAAACGGCAAATCCCATTTCGCACAGTATGGGAAAAACCAAAGCCGCGCCGGAAAAACCGTGATAATTTCTGTTTATCATGTTGCCGACATCGTGTACCCATCCGGCTATTTTCGCAAGCTCGACACGCCGCGGCGGCATACCAAGCTTTTTCAGTATCTCGCCCGCTATACGGCTCACATAACCCGTATGCCTCGGGCCGTGGTCGGTATAGCCTATAACCTCCAGCACCTTGTTAGACTGCTCCACAAGCTCCCTTAGCTTTTTGCTGTTTTTTACTTCCTCATATCCTACTGTCAATTGTCGTCTCCCAATTCCGCAAGTTTTTCGTAATCCTTATCGCCTGAAAAATCCCGTTCTATATCGTTTTCGCTCCCCAACGCCTCAAGCGCGTTTTTAACGGCTATATAATCGTAGTATTTTATACCTTCAAGCCGCAGCGCGTCCGAAAGATAAGGAATTGCTTTCTCCTCCCCCAGCTTCCCGAGAAGGCTGGCATAAAACGCTTTTCCGTCCTCACAGTATAAAAAGCGTTCCAGCACGCAATCGTAAACCCTCTCGTCAAAAGGCATATCGCACAGTATGTCTAAAAAGCAATCCGCCGCGTATGGTGTGTTTACTTCTTTATAAGCTTTAAACGATTCGTCAAAGTATTGCTGTCCCGCGTTTTTTAGCTCCTCCGCGCAAATTTCGGTAAAGTCGTTCGCTTCGTCCGCCGTTTTTATGACATCAATATAATACGCATACGGATGCTTGAAATCCATTTCCTCAATTAACCGTACTATTGCGTATTTTAACGCGTCTTCTCTCTCACCGTCATAATTAATAAGCAATGAAACAAGAAGCGGATACGTTTGCTTATTCCTATCTGCTATGCTGCAAAGCAGCGGACCGGGCGCGTTAACGCCGGCAAGCAAATACTCTCCCAAATTTTTTATAAGCTCCGCCGCTTCCATTTGAGAGAAATAAGCGTTGGGCGATTTGCTATCAAGCCAGTCCGCCGGCGTATCAAGCCAACTCATATAAAGCTTTGGCACCAATATGTCAATCTCCCTCTCGTTAAGATTAACAATACGGCTTTGTATATATTCTTTAAATTTTTGCTCAAAATCAATCAAAACGCCTGTCTCCGGTATCCTCAAACAGCATATTATAATACTTGTTGAGAGTTGTCGGCGATATTTCGTATACCCTTTGCAGCTCTTTTTTCAGCGGCGGGCGCACGTCTTCCATAAGTTCGCTGACGCAAAGCTCGAGAGCCGCGGCCAGCGCCTGCGGTTTTACAACCCATGAGCCGTTGTCGCCGCGTTCCTTCGCTATGGTAACAAGCAGCTCCACACCCGACGAGAGAAAATTATCTTCGTATCTGTCGCGTACTTTTTTCAAAAATACCGCCAGCGCCTGGGCGTACGGCTGCGGCAGATTTTTTACATCTTCGGACACCGTGCCCACCCTGACCTCCGCTATTGACCCTTTTATATAGGCTACATACGGCTCTTTAGCGCCCATCCGTTTCAAATACATAAACACGTCGTTTTTTATTTCGTCGTTCTCCGTGCTTTTAAGAAGAAAATCCCGCATCGTTTCCTCGGCCTTTTCATCTGAAAACATGCTTAGTATTTCGAGCACTATTTTTTTAATATATTCGTCGCCGTAATTTAAACCCCATGAGATAATGGATAAAAAGTACGGATCGCCGTTTCGCTTTTTTGAGACGCTATCGTCTCTTTTCTTTAAGCATTCGTTCAAATAGGCAATACGGCGTTTTATCTCATCAAACTGCACCTGGTATACGTATTCGAGTTCTCTGTGACAGCCGTTCTTTTTCGCTTCCTCGGCTTTTGTTTTATAATAAACCGCCAGGCTGTTTTGCGGGTCTATTTTAAGTATTTTAATAAAACAGCTTAAGCCATCCGTGTATTGCGCGCAGTTAAGTGCCGCTATGCCGCAAAAATGAAGTATTCTTATATCATACGGCTGGAACGCCATTATTTTTTGAAACCACCTGTACGCTTTTTCATGATAACCGAGTTCGCAGTACGTAAGCGCCACCTTGTGCATGTCTTCGGGGGCGATATCTAAAAGCGTATCAAGCTTGCTCAAATATTGAGACGCGCGCGCGTGGTCGTTAAGCTCGGAATAAAAAAGAGCCAGATTACAGCACGCGTGAAGGTTAAACGGCTGCGACACAATTATTTTTTCGGAAAGCTCTACGGCTTTTTGTTTCTTCCCGTTAAAAAAGTACGCAAGCGCCAGATTGTTCATTGCCGAATAAAGGGTATTGTCTTTCTCCACGACATTCTCTAAATGCTTTATGGCGTTTTTATAGTCGCCTTTGTCGAGGCACAGCTTTCCCTCGTATGCCTCGTCTATCGCCATGCGCCTGTTTATATCGTGCAGCGCGCCTTCGTCCTCATATTCTTCCTCATCTATTATGTCAAACAGCTCGTCAATGTCGTCGGCGTATTCGCCCTCCGGGTCTATTGCCAGATACTGCTCAAAAGCTTCGTCCGCGAGTTCATAGTTTTTCATACCCATGTAGTTGCAGCCGAGAGCAAAAAGGCATTCTGTCGGCGTGTTACCGTACTTGGCGATTTTCAGCAGTACGTCGTTAGATTCGGCGTAAAGCCCCATTTCAGAGTAAATTTGCGCTATGTTAAGCAAATACTCAACATTTTGAGGCTCCATACCCAACACGCATCTGTAAAACGCAAGCGCCTCGAGCAAATTACCCGCGTCAATATGTTTTTCCGCCTTTTTTATAAAAAACTCAGCCGGTTGGTTGAAGTTTAGTACATTTCCGTTCTGCTTTTTATTGTTGTTTTTCATTATCCCTCCGATTAAATAATTATAACACAAATATTTTTACCCGACACTCATTTGCGGCAGACAAACTGCGCCCTGTTAGTATTCGGGCTGCACACTTTTTCGGACATAAACTCAAAAATATCAACTTGCGCAAACCCCGCGTCCCGTACACTTTCAGACACTTCAATAATATCGTGCGCGTACAAAGCGTGTGTTTCACAGTATTTATTATACCGTCTTCCCTCACGCAGAAACAGTACTATGTCAACGGTCGAAATATGCCTGTCGTTATCATATTTATTATGCCATATGCACGTTATGTCGTCGCCGTCGTCGAAATACACCTGCTTATCCGTCGCTTTAAGCTTCGCGCGGGTGCTTATATCAAAGAGCAAAGCGCCGCCTGCTTTAAGCGCCTTGTGCGCGCCGTCCGCGAATAAGCGGATACCGGACATATCGATATAGTTAGGCCCGTCGCACGCGCATACAACCGCGTCAACGCTGTTGCCCACGCTTATGTCCTTCAAGTCCTGGCAAATAAATGTTATATCGCAGCTTAACCTCCGCGCTTTCTCAGACGCTTTTTCGAGCATAGCCGGCGATATATCCGCCGCCGTAACCTTATGCCCCTTTTTTTCAAGGCGGCACGATATACTGCCCGAGCCGCAGGCCGCCTCATAAACAGAAGCGTTGGCGCGGCCGATAAGCCTGTCAATGTAAGCCGCCCATTTATCATAGTCTATATCGTACATAAGCGTATCGTACGCTTTGGCGAGCGCGCCGTAAGCCTCCATTGCTATCCTCCCGCACCCGTAATTTGGCTGCATATAAATATACTATACCGCCCGCTTTTAAACAATAAGCCGCTGAATTAAATTTATTTGAATTTTGTTATAAAGACTGCTGTTGCATTTATAATTTGCATAGTCTATAATATAAAATATAATGATTACTGGTTTGTAACGGTTACTCCTTCGTTGAGTATAGGCGGTGAGATTATAAACCCTTTATTGGAAAAAGCTAAACAAGAATTAAAGCTGAAAAACATAAATCTGTCGCATCAAAGGCTGAAGGTTTTAGAATACCTTACAAAGAACCGATGCCACCCGACGGTAGACCATATCTTTACCGACCTTTTGCAAGATATGCCTACGCTTTCAAAAACGACAGTCTATAACACTTTAAAAATGTTAGCGGAAACGGGCTTGGTTAATGTGATTGCTATAGAAGACAACGAAACCAGATACGATATTGTTACGGAAACCCACGGACATTTTAAATGTGAATCGTGCGGAACAATATACGACTTTAGTATCAATATCGATTTGTTGGCTTCCAACGATTTGGACGACTTTCGAATTGATGATAAGAACGTATATTTTAAAGGCGTTTGCAAGAAGTGCCTTGAAAATACAATATAAAACTAAAAAGGGGGTAATGGAATGGCAAAATACGTGTGTTCCGTTTGCGGCTACGTCTATGACGAAGCTAAGGGTATTCCCGAGGCGGGTATCGCACCGGGCACAAAATGGGAGGAACTGCCGGAAGATTGGGCTTGTCCTCTATGCGGCGCGGCAAAATCTGATTTCAGCAAATCGGGCGAGGTATCTTCGGAGCGAAAGCCGGCGCCGGTAATCAATGAATCGGCGGACATAAAGGAAATGTCTCCGCTGGAGGTTAGCGCGCTTTGCACAAATCTCGCGCGCGGCTGCGAAAAACAGTACAAACCGTATGAAGCGGCGCGCTTTATAGAGCTTGCCGAATATTTTAAGTCAGCTTCCGCGCCGGCAGTAAAACCGGATGTTGGCGAATTGGCATCTTTAATTGAAAAAGACATTGAGGAGGGCTTCCCGAGCGCGAACGCCGCTGCATCCGAAGCAAACGATAGGGGCGCGCTTCGCGCCTTAGCGTGGAGTGAAAAAGTAACGCGCATACAAAAATCGCTTTTAACACGCCGCCAAAAAGAGGGCGACGCAATGTTTAATAATACCGGTGTTTATGTTTGCACCATCTGCGGCTTTATTTACATAGGAGACGCGCCGCCTAAAACCTGTCCGGTATGCAAGGTGCCGGATTGGAAGTTTGATAAGATTGAAGGGAGGGACTAAAAATGGCCGGAAAATATGCAGTAAGAAATATACGTTTATGCACTAAGGATTGCCTGTGTCTTTACGTCTGCCCCACCGGCGCGACAGACACGGAAAACAGCATTATTGATGTCGCAAAGTGCACCGGCTGCGGAGACTGCGCCGACGCCTGCCCGTCCGGCGCGATTTCTATGGTGCCCAAAGAATATCCTAAACAGCAGTCTAAAACACAGACTGTAAAAAATACGCTTAACGCGCTTGTTAAAAGCAAATCGAAGCAAGAAAATATAGCTGCCGGACTTAACGGCAAGCTGTACCGCGCCATTGAAAAATCCAATCGTATTATGACGGAGGATATTATACGCGAAGCCGGATATATGCTTCCGCAGAGCGAAAACGCCAAGGATTTCTTGCAATCGCTTATTGACAAAAATCAACCGGAAGGGTTTCCCAAAGCCGCCGCGGAAGAATTGTTGAAAACATTTAATAATAGTGAGGAGAATAACGTAATGAGTGAAAATAAGACGCTTAAAAATTTAATGGCGGCTTTTACGGGAGAAGCCGAAGCAAACAGAAAGTATACTGCCTATGCCAAAAAAGCCGAGCAAGAGGGAAAAACAAACGCCGCTAAATTGTTCAGGGCTGCGGCTGACGCTGAAACCCTTCACGCTTTAAAGCATTTTGAAGTGGCGGGAAAAATAGGCTCAACCGCTGATAACTTAAAGGACGGGGTCGCGGGAGAAACATACGAGTATAAAGAGATGTATCCGGATTTCGTAGAAGAAGCCAAGACGACGGGCAACAAGGCCGCTCTTATGACGTTTACCTTCGCGATGAAAGCGGAAGAGGTTCATGCCGGACTGTATCAGGATGCGCTGGATAACATTGATAAGACGGAAGAAGTTTTCTATTACCTTTGCCCCGTCTGCGGCAATATAGAGAAATTCCGTCCCGAGAAATGCAGTATCTGCGGCGTTTCGGGCGAAAAGTTCATCAAATATTAATTAACTGCAAAAAGATAAAAAAGACTGCGCCTAAGGTTTATCCCGGGGCGCAGTCTTAAATTTTTTAAACCCGCTTAATTATTAATTCTTTGTCAGTAGAAGGTTCTTTTCCGTGGTCGCTTCAAATAAATGAACCGCCGGTGCCGGAATCTTAAAGTATATGTAGTTCTCTTTGCCCGGCTCAAATACATATTTATTTATATCGTGTGTCTTAACGCGAATAATCATAATTGTTTCACCGAACTCAACATGCAGGTAAACCTCGCTGCCCATCATTTCGGATACGTCCACTCGCACCTTTGAACAGTTTGGAGTATCGGGCGGTACCACAACCATATGCTCCGGACGCACACCCATTATTACCCTGCAGGGCGTTTGGCGCTTTTGTTTAAAGAACTCCTGCCTTTTATCAGACAGCACCACATCCTGGTCTTTAATACGCACAACATATTTTCCGCCGGAAAGAGTTAATTCCGCGGACAAAAAGTTCATCTGCGGCGAGCCTATAAAGCCGGCCACAAACAGGTTCGCGGGACGGTTGAAAACCTCCTGAGGCGTTCCTATTTGCTGAATAAAACCGTCTTTCATAATGACAATACGATCGCCAAGCGTCATCGCTTCGGTTTGGTCATGCGTTACGTATATAAATGTGGTGTCAATTCTCTCGCGCAGCTTGATGATTTCCGCACGCATCTGATTACGAAGTTTAGCGTCAAGGTTTGATAACGGCTCGTCCATAAGGAACACTTTAGGTTCGCGCACAATAGCGCGCCCTATGGCAACACGCTGCCGCTGTCCGCCGGAAAGCGCTTTAGGTTTGCGCTCAAGCAAATCGGTAATATTCAATATTTCCGCCGCGCGCCTGACTTTTTCGTTTATAGTGTTTTTGGGTTCTTTACGAAGTTTAAGCGCGAACGCCATGTTCTCGAACACCGACATGTGAGGGTATAGAGCGTAGTTTTGAAAGACCATAGCGATATCCCTATCTTTCGGAGGGATGTTGTTCACGAGCGTATCGCCTATGTAGATCTCGCCGTCCGTGATTTCTTCAAGCCCCGCCACCATGCGAAGCGTAGTGGTTTTTCCGCAGCCGGAAGGCCCAACCAGAACGATAAATTCCTTGTCT
>Ga0265293_10007620_pt1 | contig 16546 bp, 12 predicted proteins | sample Munlanlewell138R_FD_192505 | JGI IMG/M metagenome (GOLD analysis project Ga0265293, IMG submission 192505) | Leachate microbial communities from a municipal landfill in Southern Ontario, Canada - Leachate well 138R | ecosystem: Engineered > Solid waste > Landfill > Unclassified | place: Canada...
GAGGATCGCTTCGCGTCACATACCCGAGGCAGGAGCCGTATGCGGTAGTTCCGCACGTACGGATCTGTGCGGGGGGCGGCAGGTAACTGCCGTCCCTACCGCGACCGATTCACGCGCCGGTGCGATTGTTCAGTCAGGCGCGAAGCCATGATTGCGCCGCGTACGAGCGGCGCAGGCCATTCCGGCCTTGGCTGTACTCATTGCTACTTGCTATTGTCGGTGCGCAGCGCCAATGTCACGGCCTTACTATTTTTCCATTCATAAACCTGCTTGTCAGCGCTATCATGCGCAGTCCTTTCTGATGATTGAGCGCCATGCTTGCTGCGTTATTACAGATGATGTCCGACGGACAGTTCCACTCCGGTGAAGAGCTGGGCAAGGCGCTGGGTGTCAGTCGGGCGGCGGTATGGAAGACGCTCCGGCGTCTGGAAGAAGGGGGGTATCCTCTTCAGCGGGTGCGTGGCCGGGGTTACCGCGTTCCGGCGGGTGCTCGACTACTGGATCTGGATGCGATCCAGGGTGCGCTGCCGGCCTCGGTGGCGGCATCTGTTGATTGGCAGCTGCTGGATGCGGTGGATTCGACTAATGCCGAGTTGATGAAACAGTTGAGGTTCGACAGCGATATCGGCGTCCGTGTATGTATTGCTGAGCAGCAAACCTCCGGCAGAGGGCGTCGCGGTAGAGAGTGGGTCAGCCCCTATGCGCAGAATATCTATCTGTCTATCGCTGTGCCTTTCTCTGATGGTGCGCAGAAGCTCGAAGGTCTGAGCCTGGTGGTCGGGCTGGTGCTGGTCGAAACGCTGGATGCCTGTGGTTTTAAGGGTTGCGGTGTGAAATGGCCAAACGACATTCTGCTGGATGGTCGGAAGCTGGCGGGCATTCTTGTGGAGATAGCAGGTGATCTGACCGCTGACTGCGTTGTTGTCATCGGTGTGGGTATCAATGTCCTGATGAACCAGCCGGCGTCGACCATTGAGCAGGCCTGGACATCGCTGCTTCTTTCGCGCCAGGCTGGAGATTTGAATCGAAACAGGCTGATAGCTGAGTTCGTTCAGCGCTTGTTGGTAGCTATCGATGCGTTCCGGGTAAGCGGGTTCAGTCCTTTTGTGGCCGCCTGGGATCGCTGGGATGTCTGGCATGGTCTGCCTGTGCGTGTACAGGCTGGTAACACCAGTTGGAGCGGGCTGGCGATGGGTGTAGACGACAGAGGTGCTCTGAGGCTGGAGACGGCGGAGGGTGAAATGTTGCTGCACGGTGGAGAAGTAAGCCTGAGGCTGACCAATGATTCTTGAACTGGACTGTGGCAATACCCTGATCAAGTGGCGCTTGCTGGATCGTGGAGGGCGTGTAAGAGACGGTGATATGGCACCGGATCTGATTGAACTGCAGCGCTTGTTGGGTGGGCAGGAGCGCGAAATTCACGGCTGTCGACTGGTCAGTGTCCGTTCTGAAGATGAGACGCAGGTTATTGTTGATCAGTTGACCAGTTGGTTGAAGCGTCGTCCCATGGTTGCGCACCCCAGTAAAGAGATGGAGGGTGTCTTCAATGGTTATGCGGACTATCGGCGCCTGGGTATGGATCGCTGGTTGGCGCTGGTGGCCGGCTACAAGATGGCTGGGCGCGCCTGCGTGGTGATAGACCTGGGTACCGCGGTGACCAGTGATTTTGTTGATGTCGGCGGTCAGCATCTGGGTGGCTTCATTGCCCCTGGCAGCAAGTTGCTACGGGCCACATTGCTGGAGCATACCCGTCTGGTGCGTTATGAAGATAAGGCGAGCTGGGATCTGCTGGATCCGAGCCCCGGAATGAACACGGCAGAAGCGGTCGAGTGCGGGTGTGGTTTGATGCTGTCCGGGTTCGTGCTGGAGCAATTGCGCGTTGCCCGTCGCTTGCTCGGCGACGATCCGGCGCTCATTTTGACCGGGGGCGACGCCGCCTCGATGGCAGGTCTGCTATCCGATAGGGCGCAGGTGGTACCGGATCTTGTTTTCCGCGGTCTCGCATTAGCCTGTCCCATGGAATTTGATCGATGAAATATCTATTTCTCTCACTGCTTCTGCTGAACATCCTGTATGCCCTATGTCAATTACAGGTGCGCACGCCGGCAGCGGCAGATGTGAAAGGCGGGTCGGTGATGGATGTGTCGCCGCCGCAGGCGCTTGCGTCCTCTCCGTTAGCGCCGGTATCTGCAAAGGGGCCGGTGTCGGCGCTGTGTGTCGTCCTGGGGCGTTTCAACGGCGCCCCAGAGGCCGAGCAGCTACGGCAGCGCTTATTGGTATTGGATATCGCTGCCGAAGTGCAAGTCAGGGATGTGGATGTTGGCACCGATTATTGGTTGGTCATGCCAGTGGTGGGCGGAGAGCGGCACGCGGTGCTGCAATTGTCCGCCCTGCAGGAGCAGGGGTTGGACAGTTTCCTGATTACCCGGGGGGAGATGGCCGGGCAGTTATCGCTCGGTGTATTCGCCAAGGAAGACTATGCTCAGCTGCGGCGGGAACAGTTGCAGGAGCTGGGTCATGTGGTAAATGTGCACGCCCTGAGCAAAAAGGAGCAGGTGTTTGTGGTTGAGGTGGGCGGCGAAGCAAGAAGACTGGTCGATCAGGCCATGCTATCTCGCCTGCGTGCAGACTTTCCTTCCCTGCAGCACCAGTATCAACACTGTACAGGCGTTGCTAACGGTCTCGGTATCCCATAGAATAGCGACCGCTTTGGCATGGGCCCGCAAGTCGGTAGTTCATGCTGAATGCTGTTACACTTTTCAAGTTACGGTTTTTTCTAAGAAAAGTGTTGACAGGGTGGCGCCAACTGATGAAAATGGCGCCTCTTTTACGGAGGGGTTCCCGAGCGGTCAAAGGGATCAGACTGTAAATCTGACGGCTTAGCCTTCGAAGGTTCGAATCCTTCTCCCTCCACCAGATTTAGTATTGCCGGGCAGAGCGCTCTTGGCGGGTATAGTTCAACGGTAGAACCTCAGCCTTCCAAGCTGATGGTGCGGGTTCGATTCCCGCTACCCGCTCCAGTTCGGCAATGCAAAAAGGTTTAAGCTCATGTAGCTCAGCTGGTAGAGCACACCCTTGGTAAGGGTGAGGTCAGCGGTTCAATTCCGCTCATGAGCTCCAGTATTAAGGCAGATATGCAAATATCTGCCTTTTATTTAATGGTCGCGTGACTCGCGCATTGCATTCAGCATAGGGGATCTCTCGAGATGGCTAAAGAGAAGTTCGAACGCAGCAAACCGCACCTGAACGTGGGCACCATCGGTCACGTTGACCATGGCAAAACCACTCTGACCGCTGCTCTGACCCGCGTTTGCGCCGAAGTGTGGGGCGGTGGCGGTGCTTCCAAGGGTTACGATCAGATTGATAACGCGCCTGAAGAAAAGGCTCGCGGTATCACCATCAACACCTCGCACGTAGAGTACGATTCTCCGACTCGTCACTACGCGCACGTTGATTGCCCTGGTCACGCTGACTATGTGAAGAACATGATCACCGGTGCTGCCCAGATGGACGGCGCTATCCTGGTTTGTTCCGCTGCTGACGGCCCCATGCCGCAGACTCGCGAGCACATCCTGCTGTCCCGCCAGGTTGGCGTTCCTTACATCGTCGTGTTCCTGAACAAGGCTGACATGGTTGATGATGAAGAGCTGCTGGAACTGGTTGAGATGGAAGTGCGTGACCTGCTGAGCACCTATGACTTCCCAGGCGACGATACTCCGATCATCATCGGTTCCGCGCTGATGGCGCTGGAAGGCCGTGACGACAACGGTATGGGTACTACCGCTGTGAAGACTCTGGTCGAGACTCTGGACAGCTACATCCCTGAGCCTGAGCGTGCTATCGACAAGCCGTTCCTGATGCCGATCGAAGACGTATTCTCCATTTCCGGTCGCGGTACTGTTGTGACTGGTCGTGTTGAGCGCGGTATCGTTCGCGTCCAGGAAGAAGTGGAGATTGTTGGTATCAAGGATACCGTCAAGACCACCTGTACTGGTGTCGAGATGTTCCGCAAACTGCTCGACGAAGGTCGTGCTGGTGAGAACGTCGGTGTTCTGCTGCGTGGTACCAAGCGTGAAGACGTTGAGCGTGGTCAGGTTCTGGCCAAGCCGGGCACCATCAAGCCGCACACCCAGTTCGAAGCCGAAGTATACGTACTGGGCAAGGACGAAGGTGGTCGTCACACCCCGTTCTTCAAAGGCTACCGTCCTCAGTTCTACTTCCGTACAACTGACGTAACCGGTTCCTGTGAGCTGCCGGAAGGTGTGGAAATGGTTATGCCGGGCGACAACGTCAAGTTGGTTGTTACCCTGATCGCTCCGATCGCCATGGAAGACGGCCTGCGCTTCGCGATTCGCGAAGGTGGTCGTACCGTTGGTGCCGGCGTGGTTGCCAAGATTATTGCGTAATTAGCGATTGATCTTGATTTGTTGAGTCGGTATCATTGCCGGCTCAACTGCGATTACAGGCCAGTAGCTCAATTGGCAGAGCGGCGGTCTCCAAAACCGCAGGTTGGGGGTTCGATTCCCTCCTGGCCTGCCAGATTATCTGGCAAAGACAAAACAGGATTTTACGATAGATGAGCACCAGGGCAGAAACTCACGATAGCCGCTTGGACGTTCTTAAGTGGATCGTTGTGGCAGTAATTGTTTTTGTCGGCATAGCTGGTAATCAGTATTTCGCAGCAGAACCTGTTTTGTATCGTACCGTAGCGCTGGTTGCGCTCGGTCTGGTTGCGGGCTTCGTGGCTCTGCAAACCGCCAAGGGCAAAGCGTTCTGGTCGCTACTTAAAGAAGCGCGTATTGAGATACGCAAAGTAGTCTGGCCGAACCGCACAGAAACCACTCAAACAACTCTCATTGTTGTTGCGGTTGTGTTGATCATGGCCCTGGTTCTGTGGGGTCTCGATACCCTGCTGGGTTGGATTATCTCAAACTTAATCGGCTAAAGGTGTTCCGTGTCTAAGCGTTGGTACGTCATACATGCCTACTCAGGGTTTGAAAAGCACGTAATGCGCTCGCTTCAGGAGCGTGTCAAGCTGGCCGGAATGGAAGATCAGTTTGGTGATATCCTGGTTCCCACCGAGGAAGTGGTGGAAATGCGCGGCGGACAGAAACGCAAGAGTGAGCGCAAATTCTTTCCAGGCTACGTGCTGGTTCAGATGGAGATGAATGAAGGTACCTGGCACTTGGTCAAGGATACCCCTCGTGTACTGGGTTTCATTGGCGGCAATGCCGATAAGCCTGCACCTATTACTGATCGTGAGGCGGAAGCCATTCTGCGTCGCGTGGCTGATGGCAGTGACAAGCCAAAGCCAAAAACACTGTTCGAGCCGGGTGAAGTGGTCAGGGTTATTGACGGGCCTTTTGCAGACTTCAATGGTGTTGTTGAGGAAGTGAATTATGAGAAGAGCCGTGTTCAGGTGGCTGTTCTCATTTTTGGTCGCCCCACGCCAGTGGAGCTCGAATTCGGCCAGGTCGAAAAAGGCTGAGTTCATTCGCCCGCCTGAACCCTGCATTGCCTGAAGGCAATGCGGGGTTTTGTTGTCGGTGGGCAATACATTAACGGGGAGCCGTAAGGCGATAATACCCAATGGAGAAAGCTGATGGCAAAGAAGATTCAGGCTTATATCAAGCTGCAAGTCAAGGCCGGTCAGGCTAACCCGAGTCCGCCGGTAGGTCCGGCCCTGGGTCAGCACGGCGTCAATATCATGGAATTCTGTAAGGCGTTCAACGCCAAGACCCAAGGCGTAGAGCCAGGTCTGCCGACTCCCGTGATAATCACTGTTTACAGCGACCGGAGCTTTACTTTTGAAACCAAAAGTACCCCTGCTGCCGTTCTGCTGATGAAAGCTGCTGGCGTAAAAGGCGGTTCCGCCCGTCCGAACAGCCAGAAAGTAGGCACTGTTACCCGTGCCCAGATCGAAGAGATCGCCAAGACCAAGGAAGCAGACCTGACTGCTGCCGACCTGGACGCTGCTGTGCGCACCATCGCGGGTTCTGCCCGTAGCATGGGTCTGACCGTGGAGGGTGTGTAATGGCTAACCTGAGCAAGCGTCAAAAGGCAATCAACGAGAAAGTTGAAAGCACCAAGGTCTACGCCTTTGAAGAAGCCGCCGAACTGTTGGCTGAGCTGTCCAGCGTCAAGTTTGTTGAGTCTGTCGACGTAGCCGTTAATCTGGGTGTTGATCCGCGTAAATCCGACCAGGTTGTACGTGGCGCTACCCTGCTGCCGCATGGCACTGGAAAGACCGTTCGCGTTGCCGTATTCACCCAGGGCGCCAACGCTGAAGCTGCTCTGGCTGCGGGCGCTGACAAGGTTGGTATGGATGATCTGGCTGCCGAAATGAAGGCTGGCGATCTGAACTACGACGTTGTTATCGCATCCCCTGATGCCATGCGTGTAGTCGGTCAGCTGGGTCAGCTGCTGGGCCCCCGCGGCCTGATGCCGAACCCGAAAGTGGGCACTGTAGCCGCTGACGTGGGTACGGCTGTGAAGAACGCCAAGGCTGGTCAGGTTCGCTACCGTACCGACAAGAACGGCATCATTCACTGCTCCGTCGGCAAAGTTGGTTTTGAGCCCGCCAAGCTGAAAGAGAACGTCGAAGCCCTGTTGGTTGACCTGAAAAAGGCCAAGCCATCAACCTCCAAAGGTGTTTACCTGCAGCGCGTGTCCCTGAGCACTACCATGGGTCCGGGTCTTCAGGTTGACCATGCTTCGCTGAATATCTGATTCAAAGACGCGCCGCTCGCGGTGCGTCAACTATTGGGGTCCCTGCCAGTTGGGGGCTATCCAAGACCGTAGGCGACGAGAGTCTTGAAAGGGGAGTCATCCTCAGCCTACGCAGATGGTGCTCACGATTCAGTGCAGGCTGGATCAGACACCAAAACATATCGCCTCTGGCGATTAATGGTAAATCCAGGAGTAGAACCCGTGGCAATTAAGCTCGAAGACAAAAAGGCCATCGTCGCTGAAGTCAACGAAGCTGCCAAAGGTGCGCTGTCTGCCGTTGTGGCTGATGCCCGCGGTGTAAGCGTATCTGCCATGACTGGTCTGCGCAAAGACGCACGCGAAGCTGGTGTTTACGTACGTGTTGTACGTAACACTCTGCTGCGCCGCGCTGTTGAAGGCACTGAGTATGACTGCCTGAACGACGTCTTTGTTGGCCCGACTCTGATTGCGTTCTCCAACGAGCACCCGGGCGCCGCCGCCCGTTTGTTCAAGGAGTTCGCCAAGGGTCAGGACGCTTTCCAGATCAAGGCAGCTGCGTTTGAAGGCAATTACCTTTCAGCTGACCAGATCGACATACTGGCCACACTGCCAACTTACGACGAGGCGATCAGCCAGTTGATGAGCGTTATTCAAGGCGCTACCAGCAAGTTCGTTCGTACTTTGGCTGCTGTCCGCGATCAGAAGGAAGCCGAAGCGGCCTGATAGGTTCGCTAGCTTTATTCGTTTGCTTTTAATGTTTTGACGACCCCAAGGGCGTCCCCCAATACAGGAATATAGAGTCATGGCTCTTACCAACGAAGATATCATCAACGCAGTATCCGAAATGTCCGTTATGCAGGTCGTTGAACTGATCAGCGCAATGGAAGAGAAGTTCGGTGTTTCCGCCGCTGCCGCTGTTGCTGCTGGCCCGGCTGCTGGTGGCGCTGCTGCCGCTGAAGAGCAAACCGAGTTCGACATCATTCTGACCGCCGCTGGCGACAAGAAAGTGAACGCGATCAAGGCCGTTCGTGAGCTGACCGGTCTGGGCCTGAAAGAAGCCAAGGCGCTGGTTGACGGTGCTCCGTCCACCGTTAAGGAAGGCGTCAGCAAGGACGAAGCCGAAGCAGCGAAGAAAGCGCTGGAAGAGGCTGGTGCATCGGTCGAGCTCAAGTAAGCTTGCGCGACCTTGCATCGACAGTCTGATACATAATCAGATTGGGGGCTGGTGGCCTGAGTGCCACCGGCCTTTTTCCGTTGCAGCAACAGGCTGCAATGGCTCCACTCTAAGCGAGTGCGCAAGACCAGGTCTTGCAAGCATTTTCAGGCTTCCTCAAGGGGGAGCCACTCAAGCAGGTGACCAAGCTGGGGAACGCTGATGGCTTACTCATACACTGAGAAAAAACGTATCCGCAAGGACTTTGGCAAACTGCCGCATGTGATGGACGTGCCTTATTTGTTGGCTATCCAGCTGGATTCCTATAGGGAATTTCTGCAGGCCGAAACAGACAAGGGCGGCGTTCGTGATATCGGTCTGCACGCGGCCTTCAAATCTGTCTTCCCCATTATCAGCTATTCCGGTAATGCGGCGCTCGAATATGTCGGTTACCGGTTGGGTGAGCCGGCTTTCGACGTCAAGGAATGTGTACTGCGCGGTGTGACCTATGCGGTTCCGCTGCGGGTAAAGGTGCGTCTGATCATCTTTGATCGTGAGTCGGCCAGTAAGGCGATCAAGGATATCAAGGAGCAGGAAGTCTACATGGGTGAAATACCCCTGATGACTGAAAACGGTACCTTCGTTATCAATGGTACCGAGCGTGTGATTGTTTCCCAGCTGCACCGCAGCCCGGGTGTGTTCTTCGACCACGACCGTGGCAAGACACACAGTTCCGGCAAGCTGCTGTACTCCGCCCGCGTGATTCCTTACCGCGGATCGTGGCTGGACTTCGAGTTTGATCCCAAGGATGCGGTGTTCGTCCGTATCGACCGTCGCCGTAAACTGCCGGCGAGCGTACTGCTGCGCGCACTGGGTTATCAGACCGAAGAAATTCTGGATATCTTCTACGATACCAACAAGTTTGAAGTGCATGGCGAAGCGCTCAAGCTGGAGCTGGTTCCCCAGCGCCTGCGTGGTGAAATCGCTACTTTTGATATTACCGATGGCAAGGGCAAGGTTATTGTTGAGCAGGGCCGCCGGATTACCGCGCGCCACATCAATCAGCTCGAAAAGGCCGGTATCAACAGCCTCGAAGTGCCCTACGACTACCTGGTAGGCCGCACCATCGCCAAGCCTTTGGTACATCCGGCCACTGGCGAAATCCTGGTTGAATGTAACGTCGAAGTAACGGCTGACCTGGTCGAAAAATTGGTCAAGGCTCAGGTCTCGCATATCGAAACCCTGTACACCAACGATATCGATTGCGGCCCCTTCATCTCCGATACCCTGCGCATTGATACCACTACCAGCCAGCTTGAAGCGCTGGTGGAAATCTATCGCATGATGCGCCCTGGCGAGCCGCCAACCAAGGATGCTGCCGAGACTCTGTTCGGCAACCTGTTCTTCAGCAGTGATCGTTACGATCTGTCCGCTGTTGGTCGCATGAAGTTCAACCGCCGCATCGGTCGTGAAGAGATCGAAGGCGCGGGTGTACTGAGCAAGGAAGACATCATCGAGGTACTCAAGACCCTGGTCGATATTCGTAACGGCAAGGGCGTGGTGGACGACATCGACCACTTGGGTAACCGTCGTATTCGTTCCGTGGGTGAGATGGCCGAGAACCAGTTCCGCGTGGGTCTGGTGCGCGTTGAGCGCGCGGTCAAGGAACGTCTGTCCATGGCTGAAAGCGAAGGCCTGATGCCGCAGGATCTGATCAACGCCAAACCGGTAGCGGCGGCTGTCAAAGAGTTCTTCGGTTCCAGCCAGCTGTCCCAGTTCATGGATCAGAACAACCCGCTGTCCGAGATTACTCACAAGCGTCGTGTTTCCGCGCTTGGGCCAGGCGGTCTGACGCGTGAGCGCGCAGGCTTCGAAGTCCGTGACGTACACCCGACTCACTATGGTCGTGTATGCCCAATCGAAACGCCTGAAGGCCCGAACATCGGTCTGATCAACTCGCTGGCGACTTATGCGCGTACCAACGAGTATGGCTTTCTGGAAAGTCCATATCGCAAGGTCAAGGACACCGTCGTAACTGACGAGATCGTGTTCCTGTCGGCGATTGAAGAAGCTGACCATGTTATCGCTCAGGCCAGTGCTGAAGTGCGTGATGGCAAGCTGGTAGAAGAGCTGGTTGCTGTTCGCCACATGAACGAATTCAGCGTTAAGGCGCCTGAAGAAGTCACCCTGATGGACGTATCACCGCGTCAGGTTGTGTCGGTTGCTGCGTCGCTGATTCCGTTCCTTGAGCATGACGATGCCAACCGCGCTCTGATGGGTTCGAACATGCAGCGTCAAGCAGTTCCGACTCTGCGTGCTGAGAAGCCGCTGGTGGGTACTGGTATGGAGCGTAACGTTGCGCTGGACTCCGGCGTTTGTATTACTGCCCGTCGCGGTGGCGTGGTCGATTCGGTTGATGCCAGCCGTATCGTTATCCGTGTCAACGATGACGAAGTGGAAGCGGGCGAGGCCGGTGTGGATATCTACACCTTGACCAAATACACCCGTTCCAACCAGAACACCTGCATCAACCAGCGTCCGCTGGTGAAGAAAGGTGATCTGGTGGCGATCAAGGACATCATAGCTGACGGTTCTTCCGTTGATATGGGTGAACTGGCGCTGGGTCAGAATATGCGTGTAGCCTTCATGCCGTGGAACGGCTATAACTTCGAAGACTCCATCCTGATTTCCGAGCGCGTGGTTCAGGAAGACCGCTTTACCACTATCCACATCCAGGAGCTGACCTGCGTATCCCGTGATACCAAGCTGGGGCCAGAGGAAATTACCTCTGACATTCCCAACGTAGGTGAAGCGGCGCTGGGCAAGCTGGATGAAGCCGGTATTGTTTACGTTGGTGCTGAAGTTGGCCCTGGCGACATCCTGGTCGGGAAAGTCACGCCCAAGGGTGAGACTCAACTGACACCGGAAGAGAAGCTGCTGCGTGCCATTTTCGGTGAGAAAGCCTCCGACGTTAAGGACACCTCCCTGCGTGTGCCGACAGGCACCAAGGGTACGGTCATCGACGTACAGGTGTTCACTCGCGATGGCGTTGAGCGCGACAGCCGCGCACTGGCCATCGAGAAGCAACAGCTGGACGAGATCCGCAAGGATCTGCAGGAAGAGTTCCGCATCGTTGAAACCGCCGCTTTCGAGCGTCTGGGTTCTGCGCTGATCGGCAACACGGTGGAAGGTGGTGTCGGTGTGAAGAAGGGCACCGCGCTGACCGCCGAGACGCTGGAAGGCATTGAGCGTGGCCAGTGGTTCAAGCTGCGCATGAGCGATGACAATCTGAACGAGCAACTGGAGCGTACTCAGGCTTACCTGATTGATCGTCGCAAGCTGCTTGACGAGAAGTTTGAAGACAAGAAGCGCAAGCTGCAGCAGGGTGATGATCTGGCTCCGGGCGTACTGAAAATCGTCAAGGTTTACCTGGCGATCAAGCGTCGCATTCAGCCTGGTGACAAGATGGCCGGGCGCCATGGTAACAAGGGTGTCATCTCGGTGATCATGCCGATCGAAGACATGCCCCACGACGAAAATGGCGTGCCAGTCGATATTGTTCTTAACCCGCTGGGTGTTCCTTCGCGGATGAACGTCGGTCAGATTCTGGAAACCCACCTGGGCCTCGCGGCTAAAGGACTAGGCGAAAAAATCAGCCGCATGCTGGATGAACAGCGCAAGCTCGCTGAGCTGCGTGAGTTCCTCGATGAGGTGTACAACAAGGTAGGTGGCCGTCAGGAAAACCTGGACGCATTGAGTGATAGCGAGATCGTGGATCTGGCTAACAACCTGCGTGCTGGTGTGCCTATGGCAACGGCGGTATTTGATGGTGCTGAAGAGCACGAAATCAAGCACATGTTGCGCCTTGCTGATCTGCCAGACAGCGGCCAGATGCGCCTGTATGACGGCCGTACCGGTAACACCTTCGATCGCCCGGTAACGGTTGGCTACATGTACATGCTCAAGCTGAACCACTTGGTTGATGACAAGATGCACGCCCGTTCAACCGGTTCCTACAGCCTGGTAACACAGCAGCCGCTGGGTGGTAAGGCTCAGTTCGGCGGTCAGCGTTTCGGTGAGATGGAGGTCTGGGCACTGGAAGCCTACGGCGCAGCCTACACCTTGCAGGAAATGCTGACAGTGAAGTCGGATGACGTGAACGGCCGTACCAAGATGTATAAAAACATCGTGGACGGTGACCATCGTATGGAGGCTGGCATGCCCGAGTCCTTCAACGTACTGGTCAAGGAAATCCGTTCGCTGGCCATCGATATCGACCTGGAATCCGAATAACCACCGACTGCCCACGTCTCGGGCGGCTTGATCCGCCGCCCTTGAGACACTGCGAGGAGTATAGGCCTTGAAAGACTTACTGAACCTGCTCAAGTCCCAGGGACAGATTGAAGAGTTCGATTCCATTCGAATCGGCTTGGCATCACCGGAAATGATCCGGTCCTGGTCTTATGGCGAAGTTAAAAAGCCCGAGACCATCAACTACCGTACCTTCAAGCCGGAGCGCGATGGCCTGTTCTGCGCCAAGATCTTTGGCCCGGTAAAGGATTACGAGTGCCTGTGTGGCAAGTACAAGCGCCTCAAGCACCGCGGTGTGATCTGTGAAAAGTGTGGCGTTGAAGTTGCACTGGCCAAGGTGCGCCGCGAGCGCATGGGCCACATTGAGCTGGCTTCCCCTGTCGCGCACATCTGGTTCCTGAAATCCCTGCCGTCCCGTATTGGCCTGCTGCTGGACATGACCCTGCGTGATATCGAACGGGTGCTGTACTTTGAAAGCTATGTGGTGATCGAGCCCGGTCTGACCACGCTGGAGAAGGGCCAGCTGCTGAACGACGAGCAGTACTTTGAAGCGCTGGAAGAGTTCGGCGACGAATTCGACGCGCGCATGGGTGCCGAAGCGGTATTCCAGCTGCTGAACGGAATGGATCTGGATCATGAAATCGGTCGCCTGCGTGAAGAGATTCCGCAAACCACGTCCGAAACCAAGATCAAGAAACTGTCCAAGCGTCTGAAATTGATGGAAGCCTTCCACACCTCCGGCAACAAGCCCGAGTGGATGGTCATGACCGTACTGCCCGTACTGCCACCGGATCTGCGTCCGCTGGTTCCGCTGGACGGTGGTCGTTTCGCTACCTCCGACCTGAACGATCTGTATCGCCGGGTAATCAACCGTAACAACCGTCTGAAACGTCTGCTGGATCTGTCTGCGCCCGATATCATCGTGCGTAACGAGAAGCGTATGCTGCAGGAGTCGGTGGATGCGCTGTTGGATAACGGTCGTCGCGGCCGTGCCATTACCGGCACCAACAAGCGCCCGCTGAAATCCCTGGCTGACATGATCAAGGGTAAGCAGGGTCGTTTCCGTCAGAACCTGCTCGGTAAGCGCGTTGACTATTCCGGCCGTTCGGTGATCGTGGTAGGCCCGACCCTGCGTCTGCACCAGTGCGGTCTGCCGAAGAAGATGGCGTTGGAGCTGTTCAAGCCCTTTATCTTCGGCAAGCTGGAGCATCGTGGCCTGGCGACCACCATCAAGGCCGCCAAGAAGATGGTCGAGCGTGAGCTGCCGGAAGTGTGGGATATCCTCGCTGAGGTTATCCGTGAACACCCGGTACTGCTGAACCGTGCACCGACGCTTCACCGTCTGGGTATCCAGGCGTTCGAGCCGGTACTGATTGAAGGTAAAGCCATTCAACTGCACCCATTGGTCTGTGCGGCCTACAACGCCGACTTTGACGGTGACCAGATGGCTGTGCACGTACCGCTGACGCTGGAAGCCCAGCTGGAAGCGCGCGCGCTGATGATGTCGACCAACAACATCCTGTCCCCCGCCAGCGGCGAGCCGATTATCGTGCCGTCGCAGGACGTGGTATTGGGTCTGTATTACATGACGCGCTCGCTGGTTAACGCCAGAGGCGAAGGCATGGCGTTCAGCAGCATCAATGAAGTCGAAATGGCCTACCGCAGTGGCCAGGTTGATCTCCATGCGCTGGTCAAGGTGCGTATCACTGAAACCGTGACGGATCGCGATGGCAACTCCACTACCGACACGCGTATCGTTGATACCACTGTTGGTCGTGCGCTGCTGTTCCAGATTCTGCCTGCCGGACTGCCGTTCGCACTGGTCGATCAGCCGCTGCGCAAGAAAGCCATCTCCAAGCTGATTAACACCAGCTATCGGATCGTGGGCCTGAAGGAAACGGTCATCTTCGCTGACCAGTTGATGTACACCGGTTTCGCCTACTCGACCATCTCTGGTACGTCGATTGGTGTGAACGACTTCGAGATCCCGGAAGAGAAAGCCGAGATCATCGAGCGCGCCACCACCGAGGTTAAGGAAATCGAAGACCAGTACGCTTCTGGTCTGGTTACCGCTGGCGAGAAGTACAACAAGGTTATCGACTTGTGGTCACGCGCTAACGACGAGATTTCCAAGGCGATGATGGACAACCTGAAGGTTGACCGCATCAAGGACAAGGACGGCAACGAGATCGAGCATGACTCGTTCAACTCCATGTACATGATGGCCGACTCCGGTGCTCGGGGTTCTGCTGCGCAGATCCGTCAGTTGGCAGGCATGCGGGGTCTGATGGCCAAGCCGGATGGCTCGATTATCGAAACGCCGATTATCGCCAACTTCCGTGAAGGCCTGAACGTACTGCAGTACTTCATCTCCACTCACGGTGCGCGTAAGGGTCTGGCGGATACTGCACTGAAGACGGCGAACTCTGGTTACCTGACCCGTCGTCTGGTTGACGTTGCCCAGGATCTGGTGATTACCGAGGTGGATTGCGGTACCGATCGGGGTCTGATCATGAAGCCGCATATCGAAGGCGGTGACATTGTTGAGCCGCTGGGTGAACGTGTTCTGGGTCGTGTAGCCGCAGTTGACGTGGTCAAGCCCGGCACTGATGAGGTGATTCTGCCGGCCGGTACTCTGATTGACGAGAAGCTGGTTGATTTCCTCGAAGTCAACAGCGTCGACGAAGTGCTGGTACGCTCGCCGATCACCTGCGAAACCCGCTACGGCGTATGCTCGACCTGTTACGGTCGTGACCTGGCCCGTGGTCACCAGATCAATATTGGTGAAGCGGTTGGTGTGATCGCGGCACAGTCCATTGGTGAGCCGGGTACCCAGCTGACCATGCGTACCTTCCACATCGGTGGTGCGGCGAGCCGGACTGCGGCCCAGGACAGCGTACAGGTGAAGAGCGCCGGTACCATCCGCCTGCAGAACCTCAAGCATGTAACCCGTGATGACGGGGCACTGGTTGCGGTATCCCGCTCCGGTGAACTGGCTCTGGCCGACGAGTTCGGTCGTGAGCGTGAGCGCTACAAACTGCCTTATGGTGCTGTGATCTCCATCCATGAAGGCGATCAGGTTCAAGCCGGTCAGGTCGTGGCCAAGTGGGATCCGCACACTCACCCGATCGTTACCGAGATTGCCGGTACCGTTCAATTCGTAGGTATGGAAGAGGGTATTACTATCCGCCGCCAGACCGACGAGCTGACTGGTCTGAGCAACATCGAAGTAATGGCGGTGCACGAGCGGCCTTCAGCTGGTAAAGACATCCGTCCGACCATCAAGTTGATTGGTGCCGATGGCAAGGAGCTGATGCTGCCGGGTACCGATGTGCCTGCTCAGTACTTCCTGCCGGAGAAGACTCAGGTCAACCTGTCTGACGGTGTTGCAGTGACTATCGGTGATGTTATCGCGCGTATCCCGCGCGAAACCTCGAAGACCCGGGACATTACCGGTGGTCTGCCCCGCGTGGCCGACCTGTTCGAGGCGCGTCGTCCGAAGGAATCGTCCATCCTGGCGGAAATCAGCGGCACGATTTCCTTCGGCAAGGAAACCAAGGGCAAACGCCGTCTGGTGATCACGCCGACTGATGGCAGTGATCACTACGAGGAACTGATTCCGAAGTGGCGCCACCTGAACGTGTTCGAAGGTGAGCAGGTTACCAAGGGTGAAGTTATCTCTGACGGCCCGAGCAATCCGCACGATATCCTGCGCTTGCTGGGTGTCAGTGAGTTGGCCAAGTACATCGTCAACGAAATTCAGGATGTGTACCGCCTGCAGGGTGTGAAGATCAACGACAAGCACATCGAAGTGACCATTCGTCAGATGCTGCGCAAGGTTGAGATCAGTGAATCCGGTGACTCCAGCTTCATCAAGGGTGATCAGGTCGAGCTGACTCAGGTACTGGAAGAGAACGAAAACCTGGCGAGCCAGGACAAGTTCCCGGCCAAGTACGAGCGCGTACTGCTGGGTATCACCAAGGCGTCGCTGTCGACCGAGTCGTTCATCTCTGCGGCCTCCTTCCAGGAGACCACTCGTGTGCTGACCGAGGCTGCCGTTACCGGCAAGCGCGATCACCTGCGCGGCCTGAAAGAGAACGTCGTGGTTGGTCGTCTGATCCCGGCTGGTACCGGTCTGGCTTATCACGCCGAACGCAAGCGTCAGCGTATGGCTGACAAGCCGACCAAGGTGAGCGCGAGCGAAGTCGAGCAGGCGCTGTCGGATGCGCTGAATTTCAGCGGTAACTAGTCAATGTCGCCCGTCGCGCAGAGCGGCGGGCAGCTTGACGCTCGGGGGCGGTGTCTATAGAATTCCGTACCCCTAAAATAGGCGGGGTATTTTACCCTGCCGTTTTATTTTAAATATGTCCCAGG
>Ga0265293_10007621_pt1 | contig 16545 bp, 10 predicted proteins | sample Munlanlewell138R_FD_192505 | JGI IMG/M metagenome (GOLD analysis project Ga0265293, IMG submission 192505) | Leachate microbial communities from a municipal landfill in Southern Ontario, Canada - Leachate well 138R | ecosystem: Engineered > Solid waste > Landfill > Unclassified | place: Canada...
AAACGCAACGTTCTGGCATACCATTCGTCGAGATCTGTTTCTGTAAAAGCATTAGCCAGAGAAAGCATGGGAATGGGGTGTTTGACTGTATCAAAGGAACTCAGTGGTTTTGCTCCAACGCGTTGAGTAGGAGAATCCGGTGTAACAAGTTCGGGATGGTCCTTTTCCAGTTTTACCAACCGCTGCATAAGCAAGTCATATTCAGCATCGCTTATTTCTGGATTGTCTTCTACATAATAAAGGTGGTTGTGGCGGTTTATTTCAGACCGCAAGTGCTCAATCTCAGCCTTGATACCGTCGTTTTTCATACCTGATTAGTATAGCATAATGCCTTGGCGGCATCCTTCAGCCACCATTGAATACTAAGTAATGGAAACAAAAAAAAGCAGGGGATAATTCCCCTGCTTTAGGTTATGGTGATTAAACTGTTTGTTTAAAGCTGTACCAGTTTAACGCTGTGAACATCCGGCACCTTCAGGATTTTTTGACGATCCTCCTCCTTGAGAGGCTCGTCCAGTGCCATGATCATCAATGCCCTTCCTCTGGGTTTTTCACGGCTCAAGTGCATGTGGCTGACGTTGACATCAGCTTCACCGGTAATTTTGCCAACAGCTCCAATAAGCCCCGGTCGGTCGCGATGGTCTGAAAAGAGGAAATACTTACCTGTAGGGACAATATCAACCCAGAATTCGTTGACTTTAACCACGTGAGGCTCACCACGTAATACCGTACCGGCTACTGATACATTTCCTTCAGAAGTTTCTACATCAAGAGTGATAAGATTGCTGAAGTTCTCGCAGCTGGTTTCCTTTTCTTCTATGACTTGAATACCCCGGCGACGAGCGATTGTATTGGCGTTTACCATATTAACCCGCTCTTCGCTCAACCGGTCAAGCAGGCCACCCAGAATAGCTGCCTTGAGTGCATTAGTATTAAACGATGCAATTTCGCCATTGTATTGTATTTTAATTTTGCGCATGTTACCTTCGCCAAGGTAACTTGTGAGTTGGCCAACTATCTTGGCGACTTTCATGTACGGTCCGAGAACGCTCATTGCTTCTGCAGAAATAAAAGGTGCGTTTACGGCATATCTTGCTGGTTGCCCGCCAAGTACATCCACTATCTGATGAGCTACCTCAGTCGCGGCCAATACTTGAGCTTCGGTGGTTGAGGCTCCGAGGTGTGGTGTAACGATTGTTTTGTCGCAGGTAAACAAAATGCTCTGGGTGCATGGTTCATTACAAAAAACATCTATCGCTGCTCCAGCCAGTTTGCCCTCATTTAGCGCTTTAACCAGTGCTTCTTCATTTATCAGCCCGCCTCGAGCTGCGTTGATAATGCGTGCAGTGGGTTTCATGGTTTTCAGTTGAGGAGTATCTATCATATTGCGAGTGGTATCAGTGAGCGGTGTATGCAGAGTAATGAAATCAGCCTCGCGGTAGAGGGTTTCGAGGGAAACCATTTCAGCTTGAAGCTGCCCAGCCCGCTCTTCAGAAACGAAGGGGTCGTAGGCTAAGATTTTCATCTCCATCCCTCGTGCACGCCGGGCTACTTCCCTGCCAATATTTCCCAAGCCTATAATTCCCAGGGTTTTATTCTTAACTTCAGTGCCCATGAAATCTGCACGTTTCCATTGGCCTGATTTGAGAGAATAATTTGCCTGCGGTATGTGGCGGGCAAGAGATAGCATTAGCGCAATAGTATGTTCGGCAGCAGATACGGTATTGCCGGTAGGGGCATTGGCTACTATAATGCCACGCTCTGTTGCGGCATTTACATCGATATTATCTACACCGACTCCAGCACGCCCGATTATAACCAGTTTTTTACCCGCGTTTATCACATTCGCGGTGACCTGGGTTTGAGACCGCACCACCAGGGCATCATATTCCCCTATGGTATTTATTAATTGCTCTTCAGTTAGTTTTGTTTTGATATCAACTTCTGCAATTTGACTCATGATATCAACGCCGTCTTGAGCAATAGGGTCAGCTACGAGAACCTTCATATTTTATGCTCCTTTAAACCCTGCTTTTGGCAACGCTTCCTTAAGAGCTGCGAATACAGCATCAATATCTTTTTCATCGACCCATCCCAGATGGCCAATACGGAAAATTTTACCTTCCAGCACTTGCTGACCTCCACCGAGGATGACATCATACTCTTCGCGCATTATCTTGTTAAGCAGTTTTCCGTCCAGCCCTTTGTTTGCGTGGACAGAGGTAACAGTATTAGAAGCGTATTTTTCATCCGCAAACAGTTCCAGACCAAGCTTTATTGCGTTGTGGCGGGTCATATTTGCGATACGCTCATGGCGTTTAATGATGTTGGGAAGACCCTCTTCGAGCATCATTTTTATGGCTACCGTCATCCCGAAGACTACAGATACGCATGGAGTCCAGGGCGTTTGGCCTTTTTCGGCATATTTCTTAGCTTTTAGAAAATCAAAATAGAAACGAGGCATTTTAGCTTCTTCGCAGGCTTTCCATGCTTCTGGACTTACGCTTACCATGGCAAGCCCCGGCGGTACCATCCAGCCTTTTTGGGAACCGGTAACGCATACATCTACTCCCCATTCATCAACCGGAAGGTTTATTGAACCCATGGAAGATACCGCGTCGACCAGTAAAAGCTTGCCAGCGCTTTTAACCACTTTAGCAATAGAAGCAAGATCATTGGTAACACCGGTAGAGGTTTCATTGTGGGTCACCAGTACTGCCTTGATACCAGGATTGGCTTTTAGGGCACCGGCAACAGCGCTTGCATCGGCAGCTTTACCCCATTCAAATTTAAGGGGAATTACCTCAGCGCCGTAAGTTTTTGCGATAGAAGCCAGGCGATCGCCAAATACGCCGATAGAGACCCCCAGGACTTTATCTCCCGGCGAAAGCGTGTTTACAATCGCTGATTCAAGACCACCAGTGCCCGAGGACGAAAGAAGAAAAATATCATTCCTGGTTTGGAAGATAGTTTTTAAACCCTCTGTAACCTCATTTAAATAACCGGCAAACTGTGGACCTCGATGGTTAATCATTTGCCAGCTCATGGCTTGGAGTACCTCAGGGGGGCATGGTGTTGGACCGGGAATACGTAAATTGCTCATTAAAAACTCCTTACTTGGGCTCATTTTGTAATTATAACTGAAACCTGAAAGGCAATTAAAGTCTAGATGCATTTAACATAACGACGTTTTCCGACCTTGATGACGTTTCCGCAACCTAAAGTGAAGTTGCTGTCATCAACAGTCTGGCCGTCTACTTCTACCGCGCCTTGTGCAATTAACCGCTTTGCCTCTCCGCGGCTTTTGCACAATCCGGCTTCAAAGATAAAATCTCTGAGGCAGGCATTTTTGTTGTCTACAGGATATTCGCTGATCTCATCCGGCAGTTCTTTGTGCTGGACGGTGCGGCGGAAGTGTTCTTCAGCTAGCTCGGCAGACGTACGATCGTAAAGGTTCCCCACAATAATAAGCCCGAGCTGCTTTTTCAACTCCATCGGGTTAACTGTTTCGTTGTTCAAAGACATTCCAATATTGAGTAATGCTTCGTCATCAATATCCGTCAGCAGCTCATAGTAACTGTACAGCAATTCATCTGGTATGCTCATAATTTTTCCAAACATTTCTTCAGGCGGATCGGCAACACCAATATAATTACCGAGGCTTTTACTCATTTTTTTAATTCCGTCAGTCCCAACCAGAAGGGGGGTCATAAGAATATTTTGCGGTCTTTGCCCGATCATTGATTGCAGCTCTCTGCCTACCAGGAGGTTGAATTTCTGATCTTTTCCGCCGAATTCAACATCTGATCGTGTTGCTACGGAATCATATGCCTGGAGCAAGGGATAGAGAAACTCAGTAATTGAAATTGGTTGATTAGCCTGGTAACGCTGGTTAAAATCTTCCCTGGCAAGCATTTGGGCAATAGTAAATTTCGAGGTCAATTGAATGACGTCTGCCAGACTAAAATCGCCGAACCATTCACTCTGCCAGCGCACTTCAGTTTTTTCCTTGTCAACTACCTTGAAAAATTGTTCCATATAGGTTTCTGCATTTTTTTTAACCTGGTCAGCGCTGAGCATTGGCCGGGTAACGGATTGCCCGGAGGGGTCCCCTATCTGGGCGGTCCAGTCTCCAACAATCAGTACTACCTGATGCCCCATCTCCTGGAATTGCCTCAGTTTACGCAGCCCAACCATGTGCCCCAGATGTATATCAGGGAAGCTGGGATCGAACCCTTCTTTCAAGCGCAGCTTTTCACCAGATAGCAAACGGTTCCTTAGTTCATCTTCAATAATGACTTCCGCTACGCCTCTTTTTAAAAGAGATTCGATCTTGGCTACTTCGTTATTCATTTTTGATTTGTTTTGGTTATCCTTTCCATTATTGACCTGACATTTGTGATATCGTCGGCTATTTGTTTTTTTAGCGAATCCTCTCCGGTAAAAGCAATTTCATCTCGAATATATTCGACAAACTCAACTTCTATATTTTTTCCATAAAGCGAATTGTCAAAATCAAGAATATGTACCTCGATCAGTCTCTCCGTGCCGCCAAATGTTGGGCCAGTACCTATATTGGTAGCCGAAGCGAGCTTCTGACCATCAAACATGGCAATAGTTGCATATATACCGTTAGGAGGTATGGCAAAAGCCGGATTAACCGGTATATTAGCTGTCGGGAAGCCTAATTTTCGCCCAATTCCTTTGCCGATGGTTACCGTTCCCTTAAGGCTGTAGTTGCGTCCTAACATATCGGCAGCTTGTCTTATCTTGCCTTCAGATATTAAAGATCGTATGGCGGTGCTTGAGACAATACTCCCTGCGACGGTGACTGGCGGTATTATGGCGGTTGTAAAGCCCATTTCCTTGCCCAGTAAATCCATTTTACTCAGAGATCCTTCACGGTTACGTCCCATGGCAAAATCAAAACCCAATACAAGACCTTTCATTCCAAGGTGGCGTTGGAGCAGAGTACAAAAATCTCTGGCGCTGGTTTGTGATAGTTCTGGGGAGAAATTGAGGCTTGTAACGAATTCTGCTTTGGAGTGTTTGATAAGAGCTATTTTATCCTCATTCGAAGTAAGTAACAACGGTGCATTGCGATGTTCAAGTTGGCTTAAAGGGTGATTATTAAAAGTAATGACACCACTTGAAAGGCGTTTTTCACTAGCCTTGCTAACCAGTTCGGATAGCAGTCTCTGGTGTCCCCGGTGGACACCGTCAAAAACACCGATGGTTAGCAGGGTGTCTACGCCAAGGGCGAGGTTTCTAAATTCCTCTTCTAATGACATAAAAAAGCAGTCTAAAGTTGATTAAAGCTGGATCTTGCTTCATATATTACCCCATGAACGAGGTTGGTGTAAACAAAGCATGGGAGTGATGGTGTTCTGGAGGATGATAAAACCGCCGTTCATAAAAGCGGCGGTTTTATCATCGGATTTGATTTAAAGTGTTTTGTTATCCGGCTTTGTGGCAATCGTAGCATTCAGCTACGTCGAAATCCGGATGGAAACCATCATCTGGCATCGGGTCGGTTCCGCCGATCATGTGGCAGATGCCGCAAAGACCGTCATAGCCTGTTCCGGTGGCGTGGCTGGTGATAGCTGGTGCATTTTCAGCGGTAGGTTCGCCACCGCCTGGCTCCGTGGTAGTCGGTTCAGTCGTGGTCGGTTCAGTCGTGGTCGGCTCCGTGGTAGTCGGCTCAGTCGTGGTCGGTTCAGTCGTGGTCGGCTCCGTGGTAGTTGGCTGAGTGGTAGTGGTGGTAGGCTGAGTGGTTGTAGTGGTCGGCTGAGTAGTAGTCGGAGTAGTTGTTTCTTTGCCGTTACCACATGCTGATAGTGCTAAGGCACTAACAACCATTACCATGGCGAGAAAAATCGAAATTTTCTTTGTCATCTGGTTTTGACGCCTTTTCCTTTCTAGAAATATTTTTACCATATGATTCTAACAGAAAAAACGAGAATGCTCAAAAGTGTAAATTGATGTTGATGACTTCAATTATATTCAGCGGATATCGTTCTGGAAACACTTGTTATGAGTTAAAGCAGAGGACATTTCTAAAGAGTGTTGACATGAGTGAATACGCTCTTCGGTAACATTTTAGGTGAGTGAATACGGGAGTTGAAAATCGATTATCATTATGCTATACTTTCAGTTTGCTATTATGCCTCTACGAATTATTCATTTTTCAGCTGTTTATAATATCCCTCTGCGTATAATTGCGCCCAATCGCTCTTGAGTTCTATCTCTGAATTTAGCTAAGGAGTTGAAATGGTAGCCGAACTGGCATTGCCTGCGAAACAACAGGCGAATTCAAGAAAAGTCTATTCAAAATTACCCAGGGTACTGGAAGTACCCAACCTGGTGGAGGTACAACTGGATTCCTTTACTGCCTTGATGGAAGAAGGCGTAAAGGCATTATTACAGGAAATATCTCCAATCCACGATTTTACTGGTAACCGTCTTGAGCTTAGTTTTGTGGGGTATGAATTCCGCGAACCCAGGCTCAACGAGGCTGAGTGTTATCAGCGTGACCAGACCTATTCCATGCCTCTCTACGTTAAGGCGAGGCTGCTGGTAAAAACCACTGGTGAAATAAAAGAACCGTTCGATTTGTTTTTCGGCGATGTGCCTCTTATGACCAGCAAGGGCACCTTCATTACCAGCGGGACGGAAAGAGTAATCATCAGTCAGCTCATACGTTCTCCGGGTGTTTACTTTATGGCAGAAGAAGACCTTGCAAGCGGACGGCTATTGTGCCATGCTAATCTTATCCCCAGCCGGGGCGCATGGCTGGAATTCGATACCAGCAATCGCGATGTAATATCTGTAAAAATCGATAATCGGCGCAAGATACCGGTAACTACTTTGCTTCGAGCAGTCGGTTACAGCTCTGATTCTGAGATACTTGAACTTTTTGCCAAAGAGGATACTGCTGAGGATCGGCAGTTTATCAGGGCTACAATTGAGAAAGAGCCGGCTGTTATAGATGAAAAAACCGCCCTGCTGGATATTTATCGCAAGCTCCGCCCGGGCGATCCGCTTAACCTGGAAAATTCCAGGAAAATGATAGAAGACATGTTTTTTAATCCCCAATATTATGATTTGGGGATTGTAGGCCGTTACAAGGTAAACCAGAGACTGGGCTTGAACCGCGTTGAAAATGGGGAAAACCGGGCGCTGAGCCGGGAAGATCTGGCTGAGATTGTGCGGCATATAATAATGGTTAATAATGGGGCTGACCGTGCCGACGATATTGATCATCTTGGTAATCGCCGGATTCGTACGGTTGGTGAGCTTATTCAGAACCAGTTCAGAATCGGATTGATTCGTCTGGAAAGAGTCGCCAAGGAACGAATGAGCATCATCGCCGCAGATGTAGTTACTCCTACTGCGCTCATAAACATCCGCCCCGTAGTTTCGGCAGTGCGTGAGTTTTTTAGCGGATCCCAGCTTTCCCAATTTATGGATCAAACCAATCCTTTGGCAGAAATAACTCATAAACGTCGCTTGTCTGCTATGGGCCCTGGAGGGCTCTCTCGGGATAGAGCGGGATTTGACGTACGCGATGTCCATTATTCACATTATGGCAGGATCTGCCCCATCGAAACACCGGAAGGTCCAAACATTGGTCTGATTGGCTCCCTGGCAACTTACGGGCGTATTAATCCCTATGGATTTATTGAAACTCCTTATCGTAAGGTTATAAAGGAACTGGATGCTAGCGATAGCAGGCTGATTGGCAGAAAGGTTGCCGAAAAGGTTATTGGTAAAGATGATTCTATTTTGGCGGAAACCGGCGATATTATTGGTGAAGACAAAGTAAAGGTTTTCAAGAAAGCCAGGATTTCCAAAGTTAAGGTAGCACCTTTTGCTTCGAACGAAATAGTTTATCTGACCGCCGATGAGGAAGAAAAGAATATTGTTGCCCAGGCCAACACAGTAATTGATGAGCTGGGGCAATTTGTCAGCGGGCGTATTGAAGCTCGCGTTGAAGATCGCTACGTCTTTATTGCGCCAGAAAAAGTGCACTATATGGACGTATCCACTATGCAGATATTTAGTGTCTCAACTGCACTTATACCCTTCCTTGAGCACAACGATGCCAACCGCGCTCTTATGGGTGCTAATATGCAACGCCAAGCGGTACCTCTGTTAAAACCCGAAGCTCCGCTGGTAGCAACAGGCATGGAAAGAGAAACTGCAAGAAATAGCGGGCAGATACATTTTAGCCCATGCAATGGCTTGGTGACCTCAGTTACCAGCTCTGAAATAGTTGTAGAAAGTGACGAAGGTGTTGTTCATCGTTTTCCGTTGCTTAAGTTTGTACGTACCAATCAGGGTACCTGTATAAACCAGAGACCAGCAGTAAGCAAGGGGCAACGGGTAGAAAAGAACCAGGTATTGGCTGACAGCTCTTCAACTGACCAGGGTGAGCTAGCGCTAGGCCAGAATGTAGTCTGCGCCTTCATGAGCTGGCGTGGTTTCAACTATGAAGATGCTATTGTTCTCAGTGATCGACTGGTGGAAGAAGAAAAGTTTTCCTCTGTTCATATTTTCAAGCATGAAGTTGAAGCAAGGGAAACCAAGCTTGGCCCCGAAGAGATCACCCGTGATATACCTAATGTGGGCGAAGAAAGCTTAAGGGAATTGGATGAGGAAGGCATCATTCGTATTGGAGCAGAAGTCAAGCCTGGTGACATCCTTGTTGGTAAAATTACACCCAAGGGTGAGACTGAGCTGTCTGCTGAAGAGAAACTGCTCAGGGCTATATTTGGAGAAAAAGCAAGAGAAGTAAAAGATACATCACTCAAGGTTCCTCATGGCGAATGGGGTAAAGTGATAAACGTGAAGATTTTCTCCCGCGATGATGGGGATGATCTTCCGGTGAGAGTGAATAAATGGGTTCAGGTCTGGGTTGCCCAGAAGCGCAAGGTATCGGTTGGAGATAAACTGGCAGGCCGCCATGGTAATAAGGGCGTAATTTCAATAATTGCCCCTAGAGAAGATATGCCGATACTCCCGGATGGGACACCAGTTGATATAGTTCTCAACCCAATAGGCGTGCCTTCGAGAATGAACATCGGCCAGATACTTGAAACGCATCTCGGGCTCGCGGGCAGGGCACTGGGTTTCAAGGTACTCACTCCCATCTTTGATGGCGCTGATGAACGTGATATTGAAGACTCCCTCGCTCGTGAATGGCTGGTAAGAAGAGCAAAAGCTACGGTATTTGCCAATGATGGCAGTATCAGCGGTATTGATACTCAAAAGCTTTTTGGCTGGTTGTCAGAGCAGGGTTACGATCCGGATAAAGTCTGGAGTGATGATTTTCCTGGATCGGCCAAAGAAGCAAGCCAGAGAATATGGCTGGCTGATCAGGGTGTTAAGGCAACATCTATGAGTGCTGAAGACATGGAAACGACCATAGATGAGATCTCAGCCCGTACCAATATTCCCTCACCGATCAGCGGTAAGGTTATCCTGCGCGATGGCGGCACTGGTGAACCTTTCGATATGCCGGTTACCGTGGGAAGTATTTATATGCTTAAGCTGATCCATTTGGTGGAAGATAAAGTCCATGCTCGCTCCACTGGTCCTTATTCGTTGATCAGCCAGCAACCTTTGGGCGGTAAGGCACAATTCGGAGGGCAGCGCTTTGGCGAAATGGAAGTGTGGGCACTTGAAGCCTATGGTGCTGCTTATAATCTGCAGGAGATGCTCACCATCAAGTCCGATGATGTCACAGGGCGCACCAAAACCTATGAAGCTATTATTAAAGGTGACGATATAATGCCACCCGGAGTTCCTGAATCATTCAAGGTTCTGGTGAAAGAACTGCAGAGTCTTGGTTTGGCAGTAGAGGTGATTAACCAGGAAGAAAGGATCATAGAGGCCGATAAAGTCAGGGAAATTGGAGAAGAAACAGAAAGCGAAGTTATTGATACGGCTTCATTTACCTATATCGAGCCCAATTCGGTAATAGAATCTGCAGGTTTCACAGTTGAAAACAACGAAGATGAAACCTCGGCGGATAACGGCAAGGAATAGGAGTAGAAAGTTGGAAGTAAACGATTTTGATGCTGTGCGGATATCTCTTGCTTCACCAGAACAAATCTTGGGATGGTCTTATGGCGAGGTAACCAAGCCAGAAACAATCAACTACCGTACCCTTAAACCAGAGCGTGACGGTTTGTTTTGCGAACGCATATTCGGTCCAACCAAGGATTTCGAGTGTGCTTGCGGCAAGTATAAACGCATCCGCTATAAGGGCATTATATGTGATAAGTGCCAGGTTGAAATAGCCAAGTCGAAAGTCAGGCGGGAGAGGATGGGGCATATCGAGCTGGCAAGCCCGGTAAGCCATATTTGGTATGCCAGGGGCATTCCCAGCCGGATAGGTCTTTTGCTTGATCTCTCAACGCGTAATCTGGAAAGAGTAATTTATTTTTCTCATTTCATCGTTATCTCTGTAGATGAGTCTGCTAGAGGGGAAGTACTTAAGCGGCTGGATGAAGAAGCACATGAAGAATTCAGTCTGAAAAAGGATGAATTTGATCTGAAGGTTGCTCAAGCAGAAGAGAATGGGGCTGAACCAGGCGAAATCAACCTCATGAGAAGCGCGTTCGATGATGAAAAAGCCCAGATCGAAGAAAAATACATTTCACTCGTAAATCGAGTCAAAGAGCTTACTCCGGGAGCTTTGCTTACAGATACCCAGTACCAGGAAATGCTTTTGGTATGTGGGGAGATATTTGAAGGAGGCATGGGCGCTGAAGCCATACTCAAAATTCTTAAAACTGTAAACCTTGACACGCTTCGCAACGAGCTGATAGAAGAAATCCATACTACTACTTCAGCCCAGCGGCGCAAGAAGGCCAGCAAACGTTTGCAGTTGGTAGAAGCCTTCAGGCGCAGCAATAACCGTCCTGATTGGATGGTATTGACTGTGCTCCCGGTTCTTCCTCCCGAGCTCAGACCAATGGTCCAGCTCGATGGCGGAAGATTTGCCACGAGTGATTTGAACGATCTTTATCGTAGGGTTATCAATCGTAATAACCGTCTGCGCCACCTGATGGATATTGGCGCACCGGAAATTATCATACGCAATGAAAAGCGTATGCTCCAGGAAGCTGTAGATTCGCTGATAGATAACGGGCGTCGAGGGCGAACAGTTGCCGTCAGCGGTGATCACAAAGCAAAATCTCTTTCTGATATATTGAGGGGTAAACAAGGCCGGTTCCGCCAGAACCTGCTTGGTAAGCGGGTTGACTACAGCGGACGTTCAGTTATCGTTGTCGGCCCCAATCTTAAATTACATCAGTGCGGCTTGCCGCGCCGGATGGCGCTAGAGCTTTTCAAGCCGTTTGTAATTCATAGGCTCGTGCTGGAAGGCTTAGCTTCTAATATTAAGAGCGCCCGGCGTTTGGTGGACAAAGCTACCCCTGAAGTTTTTGACGCTCTTGAAGTAGTTGTGCAGGGGCATCCTGTACTTCTCAACCGTGCACCTACTCTGCATCGCCTTAGTGTACAGGCTTTTGAGCCAGTGTTGATTGATGGCAGTGCTATTCAGATTCATCCGCTGGTATGCGCCGCCTTTAACGCTGACTTCGATGGAGACCAGATGGCGGTACATGTACCACTTTCAAAAGCTGCCATTCGAGAGGCTAAAATGGCAATGCTTTCCATCTATAATATGCTGCTGCCTTCGTGTGGAGAACCGGTTGTTACACCAACACTGGATATGGTATTTGGAATCTATTATCTAACTTCTGAAAGGGAAGATTCAAAACAGGAAAACCTGCCGTTCTTCAGTTCATTTGAATCTGCACGAATAGCCTATGAAGTAAATGCAATTGGGCTAAGGGACAGAATCCAGGTAAGAGTTGCGGAAGATGAAATCATCCAGACTACCGTTGGGCGTATTTTGTTCAATGCAGTTCTTCCAAAGAAATATGGTTTTTGTAATAATCTGGTAGACAAGTCTACTTTAAAACAAATAATTTCCGACTGTTACAAGCTACTGGGAAACAACGTTGAGATGGCGAAAGTTCTTGACGGGCTGAAAGGCCTCGGGTTTAAATATGCCACTCAATCTGGCATAACCATTTCCATGGGTGATATTGAAGCCCCTCCCGGTAAGGCAGCAATCTTGGCCGAGGCTGAGGAGCGTACTGCTGTAGTTGATAGTCAGTACCAGAGGGGACTGATTACTGATGACGAACGTTATAACGGCGTTATTGAGGCCTGGATGGAAGCGACCGATAAAATTACCCAAGACCTTGCCAGTTCCTTGAGCCGAACCGGCAGTGTTTATATGATGAGCACCTCCGGAGCCAAGGGTAATCTAAGCCAAATTCGCCAGATGGCAGGTCTCAGGGGTCTTATGACCAACCCGTCAGGCCGGATTATCGACTTCCCTATCAAATCCAGCCTTAAGGAAGGCCTGAGCACTTTGGAATACTTTATTTCTACACATGGTGCACGTAAAGGTTTGGCAGATACTGCGTTACGTACATCTGGAAGTGGCTACCTGACCCGGCGCCTGGTAGATGTTACGCAGGATGTGATTGTTTCAGAGAAGGACTGCGGAACGTTAAATGGTACATGGGTAGTTGAAAGCAAGGATAAAGCCGAAATGCTTCCTCCGTTTGGGGAACGTATTACTGGCCGCATCTCTGCTGAGGATATCTACCATCCGGAAACCGGCGCCTTGCTGGTGGAGCGCAACCAGGAAATAGACGAACACCTTGCAGAAGTTATCATCAAGGCAGGGATTGACCGTGCGTTTATTCGTTCTGCCATGAGTTGCGAGTCTTCTTCGGGCATATGCCAGTTATGCTATGGGCGCGATTTGGCCTCCGGCAAGATGGTTGAACAATCGATTGCAGTTGGCATTCTGGCAGCGCAGAGTATCGGTGAGCCTGGTACCCAGTTAACACTCAGAACCTTCCATACCGGCGGTGTTGTCGGGCTGGATATTACTACCGGTTTGCCCCGCGTCGAGGAGCTTTTCGAAGCTCGCATTCCTAAAGCTCAGGCAATTATCGCTGAGATCGACGGCAAGGCTGAAATAATAGATGACGAAAATGGCAGACGAATAAGAATAACCAGCACAGAAACGTATTCTGATGAGTACGTATTACCTGAAGGGTGGCAGTGGATTATTCAGGATAGTCAGGAGATAACCTCGGGAACTCCGCTTGCAGCTCCAGCTGGGGAAGAAGGGGGATCCGCCCCAATTGCTGCTACGGCACCATTGGCAAGGGTAAATGGCATCGCTTCGCTTGGCGGAGAGCGCCTGTATATAACCTTTGAGGGAAGTGACGAGCGTGAATACGCTGTTCCCGCCGCTACCTATATAAGGGTAGTAGATGGACAGGAAGTGAGAGCCGGTGAACAGCTTACGGATGGCTCGATCAACCCGCAGGATATCTTGGCAATCCTCGGCAAGGAAGCCGTACAACGCTATATTGTAGACGAAGTTCAGAAAGTGTACTGTTCACAAGGCGTGCACATCAATGATCGTCATATTGAAGTAATCGTCCGGCAGATGCTGTCGAAGGTTAGAATTGACACCCCTGGAGATACCCGGTTCACATCACGAGAACTTGTTGGACGCATGGCCTATGAGGAAGAAAACGCCAAGATACTGGCAGAAGGTGGCGAACCGGCAACTGCTTATGCAGTACTGATGGGTATTACCCGCGCTAGTTTGAGTACTGATAGCTGGTTGGCAGCGGCAAGCTTCCAGGAAACCACCAGAGTTCTCACAGAAGCTTCTATTTTTGGAAAAGTTGACCGACTGGTTGGTCTTAAAGAAAATGTCATTATCGGAAAGCTTATTCCGGCGCATTGCCAGTCTTGCAAAGAGGAACTTGAGCATGAAAAGCAGGCTGCTCTGGAAGGGCATTCAGCTGAGGTAGCAGACAAATCGCTGGAAGTTGATAGTGCTGGTGGTGATATTGCTGGTGGTGATATTGCGTATGGAGAAGCTAGCCAGTCTGAAGATATAACGGCAGCTGAAGAAGAATCTCAGGAGTCCTCAACCGATTCATAAAATAAATACCTTATATTAAAGCTAGGTGAATAAAATAAGGCTGCCTTCATGGCAGCCTTATTTTATTGCCGGCTGATAGCTTTTAGGCATGTGTTATATGTTATAATCTATTTGAATACAACATAAAATTTTTGGAGGCAGCATATCAGTCGTATTATTTCGGGGGCAGTCAGCGAAGAGGATGTACCAGTAGATCTTAGCCTGAGGCCACGTAAACTTGCCGATTTTATTGGCCAGGAAAAGGTTAGGAACAACTTGAAAATTGCCATAATGGCAGCCAAAGGCAGGGGAGAAGCTTTAGATCATGTTCTATTATATGGGCCTCCCGGTCTTGGCAAAACTACGCTTGCCCATATTATTGCTGCCGAGATGGGGGTAAATATCAAGGTCACTTCCGGGCCTGCCATAGAAAGGGCGGGAGATTTGGCGGCGATACTTACCAATCTGCAAAGCCATGATGTGCTTTTTATAGATGAAATCCATCGTTTGAGCCGGGCGATAGAAGAAATTTTGTATCCGGCAATGGAAGACCGCGCTCTGGATATTATTCTTGGGAAAGGTCCTGGAGCTCGAAGCCTCAGACTTAACTTGCCTGAATTTACCCTGGTTGGAGCCACGACACGGTTCGCCCAGCTAAGCTCGCCCTTGCGGGGGCGTTTCGGTGTGGTTTATCGGCTGGATTATTACGACCAGGCAGCTTTGGGCACTATAATAAAAAGATCTGCCGGTATTATTGGAATCGGCATTGAAGACAAAGGTATAGAATCTATTGCCTGTCGTGCCAGGGGTACTCCCAGGGTAGCTAATCGTCTTCTGAGAAGGGTGAGAGATTACGCGCAGGTTATGGCCGATGGGGTGATTACTGATGAAGTTGCCCGCCAATCTCTTGAGCAACTTGAAGTAGATGCCCTTGGCCTGGATGAGATAGATCACCGGCTGTTAAGGACAATTATTGAAAAGTTTAATGGCGGGCCTGTCGGCTTGGAAACTATCGCAGCTGCAATAAGTGAAGAATCAGATACAATTATGGATGTGTATGAGCCATATTTACTCCAGGTTGGGTTTATCGAAAGGACTCCAAGGGGGCGGATGGCCACAAGCCGAGCTTATGAGCACCTGGGAATTCCTTTTAATAAAGATACTTCTGCCCAGGCAAGGTTTTTTAATGGCGTATGATCGTTGATTCAGTTCTGGTACACGTATGTTGCGCTCATTGTGCAGCCTATACACTCGATTTTTGGCAAAAGCAGGGATACCGCGTAGAAGCTTTCTGGTACAACCCCAATATCCATCCAGAGGAGGAGTACCAACTGCGGATGGACGCTACGAGAAGACTGCTCGAAGGGACCGGGATACCGCTTAAAATATACTCTGACTACCAGCCATCGGAGTATTTTGATGCTGTACGCGGGCAGAGCGAAGAGCGTTGCAAAAGCTGCTTTCGCCTGAGGCTGGGGCAAACTGCCGCTGTGGCATTGGAGCGTGGGTTTACTGCCTTTTCTTCCAGCTTGCTTATTAGCCCCCATCAGCAGCACGAGAACCTGTTATCGATTGGCAATGCTCTTGCTGAAATAAGGGGTATAAGATTTCTTTACTCGGATTTACGCCGCAGGTATTCCGATTCTCGGGTTATGACCAAGCATCGGGATTTATACCGGCAAGAATACTGCGGATGCCAATATAGCAAACAGGAGAGGTTTTCTTCCGAGTAATGCGCTACTATGTCCGCTCAATGCAACAGGAAGATGCACTTCAGATGGCTGACATTGCTATTGAAGCTTTTCCAACTGCGCAGCCTCCAACCAATTACCAGAGAGAGTTCAGAAACCCTCTAGCCCGTTATTTTGTGGTTTTTGATACCGCCGCCGGTGATGATAGCCCTATTCAGTATATGGTCGGTTATGCCGGTTTCTGGCTGATGGCCGGGGAAGCGCATATTGTCGATATTGCGGTCAGAGAGGCATATCGCAGACGTGGACTTGGAGAATTACTCTTAATCTGCCTGATTGACCTGGCTGTCGCATTAAACGCGGTAAAGATAACTCTCGAAGTTAGGTCTTCTAACAAAAATGCTATCTCACTTTACCAAAAATACGGTTTTACCCTTGAGGGCACCCGTCGAAGATACTATCTTGATAATAACGAAGACGCGTTGATAATGACCATATCGGATATTTGCCTTGACCCGTATCAACAACAATTCAAGGCACAAAAAAATGCACACGCGTTTAGATGGGGCTATAAGTCATATCCACTTGGTTTGTAACGAGGGTGTTTAACTAATCGTCTTCGTCTTTTTTGAATTTACGCTTTAATTTCTCAAGCTGTTGTAGCTTGGTAAACTCCTCATCACCAAGCAGACGGCAAGTTTTGAGATCGTTGCCTTCAAGTTCTATGTAGAAAAGCTGCCGGCATTTCCAGCATTTATAGGGACCATCGTAAACCTGATCGAGTACAGAGAAACGCCCTTCAGCTTTACATTCGGG
>Ga0265293_10007622_pt1 | contig 16543 bp, 12 predicted proteins | sample Munlanlewell138R_FD_192505 | JGI IMG/M metagenome (GOLD analysis project Ga0265293, IMG submission 192505) | Leachate microbial communities from a municipal landfill in Southern Ontario, Canada - Leachate well 138R | ecosystem: Engineered > Solid waste > Landfill > Unclassified | place: Canada...
TGGGGCGCCAAGGGTAAATCCGCACCGGTCCAGAACATTAAGGTGATCCGCATCGAGGCCCTTAAGGATATCCCGGTTATCGGCGCTGTATTCGGACAGATCTCTCCTCTCCTGATCATGCTGGTCATTTCTCTGGTTGTCGTCTACATTGTCTTTTACAAAACAGTCTATGGCCTCCGCATGGATGTGTCGGGGGAGAATCCTGTCGCAGCCCGCTCGGTCGGTATCAAGGTCACACGTATTCAATATTCCGCTGTCCTGATCAGCGGCTTCTTCACGGCTCTGGGCGGCGCTTACCTGTCTATCTGCGATATCAACATGTTCAGCCGGGACATGGTCGCCGGCAAAGGTTTTATCGGTATGGCGGTCGCCATCTTTGGAGCCAATAACCCGATCGGCTGCCTTTTGGGAGGGCTGCTTTTCGGGTTTGCCCAGACCCTGCAGTATTTCCTGCAGGGGAACATTATTCCCAACCAGCTCATTCAGATGATCCCCTATGTCCTGACCCTGGTGGTCCTGCTTTTCTCCAAGCGGGATACCTCGGCCCTGACGGAGAATCAATTCTGACCTTGAGGCAGGGAGTGAATTGCAGCTATAAAAACCCAGGGGGTTTTTATATAAACCGTGAACAGCCAAGCTGTCATGCCAAGAGTAAGGAGAAATGAAATGAGAAAGTCAATCGCCCTGTTGATTGCGATTATGATGCTGGTCACCTTGGTGGCAGGATGTGTCAAATCCGAGACCGGGGATCCAACGGGGAGTGCCACCGAACCTTCGGGTTCAGCCGACCCCTCCGGATCCACAAAACCGCCTGAAACAACCAAACCATATAAAGCTGCTTTGATTACAGCCATGGGTGGGCTGGGGGATGGCTCATACAACGACAGCATCTACTCCGGTTTCATACGCGCGCAGGAAGAACTGGGCGTTGATATCCAGGTCGTGGAGCCGTCTGAAATCGCCGAAGTCCAGGGGCATTTTATCCAGCTGGCCAAGAGCGGAGAATACGACCTGATCTGCGGAGTCGGTCTTGAGGCCGAAGAGTACGGCAGACTTGCTGCTGAGGAATTCCCTGATCAGCTCTTTGTTTTCATCGATTCGTCCATTGCTGATCTTCCCAACGTGACTTCCGTCAAAATCGCGGCTCCTGAAATGTGCTTCATGTGCGGTGTGATCGCGGGACTCTATACAGAGAGCAACGTGATCGGCATTGTCGGCGGCATGGAAGGCCCCGCCATGGACGACCGTTGCACGGCCCCCTTCGCGGCTGGAGCCAAACTGGTCAATCCGGATGCGGAGATCAAAGTCAAATTCTCCGGCAGCTGGTCTGACTCGTCCGCTGGCAAGGGTGTTGCGCTTACCCTTCATCAAGAAGGAAGCGATGTGATTTTCCCCTACGCGGGCGGTTCAGGGCTGGGTGTTTTCAGCGCTGCTCTGGAAAAAGACTTCTATGTTGTTGGAGCAGGTGAAAACCAGAACTCATTGGCGCCTGATCTGACCATTGCCTCCGGCCTTTTCTTCTATGGCAACCTGGCCTACTACTGCATCGAGCATGGTATTGCGGGAACCCTGGAGGCCGGTCTGCTACAGGCAGGTCTTGCCCAACAGGGCGTCGGCTATACGACAGAAGACTCCAATGTCCCCATGTCGGCCGATATCGTAGCCAAGATCTCCGAGATCGAGGCCATGGTCGTCGCGGGTAAGATTGTGATCCCGCCGACTCTGGCTGATCTGGATGCAACTGTTGCCGCCAACGCTGCAGCCTACAAGTAAGAAAATAAGATATCCTTCAAAGGGGAAAACCCCCGGAGCCTGAGGTTCCGGGGGTTGCCTATTGGAGATCTTTGTTTTCAGGGATTTAAACAGACCAATTACTGGTCGTCGTCTTCATCGCATTCTGCCAAAGGCTCTTGCCTCTCGGGATAACAGAGTTCAATCTGCTTGTTTTCCAGAAGAGTCATCCACTCATCCGGCAGGATCTGGTCGGTGACAATCATGTGGACATCTTCAAGATCGGCAAACTTGGTCAGCGTCACTTTGCCGAATTTGGTATAGTCAGCGATCAGGATCCGTTTCTGGGCGCTGTCAAGCATCCGTTTGCGGATATAGGCCTGCATCTCGTTGGCGTCCGTGATCCCTTCCTTGATGCTGACCCCGGTGCATGAGACAAAGGCTTTATCGACGTTGAATTTCTCAAGGTTTTCGATGGCGGTCATCCCCACAAAGGAGAGTGAGAGGGGATTCAGGTCCCCGCCGCAGGAGATGACATGGATGTTGGGAGCGTCCGACAGTTCGATCAGGATGTCAAGTGAATTGGTGATGACGATGATGTTGCTTTTCTGTTTGATTTCTGACGCGATCCGCAGGGCGGTGGAGCTGCAGTCCAGCATGATGGTATCACCGCTGTTGATCAGTTCCGCACAGGTACAGCCGATCCGGTGCTTGCCTTCCCGGTAGGTATTGCGCCGTATTTCGATGTGAACATCCTGGCGGACGACATCACCCAGATAAGCCCCGCCATAGGCGCGTTTAAGGAGTCCCTGGTTTTCCATTCTCTGGAGATCGCGGCGGATGGTTTCGCCGCTGACCTTGAAGAGTTCGCTCAGCATGGTCACTGAAACACTGCCGCTTTCGCGGATCAGTTCCAGGATACGGTTGCGTCTGTCTACCGAGAGCATATTTGCCTCCCATTCGATGGTAAATCCAAAACAACACACTAATTCTGTGGTATTATATCAGTTATCAAGGATAACTTCCACATCGGTCAACAACTTCTGTAAGTTATCCTCACAAATAAAAGAGGGCGCAATGGTCAAAAACATCAGCTATACCGCCGGCACAGTGAGACTTCTGGACCAACGTCGACTTCCCCTGGAAGAATTATACCTTGACATCCAAAGCCCGCAGGAAATGGCCGAAGCCATCCGCACCCTGACGGTCAGGGGAGCGCCGGCGATCGGCATCGCAGCGGCCTATGGCCTGTGTCTGGCAGCGGATTTATGTCCTGAATGTACACCAGATGAGTTTGAAGGGTACTTCTCCAATGCCTTTGCCCTTCTGGCCGCGTCGCGGCCGACCGCGGTTAACCTCTTTTACGCGCTCGATCGCATGAAGGCTGCCTACCTTCCAATTCAAACAAAACCGGTCGCTATCATCCGTGACGCGCTGGTGGCGGAGGCGGATGCCATCAGCCTGAGGGAGCTGGAAGCCTGCCGTGCTATTGGAGAGAACCTTCTCACTTTGCTGGAACCAGGTTCTGGCGTTCTGACCCACTGCAATGCAGGAGGAATCGCGACCGTCCAATATGGAACTGCCCTCGCCCCCCTTCTTCTGGGCAAAGAGCGGGGGATCGATTTCAAGGTCTATGCGGACGAAACAAGGCCCTTGCTCCAAGGAGCGCGCCTTACGGCCTGGGAATTGATGGAAGCCGGTATTGACGTCACTTTGATCTGTGACAGCATGGCCGCCCGGGTCATGCAGGAGGGCAAAATCCAGGCGGTCGTCGTGGGCTGTGACCGGGTGACAGCCAATGGGGACGTCGCCAACAAGATTGGCACTTATGGGGTTGCCTTGTGCGCCAAATACCACGGGATTCCCTTTTATGTTGCCGCGCCTCTTTCCACCATTGACCTGGAAACTAAAAGGGGGGCGGATATCGTGATTGAAGAGAGGGGAGCTGAGGAGATCACGCAAGGCTTTGGTGTCCGGACCGCTCCCGAACAGGTTAAGGTTTATAACCCCGCTTTTGATGTAACGGATGGCGATGAGTTGGTTACTGCCATCGTAACGGAGAGGGGCATTTTATATCCGCCTTATCAGGCAAGCATCGCCAGACTTTTTCAGGACTGACATCGGACAGTCCGCGCAGAGAAGAGGAACTATGTTGATTGAAACTTTACGGCATCTGGTTGTCGAACACTCACGCCTTCTGGTTTCCCAGTCGCTCACACGGGGGACAGGGGGAAACATCAGTGCCATCAATGAGGATCGCTCCCTGGTCGCTATTACACCGTCAGGTGTCCCTTATTCCATCATGACAGCCAGTGATGTCTGCGTGGTGGATCTGGATGGCAAACGGATTGACGGGGATTTGCTTCCCAGCTCTGAACTGGATCTGCATCTGGAGTGTTACCGCAGGCGTTTGGATGTGGGGTCAGTAGTACACAGCCATTCGACATACGCGACGGTGATGGCCTGCCTGGGTCTGCCGCTCCAACCCATCCACTATCTGATCGGCTTTGCGGGTGAAGACGTACCGGTTACGCCCTATGAGGTCTTTGGAACAGCCGAGCTCGCCCGCCTGGCTGTCGATGTCATGGGTGACCGTAATGCGGTCCTGCTTGGCAACCACGGTCTCCTGGCGGTTGGCAGGGATCTTCCTTCGGCCTTTAACGTGGCGGAGGAGATCGAGTTTGTGGCCGAAATCTATTACAAGACGCTCTGTGTCGGCGGCGGTAAATTGATCGAGGATGACTTGTTCAAAGCCAGCATCGCTAAATTCGCAAGCTATGGTCAGCAGGTGTCCGCCCTCAAGGCTGATGAAGCCAGGTGACCGCATTCTATCCGGGAGGTAATCCAATGGAAGACAAATACGCTATCGAAACCCTGGCCATTCACGCCGGGCAGGAACCGGATGAATCGACAGACGCACTCCTGCCGCCGCTTCATCTCTCCGCCACCTATGTTTTCAAAGGAGATAAGCTGGACCGCTATCTGGCGGGCGATGAGGACATGTACACCTATTCCCGCACAGCCAACCCCACCCAGGATCAGCTGGAAGCCAAGCTTGCCGCCCTGGAAGGGGGAGAGGCAGCGCTTGCCACAGCCTCCGGCATGGCAGCCATTACCAATGCTGTCCTTGCTCTTGCCGGCTCAGGTGACCACATACTCTTCGCGCGGACGGTCTATGGGGGCACCTACTACGCGACCCAAAAGATTTTCAAACGCATGGGTATTCAATGCTCTCTTCTGGAAAACCTGGACCTTGAATCCCTGGACCGGTCGGTCCAGCCCAATACCAAAATCCTCTATTTCGAATCCCTGTCCAATCCCATCCTGCAGGTTCCGGACATCGAACTCCTGACCTCCTGGGCCCGGGAACGGGGTATCCTAACCATTGTCGACAATACCTTCATGAGCCCTTACCTCTTCAATCCCCTGGCCTATGGTACGGATCTGGTGGTTCACAGCACCACCAAGTATATCGGCGGCCACGGCGACCAGTTGGGGGGTGTCATTGTCGGCTCTGCCCAGCTGATTGAAACGGTTCACTACAATGTCTACCAGAATCTTGGCGCTGTACCTTCCCCCTTCAACTGCTATCTTGCCCTGCGGGGCGCAAAAACCCTGCCCCTACGCATGCAAAGACATAGTGAGAACGCCCTGGAGTTTGCCAGAACCCTTGAGAAGCACCCCCGGGTCCTCCGGGTTGACTACCCGGGTCTTCCCAGCCACCCCGACCACGAGCTGGCTAAGCGCCTTTTCAAGCGCGGTTTTGGCGGCATGGTTTCCGTTTCACTGGAAGGCGGCATCGAGGCAGCCAGAAAGGTAGCGGAAAATCTGCAAATCGGTAGCTACTGCGCCAGCCTGGGAGACCTTCACACCATGGTGGAAACCCCGGCCAACATGACCCACGGCAAGATTCCGCCCGAACTGAGGTTGAAGATGGGTATCCTTGACGGCATGCTGCGGGTTTCTGTCGGATGTGAAAATGTCGCTGATATCATCCGGGATTTTGAGCAGGCTATAGAAAGCCTTAACAGCTAGAACAAGGACAGGAACTTATGGTTCAATACGAAGATTACTTAAAAGCCGCACGAACGATCCAGGAACAGACACCCGGCTTCTCACCTGACTATCTCCTGATCCTGGGCTCCGGCCTGGGTTTTCTGACCGATCAGATGGCGGGTGCCATTTCGATTCCTTATTCCAATATCCCGGGCTTCGCCCAATCAACGGCTCCGGGCCACGCGGGCAGGCTGGTTCTTGGAACCCTCTGCGATCGCAAAGTGGTCATCATGCAGGGCAGACTCCATGCCTATGAGGGCTACTCCCAGGAACAGATTGCTTTCCCTGTCCGGGTTGCCAAACTCCTTGGCGCCCACAGCATGATCGTCACCAATGTTTGCGGCTGTATCAACCCACACTACGCCCCGGGTGAGCTCCTCATGCTGACGGACTTCATCAATCCCAAGCAGGAGACGCCTCTGACCGGCCCCAATCGCAATGAATTTGGCGAGCGCTTCTGTGACATGGGCGATGTCTTTACCAAAGCCTATCAGGAAGCAGCCAGAAGGATTGCTGAGACCAACAACCATATCCTGAGAGAGGGCGTCTACTGCTACTACCACGGCCCCCAGTTTGAAACCCCGGCGGAGATCCGCTCTTTCCGCAGCCAGGGCGCCGACGCCGTCGGTATGTCCACTGTTCCCGAATGTATCGCGGCTCACCACGCCGGCATGAAGATCCTGGGTATTTCCCTGATCGCCAACATGGCAGCCGGTATGTCACCGAATCCCTTATCCGAGCAGGAGGTTCTGGATAAGGTGGAAGAGGCCCGCCCGCATTTTTCAAGCTTCATCCTGGACTTTCTGACCCAGGCTCCCTAAAGCAGGTGCAAACATGCTGGATTTTCTCTTCAAGGACGCGACCGTCATCACCTTCCAAGGCAAGGACCTATTAATTCTTCCCTCGGCCAATGTTGGAATCAAAAATGGCCGTATTGTAAGCATTACGGACAAGGAAGCCACAGATCTCCCCCAAACCAGGCGCCTGATCGATGCCTCCAATAAGCTTCTCATGCCCGGCCTGGTCAATACCCATGCCCATCTCTGCATGACGCTCCTTCGCGGCTACGCCGACGACTTCACCCTGCTTGAATGGCTTAAATACATAGCTCCTGCCGAAGCTGCAACCGACGACGCCATGGCCTATACAGCAGCACAACTGGGGATCGCCGAGATGCTGGCCTCCGGTATCACGTCCGTCTCCGACATGGACATGCAATTAACCCAGGCCATGCGGGCTGCCTTTGAATCGGGCATCAACGCCTCCCTTTGCAACAGCGCCTTTTGCGAGCCATCAGACGCAAAACACACATTCAAGAAAGACCCCGCCTTCCAGGAGATTGAACGGGCATCGGAATACCACATGGCAGACAATGGACGCATCCGGATGGACATGGGAATCCACGCTGAATACACGTCCACCGCTTCCCTCTGCCAAGAGATTGCCGACTATGCATCAAAGCAAGGAATGCGCATCCAGCTCCACATGTCAGAAACAGCCAAGGAGCATCAGGACTGCATCCAAAGGCATGGCTATACCCCCGCTTCCTTCTTCAACCAGGCAGGTGTATTCGACCTCCCTGTAACCGCGGCCCACTGTGTCCAGGTAACGGACCAGGATATTGAAATCCTGGCCAACAAGAAGATCAATGTATCCCACAACCCCGTATCCAATCTCAAGCTGGCGAGCGGGATCGCTCCAGTAAATCAATTACTGAAAGCCAATGTAAATGTCTCCCTGGGAAGCGACAGCGCATGCTCCAATAATTCGCTCAATCTCTTTGAAGAACTCAAACTCATGCCCCTCCTCCAAAAAGGCATAACAAGAGATTCCTCTTCCCTTACCGCCCAAGACGCCTTCAAGGCCGCAACCATTAACGGCGCCAAAGCTCAAGGCAGAGACCAGGAAACCGGCTCCATCAAAGAAAACTTCTACGCAGACCTGATCCTACTTGACCTCAATACCCTCTCACTGATGCCCACATATGACCCTCTTTCAACGGCGGTCTACTCCGCAACTGCCAAGGATGTCTGCCTGACCATGGTCAGGGGACGTATTCTCTACGAGAATGGGGAACATCTTACGCTTGACATACCCAAGCTGCTTCATAAGGCTGAGGGGTACAGGGCGAAGCTGGCAGGGATGCGGGTGGGGCGACAGTAGTCTTACACCTACAACGTCAGCGGGACATGGATTCTGCTTCCAGTCGTCATCTGTCATTGCTCATTATTCGTATCCCTGCTAATCTACTAACATAAGATATCTGGTGCGACGTATGAGGAGTATGCCATGGATAATCAGTTGCTCGTTCAAGTCATTAAAAGCTATCTCAAACACAGAAAAGAGAATCCTACGGTCCACGCCCAAGAGGAGGAGAGTCGTAAAGAGAAGTCGGTTTTTTATCAAAGCTTTGGTAAAGATCGAATCCTTCAGATGTCCGTAGAGGAATACTATCAGTACCATGGCAACCTTTGGTCCATGTTGATGTGGGGGAATAAACAATACGCAATTGATAACATTCTTAAGGACAACGGAGGAATTGAGAATATCCGACATAAATTGGTCGAATTAATCTTCTCCTCGGAGGATATTGTTATTCGCTGGGATCGGTTTCTGAAAGAAGTGAAGGGAATAGGTCCTGCTGCCATCAGTGAATTACTGTCGCATTACTATCCAGATAAATACGCCATTTTCAATGGCCAAACAGTTAAATGCCTCAACTATCTTGGTGTTGAAGGTTTACCAAAGTACAATCATCAGTACACCGGAATGCAGTACAAGAGAGTTTGTAACCTTTCCCAGGAGATCCTGAAGGTCTTTCTGGCTAATGGCCTCAATAGCGAGGCTGATCTCTTGACTGTTGACTATATATTGTGGGACGAGATTCTCCCGTTAATTGAGCAAGAACCCAAACCGGCGAAAATAGTAACTCGCCCAGGTCAAGTCGAGAATAATCAATCGCTGCATGATGAGATTCAAGTTAAGTTGGTAGAAATAGGAAGACTGTTAGGGTTCACAAGCAGACCTGAAATTCAGGTTGCAGTTGGTGCCGTTGTTGATGTTGTTTGGGAAGCGCAGATCGGCAACATGGGGAAAGCGATCTATGTTTTCGAGGTGCAAACAAAAGGGTCGATAGACAGCCTTGTTTTAAATCTTAAAAAATCTCAGCAGAATGCTGCGGTTCAGGCAATTGTAGCGGTTTCTGACGAAGCCCAAATTGAAAAGATCATTAAGGAAAGTAAGGGCGTAATCGATCACGACACTTTGAAGACTTGGGAGCTAGACGAGGTAAACGAAGTGCATGACGCGCTATCCAGGGCACACGAATCGATCAATAAGTTGGGGTTGGTGCCGGATAGCTTTTTGGGTTGAGAATCGATTAGAAGCCTGCAATAGCCTGCCTTTTGGAGCACAGTCCTTCAAGGAACGTCATAGCTTTAGGTGTGCCCGACTTCTAATAAAAGACATTTGATAGTCACTTGGTGGAAAATCGTTTTCCTTTAACTTCTGTGGAATTGATCCTCTTTTGAGTGCCAAAACATAATATTAATTATGCTTTGTATTGGTTAAAACAAGTATGAACCATGAATGAAGAGAACGATCAACCGCATAAATAACTCCCTCATTCAAAATAGTTCGTCCTGAAGTATTGTAAGATGAGTCAGATACAAGTTATTTGCAATTGATATTATTCGTTCATTATTGAAAAGTAGGAGCGTTCACACATGGATCAGGAAATCTTAAAGAGCATGTCTTTGAGATGACAGATCTTGCGGATATCGTCGCTCGCTCAAGTATGCAGTGAGAATAGTGTACAAATCATCATGAAAGAAGCGGAGCTCTCCTTAGTCGAAATGGCTAGCGTTATAAGCGCTTAATGTCAGAAGTTGGTCAATGGGTCGGCGAGGGAATCGTTTAAGAATAAATTAAAAGAATCAGAATGGACAAAATGACATGATGATGCCGGAGATGCTTGACAATGTTAGTAAAACCGTCAAAGATGATTTGATTGTAACTATTAGGAAAGGAGATAGGTTGTCTGTTGCGGCAGCCTGTTTTTCGATCTATGCTTATCAGGTGCTCAAAGAGCAGCTTGACAACGTAGAAGAGTTGCGTTTCATTTTTACTTCACCAGCTTTCATCCGCGAAAAAACACCTAAAGAAAAACGTGAATTCTATATCCCCCGCCTCGGTCGCGAGCGTTCGCTCTACGGTACCGAGTTCGAAGTCAAACTGCGCAATGAGTTGACTCAAAAAGCGATCGCTCGTGAATGTGCCGATTGGATTCGTGAAAAAGTACAATTTCGCTCGAATGTGACGGGTGGAAATATTAGCAGTTTTATGACTATTTCCGGCTCGAATTCTGTTACATACATGCCTATCAATGGTTTTACAACAGCTGATCTAGGGTGTGAACGCGGTAACAATATTATCAATCCGGTCACGAAAATGTATGCTCCTGTATCAGATCAATACATGCAGATGTTTGAGCAGATTTGGAAGAATCCTAGTCTGCTGCAAGACGTAACAGGGCAGGTCATTGATGGCATTACGGCCGCTTACGCCGAGAATTCACCGGAGTTTATCTACTTCGTAGCGATTTATAATATCTTCAACGAGTTCTTGGAAGATATTTCAGAAGATGTGTTGCCCAATGAAGCTACAGGCTTCAAGGAAAGTAAAATCTGGAATATGCTCTATTCCTTCCAGAAGGACGCGGTGTTGGCGCTCATTAACAAGCTTGAAACATACAATGGGTGCATTCTTGCAGATAGCGTTGGTCTAGGCAAAACATTTACGGCCCTCGCAGTAATTAAGTATTATGAGAATCGCAACCGTTCGGTGTTGGTCCTCTGCCCAAAGAAGCTTTCAGACAACTGGAACACCTTCAAAGACAATTATGTGAACAACCCTATCGCTTCAGATCGCCTCCGCTACGATGTGCTGTACCATACTGATCTTTCGAGGGATCGTGGCCAATCGAATGGATTGGATCTAGGCAGACTAAACTGGGGTAATTATGATCTCCTGGTCATTGATGAATCACACAACTTCAGAAATGGAGGAGTAGTATATGGGGAAGACCGGCGTGAAAATCGTTATCTGCGACTAATGAACCGCGTTATTCGGTCAGGTGTGAAGACAAAAGTGCTGATGCTTTCAGCTACGCCGGTTAATAACCGTTTCATCGATCTCAGAAATCAACTTGAGCTCGCTTATGAGGGCAACCCTGATCTTATCAACGTGAAGCTCGGGGTGAAACGTTCAATCGATGACATCTTTCGTAATGCGCAGACAGCCTTTAATCAGTGGAATAAACTTGAGGAAGAAGAACGCACAACGGACGCCCTATTGAAATCTCTTGATTTTGACTTTTTTGAAGTATTGGATAGCGTGACTATTGCCCGATCCCGCAAACACATTCAAAAGTATTACAACATGAGTGAAGTTGGCTCATTTCCCGAACGATTGAAACCCATCTCCCTGCACCCGCGCATGACGGATTTGGAGAGTGCAATTAATTATGATGACATTTACCAGGAATTGATGAGACTGAATCTCTCTGTCTACACTCCGACGGATTACATCTTCCCAAGTCAGCTTAGTAAATATGTAGATACTTCGCGCAATATCAACCGGGCTGGCCGTGAGAGGGGCATCCGAAGATTGATGAGCATCAATCTTCTGAAAAGACTTGAAAGCTCTGTAGAATCTTTTCGCTTAACAGTCGGTCGTGTTAAAGATCTGATTGACAAGACGATCGCTGACATTGATGTATTCACAAATGGTGGCGACTCCCACATTGATGGCCGAGAGCTGGTTGGTGACGACTCCAATTTCGATGATGATGACCGCAATACGGAGTATTTTGTCGATGAACACAGGGTCACAATTGATCTTTCGGATATGGACTACAAGACGTGGCGCGATCGCTTGGTAGCGGATTCCGAAACACTTGAGCTGCTGAATATGATGATGGACGATATCACGTCGGAACACGACTTGAAATTGCAAACGTTATTAGAATTAATTGATGAAAAACTGACAAATCCCATCAATGAAGGCAACAATAGAATCCTCATCTTCACAGCTTTTGCAGACACAGCAGAGTATATCTATCAGCACGTGAGCACTTTTACCAAATCGCGATACGGCCTTGATTCCGCTATGATAACGGGGAGTGTGGATGGCAGGACCACGATCAAGGGGCAGCGTGCATCAATGAATGAGGTGCTGACGCTTTTCTCCCCGATCGCCAAAGATAAGCACCTCTTAATGCCAAACAATAACAATGACATCTCAATTCTGATCGCTACCGACTGTATTTCCGAAGGTCAGAATCTGCAGGACTGCGACTACTGCATTAACTATGATATTCACTGGAATCCCGTGCGCATCATTCAGAGATTTGGACGCATTGACCGCATCGGTAGCCGCAACGAAGTGATACAACTAGTCAATTTCTGGCCGGATGTCGATTTGGACGAGTATCTATACCTCAAAGGTCGTGTTGAGACCAGAATGCGAATTTCCATCATGACTGCTACAGGTGACGACGACTTAATCAACATTGAGGAAAGAGGAGATCTTGAATACAGAAAAGCGCAACTGAAGAGGTTGCAGGAAGAGGTCGTAGATATTGAAGATATGCAGACGGGCATTTCCATTATGGACTTAGGTCTTAATGAGTTCCGACTCGATTTGCTTGACTATGTGAAGCATAACGGAGACATGGATGCGATTCCCTTCGGGCTTCATGCTGTCGTACCATCGTCCGACGATTGCCCGCCGGGAGTAGTCTTTGTTCTTAAGAATCGAAACAATAGTGTCAACCTTGACAGGCAGAACCGACTTCACCCCTTCTATATGGTGTACATAGGAAAAGATGGTTCGGTTGTCTGTGATCATCTTTCATCCAAAGAACTGTTGGACAAGACTCGCTCACTTTGTAAAGACCATAAGGAACCGATACTGGACGTTTGTCGGGAATTCAATATGGAAACAAATGATGGTAAAGAAATGAGTTCTGTCTCTACCCTACTAACAGATTCGATCAATTCAATTGTGGAGCTGAAAGCAGAAAGCGACATTGATAGTCTATTCTCTGAGGGAGGTACGACCGCTCTGGACGATCGTATCGATGGATTGGAAGATTTTGAACTCATCTGCTTTCTGGTGGTAAGGTGATTATATGTTAGGTTTGCCTCGTTCAACTCAAGTTAATCGGCGTGTGGCAAAAGAAAAACTCTACTCTCATGCTAAACCTACGAGCATTGTGCGAGAATTGATTAAAGATCAAATCGACTCGATATTCTGGAGAAACAAACTGGCAGACAGCACTATAGGTGTCGCATCAGGGGAGACAATAAAAGAGATCCAGGTTTTTGAGATTGTTCTGCGTCAAAAAGAACTGGATAAACGAATCCTTCCGGCGATTTCGAAGGCAATACCCTACAAGATTTTGTTCCTCCTTACCTACCAGAGAGAGGTGCAGGCATGGATGGAAGTCTCCAATACCTTTTTCTGTACTGATTGGTTAAGAGCTGAAGACTTTACTCTGATGTTTAAGGGGTTGAACCTAGATGATATGTATGAGAATTTGGCGCGACAGATAGCTGGTGGCCGACTTGATGTTGGTGGTGATATCGCCGAGGCGGTGGAAAGAGATAAAAAGAGACAGAGACTCGAACGAGAGATAGCCGTTTTGGAGAGGAAGATAGCAATAGAGAAACAGTTTAACCTACAGTTTGAGATGAACGGCGAGCTGAAACGACAAAAGATCAAGTTGGAGGAACTAACCAGTGAGTAATATATAAATGCGGCTATCAGATATGGTGATGTATGCGACAGTCTTGATTCGTTGTCAACGTAAGGACGGTACTTTTGGAACTGGGACCGGCTTTATAATGAACCTGTGTAAAGACAATAGAGCGAATAACTCGGTCCCGGTAATTATTACGAATAAACACGTCACGAATGGAAGCGTAAAGTGCAGATTTGATTTATGTCAAGCTGACAAAATGGGTAAGCCCATTGACAGTGGTGGCTTTGTGCTTGCCGTGGAAAACGCTCCATGGATACACCATCCCGATAGTGATGTTGATTTGTGTTGCCTGCCAGTTGCAGGTTATTTCAACCGATTGTCCGCCGAAGAGGGTATCGACGTGTTCTATACACCACTCGAAACAAGTGTTATCCCCTCTGAGGAAATGGTTGCCGGACTGTCAACTATTGAGGATGTGATTATGATCGGCTACCCTATTGGCCTTTCAGACACAAAAAACCATAAACCTGTGGCTCGGAAAGGTATTACTGCAACACATGTCAAGTTGGATTATGAGGGCAAGAAACAATTCTTAATTGACTGTGCATGCTTTCCAGGTTCAAGTGGATCTCCTATCTTCATTTTGAATGAAGGTTCATATATGCGAGATAATGGCTTATATTTTGGTAGTCGAATTATCCTCCTTGGTGTTTTGTTTGCGGGACCTCAATTTACGGCTACAGGCACGATTACCTATGCTAACATACCAGTCGCACCATCATCGAGAATAAACATTCCGATGAACCTAGGTCTGGCTATTAAGTCGAGTGAGATACTTGTGCTAGAAAACTATATAGAAGAGAAAATCGCGAAATTGGAACAGGGAGACATCCACGATGAATAGTCCTGAAAAAATGAGATTTGAAACTTCGAATTTATTCAACGAAACCATTGCCAAGATTGAGGACATTTTCCCTGGGGTAGTTGTAGAGGATAAGGTGAATTTCGATTTGCTGCGTTCTATGCTTGGAGATGAAGTATTTGGTGAAGAAGTTTACGAATTTACTTGGGTCGGCAAGCGCGCCGCTATTGCTGAGGCGGGGAAGCCTATCCGTATGACGCTTCGCCCATGCTTGGAAGAGAGCCGCAATTGGGACACCACAGAGAATTTGTATATTGAAGGTGACAATCTCGATGTGCTCAAATTATTGCAAGAAAGCTATCTTGGCAGAATTAAGATGGTGTACATCGATCCACCATATAATACCGGGTCAGATTTTATCTATCGCGACAACTTTGCCCAACGATACGAAGAATATGAAGAGGATTTAGGTGTTTTCAGTGAGGAGGGTGATCGTCTTTTCAAGAATACGGAGACAAACGGACGTTTTCATTCCGACTGGTGTAGCATGATTTACCCGCGTCTTGTCTTGGCGAGGAATTTGCTTCGAGATGATGGAGTGATATTTATAAGCATTGATGATAATGAAGTGGACAATTTGCGCAAGTGTTGCAATGAGGTGTTCGGTGAATCGAATTTTGTTGCTCAATTGATTTGGCAGAGAGCATTTTCTCCAAAAAATGACGCTCGCTTCGTATCAAATAGTCACGACTATGTGGTCATGTTCGCAAAAAATCTAAACGAGTTTAAAATTGGTAGACTGCCACGAACGGAAGAGGCAGATGCACGCTACACAAACCCTGACAATGATCCACGTGGAGTGTGGATGTCCAGCGATATTTCTGTTAAAACTTATAATCCAAATACAGATTATCCAATAAGGACGCCTTCGGGGCGTGTGATTGAGCCTCCAACAGGGCGCTGTTGGAGTCTCTCCAAAAATGAATTTTTGGAGAGACTCCAAGATAATCGTATCTGGTTTGGCCCCGACGGGAACGGAACGCCCAGAATAAAACGTTTCTTATCCGAATTGAAACATACAGGCATGGCGCCCACATCAATAATGTTCCATCAGGAAGTCGGTCACAGTCAGGAAGGTTCGCAAGAAGTGACAAAGCTTATGGAAGCGGGTGTGTTTGATGGCCCAAAACCCACCCGGCTATTGCATCGATTAATGACACTAGCCAACCTTGACAAAGATAGTATCATTCTCGATTATTTTTCAGGCTCTGCAACTGCTGCTCATGCGGTTATGAAGTTGAACGCAGAGGACGGTGGTAAGCGCAGATTTATAATGGTTCAGCTACAAGAAGAGACAGACGAAAAATCCGAAGCACATAAAGCGGGGTATAGAAATATCTGTGAGATAGGGAAAGAACGTATCCGTCGGGCTGGCGACAAGATTAAGAATGAAAGCCCCATGACAACACAAGATTTGGACATAGGTTTCCGCGTATTTAAACTTGATGACTCAAATATGACGGATGTCTACTATGTGGCACATGAGTATTCACAAGATATTCTCTCGGTGATGGAAAGCAATATTAAGCCAGATCGTACGGATATGGACTTGCTATTCAGCTGCCTTTTGGACTGGGGGCTTCCACTATCTTTGCCGCACACTCATGAAGAAATTGAAGGTTACACTGTCCATACATATAACAATGGGGATCTAGTGGCCTGCTTCGAGAGGCACATTCCCGAAAGCGTAGTGCGTGAGATAGCTAGTCGAAAACCTTTACGTGCGGTGTTCCGAGACAATTCTTTTTCAAGCTCACCGGAGAAAATCAACGTTTTTGAAACCTTTAAGCTTATGGCACCAAATACATCTGTAAAGGTGATTTGAGATGTCATCGCTGTCTTCCCATGAAAAGCATATTATAGAAGCACTTTTCGAGATGGAAGGTGGTTTTGTCCTCGACTTTTCAAATTCTTCATTCGCGCAATTTATCGGAGACGTTTGTAATATCGATATGTACAACGGGAAGGGTTATGAAGAGTACGCTTCAAAAGCAAAAAAACTTCGACAGCTGTGGGCGAACGAGAATGATACGGTGGTCGGCAATCTCATCAACGCCCTATTGGATCGT
>Ga0265293_10007623_pt1 | contig 16542 bp, 13 predicted proteins | sample Munlanlewell138R_FD_192505 | JGI IMG/M metagenome (GOLD analysis project Ga0265293, IMG submission 192505) | Leachate microbial communities from a municipal landfill in Southern Ontario, Canada - Leachate well 138R | ecosystem: Engineered > Solid waste > Landfill > Unclassified | place: Canada...
GGGACAGAACAACTACCAGTGCCGAAAACGTAACCAACCCCGGGTAACCATAACTGCGAATGTACAAAGTGAAGAGGATCCCGGTGAATCCGCTGATGAGATGGCTGTAAAAGCCTGTCCCCATCCTTGCAGATATCTCTGAGACCCAGGTAGTTCCCCGGCGTACAGACCCAATACGGGCCACCAATGACTTATTGATGACGATGTAAACTACAGTCGCCCCAGCCAAAGCGGCAACTAATCCCGTAGTGCTAGGCCCGAAGACCCCACTAAGATAACGGGAGGTCAGAGCCGCTAACTGAGTCGAGAGAGCAAACTGAGCTGCGTTAAACATCGTCCGCTGCCAAGACTTCTGATGTCTGACGCCGTCAAAGACTCCCTTGAAGGCAGAGATCAACATGGCTGGCGTGGTACCACACAAGTAGATCATGGGAAGAATAATCGTGATTCCTAAGGAAATGTCGCTCCGCTCCGTTACACTTACTGCGCTCTCCTGAAGAAACAGCGCCAGGGCAACGAAGAACAACATCACAAGCCAATTAACCTGATCAAACCCGTCAGCAAAGATGGCCCCCAAAACCACCGTAATGGCTATGATCACGTACATATTGAGATGTACTCGTCTGGAATCCGTAGATTGCCCGAACATACCTCCATCCCCCCCAATCCGGATTAGTGGTGAATTCTGCGCGACATCCGAATGTCCTTCTTTTTCCTGGACTGCTCTAGCCCAGCCACTTACGGAGGTTTGACCAGACCTGCTCCCGCCCCTGTTTGGTTTCGGCTGAAAAAAGTAGGGGTTCTGCGCCGAGTCGTTCCCGGATCACCTTAGCATGCTGCCCTTGTTTGCCGCGACTGATCTTGTCCAGTTTTGTAGCAATCAAGAGATAAGGCATGTCCATTTCTCGCAACCAAGAGTTCATAGTGACATCATCTGATGTAGGCGAATGCCTTACATCGACCAGATGGAGAACGCCGAGCAAGTTCGGACGTTCTCTGAGGTAGCCTTCAATCATAGGACCCCATTTCTTTCGGACGGACTCAGGCACTTTCGCAAATCCATAACCAGGCAGGTCCACCAAACAGAGTGTGTCCACTCTGTAAAAGTTGATGGTCTGTGTCCGTCCGGGTTGATTCGATGTTCGGGCAAATTTCTTGCGACCGACTAAGGTGTTGATCAATGAGGATTTCCCCACGTTCGAACGACCCACCAGAGCAATCTCTTTTAGATTATGATCCGGATACCCCTTCGCATCTACTGCACTGGTCAAAAACTCCGCATCTTGTAAATTAAGCTCCATCTTACTGGTCTCCCATCCAAGATTCGTCACCAACAACTGGAGGCACTTCAGAAACCACAAAAGGCAACGGTTGCTCAACAATCGCCTCTGGATAAAGGGCGTGGGCTAGCACCTCATCCATGTGTTCAACGAAGCTTATGCGCAGTTTCCCTAAGACACTAGCGGGTATCTCCTCTAAATCCTTTGTATTCTCTACTGGCAACAGGACATGGGTTATGCCTGCCCGATGAGCGGCCAAGAGTTTTTCTTTCACGCCACCAATAGGAAGTACTCTACCCCGCAGTGTGATCTCCCCTGTCATGGAAAGCTCATGCCGAACTGGGCGGTTTGTCAAAGCACTTGCCAAGGCGGTTGCAATCGTAATGCCGGCGGAAGGACCATCTTTGGGAATGGCCCCTTCAGGGATGTGCATGTGAATATCTTTGGACTCATGGAACTTTGGATCGATTCCCAGTTCGGTAGCCCGGGAGCGCAAGTAGCTCAAAGCAGCCTGTGCTGACTCTTGCATTACATCCCCAAGTTGCCCAGTCAGGGTCAGTTTGCCCTTACCATCCACCACAGTCACTTCAATGGTCAGGGTTTCACCACCAACCTGCGTAAAGGCCAGGCCTGTGGCTACACCAACCTTATCTTCCGCATTAATGGAACTGATTTGATAGCGGGGAACGCCAAGGTACTTATGCAAATTGCTGACATTCACTCTAGAACCCGTCGTCTGCCCTTTGACAATTTCGGTAGCACGCTTGCGACAAACGGTTCCCAAACGCCGTTCAAGCGTACGCACACCGGCTTCTTTGGTGTATTCCCTAATGATCTTGTAGAGAGTATTGTCAGAGATCTGCAGTTGATCCTCTCTTAGACCATTATTCTCAAGTTGCTTTGGCCATAGGTGGCGCTTAGCGATTTCGAACTTCTCGTACTCTGTGTAACCAGGAATCTGGATGACTTCCATCCGGTCTCTAAGCGGCGGCGGAATAGAGTGAAGTGTGTTCGCCGTCGTGATGAAGAGCACTTCGGAAAGATCGAAGGGAACTTCAAGGTAATGATCGCCAAAACGATGATTTTGCTCGGGATCGAGAACTTCCAACAGAGCCGATGCTGGATCGCCCCGGAAGTCCGATGCAAGCTTATCGATTTCATCCAGTACAATGACGGGGTTAAGGCTCCCCACCGTCTTCATGGTCTGAATGATTCGTCCTGGCATAGAACCAATATAGGTACGGCGATGACCTCTGATTTCCGCCTCATCCCGCACTCCACCCAAGGATAGACGAGAGAAGTTGCGATTCAGAGCTTTTCCAACCGATTGGGCCAGGGAGGTCTTCCCCACTCCAGGAGGGCCAACGAGGCACAAAATCGGTCCCTTCGACGACTTGGTGAGTTGCCGCACTGCCAGAAACTCAAGAATTCGCTCTTTCACTTTATCCAGGCCATAATGATCCTGATTGAGCAATTCTTCCGCTAAATTCAAGTCTAGACGGTCCTTGGTTCTCTTCGACCAAGGTAGGGATAACATCCAGTCGATATAATTGCGAACTACGGTAGCCTCAGCGGCCATAGGGGCCATGCGTTCTAGACGGTGAATTTCGTGAAGAACCTTGCTCTTGGCTTCCTTAGGGAGTTTGGCTTTCTCAAGCTTCGCCTTGAGCTCATCAATCTCAGATCCGCCCTTCTCATCCCTCTCCCCAAGCTCAACTTGGATCGCCTTCATTTGCTCTCTGAGATAGTATTCCCGCTGCGCCTTTTCCATCTGCTTGCGCACCCGTTGTTGAATACTCTTCTCGAGTCCAAGAATTTCCCCCTCACGGTAAAGCAAGCCTAGGATAGCTTCTAGGCGTTTGTCTACAGGAATGATCTCCAAAAGTCTCTGTTTTTCGTCGAATGCGACATTCAACTGGCTAGCAATTGTATCTGCAAAGCGATGTACGTCTTCGATGCTACTTACCGACATCAATACCTCTGCCGGAATCTTCTTACTGAGACGCACATATTTCTCAAATTCCTCGCGAACGACTCGCATTAATGCCTCTCGTTCATAGTGATCCATATCTCCGTCTGTCTCAGGCACGGCTGTTACAAATGTTTCGTAGTAACCTTCAGCATCATCAATATGCTCTAGCCTTACTCTCGAAAACCCCTCCACTAAGATGCGGATTTGCCCTTCGGGGACTCGCAAGAGTTGCTTAATCTCGCACAGGGTCCCGATCGTATAAATATCTTCAGGCTGCGGATCTTCCACAGCCATTTGATGCTGTGCTGCTAAGACAATACGCCCATCCCCTAACATGCTCTGCTCGACTGCTTCGATCGAGCGCGACCGCCCTACTTCAAGCGGTGTCACCATATGGGGGAACACGAGCGTTCCACGGAGAGGTAGCAACGGATAAGTTTTTGACATAGTTGGTTGTACCATTTCTACACCCCCAGGTTAGATTTATATCCATTGTATCATAGTTTGGAAAATCAGGGAATTATCCCTGAAGAGATTTTAGGAGATGCTCCTAATAAGTCACTAGGCGTGCGTAAAGGCATGGGGGGTGCAACAGACTGCCCAGCACTGTGCAAAAGGACTTTGTCCAGCACATCTCCTATGTTTTTGACCGGAACAACCTCAACTCCATCGAGGGACGCAAAGATTTCCTGCCAGTTGTCTGCAGGAATGAGAACTCTTTTCAGGCCTGCTTCCGTGGCGGCACGAACCTTGGGCACCACACCGCCTACAGCCTTGATCTGGCCATGAATTGTCACCTCACCTGTCATTGCCACCAAACTGGTAACCGGACGGTTTGTTATCGCCGAGGCCACAGCTGTAACCATACTGACACCTGCTGAAGGTCCATCAACTGGGATTCCGCCGGGAAAGTTGATATGAATATCATAGTCCTGGGGACGCAAATTCAAGCAGGACTTTAGGACCGTTAGAACATTGTCTACCGAACAGCGCGCCTGGGATCGCCTGCGCATAGTACGTCCTTGACGACCGAACTCCTCTTCTTCCATAACCCCAGTCACCTGCGTCTGACCCTTATTTGGCTCCACCAAGATCGCCGTTGCCTCCACTTCAATGACAGTCCCGATGTTGGGGCCATACATAGCTAAGCCGTTAACCACTCCAACAGCCGGTTCTTGCCTCACTTGACTCTGAGGACGGGGAGTGTATTGGCCGCAATTGAGAACCCATTCAATATCGGCTTTCTCAATGGTTTTCCGCCCTTCCCCTGTGACAACGCCTGCGGCAATCTGCACAATGTTCACCGCGTCCCTCCCGTTGCTGGCAAAACGTTTGATCTCAGCTAGAGCCTCGGCAGCCATGGGGAAGTTGATCTTGGTGGCAGCATTAGAGGCAATCACGCCGATTTCCTCCGCATTCAGGTTCCGAAAGAACACTTCTAAGCAACGAGATCTCAAGGCCGGAGGGAGTTCAGAAGGTAATCTTGTCGTAGCTCCAATGAGCCTAAAGTCTGCCGGCAAGCCATGTTCGAAGATTTCGTGGATGTGGGCAGGAATATTCGTATCCTCTGAGGAGTAGTAGGCACTGTCCAAGAAGACCTTGCGATCTTCTAGTACCTTGAGTAGTTTATTCAGTTGGGTCGGATGGAGCTCTCCGATTTCGTCAATAAAGAGGACTCCACCATGGGCTTTGGTAACAGCCCCGGGCTTGGGTTGGGGAATACCTGCAACTCCAAGGGGACCTGCTCCTTGGTAGATGGGGTCGTGTACCGATCCCATGAGTGGATCCGCAATTCCCCGCTCATCAAAGCGGGCTGTGGTGGCATCGATCTCTACGAAGACTGCGTCTTTCTGAAAGGGCGATAAGGGATTCGCCTTAGCCTCCTCCAGAACAACTCGGGCCGCTGCAGTCTTGCCTACCCCAGGTGGTCCATAGACGATCACATGCTGGGGGTTGGGTCCACAAAGAGCAGCCCTGAGGGCTTTGAGTCCATCATCCTGCCCGATGATCTCGTGAAAGTCACGGGGCCTTGTCAACTCCGAGAGTGGTTCCGTCAAGGAGATTGCCTTGAGGCGATTCAGCTTTTCCATTTCCTTACGCGACTCGCGATCAACAGCAGACTTCGTGCCCTGCTGTTGGCGCAGGAGATTCCAAAAATACAGACCAATGACAATAGCAAAAAACAGGTTAATCAACCCGAGAATTCCCATTATCATTATCACTCCTCTCCGAGACTTCCAACCTATTATGCCCGGAGGATAGAAAAAGGATAAGTCGAAGGTCTCGACTTATCCTTTGTAACTTTTCCTATGAACGACAGTTATGCGCTCTCTTCCTTACCTTTTCCCTTGGATTTACTGCGTACAATCAAGGGTTGTTCGGCCTTTTCAACGGAGGCTTTCGTGATCACGCACTTGGAGACATGTTCTTCTGAGGGAACATTATACATCACATCAAGCATGATTCCCTCCACAACACTCCGCAATCCCCGGGCGCCGGTTTTCTGTTCCAACGCTTTGGATGCAATCAGGCGGAGTGCTTCAGGTTCAAACTCCAGGACTACTCCATCCATGTGCAACAGCTTCTGGAACTGCTTGACTAGAGCATTCTTGGGTTCCGTGAGAATCTGTACCAATGCCTCTTCGTCTAGAGCATCCAGGGTGCAGACAACTGGTACGCGTCCGATAAACTCCGGAATCAAACCATAACGCAGTAAGTCTTCAGGCATCGCCTGGCGAAGGATATCACCGATCTTCTTTTCCTCACGGGTCATGATTTCAGCGCCAAAGCCAATCGTCTTGTGACCAATTCTCCGTTCAATGATCTTCTCTAGACCATCAAAGGCACCACCACAGATGAACAAGATGTTCGTGGTATCAATCTGGATGAACTCTTGGTGTGGGTGTTTACGCCCTCCTTGAGGGGGAACACTCGCCACAGTTCCTTCCAGAATCTTCAGGAGTGCCTGCTGAACTCCTTCACCTGACACATCTCTGGTGATGGATGGGTTTTCAGACTTACGGGCAATCTTGTCGATCTCGTCGACATAGATGATACCCATCTCAGCCCGTTCCACGTCATAGTCGGCTGCCTGAATCAACTTCAGGAGAATGTTCTCCACGTCTTCTCCAACATATCCAGCCTCAGTGAGACTGGTAGCATCAGCTATAGCAAAGGGTACATTGAGAATTCGCGCCAAAGTCTGGGCCAAAAACGTCTTACCGCTTCCTGTGGGGCCAAGCATAAGAATATTACTTTTCTGTAGCTCAACATCATCAGACTTTTCGTTGCTATTGATACGTTTGTAATGGTTGTAGACAGCCACCGCTAACGCTTTCTTGGCTTCGTCCTGACCAATTACGTATTCATCCAGAGCTTCCCTGATTTCCTTTGGCTTGGGAACGCTATCGAGTTCAATATCGTGTTCTTCGGTAAACTCTTCTTCGATGATCTCGTTACAGAGTTCGATACATTCATCACAAATGTATACACCGGGTCCGGCGATGAGCTTCTTTACCTGCTCCTGCATCTTCCCGCAAAAAGAACACTTCAATTGCCCTTTTTCATCGCCAAATTTGAACATCTAATCACCCCACTTCACTGGTCACTTACTATTGACCACCTTCTGTGCCCTCCGCTTGCTTCTTGGTGAGCACTCCATCAATCAACCCATACTCCACAGCAGCTTCAGATGACATGTAATAATCCCGATCTGTATCCTGCTCAATTCTCTCTAAGGGCTGACCGGTATGCTTCTGCAAGATTCGATTAGCCTGGTTTTTCAGGAACAAGATTTCTTTAGCCTGGATTTCAATTTGGCTTGCTTGCCCCTGGGCTCCTCCAAGCGGCTGGTGAATCATGATACGAGAGTTCGGCAAGGCATAGCGCTTTCCGTCGGCCCCTGCCGCAAGTAACAGGGCAGCCATGCTCGCAGCCATACCCACACAAATGGTGGAGACATCGGCTTTGATGTACTGCATGGTATCATAAATGGCCAATCCAGAGTAGACTACCCCACCTGGACTATTAATATACAAATGGATATCCTTGTCAGGGTCTTCTGATTCTAGGAACAGGAGCTGTGCAATAACGAGGTTTGCCACCTGATCGTCGATGGGACCGCCGATAAAGATAATGCGATCTTTCAGGAGCCGGGAGTAAATGTCGAATGCCCGCTCTCCTCGATTTGTTTGTTCTACAACCATTGGGACTAAAACACTCAATTGTCTCCCCGCCTTTCTAATCGTTGATTCTACTACTCTTGCTCAACAGCCTCCGCAGCCGGTTCTTCTGAAGCGGGTGTTACAGAGATAGACTCTACTTCAGTAATCGTAGCATTGTCTACGATAAGCTGCAGGGCCTTCTTTCTCATGATTGAGGCTTCAAGGGACTCGCGCTGACTATTCCAGTATTCCCGCATGCGTTCTTCTAATTCAGGGGTTAGTTCACCAGCAGCATCCATGGACTCTTGAATCCTGTTCTCGACATCTTCGTCACTCACTGTGATATCTTCTTTATCAATAATCGCACTGAGGATCAAGTCGTGAACAATTTGGGTTCTTGCCTGAGGCTCAAACTGCTTCTGCAAGCTCTCCCGGCTCTCGCCAGACATTTGTAGATACATTTCCTCTGTGAAGCCTTGCCTCTGCATGTTCTGGAAGAAATAGTCAAGAAGATGCCCCGCCTGGTGTTCAACCATGGATTGGGGGATCTCTACGGAACTATCCTCAGCAATTAGCTCTAATAGTTTATTCTCCAATTGCTCAGTGGTTCTGCGGGTAGCCTCGTCCTCAAGATTTTTCCGTATCCCGGCCTTTAGTTCATCAAGAGTCGCATATTCACTAACATCTTTGGCGAACTCATCATCAATTTCAGGCATGAATTTTTCTTTCAATTCTTTCACGGTCACTTTGAAGGTGGCTTCCTTACCTGCTAATTCCTCAGCATGGTATTCTTCTGGAAACGTAACGTTAACATCCTTGCTCTCGCCTACCTCAACGCCGATCAGTTGCTCTTCAAAACCCGGAATGAATTGTCCGGAGCCGATTTCTAAGGTATGATTCTCAGCAGCACCACCGCTAAAAGGCTTACCGTCTACATAGCCGACAAAATCAATGAGTGCAAAGTCACCTTCTTGCACGGCTGTATGGTCAGCTACCACAAGTTCGGCATTGCGCTCTTGTTGCCGCTTAATTACACTTTCGACATCTTCATCCGAAACTTGAACAATTTCCCGCTCCGCTTCAAGTCCTAAATACTTGCCGAGTTGGAGTTCGGGATATACATCGACTGTAAAAGTGAAGACGGCACCTTCGCTTCGATCGATCTGCTCAATATCAACGTCTGGTTGATCTACAGCTTTGATCTCTGTCTCCCGTGCGGCCTCTTGGTAAAGGCGCGGCACAAGAATCTCCACCGCATCCTCCAGAAAGACGTTAGGTCCATAGTTCATCTCGATGATTTGACGAGGAGCCTTACCTTTTCTGAAGCCTGGGATGTTGATTCTCTTGACATTCTTCCGATATGCTTCTTGCATAGCTCCTTCAAGTGTCTGGGCGTCTATGTCCACTGTCAACTTTACTCTACTATTTTCGAGTTTCTCCATTTTTACTGCCATATTATAACCGAATCTCCTTTCGTTCCCTTAACGCAAAAAAAGTACACTGTGCAGTGTAACTAGCTTATGTACATGAAAATAAATGGTGCAGGCGGAGAGAGTCGAACTCTCACGGGGGTTGCCCACTAGATCCTAAGTCTAGCGCGTCTGCCAATTCCGCCACGCCTGCACACTATTGATAAAACTGGTGAGCCATCCGCGACTCGAACGCGGGACTCCCTGATTAAAAGTCAGGTGCTCTACCGACTGAGCTAATGGCTCGTTTTCATCACGCTATTGTATTATAACAGAGAGGAAAATGGGGGTCAACTCCTTTTGGACTAGTTTATCTAGGAAAAAACCTAAAAACCTTGTATAATAGTATCAGGAGTGAGATTTGTGAGAATACCTCGTCGCTACTGGCGCAATCTAGATTGGCCGTTAATTCTTGCTGTTATTGCCTTAACTGTTATTGGTCTTGTCGTTATCTATTCAGCATCCTATTCGCAACTCCTTGCCGCAGGCATGAGTCCCTGGTACTATGTCCAGCGACAACTGATTGCCTTTGGTCTAGGTCTTGTTGCCGCGGTTGTCATTGTATCCCTCGATTACAGAGCATGGGCCCGTTGGTCGAGGGTTATCTACATCACCGCCATGTCGCTTCTAGGGATAGTACTCTTTCTAGGCAAGGCTGTCTTTGGCTCACAGCGCTGGGTCAGACTTGGACCACTTAACTTGCAGCCCTCCGAACTAGCCAAGATTGCGCTGGTCTTAGTCCTTGCCAAGTTCTTCGAGAAGGAGGAGAATGCCCTCAGCCTCCAAGGTGTAGCCAAGGCCTTTGCCCTGGTGCTGGTTCCTATGGGTCTGATCCTCCTACAGCCAGATCTAGGTACGGCAGCCATTTTTATCGGTCTGTTCTTTACCATGTGGTACGTAGGTAACGGCAGGACAAAGCATATCATCATCGCAGGCGTTGTTCTTGTTGTCGGTTCATTAGCAGTCATTGTCATATCTCTTCAGGGCTGGGTTAGCATCATCAAGCCATATCAGCTTACTCGAATCCTGGTTTTCCTCGATCCCTATTCGGATCCGAGTGGTGCAGGTTGGAACATCATTCAGTCCATTATTGCCGTCGGTTCCGGAGGTTTTTTTGGCAAGGGAGTATTAAATGGAACCCAAAGTTCACTCCACTTCCTACCGGCGAATCACACCGACTTTGTCTTCTCAGTTGTGGCTGAAGAATTCGGTTTTCTTGGCTCTGTTGTCGTTCTAGCACTGTATGTCTTTATGCTGTGGCGAGGGTTGCGGATCGCGGCCTTAGCAAAAGACACCTACGGCACACTCTTGGCAACAGGTGCTACCGGCATCTTCTTTTTCCACCTGATTATCAATGTGGGAATGACCCTTGGCTTCATGCCCATCACTGGCCTGCCCCTACCATTTATCACAGCTGGAGGTAGTATCACCCTCACAAGTCTAATGGCTGTAGCCATCATCCTCAATGTAGGTCTGAGAAGGAGTAAAATCATGTTTTAACTCCAAGGCCAACAGGAGCAAGGTAGAAGAGGCGAAACTGAGACAGGTAGCCGCGGCCACCACTCCTGAATCGTTGAATGCGAATGCTGACGTAGAACCAATGACCACACCCACAATGCCTTTGGCAATCAGGGGGTGGTTTTTCTTTAGCCAAGCAATGTACTTTGAAGGCCAAATGAGGGAAGCTCCCATTCCCACTAGTGCCACAATCAAGGCATTACTCCACATGCTGTAGCGCAGGAGCCTCATGTTCATCGCCAACTTACGGGTGATAATCAAGTAGATGGCAGTTAGACCGTCCCTGCGGACAAGTTCGACTGTCTGACCAATATGGGATTGTTCTCCCCCTGGATTATTGCTGTCGGTGAGCATCAGACCACCAAGGACTAAGACTGTAAGAATGGCCAAGAACATGATAGTACGAAACCTGACTTTTCTTTCTCCAAGAGCGAGCCAAGTTGAGCCAAACCCAAGGACGCAACTAATCGCACCGCCCACATTTGTTCCGAGGGACGGAGCCCCAACAAGATAGGTTAATCCTGCGAAGGCCAGGCCGCCCAGAATGCCCCTTCCCTTGACGGACATCTGCCTTACTTCAACAATGACGGACCAGCCCATAATCGCAGACCCAATCAACACTCCCATATACTCATTGCCAAGTCCATAGAACCTTGCTCCCCCCACAGGGTCATAGCCTAAGAAGGAGTAGCGCATCAGCCAGCTTCCAAAAAGCACATCGCCAGCGATGGCCAGGGTAGTACTGAGCGTAATGAAGCCCACAGAAGGCAAGGATGAAGTTCCCTTGTATTTGAGTACACCAATCCCAATCAGAAGCAGGATAACCAAGAGTGGAGATAGGCCCCAGAGTAAGAGTCCGAGGGGCATCGCCATGAGCAGTAGCAGTGTGAACTGCAAAGCAAGCACGATCCAGGTCGGACGGTGCGCAGGCGCTATCAGCGCAATTAAGACCGCGGCATAAACAAGGATCTGCGCAATGACTAGGGCCCGCAAGACCTGTCCCCTGTGACCAAAGAGAACACCTATTTTCGCCGCCATGGTTTCCAGCCAGACCAAGCTTTCCTTCTCGCTCTGGGCTTGAATGGATACAGACCTCCCAATAAAGGGCTGGTCATGTTCTGTGCCCAAGAGCTCAAGCATGGTTGGGGCAATGTCCATGTTCGTAATGAGGCCAGGCCAGCGCGTAGTTCCAGAGATCAGAAGACCTGCATCTAAGCCCCAGCACAAGACGGGTGTGAGCCAATATCCTGCACGGGCGGCCTGCTGCGATGGATAGGGGCTTACAAGCCAAACAGCTCTTCTTGGTTTCGAGTCCTCCTCCACAATGGTAGCCAGAAAATCCCGAGCCTCAGCAAAAATAACCCTACGCATAGCCTCCTGTTGGCTTGGCACGAGCTGCCCTTGATATTGGTCAAAACGAAAGGGGTCCCCTAGATCCACAATGATGAGTTTTTCTTCGGCTGCCAAGACTTCCTGTGCCAAGGTAGCGTAATCGGTGCGAAGACCATAAGGAAAGCTAGCGTCGAAAAGCGTCAATTCCTCTCCAATACTCCCCTCCCATACCCTCCCCCACTCGTCCATACCAACAAGGGCGGACCAGGCCACGGGATCGTGGGTGTCACTATTACCTAGAACCCGTAGTGGTAGCCCTGCCTCTGCAAGTGCGGTCCCGAGTGCCCCTGGCTCAATCTTGTAGCTTACTGTTTGAGCAGCCTGTATTTGCGCGATCCGGGGCTGTACAATCGCTGTTGGTTCAAGGCCTGTATGGCGCATATAGAGATCTTTACCACCCGCATCCCCCTGATAAAAAAGGGCGGCCCCTGCGAGCCCCATTGCGCGGGCACCTGCTCCAATGGAGAGATACGCTGCCGTGAGGGGTTCGCCCCCTGCTACCCTCGTGTTTAGGAAACCCATTGCCCGGGGAGCTTTGAACTGTAGCTCTTGCGCAGCGTCCCAAGGAAGACCGTGCCACAACACCAGGATAATTTGATCGACTTCACCATCCTGGGCGAGAGCCTGACCTCCAATCAAAGTGAGGCAGATCAATACCACCACAAACGATTTTCTCATGTCAAAAGACCCTCATAGAGAGCTCTTGTACAGCGTACCATACGATCCTCTCCAAAGTACGTTTCAACGTGGTGGCGATTGAACTCTCCCATAGCCCGGGCCTTCTCTGGTGCCTTAAGAACATGAAGGAGGGCGGCAGCCAAATCAGGGGCACTGCCAGGCAAGACTAATTGTCCACTCTTGCCTGGCACGATAGCTTCACGTAGGGATGGGAGATCAGAGACAACAACGGGCAAGCGACTGGCCATTGCTTCCAAGACACTGAGGTTGAAGCCCTCACTGAAACTCGGAAGGGCAAAGCAATCCCAGCCAACCATGAGGGACGGAACATCATCTCGCCAGCCGAGAAACCTCACTTTGTCTCCTAGACCCAAACCATGGGCGTATTGCTCGAGCCTATGACGTTCTGGTCCGTCTCCTACAATAACCAGGTGTACTTGGGGCATGATGCGCACAATCAAAGACATGGCTTCCAGGAGCGTAGCCATTCCCTTGCTGGGAATCAAGCGGGCGACAGTACCTATGACTTTGCAATCGGGGTCCAGTCCGAGGGATGCCCGGGATACATCGATGGGATAGTCGCCAAATCGAGCTGAGGCAATCCCGTTATGAATCGTCAATACCTTACGCTCAGGTGCAAAGCGTACGATCTGTGAACGCACGGTATCGGAAACGCTGATGATCGTATCCATGCTATTGAACATCCAGCGTTGCACCCTGTCGCTGATCCACTGGGTGAACTTGGACGAACTCTGGGGCAGAGCATTGTGGGCGGTGAACACGAAACCAGTGTGGCGCGTGGGAGTCAGGGCTAGGGCAGTGACTAGGGCCGCCTTAAGACCATGGGCGTGCACTACGTTCGCCTTCTCCTGGCGTAAGAATCGTCTGAGCTTGCTCGTAGCAGTAAGGTCGCGTTTAGGATGTAAGCCGTCCACTAGATCCAAAGCCACAAACCGCCTTGTCCCAGCCCATTCCTGGAGGTCAGGCGGTGCTACTACCACGATCTCCAGATCAGGAATTCCCTTCAGCAACTGTTCTAGATGCTGCAAGATGCCTCCCTCAGCGGGACGAACAACCCAAACTATCTTCATACAACTGCCCCCCTTGTCTTCACTTATTCTGGACAAAATTAATTAATCAATACGGGGTATGCTAGAAGCAGAAAGGAGCGATCTTGTGCGGCGTGCGATCTTTGTTTTTCTTGTCGTAGTGGGGATCTTGGCCCTTGGTCTGCGGTTTTTCCTTACTGAACGACTAAGCAGCGAGAGCCCCCCCGGTCTAGAGATGCAATTAGTGGAATACAGTACCCCAAGTTCACCTATGGCGCAGCTACAAGGCTCTGTCGATGATCTGTCCAGAGCTGCTTTGCAGGGGCAATGGACGCAAGCGTCCTTGTCACTGCAACAAGTCGAAGAGGCTTGGAAGATGCTGGTGCCCGATAATAGCCAGGGTCTAGAAACGGAAAAAGAAATCGAGCTTACCATCCAAAACCTCTACTACAATGTTTGGAAGCAAGATGAACAGGCAGTTTTGGCCACAGCACAAAAGCTAACCCTGCTTCTAGAAGGGTTAGCGAGTTAGAAAAGGGGAGCGACCTGATCTGCTCCCCTTTTCTAACTTATCTATTGTGGCTTTTCTGGATTGCTGCTTTGCTGACGATTCATCCGTTTGGCTTGCCCTTGCTGAGCCTGTCGCTCCTGCTTGTGTTGTTGCAGATGGCGATTGGCGAGTTCCTCGGCTGTTTCGTAGAAATGATTGGCGTTGACTAATCCAGCCGCTTTCTGATTTTGCGGTCTATTTTGCTGTCGTTTCTTCTTCTTGTCTTGCGACACGTATCCGGCACCTCCTTCTTCCCTAGTATGGACGAAGGAGTTTTGATTTATAATGGCGAAATTTAGAGGATATGTGATGAAAGGGGCAAAGAAATGAGCATAGCTATCATTGCCAATCCTCTAGCCGGCAGAGGTCGAGGGCAGAACGTTGCACACTTGGCCAAGGAGATCCTTACGGCTCAAAAGGTGGATTATGAACTACTGTATACGGAGTTTCCAGGGCACGCCATTGAACTCGCGCAAGAAGCCAGCGCAAATCATCCCATAGTTGCGGCGCTGGGGGGAGATGGTACGATTCGAGAAGTGCTTCAGGGAACATGGCAAACTTCTGCCACCTTAGGCATTATTCCGGGAGGTACAGGTAATGACTATGCCAGGGGACTCGGGATTTCCCAAAAAACCGAGGAGGCAATCCACACCCTACTTCATGGCCACGAAATTCTCTTTGATGTGGGACTTCAAAATGGTCTAGTGTTTGGCCAAATGGTCTCTATCGGGTTTTCGGCCGACGTTTTAGAGTATGTCAACCATCATCGTGATGGTTTCTGGAAGGGTTCTGCGGCATTTCTTGCTGCTGTGGCAGCTACTATCCGCCATTTACATGCCTTTCCAGTGAAGATCACGGTTGATGGAAAAATCATAGAGAAAAACGTGATCGCGCTCTTCGCCCTAAACATGCCCTATGGGGGCGGAGGCATGAACTTTGCTCCAGAAGCTCACTACAACAGCGGACATTTTCATCTCTTAATGATCGAAGAGATTGGAAGACTCAACTTTGCTCTGACGCTGCCTAAGATTTACTCAGGTAGACATGTCACTCACCCCGCGGTCCATATCGTGCCGGGAAAGGAAATCAGCGTGGAAAGCGAACTTCTACCCCTGATGATCGATGGCGATATCTTCCCTGCCAAGCCATTTCACGCCAAGATTGTACCGCAAGCAATGCGCATTATGGTGCCAAAAACCCCAGCCTAAGCTGGGGTTTTCCGTTTTGAAGTGCTATACGATGCCGAGTTTCTTTCCAACTTTGACAAAAGCATCAAGGGCAAACTGCAGATCGTCTCTAGTATGGGCGGCCGTAACAATCGTACGTACCCGAGCTTTGCCCCTGGGTACCGTGGGGAAAGCCAATGCCTGAGCAAATACTCCAGCTGCAAAAAGATCATCAGCTAACTGCGCTGCCTTGCGTTCATCGCCAACCATTACGGGAATAATCGGTGTGACGCTTTCTCCAGTGTCAAAGCCTAGGGAACGTAAGCCATCCCGGAAGAATTCTGCATTGTCCCAGAGCCGGTCAATGAGCTCTGGTTGCTCAATGAGCATATCCACTGCTTCCATCCCAGCAGCCGTTACTGCAGGAGGCAGGGAGGTGCTAAACAGCACGGGTCTGCCCCTCTGAAGCAGGTAATCGATGAGTTTTTGCGGTCCTGCTACATACCCGCCTAAGACGCCAATCGCCTTCGAGAGGGTGCCCACTTGAATGTCAACCTGACCGTGGAGATCAAAGTGATCAACGGTTCCCCGCCCATTACGCCCCATTACTCCACTAGCATGCGCATCGTCGACCATGACGATAGCGCCGAATTCCTTGGCCAACTTCACCACTTCTGGCAGAGGAGCCACGTCTCCATCCATGGAGAATACACCATCGGTTACCACAATAGTGCGGCGCCCTTCAGCTTCCTGAAGTGCTGAACGCAGTCCATCCATGTCAGCATGAGGGTAGACTTTAATCTGCGCTCGACTGAGGCGTGACCCATCAATGATGCTGGCATGGTTCAACTCATCGCTGATGATGACATCTTCCCTGCCCATGATACAACTGACAGTACCTGAATTGGCTGTGAAGCCTGATTGGAAGAGCAGACAAGCTTCCACATTCTTGAACTTAGCCAACTTATGTTCGAACTCTCTATGCAAGTCCATTTGCCCAGCAATCGTCCGTACTGCACCGGGACCGACACCAAGCTCCTTCGTAGCCTTGACGGCTGCCTCAATCAAACGAGGATGGTTAGCTAGACCGAGGTAGTTATTTGACGAGAGATTCACGACCGACTTCCCGTCATAGATCGAGCGGGGCTTTTGATCTCCGGTGAGGGTACGGGGTACCCGGTACAAACCTTGCTCCTTTAGATTTTGCAGTTCTTGTTCCAAGAAATTCAATGCATCCACTACAAATCACTCCCATCTGGATAGATGATTACTTTTCCACACTGACCAGCCTTCATCAACTCAAAC
>Ga0265293_10007625_pt1 | contig 16538 bp, 22 predicted proteins | sample Munlanlewell138R_FD_192505 | JGI IMG/M metagenome (GOLD analysis project Ga0265293, IMG submission 192505) | Leachate microbial communities from a municipal landfill in Southern Ontario, Canada - Leachate well 138R | ecosystem: Engineered > Solid waste > Landfill > Unclassified | place: Canada...
TGTCGGACCAATAAGAGCTGGAGCTTGACACTGAGAATCTACAATAAATGAAGGTCCATCATAGGTAGCCCCAGAAGTATTAATTTCAGTTCCAATATTTCCAGCAAGATCTTTTGCCGAAACGGTCACAGTTGCAAGGCCATCGCTTGCACCACTTGTGCTTGTTATAGTATAAGAACCAGTGAAAATACTTGCTGGGTATGTGCCAGATTGGGAGGTCATAGTAACTGTAGTTTCAGTTTTATTAATTTGTTTTACTTTTACAACTGGCCTGTCCCCAGTACCTGAAGTTGGTGCTACCGGTTCATCTGAAGTAAGTTGAATGGTAACTGTTCCAAGTCCAAGAATATCGTTTTCCCCCGCCCCAGTATTTTCAACTTTTGGTGATTTGATATACTTTAAATAAAATTTAGGTGGTATGTTATCTACAAATGTATTTGGCTTTAAATCACTTAAGCTCGGTCCTGTTGCTGATATTGTCCAAGTATCTGGAGGGGCTGCTGTTGCTGAAGTGATTTTAACAGAAAACGTAATAGTAGCAGATCCAGATGCTCCGGTATGATTATAATTTATTTGCCCTGGTGGGCTACCATAACCTATAGCCCATCCTGAAGGGGTTGCTGGTTGACCACCAAGATTATCGAGTATATATGTTGCAGGTGGTTTAATTGTAATTTGTGTTAGTTTATTCGTAGTAGGAACATTATTATAAGTTATCTTAACATTAAAGTTCATAGGCATGCTACCACTATTGAAGTATGCCGTTCCTGATGTTGCACTTGACAAGGCGACTGACCAACTCTGTGCAGCCACATCCTGAAACTCAATTGCCCCAAACAAACTAAACATCAATAATGATCCAAATATAAAACTCAAAATCTTCTTATTCAAACAAATCTACCTCCTTTCGTGAAACGATCAGTTTTTTTATTGTGAAATATCGATTCTTGACAGTATTATCCATATAATCAACTCTCTCTATTGTATCATAATTCAAACCAATTTTTGGTTCATAATATTTCAAGCCAATACCTCCATACTGTGAAACAATATAAAAACATTACCATGAAACAATTTTCCCTTAATTTCAGAAAATGAAACATTCATAATCAGGTCTCCTCCAGCATTGTTACCATTTTTTCTAAGAAATCCTTCCAATTTTCCGCTTTCTTCTTACCCTTCCACTCGATTAGCTTGAAGTAGAGATCGTCTGGGATCCCCTTAATCGTTATACTTTTCATTAATTAACCCCAATGAATAACAATTATCAGTGTTCGACATGAATATGTATAAACTGTTATCTATTATCATTAATCATTAATAGTATTTAAAGCTTTCGCATCTATTGCTTATCAATGTAAATACTTCTTAAGAAATCTTTGGAGTTTTTACTGTTAACACTGGCAAAAATAGTGATATGCTTAACTAGTCAGATCTTAAGTTAAATCCTCAATAATGTACTCAATCTTAATTTTAAGTTCAGGAATCTTATTTTCGACTACGTCGCTTAAAATAACATCGTCTAAATTAAAATAAGAATGGATTAAGATGTCCCTAAGTCCGGATATATTCCTCCATTCAACTTCTGGATAATTGTTTTTAACATCATTTGGAATATTTTTTATAGCTTCTCCTATTATCTCTAAATTTCTTAAAATAGCATCTTCAACTAGTTCTTCATCATAATCCTCTTTTTCTTTCAAGAGAACATATCTTTCGATCTTTTCAATCGCATTTAGGATATCTTCAAAATAAATAAGATAGTCTCTAGGCATATAGTACATCCTTTAAGATTTTATCCTTTAGTTTAGGGCGAATTGATTCTTTAATAACTAAATCGACCTTTTTTTGAAATAAATCTTCAAGGTAAAATTTTAGGCCCATATAATTATCAAAGTTCTTTTTTCCTGATTCGAACTCAATTAAGATATCAATATCACTTTTTGGAGTCTCTAATCCGGTGGAATATGAACCAAAAAGACCAACTCTGGATACCCCATATTTTTTAATTGTAGTTTGGTTTGATTGAATTAGTTTTAAAATATTATTTTGACCCATAATATAGTAATTAGGATATCTATAAATAAATCTTTTGTTTTGAGTTCAGAAAAGTTTATATCCCTAGTAACAGACGGGAAATAGGTGATTCTCTGGAAAAACTACATCTCCCAATTATTATTGAAATGGATGAAGACGGCGTGTATATTGTAAGCTGTCCGCAACTTAAAGGCTGCCGCTCATATGGGGAAACTATAGAAGAAGCAATGGAAAACATTAAAGAAGCGATAGCACTTTGCTTAGAAGATCAAAATCCTAGCGATATAAATAAATTCATAGGTTTTAGGGAACTGGAAGTATTACAATGACAAAATTACCACCCATCAGTGGTAAAGAACTAGTTTCTTTTTTAGAAAAAATTGGTTTTAATATAATAAGAACTAAAGGATCTCATGTCAGGCTTAAATCTGAGGATGGAAAATATACAACTGTTCCAATTCACTCTTAATAAAGAATTGCCAAAAGGATTACTTAGGAAAATTATAAGGGAAGATTTAGAAATTGAGCTAGAAGAATTTATAGGGCTTTACAACTCTAAAAAATAAATCTTTGAAGTTTTTGCTGTTAAAACAGGCTAAAGGTATAGTCAAATACAAATCATAGAAGCAAACATTAATAATAGGAAATAATATAAAAGATAAAAGCTAAAAGAAGATAGATAGTATGGCATCTGAAACTATAGAAATAAAAAAAGAGTTTTTGTATGAGCTTGTAGAAGATATAGATAAATTACAAGCAGAACTTGAAACAATTCTAAATCCCGATTGGGAAAAAGCAATAAATGATGCCGTAAATGAAGTAGAGGAAGGAAAGTTAGTCGATAGATCTGAACTTGAAAGACTCTGGAAAGAAAGACATGTATAAATCATCTTTTACAAAAAGTTTTTCTTCAATTTATGTCCGCTTTAATGAAGATATTAAGAAAATAGTAGATGAATCTATAGATAAAATATGCGAATTCCCAGAAAGAGGAAAGCCCCTTAGACACTTTAAAAATATTCGTTCAAAGAGGGTAGGAGTCCTTAGGATTATATATACAATAGAAAATGATAAAGTGATTTTTTTAGTGATTGGCCATAGAAAAACAGTTTATAAAAATCTTGAGAAATTTTTTTAATCTTTGGAGTTTTTGCTGTTAAAACAGGCTAAAACAGTTATAAATAATAGATTAGAAAAGTGTATATCCCTAGTAACAGACGGGAAATAGGTGATTCTCTGGAAAAACTACATCTCCCAATTATTATTGAAATGGATGAAGACGGCGTGTATATTGTAAGCTGTCCGCAACTTAAAGGCTGCCGCTCATATGGGGAAACTATAGAAGAAGCAATGGAAAACATTAAAGAAGCGATAGCACTTTGCTTAGAGAATTAAAGTTCCTCTAATATTATTTTGGCATTATCATAATTAATTCAATATATAACCTTCAATTGGCACAGATTTAAATAATAGTATAATTAAAATATATCTAATGAAAAATGTTGAAGATATTGAAAAAATAATAGAAAGGGAGAAGGAAGAACTTCTCAGAGGATATAAGATTAAAAATATAGGCATCTTTGGATCTTATGCCAAAAATTCTGCTAAAGAAAAAAGTGACATAGATCTTATTGTTGAATTTGAGGAGCCTGTTAGCCTTTTAGGTGTAATAAAAGCAGAAAATTATCTAACCGAACTATTAGGAATTAGGGTGGATTTAGTTCCAAAAGAAGATATACGAAAAGAACTTAAAGAAACTATTCTAAAAGAAGTGATCTATATTTGAAAAGGGAGTATACGTTATATCTGAAAGATATGTTAGAAAATATAGAAAAAGCAAATTATTTCATTGAAAATCTGACTTATGAAGATTTCAAAGCAGATGAGAGAACTAATTTTGCTGTAATTAGATGCTTAGAGATAGTCGGGGAAGCTTCGAAATCCATTCCTAAAGAAATAAAGTCAAAGTATAATGATATACCTTGGAAAGATATTGCAGGCTTAAGGGATAAAATCGTGCATGGTTACTCTGAAATAAATTTATTCAGGGTATGGCTTGTGGTAAAAGAAGAGTTTCCCATATTAAAGGAAGAAATAGAGAATATTATGAAAGATCTAGGAATTTATTAATAGGATTATAGTTATAGGAAAGTGTTTCATCTCTTGTTATACCATTATGGCCTCTTTTAAGATCTGATTTTTTAATTCTGGCCTTAAAGCCCTTTCAGAAACAACGTCTACTTTTATTTTTAATTTATCTTCAAGTAAATCAGAGAGCCCCACAAGATCAAAGAGGGTTGCACCTTCATAGAATCTAACTAGGATGTCTACATCGCTGTATTTATTTTGTTCTCCTCTTGCATATGAACCAAAGATACCAATAATCTCCGCTTTATAATTATCCCTAATTTCACTTTTCAAGAAATTTAATATTCCTATTATGTCATTTCTATTTCTCATCAAATCTTCCTAATTATAATATACCTCGATTATTTATATTATTTAGTATTGAATTTTAGATATAAAATTATTAGAGCTATTTTATATAATGTTTATTCAATGCTTTGTTTACATTTTTACCTAGAATAATAGTATCCTCTATAGTAAGGGCACTTCTATCCAAACTTTTTTCCATCTCTTCTAAGCTGAAACTAGATTTATCATAGTTCATAATGCTTTATCAATGAATAACGATATAAAATTTGGCTTTTACAAATCTGCCCAAGCATTATCCTCCTGTAAAATATTTTTACTTTCCTTCGTCATAAATCACGACTAACTCTTCCATTACTCTATCTTTAATAATAGGCCTCAAGTTTTCCTCTGTAAATAAATCTACTTTTTACCCAAAATATCGGCTAGATCAAGACCTATTCCTATAAATTCAAATAGGTTTTTTGTCTCACTAAACTCTACAAGGATATCACTATCAGGCCTTTCCTCTCCTCTTGCAACTGACCCAAACAGGCCTATTTTTTTAGCGCCGTGCTTTATAAGAAATGAAACAAGAGTTTTGTTTCTTTCTGAAGCATTCATAAATGCTATGTATTTTTAGTGTATTTATCGATTATCTACTATTAAGAATAGATCAAATTAGGAATAAGAGTAAAGAAACTGGAAGGCATCCATAGCTGCTACTGAAACCATAGTTATCTTTTGTGACTAAGATCCCTCTGCCAAATGATTTAAAGTTTGATAAATCAGATTTTTTTATAGTACTTTGATACTTAACTTCGAAAGGATATATTTTATCCTCTGTTAATAAAAGAAAATCAATCTCTTTTCCTTTTTTGCCCCTATAATAACACACGTGATCTTTTGGATCAAATAAGTCCCTAGGATTTAATGAATATGCAAGCCTACAAAGATGATTCTGTACAATTCCCTCAATGATCTTACTTTTGATTTCTAAATCAAGAACATTTTTTTTCAGATTTATAAAATAATCAGTTTCTGCGTTAGACCAGCCCGAAAGGGCGTGAAAAATGAAAGGGTCTTGGACGTAAAGTTTCTTATTCTTGTTAAAAATAATTCTATTTTTATCGATCGAATAAGCATAGGTTGTGTTAATAACAAATAACTCTTCCATTGCACCCACATAATCTTGTATTGTGTTGTGTGATTTGATATCCGTATTTTGAGAAAGATTGTTCCAACTAATAGGATCAGAAACTGTTCTACATATCTCCCTAATTATCTGTTTGAAATAGTTTTCTTTGAAGTTATACCTTCTTAAGTCCCCTATTATGGAGCTTATATAGATATTAAAAGTGTTGTTGGATATTTTATTTTTATTCATGTATTCATTTATAACATAAGGGATTCCGCCACAGACAATATATTGGTCAAAGAGGGCGACGAGTTCATTTTTGTAAAGCATAAGCTTCTGTATTCTTGGGTCATCTTCTCCTTCAAAAAACTTGAAAATTAAACTATGTCTTTCTTTTGAATGATTTAAGTTAATATCTGGCAATATCTCGTTAAACTTTGGCTCGATTAATTTTACAAACTCTGAAAATTTCATTGGTAAAAGAATCTTGTCAAGCGTTTCATCTTCTGATCCGCCCCTTCTTCCAGGCAATGTTTCTCCAGAATATTTAATATCCATAGAATGAGAGCCTGTTATTAAAATTGAGCAGTTTTCAAAAAGACCTTTGTTTGATAGGTGGAGTATTTCTCTTTGCCAGTTTTTTACAGAACATATTTCATCAAAAAACAAATATTTTCTATCGCCTAATTTAACGCCAGCCCAGTTGAGGTAAATTTGGATTATTTGACTAAGTTCTTCGGCGTTGTTCATTTCAAATGACCAGAAGAATATATTTTCAGGATTAATCTTATTTGAATTGATAAGTTCTTTTATTATGATTTTTAATAATGTAGTTTTGCCAACCTGACGAGGACCCCTTATTGTATATATAACATCTTTATCTAAAGAAATGTAATGTCTTAATGCCGGATACCACTTATATTTAACTTCATCAAACGTTTTAATTTTAATATCTTGATTAATGGATTTTTCATCCTTCCATCATGGGTTATTTTCTGAAAGTTGGCTTATATCAAAATAGTCCATGAAATAGTATTGATCTTCTAAATATTTAAACTTATTGATTTTTGACAAGTCATTTATAAATAACACAAAACAAAATTGACAAGACATATATAAATAAGACTAAATAAAATTGACCAGTTATTTATAAAGGAGTACATTTATTTTTGACAACTCTGCACGTACCAATTAGAGGACAATCCCTTCTTTGCATGCTTCCTGGACTGTACCTATTTGATTTCTCTTTCTTTCAAACTCTTTTTGTGTGTAGCAGAATGCTTCAAGCCTATAAATCCCGCCCCAGAGGTCTGTACTAATCCCATCCTCTTGATAAAATTGATACCTTCAAAATCTTTACTAACAATGATTATGTCATAGTCACTCTCGATTAAGTTATCTCCCCTTGCTCTTGAACCAAAGAGAAGAACTAACTCAGTGTTAACTCATTTTTTATCAGCCTGACTAAATCATCTAAAGTTTCAGCTCTTTCTCTATCCATAATATCTCACTTCAATGTAATTAGAAAATATTGATATAAAATTAATGGTAATAATCTAACTAGATCTCTTAAATTCTGTAATAGCATAGCAAATATACACCTAAAAGATATCGTTACAATGTTCCAAGACAATGTTAGAAAATCCCTTTATTAATAATGGCTATCCCTCACCTCATGGAGCCAATAAGGAAGTTCAACAGATTTGAGTTAAAGTATCTCCTCTCAATAGAACAGGTAGAGGAATTAAAAAAAGATCTGGAAAAGTACCTCTTATTGGACGACCATGGGAACTCTGGAACTTATGCAATTACTAGCCTCTATTACGACACAGAAGATTACCGCTTTTACTGGGAGAAGATTGAAGGGATAAAGTTCAGGAGAAAATTAAGGATAAGATTCTATGAAACAATCGATAAACTAACTGACGATTCGATAGTCTTTGTTGAGATAAAGCAGAGGACAAACAAAACTGTGCAGAAGAGGAGGGTTGCGCTAAAGTATAGGGATGCGCTCCTTCTCTGTAATGAGAGAAAAATCCCGCCACACGACCCCAGGGATTCTATTGTGATAGAAGAAATTCTTTCTATGCTGATAAATTACAATCTAAAGCCCACCCTAATTACTAGCTATTTCAGGAAAGCCTATGTCGGCTCTGACTATGATATTGGCCTTAGGATAACTTTTGACACAAATATCAGGTACAGGATAAATAATCTAGCACTAGATTCTAAAGAGATAGGGAATTTTTTGATCTCACCTGATAGGTCAATTCTAGAGATTAAGGCAAATGAGAGGATCCCCTACTGGGTGACTGAAGTCATAGGCCACAGGAATTACAGGCTTATCAGAATAAGCAAGTACTGTACCGGATTAGAAGCTGCGCAGAAGGTTCCAAATTACGCTTATGAGGTGTATTAATATATGGAAAATTTATTAGATGAGATTTTTAATTTTCAGGACTTAAGTGGGACATTCTCCACAACAGATGTTGTATTGGGACTAACACTTACATTTGTGCTGGTGTCGTTTGTAGGGTGGATATACCAGAAGACCCACAAAGGGACTTCCTACACGCAGAGTTATGTCCAAACACTTGTGCTTATGGCTCTTGTCGTTGACATAATCATGCTAGTTGTGGGGTCAAATATAGCAAGGGCATTCTCTCTTGTCGGGGCGCTCTCTATAATCAGATTTAGGAATGCGATGAAGGAGACAAGAGATGTCGGGTTCATATTCTTTGCAATGGCAATCGGTATGGCCACAGGGACAAAATTCTATTTCCTTGCGATTGTAGCAACAATAGTAATATGCATGATAATCTACATAATGTACAGATTTGACTGGTATTCAAGACCCATGACAAGCCAGATACTTAAGATACAGGTCAATAATGAAGTGGATTTCCAAAAACTCTTTGATGATGTCTTTGTCAAATATACAGAAACATCTGACTTGATAAGTGTTGATTCAGTCAGGTCTGGGATGCTTACAGAACTTGTATACAGCGTAAAGCTAAAAAAAAGCTCTGATAATCACAAGTTTTTAGGCGCAATAAAAACCTTAAATGGGAACCTAAAGGTTACCCTGATCACAGGCTACAATGCAACTGATCTTTGAGGTAGTTAGATGGATATCAAATTAAAGCGGCATTACAAGGTTCTTATCCTTTTTATTTTTACAATTTTCTTTTTTGGTTTAATTATTGGAAAAACCATGATGGTGCCGTATAGCTCAGGGAATCAGCGTAAGGTGAGTGCAAATACCTACAATATTGAAAATGGAATATACATCTTCGATGACTCTTTAGTCCATGATATTAAAATTGATATGACAGAAGAAGATTATAATTTGATGATCACAACGTTTAATGAAACGGGTGAAAAAGAATATTTCCCAGTAGATATCGCAATTGATGGCGTTACAATCAAAAATGTGGGCTTGAGATTAAAAGGGAACTCATCCCTTAACGGCCTATTCAGAAAAAACAGCGCCGTTCAGGATGTCCAAGCGCCCTATCTAATTAAATTTGATAAGTATGTAAAAGGGCAAAGCTACTAGGGATATAAAGAAATCGCAGTGCGTACGGGGAGTTTTAACGGGGGAAGTGCTCTTTTAGAAGAGCCACTGTCTCTTTTCATCTATCAGAAGAGTGGCCAGATTGTTCCAGAGTATTCATATGCAAGTGTTAAGGTAGCAGACAATAATTCTTACTATTATGTAATGTGTGAAAACATTGACGGGAACTATATTGAAAAGCACTTTGCCGGTACTGACGGAATCCTTTACAAAAAGGGTAACTCAGCAGACTTTTCCTATAAGGGGGAAGACCAGACAAAATACGTAAGCGAATACGAACAGAAGACTAATAAGAAGAATGAGGATTACTCCAAGCTAATTAAATTTTTGAAGTTTGTTTCGGAATCAAGCGATGAAGAATTTGAGGAGCAACTTCCAGATTGGCTAGAGCTAGATCCTTTTATGACGATGATTGCAATAAATGAGTTAATAGACAATCAGGATTCATTTTCCAGCCAGAGTCGTAATTTTTACCTTTACTATAATCCTGAAACTCAGAAGTTCACAATGCTAGCATGGGACTTTAATCTTGCATTTGGCAGGTTTGGCGGTGGGGATAGAAATATGCCTGGCAGGGTTGGCAATCAGACTTTTCAAGTGCCAGGTGAGATGCCCCCGATGGATTTCAACATGAGTATCCAAAGGCCAGAAGGTATGGCCAATAGAGACATAAACAGGAGTATTATGCGACCGGAAGGTATGCCAGGCAGAGACGGCAATCAGACTTTTCAAGTGCCAGAAGGTATAATGCAAGGCGGGATGCAAGGAAAAAATCAACTCAATGAGAGATTCTTTGCAAATGAGAAGTTTAGCCAGATGTACCAGGAAAGATATGATGAGCTATCAAAAAAGATTTACTGTGACGGATCGCTATTAGAAGAGATTGACTACATTGCCGAAGTATTCACTGAATATAACAAGAAAAATAATATCTTAGACCAAAATACCTATGATGCTGAAGTTCAAAAAATGAAAGACTATGTGAATCAAAAAAGAGAGAGTATTTGTGATTAGGGCGTATTCTAAAGGAGATACGAGAGAAAAGCCTTAGATGGTATTAAAGATACGATAGAATCCTATCTACAAATACAATTATTTTATTGGCGGTTCTCTAGTAATATCTAGCCCCTACCAATATGCGTCTTCAATTGTCCCTACCCCTTCGCCCAGGTCACTTAAAGTAAATGTATTTTTATCATCTTTTATGGTGAGTTCTTTAGGTATTACAGCATATTGGATATAAACTTGAGAGCCGCCTCCTTTCATATCATATCTATTTGTTGCATATATCTCTAAAACAGCTCTTATATGTTTGTTCTTTTCTATGCCCTCGATAATCCAATTGTCACCTATTCTCGACACTTCAAGTTTTGGATTGTTCAATCTTATTGTGATCTGATTTTTTGTGTCGAAGAATTTTATAGATTTGTGGAGAAATGTATGTGACTCTTTTCCCATCTTAAGGCAAAAAAATGAAAAAACAGAATGATTCTTGAAAACGATCCTTGCCCAATGGAAAGGCCCAAAGGGTGCAACACCGACTACTTTCTGGAGATGTGCAGTCCCTTTGAATTTTTTTCCAAGTACGGTGCCATTGGCATCTGAAAATACGTCTACCCAGCCCACACCCAAAGGAGGAAGAAACACCCCATACGCATCTTTAGTTTCAATGAAGTTTCCATTTTCCATTTTTAGATTGATCAAATCCCCTAAAGTCATTAGATAGTTTGGATAAGAACCGCTGAATACCATTTCACTGCCGGAAATTTCAGAAGTAATTGTGTCTTCCTGAAGTATTGTAATTGCATTGGTGTCAGGTAATTTACGTAACTCATCACCATCATATATCCAGCCAGATGTCACTGCTAGGACTTCGTTCTCACTCAATTCATTAAATCTCATCTTTTTGTGATTAAACAGCATTTTTTTTCCATGCTTCCTAAATATTAAGAGCGTGATTTGTACAGGTCTTTCGCCATCTTGCCCAAAAAAAAGAAACCACCAGTATTCTTTGCCCAAAGGAGGCAGTTTTTCAATGGAAAACATTGCTCTATTCAAGAGCATCTCATTTACATCTGCCCCGTTTATATGTGACAAATTTTTTATGAGATTATAAGTCTCACAAAACTTATTAATTATCCCCATTATTTCCGTCTCACTTTTTTTTCTACATAGGAATAACTCAAAACAGTTGTCAGGGCAAAAGTTAGTCTAACTAAATTAAAAACACCTTTAGTATTGCCCACCTGCTTAAGTAAAGATATATTCTTTGATACGCTAAACTTAGAATAATTGTCTAATGAATTCATCATTTCTCTTAAATCAACATTAATGTCTATTGTTGTATGGTCCGCTTTTTCTGAGCTAGTTTTTATTTGTTCAACTTTTTTACTTGATGTTTTAAAAATATAACTTGCCGTTTTGTCTTCATATTTTAAACTAACCTGTATTACTTGAGGCCCTAAAATCCTCAATAGCTTTGACATTTCTATGGCCTCATCCATAAATACTTTATTAGATTCATCTTTTTCAGCGTCTATAATCGCATCCAAGAAAATTGCAGAGTGCTCTACCATTTTTTCTTTTCTTAAATCATTGCCTGCGTTGTTGAGAAATTCTAGTTTTGAAAGAAGGTCATGAACAAAAACATTTAACTTCTTTTTCTGTCCGGTTTTTATCTGTAAAACTTTGGCCTTATCCAGTAGGACATCTAAAGTCCAGAATCGAAGCATACAGTATGTTTGTAGGTATTCTAATTTCTCAGGTGTTAATGAATTTATATGAAAGACGGAATGCATTTCATCATATTTGGTCCAATCTTCTTCAAATATAAGGCCATTTTTTTCTAAGTTATCGTAAAATTCTGTTTTTGGAAATGGTGTTGCAATGCCAAACGCACAGTTCAATAGTCCTATCTTTTTAGCATACGCAGGAAATTGTTTTATGTCTTCTTCGGTCTGTCCAGGTAAACCAATTATAAAAGTTCCAGTAGCCTCCACACCGCACTCCCGCAATATTTTAACGGCGTTCTGCTGATTATCAAGAGATATATTCTTATTTACACAATTCAAATCTGTTACACTTGGGCTCTCAAACCCCATTTCATAATGAAGGAAACCGCTATCACACATTTTTTTGACAAGTTCTGAGTTTTCTACAACGCTGTCAACTCTTGTCATGACAGAAAAAGTTACGTCTAATTTATATTTTTGTAATAAATCACATAATCTATCTATCCTTCTAGAATCGCAAATAAAATTTGGATCTGTTACAAAAATACGTAATGGTTTTCCTTTGTGAAATGATACTATTTCTAATATCTCTTCCATGATGTTCTCGGGGGATCTAAATCGTACCCTTCCCCCACTCATGTAAGGTTCACAGCAAAAACTACAGTCGGCGTAGCATCCACGTGACATCGTAATTACGTCTCTTTCTCTACCTTCTTTATTTTCTTGGGCCCTATAACGATGTCTTCTAAGATACCTTGCAGGGAAAGGTAATGAATCTAAATCCTTTATTATTTGTCGATCAGGGTTGTTAATTATTCGGCCTTCTTTTTTATAGGATATACCATGAACGCTTTCGGGGGCCCCTTTTTGCACAAGTTCCTTCATTGTAAGTTCGCCTTCCCCCCTCACAATCATGTCTATGTGGGGGCTTTCTAGTAATTCATTGTATATAGCGGTCGGATGATAACCACCGATTATAGTTGTAATATTGTTATCTTTGGCAATTTTTGCAAGATGCAGACCTTTTTCATGGTCTGTTGCAGACATGGATATTCCAATCAAATCAGGATGATATTTATCAATAAAGTATTGTAGTGGGTGATTTTCACGCTCCATATCGATTATCCAAACATTATCGACTTCTTTTTCTATGGAGGCTGCAATGTATTCTAATCCAATAGGAACTAGGTCCGCTAAGTGGCCTAATCCCGTCTTACCTTCTGGTTTTATCAGTAAAACATGTTTATATGCCATAAAAATCACGGTTGATATTTTTGCTAAGATTATGATGACTTAGTACATTCAATTTTTTATATTAAAAAAGCTCCATCTATAAGAAATACTCACTTCAAGTTAATTTATAAAGATACCCAATCAATCTGTTGAGGATTTATATCAAAAAACTAATATTGTTTGCAGTCCTTTTTATGTTTATTAAGAGGTATCTTGGCATGATATATTTTTGACCAGTCATTTATTACTAAGATAAAATAAAGAGATAGATAAAATAACTGGTAGTTTAGTATATTTCTACTCTCTATCTTGATTTTTCTTTAGAATTTTTTGTATTTTATCTACAGGCACTACACTCTCGTAAATTGTAACGTCGTCTATATACCATCCGTTATAATTATTATACAGGCCATCGCCATCTTCAAAATTGAATATTCCGCCTGCCGAGACGGAAAAAACTGATAAGAAAAATATTACGCTTACTATTAGTGAAATAAAAGATATTTTCTTTATGTTTGGATTTTCTAAAGATTATTTATAAATTTAACAGCAGGCATAAGTAGGAATTAGATAGAATTTAGTATTTCTATAATCTCTTCTTTTTTCAATAATACTTTTTTACTGTCAACTACAGGCAACTTTTGCACTTTTTATCACTTCGATATCAGAAATTGAAAGAATTCTTATTTCTTCTCCATTACCAATTTGCTCCTCAAAATGTAATTCACATGCTTCTTTCATATTTTCTACAAGTTCATCCAATGTTTTTCCCTGTGTAAAAATGCTTTCTCCTAAATCTCTGGCACACCAATAATTTTCATCTTTATATACTTCAAATTTAACTAAAATCATGATATCTTAATAGATATTGTTAAGTTGCAATATAAATATTTGTAAAATAACTAGCAACTGCAAAATGATTTAAGTTGAACTTTGGTAAGAAGTTTGAATAATAAAAAAATTAAGAGTAAAAGAGTAATATGAAAAAAGAGATTATTCTATTCAAAATCAATGAGATTGAAGAAAGTCTTTCATTAATAGAAGAAAATATCCCAGAAAATTTTGATGATTTTGAAAGAAGTATACAGGATATAAAAAAGATAATGGAAAAGAATTAATCAAATAACTTCTTGATGCTCTTCTCATAAGGCGGCTTTAAAACTCCTCTTTCAGTAATTATCCTTGAGATATATTTTGCAGGTGTCACATCAAAAGCAGGATTAAAAACATCTATACCTTCTGTTGCAATCCTCTTGCCACCTATGTGGGTCACCTCATCCTTGCTCCTTTCCTCAATAGGGATATCCTCACCCGTTTTTGCCTTTGGATCAAATGTTGAAATAGGTGCTGCTACATAGAAAGGTATGTTATTTTCTTTGGCCAAAACTGCTACCTGATAGGTCCCAATCTTATTTGCTGTGTCCCCGTTCATGGCAATTCTATCGGCCCCGACTATCACCTTCTGGATTAATCCTCTCCTCATGGAGATACCTGCCATGTTATCACATATCAAAGTCACGGGGATCCCATCTTCCTTTAATTCCCAGGTGGTGAGTCTTGCGCCTTGCAAAAGCGGTCTTGTTTCATCTGAGTAGACCCTTACCTTCTTGCCTGCCTCAGCTGCGGCCCTTATTACGCCAAGCGCGGTACCGTATTCTGAAGTTGCAAGCGCTCCGGCATTGCAATGTGTTAAAACTCCTTCTCCAGTGGAAATTAAGGGGTGCCCGTATTGCCCCATTTTTCTATTAATCCTTGCATCTTCCTCTCTTATCCTTTCTGCCTCTAAAATCAACTCATTTTTAATTTCTTCGATTGATTTATTTTTTATAGAGTCAAAATAGGTCATCATGCGCTCAATTGCCCACGTGAGATTCACTGCCGTGGGTCTTGCATTCTTTATCTTTTCACCTTCTCGTATAACATTGAAAAAATCATCCTTGTTACTGCCTTCATAGCTTAATGCTGCTAAAACAATACCATAAGCCCCCGCTACCCCGATGGCAGGCGCTCCTCTGATGGCAAGTGCCTTTATTGCGCCCTCAAGTTTTTTGACATCTGTGCATGATACAACTTTATATTTGCCCGGTAGGAGCGTCTGGTCTATATATTTGACCTTGTTATCCTCAAAAAAGATAGTTTTAATCATAACGGCACCCTAAAAAGGTTTAAATACTCCACTCTCATTGGCTATAAAAAACTAACGAGACCCAATATGATCGAAATAACACCTCTTTTAATATTCAGTATCATCTGGTTCATACTGCCACCTTACATTGCTAATATGGCACCCGCCGTTTGGGGAGGCGGTCCATCGCTTGATGGCGGGAGGCTCTTTTTTGATGGTAAACGACTATTTGGTAAAGGCAAGACTATTAAAGGCGCTGTAGTCGGTATTCTAGCCGGGGTAATAATAAGTCTCGTGCAACATATTGTCCTCCCCTTCCCATCGTTTGGCTATGCTCTTTTGAGAGGTTTTCTAATGGGAACTGGTGCAATAGTGGGGGATCTTTTTGGCAGCTTTATAAAAAGGAGAGTAAATATTGAAACTGGTGATTCTGCTCCTCTTCTTGATCAGCTTGACTTCATGCTTGGTGTTATAGTATTCATGTACCCATTAGGCCTCCCATCACTTGAAATAGTTCTAATATCTGTAATAATTACCCCTATTGTACATTTAGTTTCAAACTCTATATGGTATCTTGCAGGAAAAAAAGAAGTCTGGTGGTAAGTTAAACCTTTCTTGCAAACGACATATACCCTGTGTGACCGATCATCCTTGTCTTTGGTCTTGTTCCCCTTTCCTTTACCTCATACTCTCTTATGATGGTTTCAAGTGTTTTAACTTCGGAATAATCGTATTTTGATATTTCTCTTCTAAAATCAATGACCTGCTCGATGCATGGGGAAAATGAGAATATGAACCCTCCAGCTCTTAACGCCTCGTATGCATGCCCAACAACCCTATGTGGCTCTGGGAGGTCAAGAGAAACAAGATCGACATCCTTTTCATCGATACCCTCATAGATGTCCTTTAGCTTAAACTCCACATTACCTTTTCCATATGTGTCAAGATTTTCCTTTGCCACCTTTAGAAAGCGCTCATTGATATCATAAGAATAGACTTTTCCAGGGAATACCGTATACGATAATAATAATGTCACCGCCCCTGAACCTGCACCTGCCTCAACTACGGTGTCCCCACCTGATATACCGGTATTTGCAATTATCTGGCACGCATCATCAGGATTTACAGTCTGAGGCATCTTTTTCATCATATAGATATAGTCAATTATATTTGGTTTTAGTATGGAAAAATTCTTTCCCAAGTGAGACTTAATCTTGTCCCCATATGTCTTACCAATAAGCTCTGATAGGTCAAGCTTTCCTAGATTTGTATGAAATATCCTGT
>Ga0265293_10007626_pt1 | contig 16537 bp, 19 predicted proteins | sample Munlanlewell138R_FD_192505 | JGI IMG/M metagenome (GOLD analysis project Ga0265293, IMG submission 192505) | Leachate microbial communities from a municipal landfill in Southern Ontario, Canada - Leachate well 138R | ecosystem: Engineered > Solid waste > Landfill > Unclassified | place: Canada...
TGGTAATGAAAATACTATTGAGTATATAATAAAACAGTTAGAATATTGTGATGATAAGAAAAAAGAATTTTATAATAACATATTAAGATGTATTAATAAATTCGGATTTGATAGGTTGATGAATCTTGTTTTACAGAAACGTAGTTCAGTAATAACAAGATATGTAGATAAACCAATAGAATTTAAATCATTATCGTTTAGTGGTAGATGTAGAAAAACAAAAATTTTAGACTATAATAGTAAGTTTGGTTCAGTTATTAATGCTTATATTAGTTTATCTGGATTAGGAAGAAAATCATTTGATATACCTGTTAAGTTTAATAAGGATTGGCATGGTAATATTAAAAACTATTATAAGAAAAATCCTGATTATGAATATACATTAACATTTAATGAAAAAGAACATCAAGTTAATATACATTTATATAAGGATGGTGAAAGATATATACCACAAGCAGGAGATAATGTAGTAGGTATTGATGTTAATTGTAAACATAATCTGTTTGCATTATCTAATGAAACCACTTATGATTATGATAGAAAGTTAGTTAATGATTTCTGTAAACTATCAATAGAGATAGATAAACTAAAAGAAAATAAATCATATATTATTGGTAAACGTAAACAATTGAAGTTAGATACATTGAAACGTAAAATGATTCATTCAGAGCAACAGATGATTTCTAATATATGTAAAGAATTACAGAAACAAGGTGTTAATCATATTGTAATGGAGGATTTGGATAATGGGTTTGGCAAATGTTATGTAAAAGATAAGGATAATGAAGATATAAACCATAATAGAAAAGTAAAGTTTCTTGGGTTATCATCATTGAAACAAGAAGTTGAACATATATCAAGAAAATATGATATAGGCGTATCAACTGTACATAGTAGTTATACAAGTAAAATGTGTCCTGTATGTGGATGTATTGAGGATGAGAATCGTCCAAATCAAGAAACGTTTGAATGTATAGAATGTGGGTATGAAAGTAATGCAGATTTTAACGCCGCAAATAATATAAAGAATAGAGTAGTCTTAACCGTGTTAAGAGATAAACTCTTAAAACAACTTGATAATGGGGTTTATGAACCAAAGAAACTGCAAAGGGAAAAGGTAAAAGAAGTACTATTATCGCTTCGGAGAAACCTACAGAATGTAGGTAGTGAATGTATAGAAAGTAGCATGACTACTTTTGATTGTGTTCAATTCTTCGGAAGAAAAGAAGAATATAGAATTTTATCAATTGATGGTGGTGGGTTACGAGGTATTGTTCCACTAACTATTCTTAAATATATTGAAGAAAAAGAGGGTAAAAAAATAATTGAATTATTCGATTTAATAACAGGAACATCAACAGGTGGGATAATAGCTTGTGGATTAGCTTGTGGTTATAGTATTGATGATTTAATCAGTTTATATTATAATAAAGGTTCTGAAATTTTTCCTATTGATAATAATTTTATTAAAAAGAGTTATAGGTATATTAGAACAGTTTTTAAACCTATGTATAGTAATAAAGGGTTAAAAAAAATATTAGATGAATATTTTAAAGATTATCAATTATCTAATACCATAAAACCAATTATAGTTACTTCATATGATATATACAATAATGAGGTTGTTATGTTTAAAACAAGAAATGCTGTTGTTTCTGATAAACATGATGCAAAATTAAAAGATATTTGTTTAGCAACCTCATCTGCCCCAGTATATTTTCCACCACATGCTTTAATATATAATGATAAAAAAAGAATTTTAGTAGATGGTGGTATTTATATTAACAACCCATCAATGGGTGCAATATCTGATATTTTAAAAACAAATGAAAAGATTGATATAAATAATATACATTTATTATCATTAGGTACAGGAAATCACGCATCAAATATTGGTTATCATAGTAAAAAATGGGGAGTTATTAATTGGTTGCAAAATATTGTTACAATAATGATGCAATCAACATCTAAGGTGGTTGATTATGAGTGCGTTCAAATTCTTAACAATTATCTAAGGTTACAAATAGAGATAAAAGATAAAAAATATAGTAAAATGTCTGATGCTAAATTAGAAACATTAAATTACTTAATAAAAGAAACTAATAATTTATTATTAGATGATAAAATAAAACAAGAAATAAAAAATTTTTTTAAAAATGAAGTATTATAAATTAATCAACAATGAATTAGTTACATCACCATCAGAATTAACAATCGGTGGTGTATTAGTAACAAACCCAACACAAGAACAATATTTAAGTCAAGGGTGGAAACCATTATTGATAGCTGAACAACTAAAAAGAGATAGTTATCATCGAATAGAAAGTATTTATATCGAAACTAATGAATATATCATTAAAAAATATAAATTGGTATTAATAGATGATATTGATAGGGCTAAACGAATGAAAATAAATGAGCTTATGAAGTATGATTCTTCAACGGAAGTAAATAGTTTTTATATTAATGGTATGGAAATATGGTTAAATAAAAATGATAGGGTTTCCCTCATGTATTCTATTGAAAGTGAAGAAAATATATTATCAAATACCACAACAGTTATATATACTAAAACAAAACCATCAATACCAATTACCTTAGATATAACAATGGCAAAAACTTTATTACAAACCATTGAAGTTTATGCTAAAAATTCTTATGGGGTAACTCAAACCCATTTAAATAATATTTTAAATTTAACAACAAGTGAGGATGTTAATAACTATAATTTTAAACAAGGTTATCCAAATAAAATTAATTTAACAATATAACACCATGAATATAGAAGAAATATTTAATATTAATATAATTATTTCTGAAAATAAGATAAATTTATCTTATTTTGGTTCGGAAGAAAAACATTATGATATCTACGTTAAAGATATAGATAGTAAAGCAACATTATACTATTCAAAAATACTTATGATTCCTAATTATAATTATTTTATAATACCCGCACACCCTGTTGTATGTGATTTTCAAACAAATTTAAATTTTGGTGGTGTGTTATTAGAATTTTATGATAATAACACATTCTTATTTAATCATGAAATACGAATAAGGGATACACAACCTAAAAAAGAGTGTTTATTACATACAAAAGATCCTATTTATCGTAATTATGAAGATTTTTTTGTTGATAAAATGTATGACAATTTTATAAATTCAATATCAAATAAAGATGTTTGTGTTGACATAGGTGCTAATGTTGGTTTATTTACTGATTTGGTATTATCTAATGGGTTTAAAAAGGTGTTAAGTGTTGAGCCAAACCCAAAAGCAATAAATGATTTTAAACGACTACATAAAGATAATTCTAATGTTGAATTAGTTGAATACGCAATTACATCAAATAATAAAGATGTTTTATTGAGTTGTGATGAAAATAATACATTAAGTAGTAGTTTATATGTTATACAAACAGATAATTTTGTTACAGTACCAAGTAAAACAATTGATGAGCTTTTAAAAGATTATGATAAGATTGATTTATTAAAAATGGATATAGAGGGTGGTGAATATGATATATTTGAACATATAAAAAAAGAAACATTAATGAAAATAGATAATTTGTTATTGGAGTTTCATTATAATGATGGTAATTCAATTACTTTATTAAAGTTAATATCTAAATTAGTAGATATGGGTGAGTTTAATTCAATTTCCATTAAAGATACTAACAATAAAGAACATATTAATTTAATAGAGGAACAGGGTATTATAATAGCACAAAGAAATATTTAATATTTTTTAACTATAAAAATTTGGTAGTTTGAATAAATAGTTGTAATTTTGCATTTAATTAATAGAAAAAAAATATGAAAGGTTATGTAATTGTTGATGGTGATAAACCATTTAAAAAACATGTTTATAAGGTTGGTAAAACATTAAAAGTAGATGGTGAATTAATTTTTAATGTTAATGGTATACATTTTTTTAAAGATTTTTTTTATGCTTATTTATATAATAATAATAAATCGGGTAAAAAGAAATTATTAGAAGTAGAAAGTATGGGTAAAATTTTACATAGATATAATGTATATATTACAGATGTATTATATGTTAAATCAGAAATAAAAGATATTGAAAGTTTTATACTTAAACAATCTAATAATTATATTGATAATAATGATTTTTCTCGTATTGTTTCTTCTTATCAGAAGTTATCAGAAGATTTTATTTTAACTAATATTAAAATATTAGATTGGTCAATGTTATCTTATGGGCAAAAGTTTAGTTTAGACTTTTATAAAAACTATAAAGATAAATTAGATTGGTCATTTATTTCCCAATATAAAAAAATGGATTTAGATTTTTTAAAGATGTTTGAAGAATATATTAATTGGGATATTTATTCATCATTTCAAAATTTAACCGATGAAATTGTTAATAGTGAGTTTCAAACTAAATTAAATTGGGATAATATTAGTCTGTATTTTGGTTTAAATGAAAAAATACAGAAAAAATATGGTAAGTATTTAAATTGGGATATTATTAAAGAAAGAGAAATTAAATTAAAAAGTAAAAATTATGATAACGAACAAAATTGGTGAAAAAATTAATTATTTAAATGAAAACGAACAGTTAATCAAATGTACTATAACTGAAATTAAAGGTAATGAGATTTATCTAAAAGATAAAAAAGGTAATGTGTATGTAGAATTATTACAAAATATCGATAATGATAATAATGAAATTAAATTTTATAACCAATGTGTTGGTTGTCGTTATATTCATGATCGAGAGAGTAATAATCTAACTAATTGTTTAATATGTCCTTTTAACGAATAAAATCAAAATGCAAATATTAAAGATAATTAGTAGATATAGGAGAGATTTTTGGGCGGACTTTCAATGTGAACATTGTGGTTATATTGAAAAAAATAAAAGTGGTTATGATGATAGTTTCTTTCATAATAAAGTAATTCCGACTATGAAATGCTCTAAATGTGGTAAAACATCAAAAGAGGATTATAAACCTATGATGCCTAAATATGATGATAATGTTCAATTATAATAAAAAAGATTAAATAAAATGGAAATAAACCATATAGAAGTAAAAAGAGAACCAGATTATTCAATATCGGGAATAATAAAATCAATAAATTCAGAATCTATTGATGATATATTAAATAAATTCTCTTATGATAATCTTCCAACTGCTTTATCGTCGTTTACTCATAAAACATATGAACAACTATGTGATGGGTTTAATTATGAAACACGTAATTTCACCGATGCATTATATTATATTGGTTGGTCATTTAATGAAAATAAATTAGTTCCGATAACTATAGTAAATGGTTATCCAACACAATTAATTGATGTTCATATCTACAAAAATGATACTATACAAAATGATAAATATTGTTTTGTAGTTTTAAAAAATGATAAATCAGAAATAAAAGAATTTAAAGCAATTTATAAGGGAGCTACTCTTAGAGATTATCCGAATTTAGAAATTGATATAGTTTTAAATGATTGTATTTTAGTTGGTTTAAAATCATTTAGGACTAAATATATTGTTCAAGATATAATTGAAAATCCTTTTTTAGTTGAAAAATTAAATCAATATGTTAAAGAAGATATATTAAGATATTTAATCTAAATTTAGATTTTAATTAAAAAGAAAATAATTATTGTGGTGATTGTTGGTAAATAACGGTTTACTAACCAATATTAATTAATAATATTAAAATAATAAAAAAATGGAAAGAAAATTAGCATCCGTACAAATTATTAGAGGGATTGAACCAATCCCAGATGCGGAATTTATTGAAACAGCAATTATTAATAACTGGAAGATTGTTATTAATAAGAGCAATGGTTATAAAGTAGGTGATAAAATTATTTATTGCGAAATTGACTCATTTTTACCAATTAAGGAAGAGTTTGAGTTTTTAAGGAAATCTTCTTATAAAAAGGTTTTGGATAAAGAGGGTTTTAGGTTAAAGACAATAAAATTAAGAGGTCAAGTATCACAAGGGTTAATATTACCTCTAAATATATTAGAGGGTGAATTTAATGAAGGTGATGATGTTACTGAATTATTGGGTATTACCAAATATGAACCACCTATTGATCCATCAATTGTTGGAATTACAAAAGGTCTTTTTCCTTCATTTATTGAAAAAACTGATGAAGAAAGAATACAAAATCTTACTCAGAAATTCGATTTATTTAAAAATAGAAAATTCTATGCAACTGAAAAACTTGATGGTACAAGTACAACATATTATGTAAAAGATGGTGTATTTGGTGTTTGTTCAAGAAATCTTGAATTAAAAACACCAGAAGATGATGAAAATTTAAGTACTCAATGGAAAATAGCAAAAGAACATCAATTAAAAGAAAAAATGTTAGGTGAGAATAAAAATTTTGCTATTCAAGGTGAATTAATTGGTTATGGTATTCAAAAAAATAACTACAAAATATCTAATCAAAAATTTTATGTATTTAATGTTTTTGATATTGATAATTATAAAAAATTAGGTCTTGAAGAAATTAAATCTTATACCAAAGCGTTTGGATTAAATATGGTACCTATTATTGCTGAATTTGATGGATTACCATCTATTGATGAATTAATTAAACTTGCTGATGGAAAATCAGTATTAAATAATAATTCAAGAAGAGAAGGGTTGGTATTTAGAAGTAATGAAAATGATGTTTCATTTAAAGTAATTTCTAATGCATATTTATTAAAAAATGGAGATTAATTTATTAAATAAAATATATAATGAGGATTGTTTAGAAACGTTAAAACGATTTGATGATAATTTTATTGATTTAACAATAACATCACCACCATATAATGTAAATTTGGGTAATAATAAATATAATAAAACACCATATAATTTATATAATGATAATAATGACCATAAAGAATATATAAATTGGTTAGAAAATATATTTAAAGAAATATATAATAAAACAAAAAATGGTGGCCGTTGTGTTATTAATATAGGTAATGGTAAAAATGGTAAAATTCCCACCCAATCGGATATAATTCAATTTATGTCAAATATTGGGTGGTTACCAATGGCTTTTATTATTTGGGATAAAAATACCACAAGTAATAGAACAGCGTGGGGGTCGTTTAATTCACCTTCTTCACCTTCATTTCCAACACCATTTGAGTTTATATTGGTTTTTGCAAAGAATAGTTATAAATTGTTAGAAAAAGGGTTTAGTGATTTAAAAAAAGAGGAATTTATTAGTTGGTCCAACTCTAAATGGGTTATGAGTGGTGAAAAAAGGAAAGATATAAATCACCCTGCTGTTTTTCCAGTGGAATTACCATTAAGATGTATAAAAATGTTTAGTTGGGTTGATTCTATTGTTTATGATCCATTTATAGGTAGTGGAACAACAGCCGTTGCTTGTTTAAAAACAAATAGAAATTATATTGGTAGTGAAATAAGTGATGAATAAAGTAAATTATTTTTCTTTTATGTTGATATTCGTAATCATATAAATAAAGAACGTGTTAAGGTTGGTAAATCAGAATGTAAATTTCTGTTTGAAAATGTTGCTAGTATGAATGAGGAAAGTAAAATAGCTATTTCTAATTGTTTAGGTTATAACCCTATATTTATAAATTCTTCTTTGGTATCAGCACAAGAAAGACCAAGATTATATTGGACAAATATTGAAAATATTACTCAACCTAATGATAAAGGATTAGTTTTGAAAGATATATTAGAGCAAGAAGTAGATGATAAATTCTTTTATAAGGTTGATTATATTTATCATGGTGATAAAAGTGTATGTGCAACATTAAATATTAAAGGTCATGACTTAATTAAAAGAGTTCATAACCCTAATTTTAAATGTCATACATTAACTACTTGTAGTGGTGGTAATACACAAAAAAAAGTTTTAATAGATTCCAGTGTTAGAAAACTAACCCCCATAGAATATGAAAGGCTACAAACTGTACCTGATAATTATACATATGGTGTTTCTAATACAGCAAGATATACAATGCTTGGTAATGGTTGGACGGTAGATGTGATTGCACATATATTTAGTTTTTTAAAAAAAAATATTTTATGATAGATAACGGAAAGATGATTATTTAGATATGGTAACCGACAATGTAGCATTAAATTTAATTGACAACTCTTGGACAGTTGATATAATAGTAGAATTATTAAAAAAAATAAAAAATATATGAAAAAAATTTATTTAGCAATACCATATAGTGGTATGTGCGAGAGTTCTTTTGAACAATCATTAGTAGTTACCACACATTTAATGAAAAGTGGTGATGTTAATATTTTTAGCCCAATCATAAACTCACACTTATTAGCTAAAAGTGGGTTACCTGGTGATTGGTCGTTTTGGGAAACGATAGATAAACAATATGTTGAGTGGTGCGATGAGATTTGGGTTTTAATTCCCAAAGAGGGTTTTAGTTATGTTATTAATTCTAAGGGGGTGCAAGAAGAAATTGTTTATGGAAAAGAGTTAAAAAAATCTATTAAATATATATATTTTGAAAATAATGAAATTTATTGGTTATAAAAAATGAGAAATAAAGAAGAATTAATTAACATTATTTTTAATGAATCTTGTTTAGATACACTAAAATCAATGCCAGATGAGGTTTTAGATTGTGTAATAACTTCACCACCATATTGGCAATTAAGAGATTATGGATATGAAGGTCAATGGGGTTTAGAACCAACATATAATGGATATTTAGAACATCTATGGGAAATGATGGATTTAATATATAAAAAATTAAAACCAAGTGGTACTGTTTGGGTTAATTTGGGCGATACATATGGAACAGTTTCTGGTGGTTTAGCTGGTAAAAATACTTTTGATCCCAAGAACCCTAACGCAACAATAAATGTTATAAAACAACCAAAAACAAATCATAAATGTTTATTACTTTTACCACATAGGTTTGCTATTGGGTGTATAGATAGGGGTTGGATAGTAAGAAATGATATTGTGTGGGCTAAAAAAAATGCATTACCTGAGAGCGTAAAGGATAGATTTTCTAAAAAACACGAATATATGTTTTTTATGACTAAATCACCTAAATACTATTTTGATTTAGATTCAGTTAAAGATAATTATTTAACTAAGGAAAATAGACAAAATGGTATTGTTCGTAATAGAGCTTTTAAATACGATAGTAAAATGAATAATAAGGATATTAACCCTAATGCACCCTCATTAGAAAATATTGATGAAAACGAAGCTTATAAACCATTAGATAGAAAGAAAAATCCTGGTGATGTGTCTGATTTTTGGGATATCAATACTAAACCAAGTAAAGAAAAACATTATGCAACATATAATTCAGAATTAATTAAAAAACCAATAATAGCTGGCTGTCCACCTAATGGTATTATATATGATCCTTTTATGGGTACTGGAAGTACGGCTGAAAGTGCGTTAGAATACGGTAGATTATTTATTGGTAGTGAAATGTCAGAAAAATATTGTGAAATAGCTAATGAACGGATTAACAATTATATAACTGATTTAAAATTATTTTAATGTTTTTTAACACTTAAAATTTGGTGGTTAATAAAAAATGTTCTATCTTTGCACAAATAAATGATAGAACATTTTTTATTAAATAAAGCAATGAAAGAACAAATATTTTTAGAATTAATAGATAGATCTCCAAAGATAATCCGACGTAAATTAGATCAATTAAAATTTTTAAGAGAAAGACCTGATTTTCATCCAGAAGAATCTTGTTATGAACATATTAAAATAGTAACAACAAGATTATTAGATATTGGTAATCCTAATCTTATTTTAGCAGGTGTATTACATGATATATGTAAGTTTGATTGTGTTGAATTAAATAAAAGAAATGGTTATCCCACAACACCAGGACATGCTAATGAAGTAAAAAAACTAATTGAGGGAAATGAAGATATTAAAAATTGGATTATTTCTGAATGTGGTGATGTTCAAAAAGTTATTGATATTTGTTATTTTCATATGAGATTTTGTAATTTCGATGAAATGTCTCAAAAGAAACGGACCAAATATACTAAATTATTACAAGAAAATGGTGTATGGGATTTACTCGAAATATTCAAATTAGCTGATAATATGTTAATAAAATGGGTTGGTGAGGAAGAAAAGGAAAAAACATTATTACTTATTCGTGGATTACCTGGTTCTGGAAAAACAAAATTAGCAAAAGAAATATGTAAAGGTAGATACCATGCACATTTTGAAGCTGATATGTATTGGGATTTAAATCATGGTTTAGATTATAATAATACAACATTAAGCGATGCACATCAATTTTGTATAACTAATATTGAAAAAGCTATGATTGCTAATGTACCTCTGGTTGTTGTTTCTAATACATTTACAAGGGCATCTGAAATGGATGAATATTTTATATTTGCTAAAACATATAATTATACTGTACATACTATTATTGTTGAAAATAGACATGGTGGTAAAAATCAACACAATGTTAGTGATGAAAAAATGTTAAAAATGAAAAATCGTTTTAATATTGTTTTGAAAAATGACTAATAGAACAATTATAGAAATAGAATTGGCACTAGCAGAACATTTTAATTGGAAAAAGAATGTTATTGTAACTAATGTAACTGATTTAAGTACGTTAGTTTATCATGAATGTGATATGTTAATTCTTAAAGGTGATTATCTTACTGAGGTTGAAATTAAAAGGAGTTGGAAGGATTTCTTAGCTGATTTTAAGAAGAAACATCAACATGAAAGTAATATTGTTAAACATTTTTATTATTGCGTGCCAATTTCTATTATTGATAAAGTTTTAGAATATATTAAAACAAATAATATTCAATGTAAAACAGTTATTAGTTATGATGAAGATTTAAAATTAACTTATCATGAAACAGGAGTTCACCCCCTTTGGAATTGGAGAAAATTATTCTTAGAAGAGAAATTTCAATTAGCAAGATTAGGTGCAATGAGGTCAATACCATTAAAATATAAATTATTAAATAAAGAAAAATAAAATGAGTGAATTTATAGATATAAAACTATTAGAACAATATTTGGATAATGGTTTATTAATAAGACAAACACATCCTAACTATCCTATTAGTATTTGGAATTATAGTAGAAAAACAGAATTTGAAGATAGATGGGATGAAATTACTATGATGTGTCGTGGTTTAGTTACTGATGATGTTAGTGGTTATATCTTAGCTCGACCATTAAGAAAATTCTTTAATATAGAACAAATAAGCATTAATGATTATCCAAAGGAATTTGAGGTATACGAAAAAATGGATGGTTCTATGATAATATTGTTTTTTGCTTATGATCAATGGATGGTTGCTTCCAGAGGTTCATTTATATCAACACAATCATTAGCAGCTAAGAATATTTTATATAAGAATGGTTATAAAAATTTTGATTATCGTTTTACATATCTTTTTGAATATGTAGGACCATCTAATAGAATTGTTATCAATTATGAAAATGATGAATTATATTTATTAACAGCAATAAATACACATGAAGATTATGAATTATCATATGATATGTTATATCAAGCATATAAATCAGAACCATTTATCAAAGTGGTTCAAAGATATGAAGGGTTTAAGGATATTAATAGATTAAAAGGATTAATTAAAGAAAATCATGAAGGATTTGTCCTTAGATTTATTGATGATGAAAGAGTTAAGGTTAAGTCAGAAGAATATTTTAGATTACATAAGATAGTAACTAATTATAACCCCATAAAAGTATGGAAAGTATTAGCTGAGGGTAACTCTATTGTTGATAATATTGATAATTTACCAGATGAATTTTTTTCTTGGATTAAGAGTATTGAAAACGATTTAAACTTAAAGTATAATAAAATAGAAAATGAATATTTAGAAATATATAAGCAATATAAAGATATTGTTGATGATAAGGAATTTGCATTAACAATAAAGGATATACCTAATAATAAAATTTTATTTTTTATACGAAAGGGTAAGAAATATAATGATTATATTTGGAGATTAATCAAACCAAATTTTGATGATTATAATAATTAGTATAAATAAAAAGAATATATAATAATGGAGAACATTTATATAACATCTGATATCCATTACTCACATAAAAATATTGTGGGTGGTATAACCAAATGGAGAAATGAACAAGGGGAAATTCCTTCGGATAGAGTGCGTAATTTTGAAACTCTTGAAGATATGAATTATGCGTTAGTAGATAATATTAATAAGGTTGTTGGGGAAAATGATATATTATATTTTCTTGGTGATCTTACATTATCTAATAATGGGACCAAAAGTAATGATGAATTTATTGAACAAATAAAATGTAAGAATAAATATCTTATTTTAGGTAATCATGATATGATGATTAGAAAATACAGGGATTATTTCCTTAGTGATGGTAAATTTAAATTAATAGCTGAAAATTATTGTCTTAAAATAGATGATAAAATAATTTATTTAACACATAAATTAAACACCAATTTAAGGTTATTAAATGAAAATGAATATCATTTACATGGTCATTTCCATAATAGAGGTGAAATAAGATTTACTGGTAATAGGTCAATGGATATTGGTATTGATGGTAATGAAAATTTTGAACCATATAAACTAATAGATGTTTTGAATTTAGTTGATAAACAATATATTAAAAATAAATAAAATAAATAAAATGAATAAAGAACTTTTAAAAATCACTTTTAGTGATACGCCATGTGTTAGTTCAGCTATTTTAGTTGAAAATGATTTTGATTTTGCTAAAACTCACAATATCAGAATACCTCTTGAAGCAGATAGAGATAGGATATTTGAGCTTATTAATAAATTAAAAACATATTATGGATTTAAACCTTTTAATGAGATTTTTGATTATTATAAAAAAGGTGATATGTTATGTAAAGATATATATAGTTTTTATTTTATAAATGAAGAGAAAAAAATTTATTTAAGATTTTGCTTTAGTTCTAAACCCAATATCACAACAACTTCTCCAAAAGATAAAAATGATGAAAATTTAAATAATATTTTTATTGATAAAAAAATAGTTAGTTGTGATTTACATATGAGTTATGAATATGGTAATTCATATGTTGATAAAATAAGTAATAATTTATTAAAAAATTATTTTGAACCTACCGATCAACAAACAGTTGGTATTCAAATTATTATTAAATCAGAGTTAGGTTTTGACTGTAAAACGGTGTTTTTAAAAAAACCAGATATTAATATAGATATTAATTATGATAACTTTACTGATAAACATAATTTTTTAATTAATAAATTATCGAATGATAATAAGGGTTTAGTGTTATTTCATGGTGAGCCAGGTACGGGAAAAACAATGTATATTAAATATCTTTTATGGCATATAAAGCAAAATTCTAATAAACATATATTATATATTACTAATAATATGGTTGGTGAATTAACCAATCCACAACTTATTAATTTATTATGTCAATATAATAATTCAATAATTGTTGTTGAAGATGCTGATAATGGATTAAAAACAAGAAGTGGTAATAATTATGGGTCTATTGTTGATAAAATTTTAAATTTAACTGATGGTATGTTTAATGATTTTTTAGGTAATCAAATTATTTGCACATTTAACACTGATATTAAAAATATCGATAGTGCATTACTTAGAAAAGGTCGATTATTATTAAATCATAAGTTTGATAAATTATCTATCGAAAATGCACAAAAATTAGCTGATAAATTAGAATTAAATATTACTGTTAAAGAACCAATAACACTAGCCGATTTATATAATTATAATTCGGGTTTTTCAGATGAAAATAATAAATCAACTATGGGGTTTGTTAGTTCACATAACAGTAAAATATAGATAGTTAAGAGTTTGAAAATATATAGAAATATATTTTCTTTATAACAATTAAATATTAATCATTAATGGATGAACTCCAACACCCTCTATCCCATTTGTGAAAGCATTTGGGATTGCTTTTTTTAAAATATTATATGCACCATTAACATCTGCATTAATTAATAAACTATTAAATGTTTTAAATAAACCACGTTTTATTCGTTTTCCAAGATAATTATCATGTTTTTTTATTTCTTCATTATCAAAGAAACTACATTTTGATGTATAACTTTCTTCTTGAAGAATAACATGAATACCTTCTAATTCGCATTTATATTTTATTATATCAACAAATTTAAATAATGGTATGTTTGTAATATTTTGATTATTTACTTTTCCTAAATTAATGTCTTGTTTCATATTCACGTTTTTACCTATGACTAATGTCATAACATTATGAGAAACTAATTGATTCACCAATTCACGACTAATATTATGTAAATAATTATTAATTATATTATTTCGTTTATTTGTTAATTGTTTAATTTTTTTACTTATATATGTATTTTTTTCTAATTTAGATTGGTAATAAGATTTCCTTTTATTATAATATTGATTAATAGATTTCAATGGTCTACCATTGAATAATAAAGGATTAGAACCATCATTAAAAACCACTGTTGCAAAATTATTTAATCCTAAATCTATTCCTGCTATAATGCCATTTTCTTTTTTATCTTTTTCTTTTATTTTATAAACAATTTCAATAACATAGTTATCATTTAATGGGACGATCCTAACTTCTTTTATTGAATTAAAATCTTTAATTTTTGTTTGAATATTTATATGAGTTTGAGATAATAATATTTTACCAGTTGTTTTAAATTCTTTAATAGATAATGCTTGTTTTGGAAATTTGGTTAAATATCTACCATTTTTACTATCAAGATATTTTGGTATATGATTTTTTATATTTTTATTTTTCAATAAACCAAAGAAAGATTTAAAGTTTTGATCAACCATTTTTAATGTTTGACAAAAAACCTTTGTTGGTAATTCTTTATAACATTCTTGTAATTTGGTTACGTGATAATTTTTATAGTAATTAAGATATTCATTATTCTTAAAATAATGTTGTCTAACATTATACAAACCCTGGTTATATATGTTTTTAGATTTAAAACATAATTCATCACATTCATTAAAAAATGAATGATATTGATTTATAATATGTTTTTCTACTAAATACATTATTCTTGTTTTAAAAATTTTATTATTTGTTCTTTGTTCTTTTTACGTCTTAAACCATACATTCTTGCTGAAAATGAATAAATTACTGAAATTAAATCTTTCATTAAATCTTCTTTATCATTATCTGATGTATTTATAACTAATATTTTTTTTCTCATTTTTGAACATAATTGTTCAATATAATTAAAACCAAACCTTGTTAATCTATCTTTATTTTCAATCAATAAAATATCCCAAGAATCATCATTTAATATTTTATTTAATATTGGTCGATTATCATTCATCCCAGATGCTATTTCTTTATAAGATTTAATAATATTAAAATTATTTAATTTAGCATAATTCTCCAATCTGGCTTGTTGTTCTTTTAAAGAATTTTTTCTATCATGAGAAGAAACTCTTGCATATATAATACAATTATTTTCAGAAATAACTTCTTCTTTTATATAAACATGACCAGTTTCATCTTTATAAGCATTTGGTATTTCATTCATTTTGAATCTTTTCCAAGCAGTGCGATAAGTTATTTTCTTTTTTTTCGCATATTCTGATAATTTTATTTGGTTATTTGAAGTATTATTCATATCTTTGCAAAATCCTTTTATATAAATAGTATGAAAAAAGATAAAAAACTATTTTTTTCTATATTTTGTAGAAAAATATCTAAAAGACTGAATTAACAATTTTTATGAATTAAAATTTGGTTATTTCAAATAATCACCATATCTTTGCAAAAACTAATTATAAATAAAATGATAACAGTAGATAATTTTGACTTAATAAAATCCTTGCTTAAATTTGAAACAGAGGGTGTGTTTTATTTCTTACAAATTCTTCAAAGAAAGAAAGAGAATCCAAATATTGGTAGTAATAGTAATGTTATATCTACTTATTATATTAAATCTATCAATCACCTTATGAACCTGAAAGAAGAAATTATTTTATTATGTGAGTTATATAACGCAAGAGCATATATTAATTTAAATCCGAGAAAAAATAATGATTTATGTTTACCAATGATTAAAAAATTAATTGCTAGTATAGAAAATAAAGATTTTAGTCAAATTCATAGAGTTTTTGATAGTGTCTGTGGCGAATACAAGAAAACCGTAGATAAAACTTGGATTATTGATTTAGATGATTATCCAGGATATCAATTTCTAAATGAATTTGACTATATTGAATATTTAAAAAACTTACAACCTATTGGTGATAAAGTTAAAGCAGTTATCCCAACTTTAAATGGTTCACATTTAATAACATCACCATTTAATACGGAAGAATTTATGAGGGATTATCCAAATTTTGATATTCACAAAAATAATCCAACAATTTTATATTTTAAAACAAAATAATTTTATGAGAAATTTAAAAATAAAAACAGAAAAAGAAAGTTTAGAACAAGAAATATTGACTAAATCAATTCAAATACCAGAAAATATTAGTATTATTTATGATA
>Ga0265293_10007628_pt1 | contig 16532 bp, 16 predicted proteins | sample Munlanlewell138R_FD_192505 | JGI IMG/M metagenome (GOLD analysis project Ga0265293, IMG submission 192505) | Leachate microbial communities from a municipal landfill in Southern Ontario, Canada - Leachate well 138R | ecosystem: Engineered > Solid waste > Landfill > Unclassified | place: Canada...
GCAGCTGTTCTGCGTTTGCAGGACGTCAGAAGAGGATACCATACTCACGGGGCAGGGAGCCGACGAGTTCTTCATGGGGTGCGCCAAGTTCGTCGATCAGACCTACGAAGAGTACGAAGCATTGAGGATCTCGAGCGTGGACAGGCTCCTGAACGTCTCCATCCCGTGCGAGAAGGCGATCGCGGCCCATTTCCGTCAGGAGCTGATGTACCCGTATCTCGATCCCGCTGTGCTGTCTGAGGTGGAGAGGATAGACCCCGCTTTGCTGAGGCCGAAGGACCTGGACTCCCGGAAGTCCGTCCTGAAGGAGATCGCTGCGGATCTGGGATATCCATCGATAGCGGGAAGGGTGAAGAAATCCTCTCAGTACGGGTCAAGGACCACGGATGTCATAAGAGCCCTAGCGAAAGAGAAGGGACTGTACTACAATCAGTACATCGAATCCATCTACAACGAAGTGATGGAGCTCGACGAATAAGCTACTGACCGGCATTTTAGAAAGTGCCAGATGTGATAAATCATTATGACATGAGTCGGCATGGGTTCTGAACATGGCATAAAAATATTAATTAATTACTAATAATAGTTGTAAATAATTACTATAATTCTGTAATTTTCAAGGCCCAAGACAACCTATCGGCACCACCCAAACACCTTCCTCAGTTCGCGATATATATCCTGTGGCAGTCAACACCATCATGAAAGAAGGCAATCCGTATCCGGAAGATTTGGCGAGGTCCCTGAGTCCGGTCAGACAGGTAACGGCGCTTTCCACGCCACCTGCGCCCAGTTTCACCTCGATCAGACCCCATCTCCCGTCTCTAAGCTGTATAACGGAATCAACTTCCAGTCCAGAGGCATCACGGTAATGGTGCACAGTTCCGTTCATAAGCTGAGAGTAGACCCTCAGGTCTCTGACGCACAGGGATTCGAACAGGAATCCGGTGGTGTTCAGATCCGAGATCAATCTGCGGGGGTCCAGCCCCAGTGCGGTCGCCGCCAGTGAGGGGTCGGTCAGGTGTCTTTTCGGGGTCATTCTCAATGAATCCCTGGAGCGTACAGAAGGGCTCCAGGCGGGAACGTCCTCGATTATGTACAGCCTCTTGAGGGCGTCTGCATAACTTTCGACGGTCGACGGGGATACGGACTGCTCGGCGGTGCTGACATCCTCTATTATCGTCTTCATGGCCGCAGGCGTCGAGATGTTCCGGGAATACGATCTCATGAGCCTGTCGACGGCGCTGACGTCCTTCTTCCTGCCGTCGACACGGAAAACGTCAACGCCTATTGTCGCATGGTAGTAATTCTCAACGATATCCTGTGCGTATTCCGGATCTATCCTTATTCCCCGTGGCCACCCTCCGCGGACTATCAGGAATGCTATATCCTCCAATGAATGGAGTGAGGAGCCGGAAACGTCCGCCGTTCCTTCGAAAAGGCTCTTAAGGGATACTTTGCCGTCGGAATCGCCGGATTCGTACAGGGACATGGTCCTCATCCTGACCTCGGTTATCCTCCCGACGCCGGAATGCCTGTAGCCGTCATCCTGGGGGACCGATGAGCCGGTAAGTATGAACTGCCCCATATCCTGCCTGCGGTCCACCTCACTTCGGACAGCATCCCAGAGAGAAGGGGCCATCTGCCATTCGTCAATAAGCCTTGGGACATCTCCCGCGAGGACTGCGGAGGGGTTGACCCTGGCAGCGAACAGGGCATCCTGATTCTCAGGGTTCTGAAGATGTATCTCGCTCTCGGAGAGCATGGAGCCCGTTGTGCTCTTACCGCATCCCTTAGGCCCGGTTATGAGGACTGCGCCTGAGGATTTTAGTCGTCTCTCTATGACAGAATCCAGGATCCTCGGTATATATGCGCTGCGGTCCATAGCAATGCAACAGAATCACAGTATTTATTTACTACTAAAAATAGTAATTATTTATTAATATTCTTTGTAATTTTTTATGATGATTATGAAAACTGTTTGAATGAATACATCAAATCATCATTCGGAACAAATAAAATCCGGTGATCAGGATGGAATATAACACACTTTTCAACTCAGACTGGTACTTACACGACGATTTGAATAAAATAACAGTTGAGAAAATCAGCCACAGAAAGTCTCTAATTGAGAAGACATCAGATTCAATATCATAACTTCTAAGGCGGATTTTAAAAATTCAAGAGGGGGAAGCATTATGAGGAAATCACTATGAAAGATATTAACCACAACAATTGGGTCGGAGAACACGGAGCGAAAGCTGATCACTCTTGACTTGTATCAGAAAGATAAATAGAAATAGAATAGTTCCAACTAAAGTTAAGGATGCGTCATATCGCTCGTATGGTCCGATAAGGCGCAGATAGTGAAAGAAATGCCGTTAACGATGATTTCTCAGGAACTCACGTCTTGGTCTCTGCTGCAGTATGCTTTTGCCGCAGTGGTGCTGTCATATTCTCCCTTCGCCATCTATCAGATGTATCTGATGATCATCAGCTTCTTCGGCAACGATGTCAGGGATGCCGAGAAGGACAGGATGCTCGAGAAGCCGAATAATGTCATCGTCGTAGTGACCACCAACGGAATGGCTACAGACGTTGTCGAGAAGATAATATCGAATATCAAAGGCTATGAACTGGGTCTTGAGATCTTTGTAATCAAGGAGCATAGAGATACGTTCCGATACAGTTGCAGGGAGATCACCGTTCCTAAGGAGTATGTGTGCCCCAACGGCTCCAGGAACAAGATGCGGGCCATGCAGTACGGCAACGAATGGCTTCAGCGCGAAGGATACGGCAAGGAGACGTACATATGCCACCTTGATGACGACAGCATGGTGGACAAACCGTACCTTGAATACGTCATCAATCATATGAAGACCGAGGGCGGGCAGGGATGCATAAGGCTCAGGGAGTTCGGGAGGAATCTCTTCTCCTCGCTTTCCGATATCGTAAGGATAGCCAACTGCGAGGCCTGGTGCAGGCATTACAACAGAGGGAATAGACCCCAGTTCGTTCACGGCGAGGGCATAGTCGTCAGAGCCGACGTGGAGCAGGAGATAGGCTGGGATTATGGGACCTACGGTGCCGAGGACCTGATAATGGGGCTGGAGATATCAAAGAGATACGAATTCTGCCATATACCTGCAGGGAACATATACATCGCGCCGCCCACAACAGCTAAGGATTATTACAAGCAGAGGCGCAGGTGGTTCTGGTCTATATTCAAGAATGACGGGAAAGTTCGGAGGCTGAGTCCCCGCACGTACCTTTTCTACATGTACATGTACCTGGTGGGCGTGACTGGGCTCATCGGCCTGGTGATGCTCGCCTCGTATGTTCTGATGGATATCTACATCTCGCCTGCGATACTTCTGATGACGATAGTGAATATAATCGGTTTCACGAGCTATTATCAATTCGGGGCGCTCTATAACGGATCTAGGAAGTATGCGATTATACTGTTCATATTCCAGATACCGGTGGCCTTCTACGACGGCTTCACGATCCTGTACTCACTGGTGACGCGCCCTAATTTCCAGACGTTCGAGACCATCAAGAAGGTATGATTCACTGGAAAGTTCTCTTTTTTTTCCGATGGGCCCTCGAGATGACCATGATCCTGTATACGGCGAATACTATGCCCAGGGACATGCTGAGCGTTACGAAGAGCATCATCCAGCCGCCCATCATAGCCAGCAGATCCTTGCGGAACAAATAGGTAAGGACGGATGCCGCCAGCACCGATATGAGGACGATAAGGAAAAACCAGCGGCTTGCGCTGCTCACTCTGTGCGGTTCCTCGGGATTTCCGAAACCTATCTTCGCCATATGAGGGGTTTTGTTTATCGCATATATGTACATTCTCTGAGAGTACGATGTCATTTTTGAAGAATATTATTAATTTGGGTGCATTTGCGGGTTTTGAGATTAATAACAAAAAAATCCTGCCAGGCAGGATCTAAAACATAAATCCGCCTTGGATGGATGCTCAATGTACCTAACAAGCTTGAAAAAGTGACGCATAAAATGAGAATAGTGCATTGTAACAGAGTCAAACATGTTTGATGCCGAGTGCAAGAATCATAATGGAACCAAACGGAATAAATTCTAACATACGTGTTTTGTTTCATCGGGTGTATTCCGATGAATGAAGAACAGATGATCGCGCCCTGCGGCATGAATTGCGGCCTGTGCGTCGCGTTTTTGGGTAAAGAGAGCGACATCAATAAGAAGGGTTTTCATCGGACGTACTGCCCAGGCTGTATCCCTCGCGGAAAGCACTGTCTCCACATGGCCGACAGTTGTGAAAAAATCGGACTGGGATTGGTCCGCTTCTGTTTCGAGTGTGAGGACTACCCGTGCAAGCGCCTGAAGCGGCTGGATAAACGCTATCGTGATAAATATCATATGAGCATGATCGATAATCTGAACGATATCCGCGAAAATGGGATGGATGCGTTCCTTCAGAGTCAGGAAGAAAAATGGCGTTGTCCGACCTGCGGAGGGACCGTTTGTTGCCATAACGGATTGTGCCTCTCATGCGATCTGGATCTGTGGCTGAGGAACCGAAGATACCGTTGGGGTGAGAAAGTATGACGAGACGGAGAAAGATGCTCAGCGATCGGGATGCGCCTTACATGCAGGCATTGATCAGGCAGATGGAGACCCAGAGCAAATCGACTCTGGCAACATGGGCAATCGACTATTCGGAGGCTGTGCTTATTCCTCTCTGGGACAGATCCTATCCGGATGATTCCCGCCCTATATCGGCAATTCATGCGGCAAGGGAGCGGCTCACAGGCAGGATCAAATTGCCGGAGGCCAAGAAGGCCATTCTTCAGTGCCATGAGGCTGCACAGGAAGCAGACTGTGTTCCTGCCGCACAGGCCGCCGCCCGGGCGATCGGCCAATCTGCATCGATCATTCATTCAGCGCGTCACTGCATGGGGCTCCCTTTCTATGGCGCACTTGCGATTGCCTTAGACCGACTCGGAACAGAAGCGGAATGGGAATTTTTGGAAAGGCAAGCGGCCGAAGAGTGCGGTCGTATGCTTGAGATGCTGCGATCCCGATCCGTAGCAGACGAACCGGGTCCGGCAAAAATCAATTAACAACATCGATATGATATTCTTAGAGGGGTTGTCTGAATTCAAACGGATCTCTGAACAACAGGGAACCTGATGATCGTTTTCAACTTATCCTCCTCCACTCTGTTGGGGTCCGAGAGGTATATCTCGTGATAGGGCCCGTTCACTTCGTAACCTCTTTCCATAATGTGATCCTGAATCTTCTTCACCGATTCGGAGATGGATCGGTAGCTGCCCACATGCAGCATCTGCACCGATCTCCCTTCTTCCATTTCAAAGAGATATGCCGATCCAAGATCCATCTCGGGCTTCTTCCTTTTCACAGATTCTTTGATTGATTCAAAGAACCCCTCATCCACGAAATCTGGCTGGCGGATGATCGTCTTCCAGGTCCATGTGGTCTCATCCTCAGGATCGAAAGGGGTTTCCTGGGTACCGTAAAGCCCCTCAGGCGGCATTACCGTGTACTCGAAATAACCTTCAGGTTGGATTCCCTGCATCCGGCTCATCTTTATTCCGTAGGCCAGATTGAAAAGCACCCCCATCTTGCCTTGTATATCTCCCCCTTCAAGCGGACCTCTGCCGTCCACGGCTATGAACCTCATTGGCGGAACGGATACTTCGAAGATACCGGCTTTCGGAGAGTACAGGTCCTTCCTCTCTTTTTTGAAATCCCTTTTCATCGTTCGGGCCCCTGAATTCATATTGTTTTGGAGTATTAAAGAATCTGATGCTCTTTCGGAGAGATGCGGAATCTGTTCTTAGTCAGAGTTATCTCTTTGAACTGAATATAGAAAGAGGATGTCGTTCATAGAGAGGATCTCCTACTGGTGGAAGTCCCGTTCTGAGAAGAGGGCGGCCGAGCGCCGGCTCCGCCGTGAGAAGGAGGAACGTCTCCGTATACTGAAAGAGGCTGAGGAGAAGGAGAAGCGCTTCCTCTATCGGCTGGGAAATGATTTCGAGAGCTACGTCATCACGATGTTCGATTCCGAAAGATTCGACCTCATACACCGTACTCCTACGAATGAGGACACCGGCGGAAGATACGTCAGCTCGATGAGGCTACCGGACCTCGGGTTCAGGGAGAGGTCCACGGGAAGGAGGTTCTGGGTCGAGTGCAAGTACAGAGCCGGAACAGAGGATCTCGGAGAGATAACCTGGTGCACCGACAACCAGCTGAGGAATTACAAGCGAACTTATTACAATACTGGCGACACAGTGTTCATAATGATCGGGCTGGGAGGTTATGTGAAAGCGCCGGATAAGGTGTTCTGTCTCAATCTTGAGAGGATCAATTTCACCAGGTTGTTCTACAGCACGTACTGCACCAATCGGGTGACGGTCGACAGGATCGAATCCTATGAGCAGCTGTTGTGGATATCGGAACTCAGAGGGGAGAAATAAGGAATTAAATTCTGATTGGAATAATACATCAATGAACAAACTTAAAGGTAACAACACTAACAGTTTACATTTGATTATTGGAACTAAAATGCGAAGCGTGAAACATCCATTTATAGCCAGCTTTTAATAAAGAACAGAGTCATCTCTCACTGGCATATCGAGTTCTAGCGACTGGGAGATCAAATGTATACTGATAGAATTGTTGAATCAGACTATGAAAATCTAATGATCGATCTTTTGTTAGAGTACGGGTACGAGTATATCTCGGGTTATGATATTTCTGTGGATGGGGAAAAGCCCGAAAGAAAGGGAAATGATGAAGTAATTTTGGAAGATCGATTGATAAAGAAAATGATCGAGATCAATCCAGAAGTTAATCGATCTGTAATAGATGATGCTTACAAAAAATTGAGATCGATACAGACGAATTCACTGATAGAAGCGAATTATACCTTCCATGAGGTGCTTACAAATGGCATCGTTGTAGAATATAAGAGAAAGGATGGAACAATAGCAGGGATACCTGTCAAAATGATTGATTTTGACAATCCCAAAAGGAATGAATTTCTGGCAGTAAATCAATTTACGGTTTCCAATGAAAAAAAGAAACGCAGGCCAGATGTCGTTCTGTTTGTGAACGGCCTTCCGTTGGTCGTGATTGAGCTCAAAAATCCTGTGGATGAGAAGGCCGCAATAGATGGCGCTTATACCCAAATTCAAAACTATATGATAGAAATTCCCCAGCTTTTCTATTACAATGAGATATGTGTGATATCTGACGGTGTGCTTACGGAATCTGGAACAATTTCATCACGCATCCAGCATTTCAAAGGTTGGAAAACCTTGGATGGAAAAGAAGAAGCACCCCCGGAAATGTGCTCATTGGAAGTAATGGTTGCAGGCCTTTTGAATGAAAACACTTTGTTGGACGTTATAAAGAATTTTGTGGTTTATGATGGGGACGGCAGAGGCAACAAAATCAAAAAGGTGGCAGCCAGTCATCAATATTATGCAGTCAATACTATCGTAGAGTCCACAGTCAGGGCATCAAGGGTTACCGGAGACGGCAGGAGCGGTGTGGTGTGGCACACACAAGGCTCCGGAAAGAGCCTCAGCATGGTTTTCTACTCTGGCAAGATTGCTCAGGATCCTCGGATGAATAATCCCACGATCGTGGTCCTCACCGACCGTATCGACCTGGATGATCAATTATTCTCCACATTCTCAAACTGCAGTCATCTTTTGAGGCAGACACCTCAGCAGGCTGAAACACGCCAAGAATTGATGGAATTGTTGAAGGTTGCTTCAGGTGGCATAGTTTTCACAACGATCAACAAATTCTTTCCGAGTGAGGAGCAGATTAGATATCCTGTACTGACTGAAAGACGCAACGTAGTGGTCATTGTGGATGAAGCGCACAGGAGTCAGTATGCGCTTGTAGATGGGTATGCTTCTCACATGAGGGACGCGTTGCCAAATGCATCATATGTGGCCTTCACAGGTACACCCATCGACCTTTCTGATCGCAGCACCATAAAGGTATTCGGCCCGTGTGTGAGCGTATACGACATCCAACAGTCCATTGATGATAAAACCACAGTTCCTATATTCTACGAAAGCAGACTGGTGAAGATCGAACTCCCTGAGAGCGAGAAAGAATTGTTGAATCGCTCTTTCGACGAAATATCGGAAGATCTGGAAGATGGACAGAAAGAAACAGAAAAACGTAAATGGTCGATGCTTGAAGCGTTGGTCGGCGTAAATAAAAGATTAAAACTGGTAGCAAAAGACATAGTCCGACACTTCGAAGGGAGACAGGAAGCGATAGATGGGAAAGCAATGATAGTCTGCATGTCTCGTCGCATATGCGTAGATCTCTATGACGAGATTATCAAGATAAAGCCGGAATGGGCAGGTACGGGGGACGAGGACAGCATAATAAATGTCATAATGACCGGATCTGCTACAGACCCTCCGGAATGGCAGAAACACATCCGCAATAAAGCCGCCAGATCAGAGATGGCTATACGTTACAAAGATGTGAGCGATCCTTTTAAAATAGTCATCGTAAGAGATATGTGGTTAACGGGATTCGATGCACCATGTATGCACACAATGTACATTGATAAGCCTATGAGAGACCATGGCCTGATGCAGGCAATATCTCGCGTCAACAGAGTATTTGGAGATAAACCAAGCGGCCTGATAGTGGATTATATAGGCATCGCAGACAGTTTGGCCGAGGCGGTTGGGAGATATACCCGTGGTGGTGGAAGGGGGCAGGTATTCATTGATACGAGAGAAGCACTCCCTCTATTCTTCGAAAGATATGAGATTTGTAGCAACATGATGTATGGATATGATTGGTCATGGTGGCACAATAAACCGAGAAAGGATCGTATCAGAATGATACCTGGGGCTGCGAACCACATTCTCGGGCAAGAAAAGGGAAAGGAACGCTTCAAGAAGAACGTCGGGGATCTTGGAAAAATATACCCCCAGGTTGCATCATATCCGGAAGTGATTGCTGTCAAAGAGGGCGTAGCATTCTTCCAAAGTGTACGAGCTTTTATCGTAAAATCAACGGAATCACCTAAATCCAAGGGATTGAGAGATGAGGCGTTGAGGCAAGTGCTGTCATCAGCCCTTGTTTCAGAAGAGCCCACAGACGTCATGAATATTTTAGGTTACGATCGGGCGGATATATCTATCCTGTCTGAAGAATTCCTATCGAGAATTAGGGCTATGCCAGAAGTGAACCTGGCAGCCAGAATGCTTGAGAAGATCCTTAAAGAGAATCTCAAAAAGATAGAAAAAAGGAACATAATTCAGTCTAAGAAATTCTCAGAGTTAATTGAGGAGTCCATTACGAAGTACGAGAAGCATCTTTTGGATACTACAGAATTCATAAACGCTTTGATACAGTTGGCCCGGGAGATAAAAGAAGCAGACTCCCGTGGGGAAAAACTTGGTCTGACAAGCGATGAATTGGCATTCTATGATGCTTTGTCCACAGATGACGCGGCCGTGAAACTAATGGGTGACGAAGTGCTTCGAAGCATTGCGATGGATGTCGCAAAAACTGTTAATAAAAACCTTACTGTTGACTGGAGCATCAGAGAGCAGGCAAAAGCTCAGATGAGAAAGGCAATCAAGCGCTTATTGACAAAATATGGCTATCCTCCTGACAAAAAGGAAGATGCCACGCAGCTCATAATTGCTCAGGCAGAATCGCTTTGCAAACTGAGGGAAGAGGAGAACTATGGCTAATAATAACACAGAGCTGGGATTCGAAGAGAAGTTGTTCAGAGCAGCAGACAAACTAAGAAACAACATGGATGCTGCTGAGTACAAGCACGTGGTGCTGGGTCTCATCTTTTTGAAATATGTTTCAGATTCATTCGAAGCTAAATACAAGGAACTTAAGAGTCAAAAATCAGAAGGTGCCGATCCAGAGGATCCGGATGAGTACATCTCCGAGAATATATTCTGGGTTCCTGAGAAGGCCAGATGGTCCAGCATAGCTGCAAAGGCCAGATCCCCGGAGATCGGTAAAGTAATCGATGAGGCCATGATAGAAATAGAGCGTAGCAACAAGTCTTTGAGGGGTACCTTGCCAAAGGATTATGGTAGGCCCCTGCTCGATCAGGTGAAACTTGGGGAGGTTGTGGACCTTATAGGGACTATCAGTATGGCCGACGATTCGAACAAGTCCAAGGACATATTGGGAAGAGTGTACGAGTATTTCCTGGGTCAATTCGCAGCAGCTGAGGGTAAGAAGGGAGGTCAGTTCTATACTCCCAGGTCAGTTGTACGACTTTTAGTATCTATGCTGGCTCCTAAAACTGGGAGTAGAATATACGATCCCTGTTGTGGCTCCGGAGGCATGTTCGTTCAAAGTGAGGAATTCGTTGAAGCACACGGCGGAAGGATTGGTGATGTCAGCATATATGGACAGGAATCGAATCCGACCACCTGGCGCCTGGCAAAGATGAACTTGGCGATAAGAGGGATCGATAACAATCTGGGAGATACATCAGCAGACACATTCCTTAACGATAAACATCCGGATCTCAAAGCGAATTATGTGATTGCCAATCCTCCGTTCAATATGAAGGAATGGGGACAACCGCAGCTTCTTGATGATAAACGGTGGGTGTACGGCATCCCGCCTGCGAATAATGCGAATTTCGCATGGGTTCAGCATTTCATTCATCATCTGAGTCCGGATGGACTTGCTGGGTTCGTATTAGCAAATGGGAGCCTATCCTCTAAAACGTCAGGTGAGGGGGATATAAGACAGAGATTAGTAACAGAAGACCTCGTTGATTGTATCGTCTCATTACCATCTCAGTTATTCTACACCACCGGGATACCTGCATGTCTGTGGTTCATTTCTAAGAATAAGAACCTCAGAAAAAACGATAGCAGAAACAATGTTTTGTTCATCGACGCCCGAGAAATGGGTGAGATGATCAGTCGAAAGAACCGACAATTGACGGATGAGGATATCAGCAGAATTTCTGCAACATACCTTAACTGGAAATCGGGTTCGCCGGAATATGAAGACGCTTTGGGCTTCTGTAAATCAGCTTCTATGGAAGAAGTCGAAAACAACGATTTTATACTGACGCCCGGACGTTACGTGGGTCTTGCCGAAATTGAGGAAGATTCAGAGCCTTATGAGGAGAAGATGGCTAGATTGACATCAGAATTATCTGATCTTTTCAAAGAATCGGACAGGTTGAAAGAAGAAATCAGAAAGAATCTGGGGGCCCTCGGATTTGAAATCTAAAGTATCTTTGGGAGAATTGTGTACATATAGTAAAGGCATAGGAATTCCCAGAGAGTATACTGATGTCAATTTAGACATACCCTATTTGCACTATGGGGACATATACAAAAAATATGATTTTCGTATTAATCTTGATAAAGAATTAAATGAAATCATCAAAATCAGTAAAAATGAAAAAATAAAAACAGATCATTTCCTCTCAGACGGAGATATTGTATATACATTAACATCTGAAACTGTGGACGATCTGGGACATTCTACATTGATAATAAATGAAAAAAATTATCCTTTTGTTGCGGGAATGGAAACAACTGTTATACGTATAAAGGACAAAAACAAAATCTTGCCTGCATACCTTAATTATATTTTTCAGTCTGAATCTTTTAGGCGAGAATTGCGTCAATTTGTGACGGGGATGAAAGTATATCGTGTACACCCAACTGATCTACTCAAGATAAAAATCGATATACCTAGTTTAGAAGATCAATTAAAAATTGTGAGTTTTTTAGACAGTATTTCTAATAAAATCCAAATCAATATTGTGTTAAATGATTATTTATCTACATTAAAGACAGAAATGTTCTCCAACTACCTTGGTAGTTTGAAAGATTGCGAGACAGTTTCTCTGGCAGAGGTTGCCACACTTCAAAAAGAGACCTGGAAGCCTTCAAATGTCGAAGAGATTCTAGAGCATTACAGCATTCCTGCGTATGATCAGAACCAATTCCCAATCTTTGATAATTCACTTTATGTGAAGAGCAACAAGACCCTTGTCGAGAAGGATTGTATTCTGGTATCAAAGCTCAATCCCGAAACCAAACGTGTGTGGAGGCCACTATGCATGACAAACTTAGCAGTTTGTTCCACCGAATTCCTCGCAATCAAGGCGAAAAACCCAGACATGAAGGAGTACATTCACAGCTTTGTTGAATCTGATTTGTTCACACAGCACCTGACAAGCATTGCCACTGGCAGTACTGGCAGTAGGCAGAGAGCTCTTCCGTCTGACGCCATGTCTTGCGTTGTGCCGATTCCACCCCTGGATGTCAAGTACACCGTATTAATGAACGCACTATCTGACTTGTCCAAGAGTATCAAACAAAACGTAATGGAAAACGACAGGTTGACCAATTTGAGAGATTATTTACTCCCAAAACTTATGTCTGGAGAGATTAACGTTTCAAATTTAGAGTTAAGCAACTAAATAATCATTTATCTCAAGGTTGTCCTCTATCTTATCATCCAGAGAGGATAAAATTCTTGAAATGGTTTTCTGTTTTTCAATGTTGGGCAATTTTACACGATATTTTTCAAGAACCTCTCCAGATATTTCGGGAAATGTCGTTCCAGTCCCCAATCTTTTGATATTCTCAATGTTGTAAAGAACACAGTAATACAAAAAAAGTGGGTCGACGATATTTCTATTTGGAACTATGGATTTAAATCCCTGGTTTGTACACAAATCCGTTCCTGCAATCGCAACATATCCGATAGGTGCTCGTGAAGACATCAGTACCGTGTCTTTTGGCATTATTTTTGTTGAACAACTGCGAAGTCCTTTCTCTGTAATATTTCTGCTACCGCTGAAAACACGTCTATATTTATGGTTGGATAGATCTTTAGGAGTAATCCAGGGAATATCTCCGTCGTAATTAGAATTGTCTTTGGTATAAGGTGTTGCACCGCCTATTATCTCTCCAACATCCTTCAGCTGATACTCAATCCATTCCGCATTCATCCGGAAATGTAACGTCTATGTGAGATTTTAACGTTGCTTTGATTTACCATGGCATATTGCATCGTTGTATCAATTTTTATATGCCCGAGTAAATGTTGAACTTGCTCTATCGGCATTCCCCGATCGATGGCGCGAGTGGCTAACGTACGTCTAAATTTATGGGGATATACGTTCTCAATCAAAGATTTGAGGCCAATTTGCTTTACTACGGATTCAATCCCTCCGATCGTCAAACGGTTGTGAGGTTTTTTTGTAGAAACGAACAGCGCGGGATTTTCATCAGTGCGGCTATCCAAATACTCTTTCAAGTGTACTTTGGCCCTCGCATCAAAATATACCTTTCTTTCACTATCGCCTTTACCATAAACAATACATTCTCGCTCATGGAAATCAATATCATCGATGTTCAGCCTCACAAGTTCTCCAACTCTCATACCCGTTGAAGATAGAACATCAACCATTGCTCGATCTCTAGAGTTTAAACAAGAGTCTCTAAGAATTTCGAGATTTTCATCAGTGAATGTTTCTTTGACTGTTCTACCAGTCTTTACCTTTCGAATACGACGAACTGGGCTTTTAACAACATAGTCCTCATCTTCCAACCAGGAGTAAAAGCTGGAGAGTATCCGCCTTATGTTATCTATTGTTATTTTGCTGGAACCCCTGGTTTCCTGATATTCTGAAAGATAAGACCTCAGATCATCAGTATTTATGTGAATTATTGACTTGTTTATTGAGCCAACGACGTCTTCAATCGTGTTTTTATAATAATTCAATGTTTTTTCTGAACATCCTTCTACTTGTTTTGCAGACATGAAAAGAGATACCAGATCTTCGTTAGATGTTTTCATTGACTTATTCTCTGCAATCAGTGTATATTCCGATAAAATTTTTTTAAGGGTAACATGCAATTTTTTAGACTGAGACCAATTTAATACATCCTTCATTTCATTTCGAATCATACTAGACACAAAATCTATCATGACCCCTCATTTGACAGGTCACATATTATTGGGTGCTTCAAATGAATAAATGATTATTTAGCCGACTTATCCCAGCAAATACTCGCTAATGCATTATCTTCCGAACATTCTTATGAAGTAACTATCGGAGATATTGCGATTATCATCGATTGTCTTCACAGTAAAAAACCCGAATTGCTCGCAGAGGGTAAACTATTCCTACAATTGGAAAATATTCGTGACGATGGAATCCTGAATTTGGAAAAACAATTCTTCATTTCAGATAAAGATTATCTTCATTGGACATCCCGTTGCGAAGTCAGGGAAGGGGATTGTGTAATTACTAATGTGGGCAGAATCGGAGCCGTATCCCAAATACCATGGTTTCTGAAAGCTGCTATGGGCAGGAATATGACCTGCATACGTTACAAAGAGGGACATCCTTATCCTGCATTTTTAATTACCAGCCTATTATCTAAGCCTGTCAGAGCGGAAATTGAATTCAATACAGACTCGGGTACGATTCTCGGTGCATTGAATGTGAAAAACATTCCAAAACTGAAATTAAAGATCTTACCAGAGAATCAGATGGTTGTTCTCGAATCCACTTTATGTGCTATTCGTCATAAGATGGAGTTGAACAGTGCTGAATCTTTGAAATTAGGTAATCTGAGGGATTACCTACTACCCAAACTAATATCCGGTAAAGTTGATATGTCATCATTATAACCCGGTGTGAGAACATGAGTATGGAACCCATCGATATTAATCTAACAATCCGCATCGCGAAGCATTTTGGACTCTGCCCCATCCGTATCAGAGGAACCTCGCAAGTCAACATTGCCAAGGCGACTAATCCTGTAAAATACGAGAACATTTCCTGGGAGGAATTCGCAGAGGTTCTTGAGGAAAAAGGGCTATCTGTCTATAAGGACTCTAGTAGTTGCTTCCTTAAGATTATGAAGAAGAAGGCCTAAGTAGGTTTCTAAATGATTAATCTAGTTGTTTAAATTCAAATTGTTGACGTCAATCTCTCCAGAAATTAATTTGGGTAAAAGATAATCTCTTACCCTATTCAGATTTGAAATGATTTTTCCGTTAGCATATATTAAGTCATAAATTGGCGTCGCAAACGACTCAAATCTTTCGATGGCGTCCTCATTGAGTTTTATTATATGCTCTTGTTCTATGTCTTTGGTATTTATGGCATCGAATACTGCCCCATTTGATTTCTGCTTGAGTGAATCAATTAGATCTATACAAATTTGATGAATGTAGTGTTGCTGACCGGATTTTTTACCACTGATTGCATAGCATGATTGATTCATAGCCATTTCTCTGGCTGCCATCGCTATCTTTCCAACCGTACCTCTAGCTGTTATGAATATTGTGTCTTTTGGATAAAGCGCACTATTGCAATTGTTTAACCCTTTTTTTGAGATCATTTTTTCAGTATCAGATACATATGTTCCAGAGACATCTTTAGGTGAAAAAAATGGGATATTGCCGCCCCAGTATTCTTCTACAGATGTTTTTGGTGTCCCTCCACTACCTATGTTAATTATTGTGCCAAAAGATGTTTCTCCAATTCCAAAAGAATCCCTAATTTTACGATATTTCACACGCACGATGTCCACTAAATAATCATTTAATTTTATGCACAATATAGGGGGAATAAACATCACAAGAGAACAATGGGAAACAGCAAAATATCTCATTGATGCTAAAAAAAAAGTATAGATTCTCAGATTTACTTCGATGATAATTTTCAACAATTGTTAAATATGGAAATCGAAGACTTTGTATATTCTAAACGTTCCGATTTCTACATAGAACTTGTAGTGATTCTTGATAGATTAGGCAGTAGCAAAAGGAAAGAACTGAAAGAATCAAATCCCATTATAGAATCGATTATAATTTCCCGTAACAAACATTATGCCCACAAAGACGCGGATTGTAAGGTTTCTCAGCATCCATCCAGGCAAGAGATCATCAGCCAAACGAAAAAAACTAGAAGAGGTGAGAACTTGTTGTTAATCTCTACTGCCTGATAGAATCACATTGAATTATGTTTCCCATGACAAGAGTCTTTTCAGATTTATCCATAAAATTGATATTGACAAAGAAAATCGACTAAAGGATGAGAAACATCCAATGGGGAGCGAATCAACATCTTCCAGACCGTTATACATTTGAAAAATCTCTTTTATCCCTTTCAATTTTAAAACTTGTTGTCGAGCCCAATGCTAAATAGAGAAAATACCGTGTACTGATGGTGCTCTTTTGAGAGAAAGATTCATCCCCACGGACAACGGGAAGATCTGGAGCTGCGTGTACGGAGAGGGCAAGGAAGGGATACCCCTGCTCGTCGTCCACGGAGGCCCCGGATTCCTCAGCATGCCTCAGACCGTCAGCGACTTTTCTGATGAGCGGCCTGTGTACTTCTACGATCAGCTCGGTTGCGGGAAGTCTGACAGAGCCTCCCGCGATGAACTCTATTCCCTGGAAACCTATGCTGATGAACTGGACACGATAAGAGACGAACT
>Ga0265293_10007629_pt1 | contig 16531 bp, 25 predicted proteins | sample Munlanlewell138R_FD_192505 | JGI IMG/M metagenome (GOLD analysis project Ga0265293, IMG submission 192505) | Leachate microbial communities from a municipal landfill in Southern Ontario, Canada - Leachate well 138R | ecosystem: Engineered > Solid waste > Landfill > Unclassified | place: Canada...
AAAGGCGTTACTTCGGAGCCAGTTCCCGCCGAAGTTGGAATAGCGATGAAGTATGCTTTTTGGCCGAGTTTTGGAAAAGTGTAAATACGTTTTCGGATATCGGCAAAGCGCATGGCCATGTCCATGAAATCGGCTTCGGGGTGTTCGTAGAGTAGCCACATAATTTTTGCCGCATCCATCGGCGATCCCCCACCCACCGCAATGATCGCATCGGGCCTAAAACTCGCCATTTGCCTCGCTCCTTCGATAGCGCAGGCTAGCGTCGGATCGGGCTCAACATCGTAGAAGCACTGATGCATGATTCCGAGTTCGTCAAGTTTTTGCGTGATGGGCTTTGTGTAGCCGTTGTTAAAGAGGAAGTTATCGGTAACAATAAAGACGCGCTTTTTGTCCAGCTCCGTACGTAGTTCATCAAGAGCAACGGGGAGACAGCCACGTTTAATATACAGCTTTTCGGGTGCGCGGAACCACAGCATGTTTTCCTTCCTTTGTGCAACGGTTTTGATATTGAGTAAGTGTTTTACGCCGACATTTTCGGAAACACTATTTCCGCCCCAAGAACCGCAGCCCAGGGTCATGGAGGGTGCAAGCATAAAATTGTACAAATCGCCGATTCCCCCTTGGGAAGATGGTGTATTGACGAGTATTCGCCCAGTTTTCATACGCTCTGCAAACGCGTCTAGTCGATCCTTATGGGTAATAACGTCGATGTAGATCGATGAGGTATGACCATAGCCACCGTCGGCGATCAAGCGCTCTGCTTTGTTTAGTGCGTCGTTGAAATCCTTGGCTTTGTACATGGCGAGTACGGGTGAGAGTTTTTCGTGTGCAAACTCTTCGGCGAGTTCAACGCTTTTGACTTCTCCAATCAAAATTTTAGTAGCGGGATCGACTTTGACGCCAGCTAGTTCTGCGATTCTATAAGCCGTTTGCCCGACAATTTTCGCGTTCAGCGAGCCGTTAATGATGATGGTTTTTCGCACTCGCTCAGTATCGGCTTTATTTAAAAAGTGGCAACCACGCTCTGCAAACTCTTTTTTTACCTTATTATAGATAGGTTCAAGTACGATGACAGCCTGTTCAGAGGCACAGATCATACCGTTATCAAAGGTTTTGGAGTGAATAATAGAACTGACTGAAAGTTCGATGTTAGCGGATTCATCAATGATGGCTGGGGTGTTCCCTGCTCCAACACCGATGGCGGGTTTACCGCTGGAGTATGCAGCTTTCACCATTCCAGGGCCACCAGTGGCTAGAATGGTGTCGGCCTCGCGCATGACTAGTGTGGATTTGTCTAGCCCAGGAACGTCGATCCAGTCGATGATTCCCTCGGGAGCGCCAGCAGCGACGGCAGCATCAAGAACAAGCTTAGCTGCAGCGATGGTACAGTTCTTAGCGCGCGGGTGCGGGCTAATCATAATAGCGTTTCGCGTTTTAAGCGCGAGCAAGCTTTTGAATATCGCGGTCGAAGTTGGGTTCGTGGTGGGAATAACGGCTGCAATAACGCCAAGAGGCTCGGCGATTTTTTGTATTCCAAATGCCTTATCTTCCTCAATGACGCCGCAGGTTTTTGTGTCCTTATAAATGTTATAGATGTTCTCCGATGCGTAGTGATTCTTGATCACTTTATCTTCCACAACACCCATGCCCGTTTCCTCTACCGCCATCTGCGCTAGAGAAATGCGCGCGCTCGCCGCCGCTTTAGCAGCAGCGAAAAATATCTTATCAACTTGCGCTTGCGTGTATGTGGCATAAACTCGCTGAACCTCGCGAAGATTTTGTAAAGCTTCCCCTAGTCTTTCAACACTGTCAACTGGCTCTCGCTTACAAGTACTTTTCATTAGCTTTCTACCTCCAAAGATCGTATCGAAGTGATACGTCGCCATAAATGCCTAGCGCCCCGAAAAAGTAAGTATTGCGCATTCTTAAATCAATAAATTTTTATCGATTTAAATTTTCACGCAGTACTGCACAACAGAGTTTGTTGTTGTCTCTTATAATAGAGGTTAAACTCCGCGTCTTCCTTACTTTATATCCCCCCCCAACCCTTGCCTGCTTTATTATGCACCTTTGCGCTTAGGTCAAGTAAAAAACGCAATATATCGATAAATTTTTATCGATTTAGCTATGACGGCTTAAATACCGTTTTGCCGTCGTGTCGTGAAGTTGAGGGAAAGATTTGGGGAGCAAAGTGTTGAGGGAAGCTAATGAGCAGAACGCGAAAAGCGCCTAAGATAGGCGCTCTTTAAGGGTTCCGCTCTTTAAACTTTAGTCAGCCGCCGTTTCGGCAACTTGCTCCACGACCGTTTGTACGGGTGTTCGCTCAACGAGTTCGATGCGAACGATGGGCGCATTATCGCCGTGTCGTCGATCTAGTTTAATGATGCGAGTGTAGCCGCCGTTTCTATCTTTGTTTCGTATAGCGATATCATCAAAGAGTTTGCGAAGGATCTCGCCATTTTTCTTCGATTCTTCAGGGTTATTTCGATCGAAGCATTGCTCGTTAATTCTCGCGGCTGCTAAACGTCGTGCATGCATATCGCCGCGTTTTCCAAGAGTGATAAGTTTATCGACAACACTTCGCAATTCTTTAGCCTTCGCTTCAGTCGTCTGTATGCTTTCTTCACGCAGCAGGGCTGTGGCGAGGTTTTTGTAGAGTGCTTTTCGGTGTGCCGAGGTTCTGCTAAGTTTTCGTCCAGATTTTCGGTGTCTCATTATATAATCCTATTACGATAAAATCTATTTAAGCTTCAGCGGGGGGCTCCCAATTATCGAGGTCCATGCCTAGGGTAAGTCCCATACGCGCGAGAACTTCTTTAACTTCGCGCAGTGATTTTCTACCAAAGTTTTTGAGTTTCAGCATCTCGGCTTCCGTCTTTTGAACGAGTTCACCGATATATCGAATGTTTTCATTTTGCAAACAGTTTGCAGGTCGCACGGAGAATTCGAATTCGCTGACCGCCCGATCGAGGTATTCGTTAGTGTTTACTTCATTAACAACTTCGACAGGTTTTTCGGGAATTTCGACTTCATCAAAGTTAATGAATACGTCAACTTGTTCTTTAATGATCTTTGCCGCAAAGGCCAGTGCATCTTCGGGTATGACGGATCCATCAGTCCAAACTTCGATCGTAAGCTTATCGTAGTCCGTGTGTTGTCCAACACGTGCGTTAGTAACGGTATAATTCACACGATTTACTGGGCTAAAAAGCGCATCTACTACAATGGTTCCGATAGGCAAGTCAGGGTCTCTGTATTCATCGGCTCTTTTGTAGCCTTTTCCAGCGTCAATGCAAAGATCGGCCACAAAGTGTCCACCCTCCCCAAGCGTACAAATGACGAGGTCGGGGTTAAGGATTTCGACGTTTGGTGGTGCTTGAATATCTTTGGCGTAGACGGGGCCGGGACCTTTTTTGTCTACATGCATCCACACGGGCTCCGTAATGTCGGAGCGCAGAAGCAGCTCTTTAATGTTAAGGATAATAAAAGTAACATCTTCCTTAACATCGGGCAGAGCCATAAACTCGTGTAAAGCTCCTTCAATACGAACGGCTGTTACAGCGGTTCCTTGGAGGGATCCTAACATTACTCGACGCAGTGCGTTTCCTAGGGTGTGGCCATATCCTCGTTCTAGGGGTTCACAGATAAATCGAGTATAAGTAGAGCTCTTGGTTTCGTTATCGATCTCTACGGTTTTAGGCCGTATAAGATCAGTCCAATTTCGATGCATGTTTCCTCCGCACCGTAGCGATGCAAGCCAATCAACGTGTTCTTAAAATCAATAAGCGTTTATAAGGATTCAACGAAATGTTTGTACCTATACGCGTCGGCGTTTTGGTGGTCGGCATCCGTTGTGTGGTATGGGAGTGACGTCTCTGATCATCGTCACTTTGAGTCCAGCTTGTTGGAGAGCGCGCAGAACGCTATCGCGTCCAGAGCCAGGTCCTTTGGCATGAATGGAGACGGAGCGCATTCCGTGAGCCATAGCCTTCTTAGCGGCTTCTTCAGCAGCGACTTGCGCTGCGAATGGCGTAGATTTACGCGATCCCTTAAAGCCTTTGCTTCCGCAAGTAGCCCACGAGACACACTCACCGTTGTTATCGGTGATGGTAATGATAGTGTTATTGAATGTACAGCGCACGTGTGCTACGCCAGACTGTATATTCTTTTTTACTGCTTTTTTAGCGCCACGTTTACTGGCTGATTTTCCTTTTGCCTTTACCACTTACTCATCCCTCACTGTTATCTCTTTCTCTTAACGGAAGCACGAACTGGACCCTTACGTGTACGCGCATTGGTCTTTGTACGTTGTCCTCTAACGGGTAAACCACGTCGGTGACGCAAGCCCCTATAGCATCCAAGATCCATCAAACGCTTAATATTCATTCGAACTACGCGACGCAAATCGCCTTCGACTTGATATTTAGCATCAATAACATCACGAATGCTACGAATTTCAGCTTCGGTCAAATCATCCGAATTTCGCTCTAACGGAACATTCGCATCTGTTAAAATTGCTTTTGCACGCGATCTTCCAATCCCATAGATGCTCGTCAAAGCGATCTCCATGCGTTTACGTCGCGGCAAATCTACACCAGCAATACGTGCCATTTGGCCCTCCTAAACTATCCTTGACGTTGTTTATGACGCGGATTAACGCAAATCACGCGGACAACACCATGACGGCGAACTAATTTACATTTATCACAAATCTTTTTTACTGACGGACGAACTTTCATGTCCCCATCTCCTAGAAATTTTCCCCACCCAAACGCAGGGCTTGTTTACTTAACAAATTCGCAAACAAAATTCAAGTATATTTTATACCCGCATCAATTAGAACTATGAGTCATAGAATTTCTATATCAGCGGTATTTATAATCCATTGTCAAACCATAAACTGCTAAGTACCCTTACTTAGCTAACACCCGCAACGTTATCTTTTATTTACGTTTACTAAGGTCTTTATCTTTTCGATACTTAGCGGTGTTACACAAAGCTTCGCACTTATAAACAACAAAGCGTTTAGATCTTTAAGTACAGGGTTTTAGTCTAGCCACTATCATCGTTGTAAATTCGCAATTTAAGCAGCTTTCTTTAGAATATTAAGTATATTGTTTAATATATCGTTAATCGGAGCACCCCCATCGACTTTATATAAAACATTATCTTTCTCATAAAAGTCGATCAGCGGCGCTGTTTCATCGTGATACACTCTTAAACGCTCACGAACGACTATTTCGTTGTCATCAGCTCGTCTTCGCAGTTCACCCTTACAGTGATCGCAGCAACCTTTGATTTTGGGTGGCATATTCACATCGTGAAATACCCTACCGCAGTCGGCGCACGAAAGCCGATGAATAATGCGCTCAACGATGCTTGCATCTTCTACGTCGATGAGTATAACGGCGTCAATCCTTTGTCCGCTATCTTTAAGGGCTTTCGCCTGTACGAGAGTTCGGGGATATCCATCGAGAAGGTATCCGCCGTTTTCTTTACGAAGGCGCTCGGCGACAATGGCGTTGACAAGATCGTCGGGGACTAACTTGCCAGCGCCAAGGTAGGACTCGGCGAGTTTGCCAAGCTCCGTACCCTCGCTACGCGCCTGTCGCAGCATATCGCCAGTAGAAATATGTGGAATCTTTAGTGTTTCGCACAAACTCTTAGCTTGTGTCCCCTTTCCTGCTCCAGGGGGACCAAGCAGAATGATATTAGACTTCATTGTTCACCCCTAGGCAGCCGCACGTTTACGCAAACGCGTTCCTGGCGTTGGACCGCTAAAGCCCTCGTAGTGCCTATTGGTAAGGTGATCCTCGATCTGCCTTACCGTATCTAGCGCAACACCAACTACGATAAGCAGCGCCGTTCCACCGAAATAGAACTGTACTTGGAAGTTGGCCACTAAGATTTCTGGCAATACGCAGACAGCCGAAATATAGATTGCACCAACAACGGTGACTCTACCCAGAGCAGTATTGATGTATTCAGCCGTTTTCTTTCCTGGGCGAATGCCAGGGATAGATGCGGAGCTCTTCTTAAGGTTATCGGCCACATCAACGGGGTTAAAGACAACCTGCGTATAGAAGAAGGTGAAGAAGACAATGAGTGCCACATAAAATACAATATGTCTCCAATCCCCAGGTACGAGAGCAGCTCGTACACCTTGCAACCATTCGTTGTTGGGGAAAAACCCAGCAATGGTGGCGGGGAACATGAGCACTGAACCTGCAAATATAGGTGGAATAACGCCAGCGGTGTTAAGCTTTAAGGGCAAGTACGAGGACTGTCCGCCGAAGGCATCGCGACCAACCATGCGTTTTGCGTGTTGAATGGGAATGCGTCGTTGTGCTTTCTCAAAAAAGCAGATAAACGCGATAGTGGCAACAACGATAAGGGCAAGCAGTACGACCTGATAGAGGGATAGCCCGACTGTTCCAGATTGATCACCCGTTGCCTGCTCATAGAGCGATAGTGCTGCGCTGGGTAAGCGCGCCACAATACCAGCAAAGATTATGAGTGAAATGCCATTTCCAATGCCTCGATCGTTGATTTGTTCACCTAGCCACATGATGAACACGGCACCAGTGGTTAAGGATAAAATAGTCAACAACCTAAATGCCATGGCGCTTTCCATGGTGACGATACCCACCACTTCCCCTGAGTCGGAGAGATTCTGTAGGTAGAAGGCCATGAAAGAGCCTTGTATAATGGATATGGCCAGTGTGAGGTAGCGTGTCCATTGGTTAATGGTTCTTCTTCCTTGCTCCCCTTCTTTCTGGCGTCTTTCCACTGCGGGCAAAACGACGCCGAGTAGCTGGAAGATAATAGATGCACTAATGTAAGGCATAATACCGAGAGCAAATATAGACATTTGCTCCAATGCACCGCCAGAGAAGAAGTTGAAGATGCTCATTACCCCTTGGCTATCGGCGCCAAACAGCGAGTTCATCTTCAGGCGGTCAACGCCTGGGGTTGTAACGAAACAACCAATTCGATAAACCGCCAAGAGCGCAAGCGTGAAAAACAAACGCTTACGCAGCTCGGGGATTTTGAACATATTGGAAAAACCACTAGCCACCGCACACCTCTATGCTACCGCCAGCCTTCTCGATTTTTTCTTTCGCCGACGCACTCACCGCATCAACGATAACCGATAGCTTCTTACTTAACTCGCCGTTCCCTAGAACTTTCACTGCATCGAAATGACCCTTAATGAGTCCAGACTCGCGCAATTTGACGACATCCACTACATCACCATCATTAAACCTGTTAAGGTCATTAACATTAATGATGGCAACTTCTTTGGCAAATATATTTCTAAATCCGCGTTTTGGCAAACGACGAATTAAAGGCATTTGACCGCCTTCAAAACCAACAGCGGGCTTTCCACCTGCGCGAGACTTTTGTCCCTTTTGACCGCGTCCCGCGGTTTTGCCCCAGCCACTTCCGACACCGCGCCCAACGCGTTTTTTCTTATGTGTAGAGCCCGGTGCGGGGCTAAGATTACTTAAATCAATCATTGTCCAACCTCAATACGGTATGCAATAGCCCTTAATCTTTAAGAGGCTCAACCTTAACCATGTGCTCAACCTTCCTAATCATCCCGCGTATCATCGGTGTATCTTCAACGACAACACTGCTGCGGATTTTGTTTAGCCCGAGGTGTTTGAGCGTACTTTTTTGATTCTCAATGCAGCAAATCCCGCTGCGAGTGCGTGTAATTTTTAGCTTGTTCATTATCCTACTCCCATCGCCTGCGACTAGCCTGAGCTATTGCGGGCTTTTTCCAAGTTTGGCGAGGTAGCGCTCTCGGCTTTGCATTTTGCGAAGCCCATCGAGGGTAGCTCGTACGAGGTTATGCGGATTAGTCGAACCGATGGCTTTGCATAGCACGTTCTCGCAACCGACGGCTTCTAGTACTGCACGTACAGCACCACCAGCGATAACGCCAGTTCCCTTAACCGCGGGTCGCATAAAGACTTTAGACGCGCCAAAGCGTCCAGTTACTTCGTGCGGAATCGTCCCATCCACGATGCTGACCTTAACCATAGAGCGTCTTGCACGCTCAGTTCCCTTGCTAATGGCTTCGGGTACTTCGTTGGCTTTGCCATGAGCATAGCCAACATGTCCATTGCCATCACCAACTACAACGATAGCACCAAAGCTAAATCGGCGTCCGCCCTTTACAACTTTGGCAACGCGGTTGATAAATACAACCTTTTCACGCAATTCCGTCCCTTCAGGCACTCGAACTCCAGTCACTTCTTTACTCCTTTAATATCGCATTGTCTCCAAAAGAGTACAGATGCCTAAAATTCTAAACCCGCTTCACGTGCACCAGCCGCTAGGGCTGCGACGCGACCATGGAAGCTAAAACCATTGCGATCAAACGCAACCTTCGTGATGGATTTCTCTTTGCAGAGTTTACCAGCCTCTAGCCCGAGAACCTTTGCTTGTTCGACGGGTTTCTTCCCTTCGAGCAAAGGCTTAAGCGAAGGATGCAGTGTTGAGAGCGACATTAAAGTGCAGCCCTTACTATCATCGATGAGTTGAACGTAAATTTGTTTATTACTTCGGAACACGCTCAAGCGAGGCCGCTCGGCGCTTCCTCGCAGTTTACTGCGCACGGCTCTTTTACGACGAAGGCGCAAAGCCGCTTTTTTCTTTGTCATGCAATTCATTGCAAATACTCCTTTGCACCAATTATTTAGCAGCCGTCTTTCCGGCCTTACGAACGATTACTTCTTCAGCGTACTTGATGCCTTTACCCTTGTAGGGCTCTGGCGGCCTAAACGAGCGGATCTTAGCAGCAACGCGTCCGATAACTTCTTTATCGACGGAGCGTAGAGTAATCTTATTATCCTTGCTAATTTCGCTTGTTACGCTTGCGGGCAATTCGTAAACGATGGGGTGGCTGTAGCCGAGGTTAAAAATAATCTCATTGGAACCACGCATATCTGCGCGGTATCCCACGCCAATGATTTCGAGTTTACGCTCAAAACCCTCGCTTACGCCGATGACCATATTATTAATGAGGGAGCGCACTAGACCAGAGAACATTCTATTCTCGGGATTATTGTCACTAAGCTCAACCCGCACTTCACCGTCCTGTACAAGGACTTTAACGTTATCTTTAAACTCTTGCTCAAGGCTACCCTTAGGGCCTTTTACGCTAATTTTGTTATTCGCAACCTTAACCTCAACTCCCTTGGGAATAGTAACGGGAGCTTTTCCGATACGAGATTGCTTAAAGGTATCAACATTCATCTTTAATTCCTCGACAATTCTAGTACACCGTGCAAAGCAGTTCGCCGCCTAAGCGTTTGCTCTTTGCATCAGCTCCGCTCATGAGACCATGAGAAGTTGAAACGATACTTAGACCCATACCGCCCAAAACTTCGGGGATATTGTTGTGTCTAACATAGACGCGACGCCCTGGTGTGCTTTCGCGTTTAATACATTGAATTACGGGCTCACTCTCGAAGTACTTCAAGCTTACCTCTGCCCTAGCGTGACCGCTTGTGCTGAGTTGATAGGACTCGATGTAGCCCTCTTCTTGTAGAATGCGTAAAATCTCAGCACGTAGCTTTGAAACCCTAACTGTGACGCTTTCGTGTTTAGCGAGTTGGGCGTTGCGGATACGTGTAAGAAAATCTGCAATGGGATCTGTCATCATAACTTTAACTCTCCTTAGATTATCCTTACCAACTAGCCTTTGTTACCCCTGGTAACTCTCCCTTGAGAGCTAGCATTCGGAAACAAATACGACAGAGTCCAAATTTACGCAAATACGCATGCGCCCGTCCACATTCTCCGCAACGGTTATAGCTTCGTACCGAGAACTTCGGCTTCTTTTGTTGTTTTTGTATTAGTGCCTGACGTGCCACTCTGTCCTCCTACTTTCTAAATGGCATACCTAAATGCGTAAGCAAAGCGCGAGCTTCCTCATCGGTCTTAGCTGTACTTACAACACAAATGTTCATCCCGTAGACTTTTTCGATCTTGTCGAGCGAGATCTCGGGGAAGATAATGTGTTCTTTAATCCCAAGTGCATAGTTTCCTTTGCCATCGAAGGCTTTCGGACTTACGCCTCTAAAGTCGCGCACGCGGGGCAAAGCAACATTCATCAATCTATCTAAAAACTCGTACATTCTGCTACTTCGCAGCGTAACCATCACGCCGATAGACATACCTTCGCGTAATTTAAACGAGGCGATGGATTTTTTCGCCTTGGTTACCACAGCTCTCTGTCCGCAGATTGCACTGATTTCGTTAACGACTACTTCAATAAGCTTAGGATTTTGCAACGCATCCCCTAAGCCAACATTAATAACAACTTTCTTAAGACGAGGAATCTCCATTGCATTTGTATAGCCAAACTCTTTCTTGAGTGCTGGAACAACCTCGTTTTTATAGCGATTTACTAGCCGAGCCACAGACTCCTCCATCTACTTGTTAACTTCGATACTACTCGAAAATCTCACCGGTTTTTTTCGCAAAACGCACCTTTCGCGCGTGTTTTGCACCTTCACCCAAACTGGCTAGCGCCTCAGCTTTTGATGCATAAAGCTTTTTATCTTGCCCCATGTATCTTGAGCAAACACGAACGCCTCTGTTGAGCTGTTCAGAGTAAAGCGCTACATTCGAGACATGTATGCCACTTTCCTTCTTAATGATGCCTGCCTCTTGTCCGGTGGGGGAGGCTTTTTTGTGTAGGCTGGCTAGCGCTCGGCCTTCTACAAATACTCGACTAGCATCCTTATCTACCCGCAGAACACGACCTGTCGTGCCGCGATCTTTACCAGATAAAATAATAACCTTGTCACCCTTTTTAATCTTCATCGCACACTCTCCTATAACACTTCGGGCGCCAAAGAAATAATGCGCATGTAATTCTTTGCACGCAATTCGCGAGCAACTGGCCCAAAAATACGCGTTCCGATCGGAGATTTAGCAGCATCGATCAAGACTGCCGCGTTACCATCGAAACGAATATATGTGCCATCTTTGCGCGCAATTTCTTTAGCTGTGCGAACGATGACTGCATGATGGATATCGCCCTTTTTTACCTTGGTATTGGGGAGCGCATCCTTCACAGATACTACGACTATATCGCCGATTCGCGCGTACTTACGCTTCGAACCACCGATGACTTTAATACATTGTACGACTTTGGCTCCCGAGTTATCCGCAACCGAGAGCACCGATTGCATTTGAATCACGGCTCTTACCTCACCCTTTTATTAGGCCTATAACACAGGCGCACGGCGAATAACTTCTTTTAAACGCCAACATTTCAATTTCGACAAAGGACGAGTTTCCTCTATCAAAACATGATCACCAATTCGTGCTGTATTCGTCTCATCATGAGCCATAAACTTCGTACGATTCTTGATGTACTTCTTATACATGGGATGTAGCACCCTACGCTCTACAACCACAACGATCGACTTATCCATCTTATTGCTAACAACAACGCCAACTCGCGACTTTCGCTTATTTTGTTTGCTACCAGATTCTCTTGTCATCTCTACTAACCCTCTAGCTCGCGCTGGCGCAAGACCGTCATAATTCGCGCTATATCCTTGCGTACTTTCAACATCTTTGACGTATCTGTGTCGGCTTGACCCACATACTTCTGCATCTTCATAGCGAAGAGATTCTTCCTATTGGTATCCAAAAGCTCGACGAGCTCAACGTTGCTCTTCTCACGTATCTCTGACGCTTTCATTATATTCGCTCCCGACGCACAAACTTTGTCTTTAAAGGCAACTTAGTCGATGCCAAACGAAAAGCCTCGCGGGCCACTTCTTCGTTCACACCATCCATTTCGTATAAAATTCTGCCTGGCTTTACTACAGCTACCCAGTACTCTGGATTGCCCTTTCCTTTACCCATTCGCGTTTCGGCGGGCTTCTCAGATATGGGCTTATCAGGGAATATACGAATCCAAATGTTACCACCACGTTTCGCATATCGTGTCATAGCAACACGAGCTGCCTCAATTTGCCGCGCCGTAATCCTGCTCGGCTCTAACGCTACTAAACCAAAATCACCAAAAGAGACTTCAGAGCCACGATAGGATTTGCCTCGCATACGGCCCTTCTGCACTTTTCGCCATTTAACTTTCTTTGGACTTAACATCGCTCGCTCCTAGGCCTGCCAACGCTGGCTGCCTTCAACTATAATCTTCTTAAATTAACCGTACTTTAGACGAGGCTTCACATACTACAGCCCCCATCAAGGCGCATGCTTCTACTCCGAATCTTGCGCCGTGTCAAGCATTATTTCCATACCAAAGCTCTCGGTGAGCACAACTAACTGCGTAAAACTCACTATAGCCCAAGATGGTTGCCAACAACTCGTTACAGAGGGGGGAGCGCAAGATCACCCGAAAAAATCGTTAATGAGCGCATTTTATGCTTTGGTTTGGCGAATAGCCAAAACAAAGCATAAAATAACGCGCGAATTAACGCATTTTTGAGGGAAGCTTGCGCGCGGGGGGAAACTTCCCCCCGCCAAAGCCGAAAAAATAATCAAACGTTTAAAACGTTTTGGGAAACTAGCGGTTGACCGCCAATGGATCGCCAAGTATTTCGCCCTTGAAGATCCACACCTTGACTCCAATGATCCCGTAAGCCGTCTTTGCTTCGCATGTGCCGTAATCGATGTCGGCGCGCAGGGTGTGCAAGGGAACGCGCCCCTCGCGGTACCATTCCATGCGGCTCATCTCGGCGCCACCGAGGCGGCCGGAGCAATTGATACGAATGCCCTTAGCACCTTGCTTCATCGCAGCTTGGACGGCGCGCTTCATCGCGCGGCGGAAACTTGTGCGATGCTCGAGCTGGCGAGCAATGTTTTCGGCAACGAGAACGGCGTCGGAGTCGGCTTTGCGAAGCTCTTGGATGTTGAGGAAAACCTCGCTACCACTGATGCGACGCAGCTGCTCTTTAAGTTTTTCGACGTCTTTTCCGTGCTTACCAATCATAACGCCAGGTTTCATGGTGAATACGCTCACCTTAACCTTGTTAGCGGCTCGCTCAATCTCGATGCGGTTGATGCCAGTCTGATAATATTTCTGCTTGATGAACCTTTTAATGCGAAGGTCTTCATTCAACCATTTCGCATAATTGCTCTCTTCGTACCATTTCGACGACCAGGTCTTGATCACCCCGAGGCGAAGACCAATAGGATTGCTTTTCTGACCCAAGGTAACCTCCCTATGACTCTATGTTTGTGTAGGCATCCAGTTGGGATGCTTCATCATTATTCAGTTCGAGATGGATATGGCAGGTACGCTTACGGATGCGGGTTGCTCGCCCTTGGGCGCGCGGTCTGTAGCGTCGAAGTGTCGGACCCTCGTCTACCCAGACGCGGCTAACCCTCAAATCCTCAACATCCCATCCACCCACGCTCTCCATGTTGGAGAGTGCGGACTCGATTAACTTCTCTACAATTTGCGCACCGCGCTTTTGCGTGAACTTTAGTGTGCTAAGGGCGGACAAAACGTCCTTGCCCCGAATAAGGTCCACCACAACGCGCGCCTTACGCGGCGCAAGGCGAACCGTCATTGCGCTCACGCGATTGGCGCCACGATGCAACTTCTTTAGTGAAGGCTTGCTCATTTTACTTCTCCGTTGCTCCTATCGCTTGCCGACCTTGCGGTCTGCAGCATGACCGCGAAACGTTCGCGTCGCTGAAAACTCACCCAACTTATGACCAACCATGTTCTCGGTCACAAAGACTGGGATAAAACTCTTGCCATTGTGTACCGCGAATGTCATGCCAACCATTTCGGGCATGATGGTGGAACGGCGAGACCAAGTTTTGATAACTTTTTTTGAAGTGCCCTCGTTTTGTTCGACTTTTTTCATCAAGTGATCGTCGATAAATGGGCCTTTTTTAATAGATCTTGGCATTGAACACTCTCTCCTAGCAGTATTTTACTTACGACGCTTCACGATGAAACGCGAACTTGATTTATTGCGGCGCGTCTTCTTACCCTTCGTGGGGATACCCCAAGGGGTAACAGGATGGCGTCCACCGCTCGTACGACCCTCGCCACCACCGTGTGGGTGATCGACGGGGTTCATGGCGACGCCGCGAACCGATGGACGAATGCCCAACCAACGCGTTCGACCGGCTTTACCAATCGAGAGATTGGAGTGATCCGATAGACCGACCTTGCCAATAGTTGCTCTACACGAGATGTGGATTCTACGCAACTCACCAGAGGGCATGCGAAGCAGTGCGTAAGCACCTTCACGCGCCATCAACTGCGCGCCCGCTCCTGCGCTACGCACAAGCTGCCCGCCCTTGTTGGGGCGAAGTTCCACGTTGTGAATCTCAGTTCCTAGCGGGATGTACTTTAGACGCATGCAGTTACCGACCTTGATATCGGCGTGCGCGCTAGAGACAACCTCATGCCCTACGGCCAAACCATCGGGGCACAGAATGTATCGTTTCTCACCGTCTGCATAAGTGATGAGCGCGATGCGACAGGTTCTATTCGGATCGTACTCAATCGCAGAGACTCGGCCGGGCACACCGACTTTGTCACGGCGGAAATCTATGACACGGTAACGACGCTTATGTCCGCCACCACGATGACGGCATGTAATGCGTCCATGATTATTTCGCCCACCCTTCTTGCTCTGCTTTCTAAGCAGTGCCTTCTCGGGCTCGCTCTTTGTAATGTCAGCGCTGCTTTGCACCGTCATAAAACGGCGCCCATCCGACGTTGGCTTAAAACTCTTAAGAGCCATAACTACCTTCCTTATCCTTCGACCATCAACAGTCCACGCCTAGAGCGTGAGGTCTGCCGACTCACTAGTTAGATAAAAATCAATCACCTGGTCCTCTCTCAAGGTAACCACGGCTCGCTTCCACTTGTTTTGTCGTCCCATGAAACGCCCGAAACGCTTGGAGCGTCCCGGCATCACCATCGTGTTAACCGACAATACATCCACGTCGAATAGGCGCTGGACAGCGTCCTTAATCTCGTGCTTATTCGCTCGTAAATCTACTTCAAAGACATACTGGTTCGTCTCTTGTCGCATCAACGTAGACTTCTCTGTGATGATCGGGCGACGAATGACTTCCGTTAAATTTTTCATCCCAATAACCTCGCTTCCAATCGCTTCAGACCCGCCTTCGTCACCAACAACTGACCGTAGTGTAGAATATCGTAGACATTCACACCCTCAGGACGGATGTATTTATACTGTTGTAAATTACGCACCGATAGGCGCAACTCATCGTTATTTAGTGTCGTGTGGCTGCGATCGCCATCACGGCAATCCACCACCAACGCTCGCTCTAGCTGCAAAGCCAAAAGGGTGTTGAGCGCTTTTTTGGTCTTGATCTCTTCTAGATCGAAGTTCTCAACCACTTTGATATTTCCAGCGGCTTCTAACATCGAGAGCGCACTGCACAGCGCCAAGCGTCGTTTCTTTTTATTGAGCAGATAGCTGTAGTCGCGGTTTCGTTTCGCGAAAGCGTGACCACCACCGACCATATGTGGTGAGCGGCTAGTACCTTGGCGAGCACGGCCTGTGCCCTTTTGTTTAAAGGGTTTCCTCCCACCGCCTCGAACCTCGGAGCGCGTCTTAGTTTTGTGCGTCCCAAGTCGGCGGTTGGCTAGTTGCATCCGCACTACCTCGTGGAATAGGTGGGGTTTAACTTCTATTCCGAATATCTCTTTAGATACGTCAACCGTACCAACCTTTTCATTATTAAGGTTATATAAATCCAATTTCATCGCAAATCTCCGTTATATGCGCTTTGCTGCTAGCCTCTAGATCACGTCTACACTAGTCGCGCAGGCGAATCTTTATATCAACACCCGCAGACAAATCAAGTCGCATCAACGCATCTACCGTCTGCTCTGCTGTCTCAATGTCTATTAAACGCTTATGCGTACGAATCTCAAACTGCTCACGGCTCTTCTTGTTTACGTGTGGACTGCGAAGTACCGTAAAGCGGTTAACCGTCGTCGGCAGGGGGATTGGCCCTGCGATTTTGGCGCCTGTTCGCTGTGCCGCCTGAATAATCTCGGCAACCGACGCATCCAATAATCTGTGATCATAAGCTTTGAGCTTGATTCGAATTCTATCGCCCATCTCTTTCCTCATTCATGTTTACGCCCGCTAAAGCACTAGCTTGGCTTGGCACCAAATTTTTCGACCAATGACTCCGCAATAGCGGCAGGCAGTGGTTCATAACACTTAAACTGCATCGCGTAACTCGCTCGACCCTGCGTTAGAGAGCGCAGCGTCGTCGCATAGCCAAACATCTCCGAGAGTGGACATGTCGCACGCAGCAACTGAATTCCTTTACGTGGCTCCAAATCACAGATCTTACCACGTCGGCTATTGATATCTCCAATAACGTCGCCGATATAAGACTCGGGAGTCACAACTTCTACATCAAACACAGGCTCTAGTAGTTGCGGCGCACACTTCTTGCACCCCTCTTTAAAGCCCATAGAACCCGCGATCTGGAAAGCCATATCGGAGCTATCAACCTCATG